>Ga0160428_1001236_pt1 | contig 20530 bp, 22 predicted proteins | sample SolpanmetagenomM_FD_108198 | JGI IMG/M metagenome (GOLD analysis project Ga0160428, IMG submission 108198) | Solar panel surface microbial communities from Lawrence Berkeley National Laboratory, California, USA - M | ecosystem: Engineered > Built environment > Solar panel > Unclassified ... | reverse complement strand
GCGATCGTCGGGCAGATCGGCGCGGGGCTCGCGTTCCTGATGGTCGGCGCGGGGATGCACACGACTCAGACCGCGGGGCTCGCGCTTGCGACCGATCTTGCGCCGGCGGAGACGCGCCCGCGTGTCGTCGCGCTGCTGTATGTCATGCTGCTGCTGGGGATGATGGTCAGCGCGATCGTGATCGGGCGGCTGCTCGACGATTTCAGCCCGACGCATCTCGTCCAGATCGTCCAGGGCGCGGCGGTGCTGACGGTGGTGCTCAACGTCACCGCCTTGTGGAAACAGGAAGCGCGGCAACGCGGCGGAACACCGGTGCCGGAGGCCCGCGCGCGCTTCGGCGAGACCTGGGCGGTGTTCATCGCCCGGCCAAGGACACTGCGGCTGCTGATCGCGACCGGGCTCGGCGCGGCGGCGTTCGCGATGCAGGACGTGCTGCTCGAACCGTATGGCGGGCAGATCCTCGGGCTGTCGGTCGGCGCGACGACCTCGCTGACCGCCTTGTGGGCGGTGGGGATGCTGAGCGGGTTCGCGCTCGCCGCGCGCGCGCTCGGCAAGGGTGCGGAGCCGCACCGGCTCGCGGGGTTCGGCGGGGTTGCGGGGATCGCAGCGTTCCTCTGCGTGATCTTCGCGGCCCCGTTGCAGGCGAGTGCGCTGCTCGCGATCGGGGCGGCGATCATCGGTTTCGGCGGCGGGCTGTTCTCGGTCGGCACGCTGACCGCGGCGATGGCGATCGCGGACCGCGAGGAGCTCGACGGCCGCACCGGGCTCGCGCTCGGCGCGTGGGGCGCGGTGCAGGCGACCTCGGCGGGGGTGGCGATCGCGCTCGGCGCGGTGCTGCGCGACGTGACCTCGACGCTCGCGGTCGCGCGCGATCTCGGGCCGACGCTCGCGGACGCGGCGACCGGCTATGGCGCGGTCTATGCGCTCGAGATCGTGCTGCTGCTCGCGACGCTGATCGTGCTCGGCCCGCTGGTCCGCCCCGCGACCGACCCGACTCGCATCAGTTTTGGCCGGACACGCTTCGGCCTTTCCGAATTTCCGGCCTGAACAACGGGAGACCGACCATGCACCCGACCCTTACCCCCGGCATCGATGTCGCGCTGCTGGTCTTCTACGCGTTCGTCCTGTTCTTCCTCTGCCTCGTCATCTACCTGCGCCGCGAGGACCGGCGCGAGGGCTATCCGCTCGAGCATGAGATCACCGGGCGGCTCGAATCCGAGGGCGGTTTCTTCCTCACCGCGCTCCCCAAGACGTTCCGGCTCCCGTTCGGGCGCGGCACCGTGACGACTCCGACCAAGGGGCGCGAGCCGGTCGAGATCGCGGCGCGCTTCACCGATCGCTTCGCAGGAGCGCCTTATGCGCCGACCGGCAACCCGCTGGTCGACGGGATCGGGCCTGCGGCGTACGCGCAGCGCGCGGACCATCCCGATATCGACATGGAGGGGCATCCGCGGATCGTCCCGATGGGGGTGGCGCTCGATTATCAGATCGAACGGCGCGATCCCGATCCACGCGGGATGCCGGTGCTCGGGTGCGACGGCGTGCTGGCAGGGACGGTTTCAGACCTGTGGATCGACCGCGCCGACCGGCTGATCCGCTATCTCGCGGTCGATCTTGCGGCGGGTGGTCTTACTGGGGCCGGCGGCACGGTGCTGGTCCCGATGATGATGTGCGATGTCGAGCGCGGTCGCCGCCGCGTGGTGTGCGATGCGGTGACCGCCGCGCAATTTGCGGATGCGCCGCGGATCGGCGCGACCGACCGGATCACTTTCTACGAGGAGGAGCGCGTGCTCGGCTATTTCGGCGGCGGCTATCTGTATGCCACGCCCGACCGGCAGGAGCCGTTCCTGTGACCGAGCACGACCATGAGCCTATCCCGGGGCTGCCGGGGCTGTTGCCCAGGGACGAGCGGATCCTGTGGCAGGGCGCGCCCGACTGGCGGGTGCTTGCGCGGACCGCGTTCCATACGCGGCTGGTGACGGGGTATTTCGTCCTGCTTGCGGGCTGGTCGCTGGGGGCGGCGCTGGCGCACGGCGTGGCCGGGATCGGCGATCTCTCGGGGGTCGCACTGACCGGCGGGTTCGGGCTGCTCGCGGTCGGGCTGCTCCATGCGCTGGCCTGGGCGTCGGCACGGACGACGCTGTATACGCTGACCAACCGGCGGATCGTGTTCCGCGTCGGCGTGGCGTTTTCTAAATGCATCAACCTGCCGTTGCGGTTGATCGGAAACGTCGGGCTCGCGACGCACGCGGATGGATCGGGCGATCTGCCGCTGACGCTCAGCAGCGAGCGCAAGCTCGGGTTCCTCGCCTTGTGGCCGCACGCACGGCCGTGGCGGGTCGCGACCCCCGAGCCGATGCTCCGCGCGGTTCCCGATGCCGCGCGAGTGGCAACGATGATCGCGCGCGCGTGCCTCGCGGTCCAACCGAGCGGGACGGTCGCGCAGCCTGCGCCGGTGGCAGCGCCTGCTGCGCCCGAGCCCGCTGCGCAACCTGCCTACGGACAGGCGGTGCCGGCATGACCCATGCGCATTCCGTCCAGCTCCCGCGCGGCGCACTCATCCTCGCGGGCGCGCTGGTCGCTTTCGCGTTCACGCTGACGGCGGGGATGCGGATCGCGCACATCCCGCCCGCCGCCTCGCCGGTGCTGCTGCGCGGCGCCGAGCATGTCGCGCCAGTCCGCTCACGCACGTTGCGTTTCCTTGACGAAGCGGATCGTGGCGTCCGGATCGAGGACGTCGGGACCGGGCGCACTGCGTCCGAGATCGTCCCCGGGCAGAAGACCGGTTTTATCCGCGGGGTGATGCGCGGGCTTGCGCGCGAGCGGCGGTTGCACGGGATCGGTGGTGGCCCGCCGTTCACGCTCACCGAATGGCGCGACGGCGAGCTGACGCTGACCGACACCGCAACCGGGCGGTCGATCGAGCTCAACGCGTTCGGCACCACCAACCGTGCGGCCTTTGCAGCCTTATTGGGCGACAGGGAGACGAAGCGATGATCCCGTTCCGCCGCGTCAGCTTCGATACGCCGTGCCGGATCGAGATCGAGGATAGCGACGCCTTCCTGTGCGCGCATGTCGAGCTCGCAGACGGCGTCGCGATCAACCCGGGGGACCGGGTGCGAGTCCTCGGCGACCCGATCCACGTCGCGTTCGGGAACTCGGCGGTATTCGAGCGGATCGCGACGGTCGAGCGCGCGGGCGCGATCGAGCGGTTGTGGACCAAGCTTTGCGGGCATTTCGAGATGACCGAATTATACGAAGTCAGCTTTTCCGGCCGGAGACTGTCATGAACGCCATCACCCCGATCGCGCCCGCCGACACGCCCCCTACAGATACGCTGCGCATCGCAAGGCAGGACACGGTGCTCTCGCCGCGCTTCTACACCACCGATTTCGCGGCGATCGACCGGATCGACGTCTCGCCGGTGCGCGCCGAATGGGACCAGTTGATCGCGGAGATGGTCTCCGACCCCAACCGCCGCCATTTCCGCCGGACCAATGCGTTCGACGGGGTGATCGAAAGCCTGCCCGACGGGTTGCGCGAGGAATTCATCGATTTCCTGGTGAGTTCGCTGACCGCCGAATTCTCGGGCTGCATCCTCTACGCCGAAATCCAGAAGCGCGCGCAGAACCCCGACATCAAGGCGTTGTTCAAGCTGATGAGCCGCGACGAAAGCCGGCATGCGGGGTTCATCAACGATACGCTCAAGGATGCGGGGATCGGGGTGAACCTCGGCTTCCTGACGCGGACCAAGAAATACACCTATTTCCGGCCCAAATTCATCTTCTACGCGACCTATCTGTCCGAGAAGATCGGTTATGCGCGCTATATCACGATCTTCCGTCATCTCGCGCAGCATCCGGAATGGCGCTTCCACCCGATCTTCAACTGGTTCGAGGAATGGTGCAACGACGAGTTCCGCCACGGCGAGGCGTTCGCGATCCTGATGCGGACCGACCCCAAATTGCTCCGCGGGCACAATGTCTGGTGGATCCGCTTCTTCCTCGTCGCAGTCTACGCGACGATGTACGTGCGCGACCACAACCGCCCGGCGTTCCACACCGCGCTCGGGATCGACCCGACCGATTATGATCACCGCGTCTACACGATCTGCTCGCAGATCACGCGGCAGGTGTTTCCGGTCGTGCTCGACACCGATTCGCCGCGGTTTCGCGCGGGGCTCGAGCGGATGCGGCGGATCGCCGCCGGGATCGACGCGGCCAGGGCGCAGGGGGGCGTGGTCGGCGGGATCAGGCGGATCGCGCTGATCGGCGCGGCGGGGGTGGCGTTCGCGCGGCTGTACCTGACGCCCGTCCAGCGCAACGCGATCCCGGCGTCGGCGCGGCTGGTCCCGGCGTGGTGACCGTCCCGCCGCTCCTGTTCGCGCTGGTGATGTGGTTCATCGGCACCGCCGCGGTGGTGTGGCTCGACAGCCGCGCACGCGCGACCTTCCGCACGAGCTTCACGCTGGCGGGGCTGGTCGCGGTGGCGGCGACGTGGGCGGTGAGGTGGAGCGCGGGGGATGCGAGCTGGGGCGGCGCCTATGTCGGTTTCGCCGCCGCCATCCTGATCTGGGGCTGGCACGAGATGGGGTTCCTGATGGGGTTCGTCGCGGGGCCGAACCGCCTGCCCTGCCCGCCCGCCGCGACCGGCTGGGCGCGGCTCAGGCTTGCGACCGCGACGGTGATCCATCACGAGATCGCGCTCGCGGCGACCGTGCTGCTGCTGGTCGCGCTGACCTGGGGCCAGCCCAACCAGGCCGCGCCGCTGACCTTCCTGTTGCTGTTCGGGCTGCGGCTGAGCGCCAAGTTCAACCTGTATCTCGGTGTGCCCAACCTCAGCGACGAAGTGTTCCCGGCGCATCTCGCCTATCTCAAGAGCTATTTTCGCAAGCGCGGCGGGAATCCGCTGCTGCCGGTGTCGATCCTGGGGTCGGGCGCGCTTGCGATATGGACGTGGACGCTCGCCGAGGCCGCGCCCGTGCAGAGCGGCGCGGCGGTGACCGCGACGCTGCTCGCGGGGCTTTCCGCCCTTGGGATGGTGGAGCATCTTTTTCTTGTGTTGCCGCTTAGGGATGCCAGACTGTGGCAATGGGCGTCGGCAAAGACGAAAGCGGCAAAAGCCGCTGCCAACGACTAGACGCGGGAGGGGTATGCGATGGACTATGAGGCATTCTTTCAGGTTCAGCTCGACACGTTGAAAGAAGACGGTCGCTATCGCAGCTTTGCCGAGCTCGAGCGCCGCGCCGGGCATTTCCCGCGCGCACGCCATTATGGTGCGGGCGGGGTCGACGAGGTCACCGTCTGGTGTTCAAACGACTATCTCGGCATGGGGCAGCACCCCAAGGTGCTCGCCGCGATGCACGAGACGCTCGATGCGTGCGGTGCGGGTGCGGGGGGCACGCGCAACATCTCGGGGACGACGCATGCGCACGTGCTGCTCGAGGCGGAACTTGCCGATCTCCACGGCAAGGAAGCTGCGTTGCTGTTCACCTCGGGCTATGTCTCGAACTGGGCGGCGCTGAGCACGCTCGCCGCGCGGCTGCCGAACTGCGTCGTGCTGTCAGACGAGCTCAACCACGCCTCGATGATCGAGGGAATCCGCCACAGCCGCGCCGAATGCATCCGTTTCCGTCATAACGACCCCGCGGATCTCGACCGGCGGTTGTCGGCGATTCCCGCGGACCGGCCGAAGCTGGTCGCGTTTGAAAGCGTCTATTCGATGGACGGCGACATCGCGCCGATCGGCGAGATCCTCGACGTGTGCGAGAAGCATGGAGCGATGTCGTATCTCGACGAGGTCCACGGCGTCGGGCTGTACGGCGCGCGCGGGGGCGGGGTCGCCGAGCGCGAGGGGCTGATGGACCGCGTCACGCTGATCGAGGGGACGCTGGGCAAGGCGTTCGGGGTGATGGGGGGCTATATCGCGGGCTCCGCCGCCTTGTGCGACTTCATCCGCAGCTTTGCGAGCGGGTTCATCTTCACCACCGCGCTTCCGCCGGCGCTTGCCGCGGGCGCGACCGCGAGCATCCGGCACCTCAAGGCGAGCGCCGTCGAGCGCGGCCAGCATCAGGCGCGGGTCGCGCAAGTGCGGCGGCGGCTCGATGCGATCGGCATCCCGACGATCGACAATCCGAGCCATATCATCCCGGTGATGGTCGGCGATGCGCACAAGTGCAAGATGATCAGCGACTGGCTGCTCGAGCATCACGGCATCTACGTCCAGCCGATCAACTACCCCACGGTGCCGGTCGGGACCGAGCGGTTGCGGCTAACCCCGTCGCCGGTCCATTCGGATGGCGACGTCGACAAGCTGGTAAGCGCGCTGTCGGAGATCTGGTCGCAATGCGCGCTCGCGCGGCGGGCGATGGCGGCGTGAAGCGGTAAGCCGGTTAGAGCGACTGTCCGGAACGGTTCGTCACCCCGGCGAAGGCCGCCGCCGCGCAAGTATTCGGGGGCGGCGGGGCGAGAGCGTGCCGTAGCACCGGTTCCGCGCCCAAACGTGGCGGCCCCGGCCTTTGCGAGGCCTCTGCGAAAGTTGGGGTTACGGACCGGCCATTTGCTGTTTTCCCGCGAAGGCGGGAATCCAGAGCCAAGCAGAACAACGACTAACAGGTTCTTGCGACTCCTGGACTCCCGCTTTCGCGGGAGAACAGCGATCGTGTCGCGAAAGTCATGCTTCGCCGGGTGACGGGAGGTCCGCTACTCCTCCAGCCCCCGCCGCAACCGCCGCGCGAACAGCCATGCGCCGCCGAACACCAGCGGCACCGCGGCGACCATCACCCATTCCTTCCACGCGTGCGCCGGCGCGGCGAGGTATCCGATCAGCGCGACCGCATAATAGCTGATCGCGACGACCGACAGGCCCTCGACGGTTTGCTGCAGGCGCAATTGCAGGTGCGTCCGCGTATCCATCGACGCGAGCAGGTCGCGATTCTGCTTGGCGAGCGCGATGTCGATCCGCGTGCGAAGCAGCTCGCTGGTCCACGCCGCGCGCTGCGACAGATCGGCAAGCCGCGCGGAGAAGCTGTCGCAGGTCCGCACCGCCGGGGTCAGCCGCCGCTCGGTGAAATCGGCGAGCGTCTGATAGCCCGGGATCCGCCCGATCCCGAGCGTCTCGAGCCGGTCGAGGCTGAGCTGCGCATAGGCGCGCGTCGCGCTCATCCGGTAGCGCGTCTCGGCGAGCAACCGCGCCAGTTCGGCGGAGAGATAGGTCAGCTCGTCGAGCAGGCTGTCGTCCTGCGAAATCCGCTCGGACACAGCCGCGGTCAGTTGCGCGAGCCGCGCCTCGAGCCGCGAGACATCGGGGGTCAGCCGTTGCGCGAGCGGCAGCCCGAGCAACGCCATGTTGCGATAATTGCCGAGCTCCTGCAGCCGCAGCACAAGTTGCGCGGGTTCGTCGCGGAGCAGGCCCTGGTCGAGCAGAAGCAGCCGACCGAACCCGTCATCGTTGAGCCGGAAATCGGACATCACGCGCGCCTTGCCGTCGCTGACGTCGCACAGGATGAGCGCCTCGGGCACGAACAGCGTATCGAGCGTATCGTCGGCGGGCGGATCGGTCCCGGGCGGATAGACCGCGATCTGCGTTGCGCGGATCACGTCCCCGGGCATCCCTTCGAGGATACCGGCGGCAACGGGATCGAAAACGTCGGGGGAGAAGGGCTGGTCGAACGCGCCTTCGCGGATGAACGTATAGCTCGCGAATTCGGTATGGCGTTCGAGCACCAGCTTCATGCCGTCGAGATCCACGACTGCATATTTGACGGACGGGGCGAGACCAACGCCTGCCCGAACGCCGATCGCATCGAAATGCGCGCCGGCGCTCGCAGCCCCCGCTTCGCCCAGCACCGTGACGATCTGCATCAATCGGCATGGCGCGGCGAAGCGCGGCAACCGCCGAACGTGCATTTCTTCCGACAATGACGCGCGCAGCGGATGGCTGCGCAGACTCAGGCGATCCATGCGCTGCCTCCTTTCGGGCGGCTATGCGCGCGCGTCCGCGCAGCGGATAGCCTCAATCGGTCATTGCCGCCGAGTCATCGCCTGCGGGTTTGCGAGCACCGCAGGCACCGCCGCTCCCGCCGCGCCGCCCTCGGGTGCGGCGGTCGGCACCGGCGGACCTTTAAGCGTCGGGTTGAGCGCGAGCATCGAATAGCCCCCGAGCGGCTTGGACTGGCCCTGGTGGCAGGTCTGGCAATTGACCTTGTATGGATCGCCGTGCGGCCCCTTGCGATACGCCGGGAACACCGCGGTCAGCGGGGTGATGTACCCCTCGTTCGAATCGCGGACCATGCGGATCCCGTAATAAGCGGTCGCGCGCTGCGGGCGGCTGAGGCTCCACGAGCGGAACGACTGGCTGTTGTGGCAATAGGTGCAATTGACCCCGAGCGCGGTGCTCATGTGCATCATCAGCCCGTAAGTCTTCTCGGCATCCTTGATCGACACGACATGGTTGGGCGAGGGATATTGGCTGCTCGATGCGACCCGGATCTGCGCCTTGCCCGCGAAATAGGTCTGGAACGGATCATACGGGAGCGAGGCATAGCCGACGCTGACATTGGGGGTGTTCTGCCCGTGCTTGTTGCGGACGATCGTGTCGGGATCCTCGACCCCCTCGGCGATCGCCCACTTGTACGTCGGCACCGCATTGCCGCGGTGACAGGTATAGCAGGTGACCCCGGTCGCCTTGACGTGGCTCGACCATTTGCCGTTGATGTTGCGCGTCATCTGCAACATCCGCCGCGCGACGACCTTGGTGTATTCTCGTCCGACGCCATGTTCTCGGGGTTGTGGCAGTAATTGCACCCCTGCTCGGGCGGCGCGACCCACTGGTTCATCGCCGCCATCAGATGATTGAACCGCTCGGTCGAGACGTCGCCCAGCACGCGCACGTTCTGATACGTCTCGCGCGCACGCGGCCCGCTGTCGTCGGGGAGCGGATAGGGCGGCGGCGGGATCGCGCCGAGCTTGGCGACATGATCGGGATCGACGATCTGCGCCATCCCCGTGCCGCGAAACCCGGTCTGCTGCGATTGCTTGGGGCCGAGCTCGCACCCGCCGAGCGTCACGCCGGTGCCGATCAACCCCGCCAGCGCGAGGGTCCTGCCAATGCCGCTCATCGTGGTGCTCCCGGAAGCGTGGCGGGATCGACCACCCCGGGCCCCGGATAATTGGGAGCATAGCCGTGCTGGATCGCCCACAGATACCAATTGTCGACCACCGTGCCGGTCAACAGGATCCCGATCCCGCCGGTCAGCGTGGTCAGCACTGCGAACCACCAGGCCCAGCGATGGATCGATTCGTAGGTCGCGTTGAACCCCATCGTCCAGCGCCAGAACAAGGCGGCGCGCTCGGCCGCGGTGCCGCGATCGGTGATATGCTCGAGCTCGCGCTCGCCGCCATAGCGCCCGACCGCGAGGATCGTCGCACCGTGCATCGCGAACAGCAACGTCGACCCGTAGAGGAAGACGATCGAGAGGCAGTGGAACGGGTTGTAGAAGAGATTGCCGTAACGGATCGAGAAGGCGGCGGTCCAGTCGAGGTGCGGGAAAATCCCGAACGGCACCGCCTCGGCCCAGCTGCCCATCAGCATCGGGCGGAGGAAGCCGAGCACGACCATCAGCCAGATCGCGCTGAGGAATGCCCAGGGCACGTGCGTTCCCATCCCCAATGCCCGCGCGCGGCGGAAGGTGCGCAACCACCACAGCAATACCGACGCGGTCATGCTGAACCCGGCGAGCTGCCACCAGCCGCCCTTCGCCAGGGGCACGAACAGCTGGAAGCCATATTCCGGCCCCGGCGGCTCGAGCGCGAGCCACGGCAATTGCCGCGCGAACTGGACCGGATCCCAGCCGACCGACGCCCACATGTTGAGCCCGACGATCTCGAACGCAAGAAAGCCGAACATCAGCGAAAGGATGCCGAGCCCGCCGAGATAAATCGGTCCGATCTGCGCATTGCCGATCTTGCCCATCCAGTAGGAAAAGCCGGGCTTGCCGAGCCGCGGGAAATCATACGGCCCGAGCGCAGGGCCCATTTCGGGCGCGGCACGGAGCTGCACCTGGGTGAAGATGTTCTGATAGCGTGCCATCGTCTTTCCCCCTCACGACCAGATCGGCAGGTTGAGCCACCAGCTCCACCATTCGGGCCAGCCGCGAGTCCACAGCGGCCCCGAGATGATGATGCAGATCGCGCTCCAGAACCCCGCGCTCAGCGCGAGGAACAGCCCGAGCCGGTGGATCCCGAGCGTCCCGATCGAATAGCCGATCGTGTCGCGGAAGAAGGCGTCCTCATATTCGGGCGACTTGACCTCGCCCTGCGATCCGTCGGGGTTCTTTGCGGGGTTGACCGCGGACAACACCAGCCCGCCATGTAGCGCGAGCGCGAGCGTGGTGGTGAAGAAGAAGCTCACCGCGAGCATGTGCGCCGGATTGTAGTGGAAATGGAGATATTGGTAGCCGGTGTTCGACACCCAATCGAGGTGGCTGAAAATGCCATAGGGAAAGCCATAGCCCCATGCGCCGAGCAGGAACGGGCGGATCACCACCAGCGAGACATAGGCAAAGATCGCGACCCCGAACGCTGCGGGCACATGATAGCCGATCCCGAGCTTGCGGCAGATCTCGACCTCGCGCAGCGCCCAGGACACGAACGCCCCGACCGCGCAGATCGTGATGATCTGCCAGAATCCGCCTTCGCGCAGCGGCGCGAGCGACAGGCCGTAGGACAGGTCGGGCGGCGCGACGCTGATAAGCCAGAGGTTCCACGTCGGCCCGAGCGAGGCATCGTAGACGATCAGCCCCGTGCCGAGCAGCGAGAAGATCGCGGTCGTCACCCCGAAGAAGCCGACATAGAACGGCCCGATCCAGAAATCGAAAAGATCCCCGCCGAGCAGCGTACCGCCGCGGACGCGATATTTCCGTTCGAAACTCAGCAACGCCATGACGACTCCCCTCCTCCCCCGCGGGTCGCAAGCGGCCTGGTCGCGGGTCACGGTCTCTCGGGTTCAGGATGACGGAGATTGCTGTCCTGCCCCGTCATCCTGAAGCGGTGCGCTTCACTGCGCGGGCGGTGCCGCCGGTGCGCTTGCCGCCGCGGGTGCGTGGCGCGGTCCGTCGAGCCAGTTGAACTTGTCGGTGCTGAGCAGGATGAAATGGATCAGCAATGCCAGCACGAACAGGAAGGAAAACAACGCGACGAGCGTCCGCCGCGGGTCGAAGATCAGCCAAATTCTCCACATGATGTAGGCTCCTCTCGATAAGGTCGGGCAATCAGTTGATCCAGGGTTTCCACGTCCACATCAGGAAGTGCGCGACCACCGCGATCGCCGTGAACAGCGCGAAACTGGTCAGGAAGATCTTGTGGAATTCCTTGGCTTCTTCGGGCGTCAGATAGGTTCCTGGCCCGAACCGCTCGTCTCGTTTGTCGCTCATTGCTCCGTCTCCTTGGTGACGATCGACAGGAGCGTCGCAGGCGCTCCCCGGCTGCATCCGCGCGGCGTGGTGCCGTGGGGATCGGGTGTCCGCGTGTTCGCGGAAGGGGTGAGCGCGGCGCGGATCATCCGCCGCGGCTTTCGCTGATCGCGTGCGCCAGGCGATGCGCGCTGACCGAGGCTTCGCCAGCGCGGCGCGCGCCGCGTTCGGCGGCATCGCGGATCCGCTTGGCGGCGGAGATGCGCACCAGCACCGGCTCGCGTTCGACCACCGCGTCGAGCGCGGTCTTGGCATCGTCGTCCCACGCGACGTCGCGCTCGATCCGCGCGGGGGTCGCCTCGACCTGGTCGAGCTGCCCGGCAAGCGGGAGGACGTGGAAAAGCGCGTCGAACAACGCGTTGCACACTTCCTGGATCAGATAGGTCGCGCCGGCATAGCCCATGAACGGGGTGCCGGTGTGGCGCCGGATCACCGCGCCAGGGAAGCTCGCGGGGATATAGACCCCCCGCGCGCCGGTCTCGGCCATGTACATGCGTTCGTTGAAGCTGCCGAACACCATCAGCGGCGGATTGCTGCGGATCGCGTCGAGCACCGCGTGATTGTCGGGCTTGACCCCGGCCGAGCGCGCGAACGCGAAGTGGCAGGGGAGCCCCATGTCGGTCTCGAGGAAATTGCGGATGCCGCGCGCGTAGGTTTCGGTCGCGACGATGCCGAAGCTCGCGGTGCCGAAGAAATCCTGCGTGACCGAGCGCCACAGGTCCCACAGCGGTTTGATCGTCGTGTGCTTCTCGCGTTCGATGAAGGGTTCGGGGTCGAGCCCGAGGATTTCTCCGAGCTTGCGCAGGAACAGCGTGGTGCTCTCCAGCCCGATCGGGGCCTGGAGGTAGGGGCGCTCGAGCATCTCGCACAGCCCGCGGCCGAATTCGCGGTAAAGGCAGACGTTGGCGTGCGCATCCGCGAGCTTGCGGACGTCGGCGAGGTGGCTGCCGAGCGGGAAGACCATCCCGACTTCGGCACCGATGCCTTCGATCAGGCGGCGAATCTCAGCGAGATCGGAGGGCATGTTGAAGCTGCCGTACATTGGGCCGATGATGTTGACGCGAGGCCGCTGTCCCTCCTTGAGCGGACGCGGCGCGGGGACTTTCTTCGGCCCGAACTGAGTCCACAGCCACGTCAGCGCGCGGTCGCCCGACTGCCACTGGTCCTCGTCGATCGTGCGCGGCAGGAACCGCTGGATGTTGGTGCCCTCGGGCGTGACGCCGCCGCCGATCATCTCGGCGATCGAGCCGGTCACCACGACTGCGGGCAGATCCGGGTCGAGCGTTGCCCAGGCGCGCTTCATCGCGCCTTCGGTCCCGTCGCGGCCGAGCTCCTGCTCGCCCAATCCGGTTACGACGATCGGGAGTTCGTGCGGCGGAAGCGCATCGGTATAATGCAGCACCGACGTGACGGGCAGGTTCTCGCAGCCGACCGGGCCGTCGATGATGACCTGCAGCCCCTTGATCGCGGTAAAGGCGTAGACTGCGCCCCAGTAACCGCCCGCGCGGTCGTGATCGAGGATGAGGGTCATGGCTGGCCTCCCAGCCCACATGCTCCGTCATGCTGAACTTGTTTCAGCATCCACCGCGCAACAATGGCAGTCTGCCGGGGTTGCGCGGTGGACCCTGAAACGAGTTCAGGGTGACGACTGGAGGCGGGGCCGCTCATGACCCCACGCTTTCTTCGGCCTTGGCGGCAGCGATGCGTTCGGCGGTGTATTTCGCCTTGAATTCGGGCCGGTCGACCGGCGTGTTTTCCCACACGCCGGCGGTCGCGCCGGTGCCGACGCCCTCGAAAAAGGCGGTCATCCTGTCGAAGCGCGCCTGGTTGGCGAGCGCTGCATTGACCACTAGCGCGAGGCTCCCCGCCCCCGCTGGCCCCATCAGCGGGCGCGCCGAGATGAGGTTGGTGAAATAGAGCGCCGGGATCGATTTCTGCTTGGCGTGCTGCACCACGGGCGTGGTGCCGATCGCGAGATCGGGGCCGAATGCGTCGACCGCGGCGATGTCCTGCTCGAGGCTCGCGCGATACTGGACGCGGACGCCGTGGCTGACCAGCCAGTCGCGGTCGGGCTCGGACCACGGCGTGCGCGGGCAGGCGGTGCCGACATAGGGCACGTCCGCGCCGCTCTCGATCAGCAGCCGCGCGACGAGCAGTTCGGAGCCTTCATAGCCCGACACGGTGATCCGCCCCGCGATCGGCCGCGCGGCGAGTGCGCCCCGGATCGCGGGAAGGAAGCGGTTCTTTGCCGCATCGACCTTGTCCTGCGCGATCCCGCACGCCGCGCCGATCGCGTCGAGCCACGCCGCCGTCCCCTCGGCGCCGACCGGGGCCGACCCGACGACGGTGCGCCCCGCCGCTTCGAATTCGCGGACGCTCGCGGTGTAGAAGGGGTGGATCGCCGCCACGCACGCGCAATCGAGCGCCGCATACAGCTCGCGCCATTCGCGGGTCGGAACGACCGGGCCGGCCGCAAGGCCCAGCGGTTCGAGCAATAGCCCGATTCCTGGCGGGTCAGCCGGGAACATCTCGCCAAGGAGAGTCACGCTCGGCCGGTCCGGTCGTTGCTTGGGCGCGGCTACGGGACCGAGCTCGGCCTCCTTGCGCGCATAAGCGAGCATCGCGCCCGCGAGGACGTCCTTTGCCTCGGCATGCGTCGGCACGCCAAAGCCGGGGACGTCGATCCCGATGATCCGCACCCCGTTGATCTGGGTGGGGAGCAATTGCAGCGGCACGCCCGAGGCTGTGGGGACGCAGAGGTTGGTGACGATGATCGTGTCGTAAAGCGCGGGGTCGGCGAGTTGGTGGACCGCGTCGCGAATGTCCTCGAAGAGTTTGCCCGTCACCAGCGTCTCGGACGAGAAGGGGACGTAGCCGACGCTGCGTTTGGCGCCGTAGAAATGCGAGGTGAAGGTCAGGCCGTAGACGCAGCAGGCGGAGCCCGAGAGGACGGTCGCGGTGCGGCGCATGCGTAGCCCGACGCGGAGCGAGCCGAAGGCTGGGCACATGGATTGGGGTTGGTCGTGCGGGCCCTTTGGGTAGTCGGCGTCGTAGCGCGCGAGGATGTCTGATTTTCCGGCGAGCTCGGCTGCGGTGCGGAGGGTGGTGCCGTTCGAACATTTAAGCCCCTCCCCTTCAGGGGAGGGGTTGGGGTGGGGCAGTCCAGCAGACGCACCGCCGGAAGCAGGCACGGCCCCACCCCCAACCCAGTGAGGCGGCTCTTGGCCCTGTCCGGGGGACAGGGCTGCCGCCTCACTCCTGAAGGGGAGAGGCTTTAGGAGAAGATCGGGGCCCTCAGACGGCATCGTACACCACCTCGAGCGTCGGCTTCGTCACATAAGCGACGCCCCGCATGTCCGCCTGGCTCGCAGGCTTCAGCGCATAATCCGCCCCCGTCACATCCGCCGAGAACAGCCCGAGCAACCCGTCCTGGTCGAGCGGCGTCGGCCGCAACGGCGGGGCTTCCGCGACATTGACCGCGAGTTCCTCAAACAGGCTCGCCCATTGCCCGCCGGGCTTGCCGATGATCTGGTAATTCGCACTTTTCTTGCGAATGTCCTCGTTGGCGGGGATCGCGGTCAGCACCGGGATGCCGACGGCCGCGGCGAATGCCTGCGCCTCGCCAGTGCCGTCGTCCTTGTTGAGAATCATCCCCGCGACGCCGACATTCCCGCCCATCTTGCGGAAATATTCGACCGCCTTGCACACGTTGTTCGCGACATAGAGCGATTGCAGGTCGTTCGACGCGACCACGATCACTTTCTGGCACATGTCCCGCGCGATCGGCAGGCCGAAGCCGCCGCACACCACGTCGCCGAGGAAATCGAGCAGGACATAGTCGAAGCCCCATTCGTGGAACCCGAGTTTCTCGAGCGTCTCGAACCCGTGGATGATCCCGCGCCCGCCGCAGCCGCGCCCGACCTCGGGTCCGCCCAATTCCATCGCGAACACCCCGTCGCGCTGGAAGCAGACGTCCTCGATCCCGATCTCCTCGCCTGCGAGCTTCTTGCGCGAGCTGGTCTCGATGATCGTCGGGGTCGATTTGCCGCCGAACAATAGCGAGGTCGTATCGCTCTTGGGGTCGCAGCCGATCAGCAGCACGCGCTTGCCTTGCTGCGCCATCATGTAGCTGAGGTTCGCCAGCGCAAACGACTTGCCGCTGCCGCCCTTGCCGTAGATCGCGATGATCTGCGTTTCCTTGGTGACGGGACCAGTCGGGACCGGGTCCGGTTCCTGCTCGGCTTCGTGCCGCAGCGGTCCGGGATCGAGCATCGTCATGCAGCCCTCCAGTCGAGCACCATCTTGAGGCAATCGGGATCGCCGAACGCGGCGGGATAGGCGTCGAGCGCCTCGGTCGCCGGACGGACATGGCTGATCAGCCCGCCGAGCCGCAACGCGCCCGAGTCGACCAGCGCATGCGTCGCGGCGACATCGGCGGGGGTGAATTCGGCGGAGATGCGCAGCCGCGCCTCGCGCTGGAAAGCGGGCGGGAAGCCGAAGCTCAGCCGGTCGTAAAACCCTGCGAGCACGATCTCGCCGCGCTTTGCCAGCCGCGGGATCGCAGCGTCGAGAATGTCGGGCGTGCCGCTTGCGTCGTAAATCGTCGCGTAATTGCGGCGGTCGTCCTGCGCGGGGTCGATCACGCGATAGCCATCGCCGTCGCGCCGGTCCGGGTTGGTCTCCCACACCGTCGGCGCGGGCGCGCCGCACGCGACCGCGATCCGTGCGACCAGTCGCCCGACGATCCCGTGTCCGATCACGAGGTCGGGCGGATTGCCCCCCGCCACCGCATGAAAAGCGGTCGCCGCGAGCGCGGTTAGGATCCCGTCCGCACCGAGCGACTCGTCGACCGGAAGCGCGCGCGCCGAGGGCAGGATGACGCGCTGCGCCGTCCCCCCGAACAGTCCGCGCGCATCGCGATAGCAATTCGCGCCGGGAACGAAGACCCATTCGCCGATCCGCCCGCGGACCTCGGCCCCGGCATCGACGATCCGCCCGACCGATTCATACCCCGGCACCAGCGGGTAGCCCATGCCCGGAAACGCAGGTATCCGGCCCGACCATAAGAGTTTCTCGGTGCCCGAACTGATCCCGCTCCACGCGACGTCGATCAGCACGTCCGCAGACCCCAGCGCGGTCAGCGCGAGCGGACGAAGGACCAGCCGTTCGGGCGCCTCCAATACCACCGCCAGTGTTTCCACCGTGCTTCTCCCCGCGCGACCGTGGCATCACGGTTCGACTTGGGTGTAAGTTTAGTTGGACACTTTGTGTTGTCAATCTTTTATGTCGGCCTTTCGACGGCGTGCGACGATGACTCGACACGTCAGCGGCATCGCGGTGGACAGCGTGCGCACCATGGAGAAGCCTGCCTGGCGTAACATCGCTTGGATTTCGCGTGGGGTACGCGGACGGCCCGATCCCATCGCGTACAGATACAGGCCGAAATAGGCGTCGCCGGCAGGTTCGGCACCCGGCGTGCCCGCCATCGGTTCGGCGATCAGCAGTGTGCCGCCGGGGGGCAAAGCGGAATGGATCGCGCGGAGCAGCGCGAGCGCGGGGGCGTCGTCATGATCGTGGAGCACGCGGACCAGCGTGATCAGGTCGTATCCTTGCGGAAGCGGATCGCGCAGGAAATTCCCGCCGTGGATCGTCGTTCGCGCACTGAGCCCGGCAGCAGCGAGTCGCTCCTGCGCGCGTGCGCCGACGGCGGGAAGATCGAACAGTGCGAGGTCGATCCCGCGCGCCTGTGCCCCGACCGACTCGACGAACCGCCCCTCCCCGCCGCCGACATCCAGCATCCGGCGATGCTGTCCGAAGCGGTAGGACCGGAGGATCTGCGCTGCCACCAGCGGCTGCGAGGACGCCATCAGGCGCGAATAGGCGCCGACTGCCGCGGTATCGCCGTCGCCCGGATGCTCGGCGTAGCGCCAGAAGCCCGCGAGCGCGCCCCCGCCGCCGCCGCGGCGCAGCAGCGCGACGGGATCGGCGAGATCCGCATAGAGCAGGTGATGGTGCGCGACCATTTCGGCGATCCCGCAGTTCCCGCGCAACGCCGCACCGTTGCTGCCGAGCACCCACGCCGTGCCGAACGGTTCGACCAGCCTTAGCGATGCCGCCGCGCGCAGCAGGCGCAGCGCGGACTCAGGGGGCAGATCGCAGTGGCGCGCGATCGCTTCGGTTTCCAGCGGGCCTTCCGCCATCAGGTCGAGCAGCCCAAGGTCGACACACGCAGCGAGCGTCTGCGCATAGACGAACCCCGCGACGAGATCGAACAACCCCCGCGCCCGCGCGTGCGCAATCGGTCGGGTCAGCCAGCACCGCGCGGCAAAGTCCTGAAAACGGGGAGAGGACAGCACGGCGTTGCGCCAGCCGAGCCAGGTTCCCCGCATCCGGTGCAGATAGTCCTTTGACATGTTTTCCAATCTGGACGACATTATATGTCCATTTGATTGGACGCCATTGGGTTCGCGGTCAACTGTCGTGGAGAAGGCCGGGTGGCAACGCAAAACCATGCCGTCATCGTCGGAGCCGGAGTCGGGGGGCTCGTCTGCGCGGCGTTGCTCGCGGCGCAGGGGATGGGGGTGACGGTGGTCGAGACGGCAGCTGGCCCCGGGGGCAAAATGCGCGAAGTCGACGCCGGGGGGGGTGCGGTCGACGCGGGGCCGACGGTGTTCACCTTGCGGCAGGTGTTCGACGCGGTGTTCGATGCGTGCGGCGACTCGCTCGATGCGCACCTGACGCTCACCCCCGCGACGATCCTCGCGCGTCATGCGTGGGGCGACGACCGGCTCGACCTGTTCGCCGACCCGGCGGCGAGCGCGGCGGCGATCGGCGATCTGGCGGGCGCACGCGAGGCGGCGGGGTATCGTGCGTTCCGCGCCGAGGCGCAGCGGATCTTCGAGACGCTCGACCGGCCGTTCCTCCAGGCGCAACAGACCAACCCGCTCGGGCTGACGTGGCGGCTCGGGTGGCGGGGCTTTGCCGATCTCAACCGGATCCGCCCGTATGAGTCGCTGTGGCGCGCGCTTGGGGACCATTTCCGCGATCCGCGGCTGCGGCAATTGTTCGGGCGCTATGCGACCTATTGCGGGTCGTCGCCGTTCCAGTGCCCGGGGACGCTGATGCTCGTCGCGCATGTCGAGGCGGCGGGAGTGTGGCTGATCGAGGGCGGGATGCACCGTCTCGCGCTTGCTCTGGAGGCACTGGCGAAGCGCAACGGCGCGACCTTCCGTTATGGCGCGCCGGTCGCCGAGATCCTCGTCGATCGCGGGCGGGCGGCGGGGGTCGTGCTCGCGTCGGGGGAGCGGATCGCGGCACGCGCGGTGGTGTGCAACGCCGATCCTGCGGCGCTGGCGGGTGGTGCGTTCGGCGCGGGGGTGCGGCGCGCGGTCGCTGCGCAGCCGTCTTCGCGACGGTCGCTGTCGGCGCTGGTGTGGTGCGCGCGCGGGACCGCCGCGGGCTTTCCGCTGGTGCGGCACAACGTCTTCTTCTCGCGCGACTCAGCCGCGGAGTTCGGCGCGCTCGCGGGCGGACGGCTCGCGCGCGATCCCAGCGTCTATGTCTGCGCGCAGGACCGCGCCGCGTGCGACGCCGCGCCGCGCACCGGCCCCGAACGCTTCCAGATCATCGTCAACGCGCCCCCCACCGGCGACACCCATCCCCTCACCCAAGCGGAGACGGACCAATGCACCCAGTCGATGCACGCAACGCTCACTTACGCCGGCCTGACGCTCGACCTGCCAGCGGCGGCAACGGCGCTGACCCGGCCGCAGGATTTCCACCGGCTGTTTCCACGGACGGGTGGAGCCCTTTATGGACCGGACTCGCACGGGTGGGCGGCGTCCTTCCGGCGCCCCGGCAGCCGGACTCGGATCCCTGGGCTTTATTGCGCGGGCGGGAGTACCCATCCGGGCGCGGGCGTCCCGATGGCGGCCTTGTCCGCCCGCCTAGCCGTCGAATCCCTGCTCAGGGACCGCGCTTCGACGGTATCGTCCCACCCGGTGGCTATGCCTGGTGGTATGTCGACGCGTTCAGCGCGGACCGTCGGTTCGGCCTGACGATCATCGCCTTCGTGGGCAGCGTGTTCTCGCCGTATTACAAACTGTCGAGGCGCGGGCGGCCGGACAATCACTGCGCGATCAACGTGGCGTTGTGCGGCCCGCGCGGGGGCGCGTGGGCGATGACCGAGCGCGGCGCGAAACGCGTACGGCGCGATGCGGATCATTTCGCGGTAGGGCCGAGCGCATTGAGCTGGGACGGGGATACTTTGGTGATCGACATCGCCGAGATTTCCGCGCCCTTGCCCTATCCGGTGCGCGGGACGGTGCGGGTGCGCCCCGAGATGATCGGGACGACTGCCTTCGCGCTCGACCCCGAGGCGCGCCATCGCTGGCACCCGGTCGCGCCGCGTGCGCGCGTGGAGGTGGAGATGGTGCATCCGGACGTGCGCTGGTCGGGGGATGGCTATTTCGATTCGAACTTCGGGGACGAACCACTCGAGACGGGGTTCGACGACTGGCACTGGGCGCGTGCGCATCTGAAGACCGATGTTGCGGTGCTGTACGAAGGGCGGCGCCGCAACGGCGCGCCGTTCGATCTTGCGCTCAAGTTCGACCGGCAGGGGCGCTGGCACGATGTCGCGCCACCGCCACGCGTGGTGCTGCCGCGGACACGCTGGCTGGTGGAGCGTGCGACTCGCGCCGATCCGGGGTCGGTGCCGCGCGTGGCGAAGACGTGGATCGACGCGCCTTTCTATGCGCGCTCGGCGCTCGACACGTCGCTGTTCGGCGAACCGGCGCGCGCGGTGCACGAGAGCCTGTCGCTCGGGCGGTTCCGCTCACCGGTCGTCCAGTCGATGCTCCCCTATCGAATGCCCCGCGCCTTCTGGTGAGTCGTCGGGTTTCGCGGCCTTGTCGCGCGCAATCTCGCGATTGATCGAGACGAGCTGCCAGACGATGAAAACGAATGTCGGCACGCCGACGATCGCCATGTCGAGCAGCGCGACGAGGCCGGGGTTGGCGGCGATCATGTGACCTGCCCCCTTTCCGTTCGTTTCGAGCG
>Ga0160428_1001232_pt1 | contig 20574 bp, 14 predicted proteins | sample SolpanmetagenomM_FD_108198 | JGI IMG/M metagenome (GOLD analysis project Ga0160428, IMG submission 108198) | Solar panel surface microbial communities from Lawrence Berkeley National Laboratory, California, USA - M | ecosystem: Engineered > Built environment > Solar panel > Unclassified ... | reverse complement strand
CGATATGAGGAAGTGCTGGATCAGTGAGAAAGCGTGCCGCCCGCATCCTTGGCTGAGGCACCTCGGGGATGGTGCCCGTCGGATGGCATGGATCGATCCGGCTGGCGTTTCCTTCCGCCACGGCTTCAGCCTTCTACGTCGGCCGCAGTCAGCAAGATCGGGGGCTCCCCACCGAGCCGCTTGACGAACTCGCGCTGTGCTATGCGGTGAATGTCGCTCTCGAACTCGATGAAGACCTCGAGGGCAGTTTCGGAATCGAGCGTATCGCGATCGGGATCGAGGAGTTGCGTCAGGGCCTCGCTGGTGATGAGGAACTCGACTAGCCCCAAGGTGGTGGTACCCGTGAAGCCGACGCTCTCGCGTTCGGCAACCCAGTAATAGTCCCCCATTTCGAAACGGACACTAGGATTGGCCATGCCGGCTTACTCCTCGGTCGGGCTGGAGGCGGGCAGGTGGTCGGCCAGTGCTGCGATGCCTTCACCGGCAAATGTCGTGCTGGAGGCGCCTTCGATCTGGACAGGATACTCCACCGTCAGGACGGCCGCGGCTTGATGCTGGGGGTCCAATCCGCGCCAATCGCGAACTGCTCGCTCGAGGTTGGTGACTTCAGCGACGTCGCTATCGCCGCGCGGGACGTTTTCGAGCGACGCGCTCATCCGCCAGTTGATCTCAGGCGTCTTCACGCTTTCGCCCCAGGTCGCTTCTGTCATGATCGTCTACCTTCTCGCGTCTGGTTCTTCGCGCAATTTCGAATGTAGCCTGACAGGGCGCGTCCGTGCCAGTCCGAAGCCCACAATGCTTGAACTTCAAGGGCCGCGAGGGGCGACCGCGATGATATCGAGCTTGCGCAGGGCTCGCGCCATGCGTTTGGCATCGAGCAGCCCGATGCCATGTGCGCGAAAGGCGCTGGCGAGTTGTCGCTCGGTCAATGGCGCCGACACCTGATCGAGAACGGCAAGCGCTGCTGCGCGCACCTCAGGGGGTGCAGCCTTCAGGGCGTCCAGGGCTTTCATTCTGCCTCGTGAAGGTTGCTCGGTCTGATCGGTAGACCAACGACATAGCCCCGCGCCATGCGACTTGCACGTACCACGCCCCGCGGTGCCGGCCCCCTGAAGAGTAAGCCGCACGGCCGACGCTCTGTGTGAGATTGCCAGTTCTGTCGATGCTGCCCGAGCAGGCCCTTGCATCCGCTCCTGTCGACTCCTGGCAACGCGTCTCAAACCGGCTATCTCGACTGGCAGCTTAAGGTCGTGTATAACGTACCTTATTGGCCTGATGGGCGCATATATGAGACGCTAGATGCGATCGACTGTCGCTGATACTCTTCCGCCGCGCGTGAGGCGGAGCTTGACGAAGCTGGGCGCCGGTATTGCGCTGGCGCGCAAGAAGCGCAGCCTCACGGTGGTCATGATGGCCGAACGCATCGGTGTGGCCAAGAGTACATATCTCAAGCTGGAAAAAGGCGATCCGACCGTCGCGCTGGGTACATACGCCATGACCTTCTTCGTTCTGGGTTTTGGCGAGAGCCTTGGAGAGATCCTCGACGCTAGGAAAGACGAGCAGGGTCTGTTGCTCGACTTGGATCGCATGCCGCAGCGCGTCCGCAGACCCAAACCGCCGGTTTCGCTGTGAGGCGGACGATCGCCATCCAGATCGGCGAAGAAGCCCGCGGTGTCGGATTGCTGCACTACAATCAGCAGGGCAACCGCGAGAGCGCTGGCTTCGAATACGATGCCGCCTGGCTGGCAGACCCCGATCGCTTCGATCTTGAGCCCGCGCTGCCGCTCGTTGCAGGCCCGCAGTTTCACCGCAAGGTGGGCACCGGCTCTGTATTCCATGCAGCGATTGCCGACACCGAGCCAGACGGATGGGGCAAGCGCGTCATCCAGCGCGACCATGCCAAGCGGCGGCAGGATGCCCGCCGCCGCGGTGAGGAGGTAGACGCCCGGGCACTGAATGGCCTCGACTATCTGTTAGCGGTCGATGACGTCAGCCGGGTGGGGGCACTACGCCTTGTCGACGAGCAGGGGGTTGCCCAGCGGGCGACCGAGGATGGTCGCCGAACTACGCCGCCGTTGATCGAGTTGGGCCACCTCTTAGCCGCCAGTCGTGCGGTCGAGACGAACACCGAGACCGCAGCCGATCTCGCCTATTTGCGCGGTCGCGGCACATCGCTTGGCGGCCTGCGCCCCAAATGCACCGTCGTCGATGACGAAGGGCGCTTGTCGATCGGCAAGTTTCCAAGCGTCGCCGACGAGCGCTCGGTGACGCGGGGGGAGGTGCTGGCGATGCGGCTTGCCCGCCGCGCCGGCATCGACGCGGCCGATGCTCGGCTGATCGAGAGCGATGGCGACGCGATCGCGCTGATCAGGCGGTTTGACCGACCTGAAGGGGGCGGGCGGCTTATGTACGTCTCGGCGGCCACGATGATCGGTGCGGAGCCTGGCGACGCGCAGGAGCATGCCTATACCGAGATCGTCGATGCGCTTCGGATGAATGGCAGCGCCCCCACCGCCGACATCGAGGAGCTATGGCGCCGGATCGCTTTCTCGATCCTGATTACGAACGTCGACGATCATTTGATGAACCACGGTTTCCTGCACGTCGACCATGGCCTGTGGCGGCTGGCGCCAGCCTTCGACATCAATCCATTCCCCGAGCGACTGCGCGAGCTGAAGACCTGGGTCTCGGAAGAGGTTGGACCTGAAGCGACGATCGATGCCCTGATGTCGGTGTTGCCGTACTTCCGCATTACACCACAACGCGCCAAGGAGATGCTAGCGCAGGTCGACCACGCCGTCGCGCGCTGGCAGGACGAGGGACGTGAGCTCGGCATGACCAATGCTGATCTGGACAGCTTTGCCGATGCGTTCGAGCATCGGGAGCGCGCGGCGGCACGAGCGGAGCTCGTCTGAGGCAATGATAATAGTAGTGCCAGACTGCCACCATCGATTGTAAAAGCAGACTAGCGACATTGTTTGAATATGGTGGACGCCGGCTTGTTCGCCTAGCGTGCAAAAGTGAGAAAACCTGACTTCTACAATGGCGGGTGATTAGATCTAAGCTTAGATTGGCATCGGCCTTTTCTAAGTGACCACCCATCGCGGTGATGGAGCCGGTGCATTCGCGATCGGTGTCGATTTTAATCTGTTCCATGTGCAGCTCATATGCGGGCCCTGACTTCTTCGCCGGTCTGCGGGCGGATCAGTGGGTTCATGGACGCCAAGGGCGGGTTCGTTAAACCTGTCTCGTCCGAACTCACTCGACCTCTCGATTGGCGCTTGTAGGCGAAGCCGGCTGACGCCTCGTCCAGCTAAGCCGCAACCTGGCAAGACAGGCTATTTTCCGCCGGCGGCCGTGCCGCCTTTGCATCGCGAAGCAAAATACCCTCTCCCGCCCGGTCCTCCGCTGCGCTCCTGCCTGCGGTGCGGCGCCGACCGCTTCGCCCCCTGTCACCGCCATCGAGGCCGCGATGAGCGCGGGCTCGAAGACAGGAGACTTCGACATGGCAACCATTGGTACCTTTACCAAGACCTCAAACGGATACATCGGTACAATTAAGACCCTAAGCCTGAACGTCGAAGCGAGCATCCAGCCGTTCAACAAGGGCAACGAAAAGACTCCCGACTTCCGAATATATGCGGGTACGCTTGAGATTGGTGCAGGGTGGAAGAAAAACTCCGCGGCAGACTGCGAATATATTAGCTGCAAGCTTGACGATCCAATCTTCCCCTCTCCGATCTACGCGAGCTTGATCGCTGCAGGCGATGGTAAGCATTTCTCGCTGATGTGGTCGCGCTGACCGTCCGGGCGTCCCGCTCCTGCGGGGCGCCTCATTCCTCGTCGTGCGCTCGCCAGCCGTTGCCCGACGGAGCGTTGCCAGCGTGCGGTTATTGCCGCGAGACATATGCCGCGCTGACTTCGTCGTAGAACTCCAGAGCCTTCGCAGCTGCCTTTTCTGGCGACCGCAAGTCGCATTCCCAGACAACCAAAACCTGCCAGCCCGCAGCCTGCAGCTCGACCACCGCTGCGGCATCGCGAGCCACGTTGCGCTCGAACTTGTCGAGCCAGAATGCGGTGTTTGATTTTGGCGTCGTCGCGACCTTGCAGCCCTCGTGGCGGTGCCAGAAGCAACCGTGAACGAAGATCGCGGTCCGATATTTCGGCAGGACGATGTCCGGTTTCCCCGGCAGGCGAGTGCCGTCCAGCCAGAACCGTAACACACGGCGATCAAGCGCCTTGCGGAGCGCGACCTCTGGCTCCGTATTGGTCGATCGAATGCGCGACATGCGTTCCGACCGCTGGGCCGGTGTCAGGGTGTCCACCATTGCGGCTACTCGTCTAGCTTCTCGCGCCGCGCCTCCAGCTCGAAGAAGGGCAGGCCGCGGACCACCTCGCCCGGTACGTCGAACGACTTGTAGAGGCATTGGTGGACCTGAAGCGACTTCACCCGCTCGGCCATCTCGGCAGCGCCCCCCGTCAGTCCCAGCGCCGAGAGCTCGGCGGGCGTGACGTTCGGGACCTTGTGGATGAACCAGCTCAGCAGCGGCTCGCGATAGTCGGTCGCGTTCACCTTGAAGTGTCGCAGGTATTGCGAAGCGAGGATGACCCCCGTCCCAAATTCGCGACCTTGCAGAAGCAATTTGCGGAGTACGTCGAACTCATACCGCATGATATTGTCGGCCTCGTCGACCAGCAAGTAGGAGTCGACCGCGCGAAGCTGCGGCTCGCTACCAATGAACGGCCGCTTCGGCGTTCGAAGCATGTTTTCGTAGAACATGTTCAGCATAACCGCGACGAGCATGTTCTTGCTGCGATCGTCTTGGCCCAGGGCATCAAGTGAAATCACCACGACGCCGTCGAGGAAGGTGTCGAAGGACTGTGTCTCGCTCGTCTTGGAGGCGAACACTTCCATGTCGACCAGATCGTCGATGATCGCCATGGGCGAATCCGACTTTCCGTCCAGCAGCTCGGCATAAGCAGAATGGACGTCGTAGAGCGTTGGCTGCTGGTCAGGAAGGCAACCGTCATAGGCCGCGCGCACTGCTCGCTTGAGTTTGTCGCGCTGGACGGGCCCGATGCCGGTGTAGATCTTGTCGAGTACGTCCGCGAAGAAGCGAAAGCGGTCGAGCCAGGGGGCCGCCGCATCGCCTATGGCGCTCGTGTCGAATAGGTTGAGCGGCAGTCGATAGGGCTTCACGACGCGGGCGCCGGTCGCCTTGACGAATTCCGGGCTGCTATAGTCTCGCTTGTAGTCGAAGATCAGGAACCGCGGTCGGATGCCCCGGTTTGCCTCGGATGCATCTGAAATCTGCATGATCAACGATTTTAGAAGCTGCGTCTTGCCAGTTCCAAGATCACCAACGACGCCCATGTTAAGCTGGTTCAGGCGGGTGTCCGAGATATTCAGCTGCACCTCGCCGGGCCGGAAGCTGTCCACGGTCGTGCCTATCGACAGGACGATCCCGGTCGATGTTCCAGCTTCCGCCACCGGTGAAACCGGCACGGATACTACAGTTGGCTCCGATGTCACCGAGACTTCTTTGACGCCCTGTTGCCCCGCATCGACCGGCGGAGCGTGGGGAATGTCCTCTACGTCGGGATCGGCATGCGGCTGCACGAGGCCGGTCGTAAATGCGCCAGCGGTTGGGAATAGGTCCCATTGGCCGACCCTTGCCCTGACACTGTCGTAGAACGCCAACGGATCGCCGGCGACGACCTGCCCGGCATCGGCGCTCCCGATCGTGATGGTTTCGTCGAAGCCATCGTCGTCCCGATCGCGCACGCCGCTTCGAGGGCTATCGTCCACGATAATTAGGCGACCGCGCTGGTCGACCGATACGCAAGGACGCGGATCGAGAATCGCGGCCGCAATGCGCTCGTGGAGTGACGACCACTGTGCCTCGCGTCCGACGACGTCGGGATGCTGGCTGTAGACCCGCATCCCGAAGCCGATGATCGAGAGAAGCAGGTGTTGGAATCCCAGCGCCCACGCAACCGGCTGGCCGTCGTGGGGGAGCATGTTGGCCAGTAGTCGCGAGAAGGTCCGCGCCTGTTCAAGAGCGTCATTGACCTCAGAGGGCGGAAATACCGACCCCGGGCGGCACTTTACCTCGACTGGCGTAAGGTGGATCCGAACGCCATCGGCGCCCAGCTTCACGCCGATTACCAAGAGATCGGGGCGCGATAGCGAGGCATCCTTTCGGTCCTTGCCGAGGGATCTCGCTAGATCGGAAAAGTAACCCCGAAACGGGTCGACGGGTACGATAATGCAGACGGTAACGTCCTCGCCGGAGCCGTCGATGACGGGGACGAGACTTTCGCCGATGTTTGACAGGCGAAACCGATCTTGCAGCAACCGAACGGCCACGAACAGGCCAAGGTCACCGGTTGCCCCGGCATTGTCGCCTGCGAGGCCCCTGATTGTAGGGATTCCGCGTCGCGCGATCTCGAGCAACACGTCCTGAACTTGATCGGGCTCGATCGCGGCGCATCCGGGAAGGCGACCGAGAGCCTTCGACAAGGCCTCCCGATCCGCCTGTTTGACCCGTGACAAGAGATAGTAGCCGTTCGTGTCGCCAGCCCGGTGGGAATAGGATGGCATGTCGTAGTCCCAGAGGTAGGCATCCTCCAGCCAGCCACCCAAGAAGCAAGCGGGATCAATTGCGGAGGACGAGACCGCGACGAAGTCCGTCCGGCGTGTCTCGAGCATGTCTCGCACCGCGTTCACGTTGGGGGCGAACCGCATGCCGGTCCGACGATCGCCGAGGCTTTCCATCGTGCCCACGCAAGCAGCGACCTTGTCGGCCAACACATCGCCGGACGCCGAGCCCGCTAGTGATTGGCGTGTCTCGCTCAGGAAGGCGCCGGGAAGTTGGCGCCGGACTCGATGGCGCAACAAGCCGCCGTGACCGAGCGGGGACCGCCCGGCTACGGGCGCGGCGCTTGGCTCCGACATGTCGAGCTGAGCAATGATCCCAAGGTCGGGCCGTGCTGTGGCGGGCTGGCCCTCGAACCATCGCACGCTGTTGCGGGTGTCCTCTGACAAGTTGGCGATCGTGGCATCATCGGGGCGGGAGTCGCCATCGCGGTGATCGTAAATCTCGACGAAGCGCGGCCCCGCCGCCTGTCGCGGCGCGCGGGTGTTGCCGTCGCGATACCGATCCGCGCACCAGTTGATGAGGCCTTCGTTGCAGGCATCGGTCGTGCCGCCCGCGCTGGCCACGACGACCCCGATCGAGGGCTTTGCCGACAGGAGCCCGGAAACGTCTTCCAGCGCGCGGCCGACCTGCGCGGCGCTGAACCCAACGGATATACCGCCTACCGAAATGCCGAAGCCTTCGCCGAAGGGCGCTATCCTAGAGCGACTAGGAAGGCGACCGAGCCGCTCGCCGTTCCACAGGACCGACCAATAGTCCGTGCCGTTCTCGACCGCCAGGAAGTCGACCTTCTCGATCCCGCCCGGTGATCGAAGCGACAAGGTGAGGAGGTCCGGGACGCAGTCGGGATCGAGGACGCTGACCGCAGGGCAAGGGTTCCCACCAGATTCAGCCTCGAGCAGCACGCCCTGGGCCACCGCGTGCCACGCGAGACGAAGAGGGTGAAGTGGGGACAGCATGATCGCGTCCGGAACACGGGAAATGGTCCTGCGATCGTCTTCCAGCGAGGTGATGACGGCAACATCGACCCAGCATGCTACGTCGGGCTCGGCGGCAAGCCAGGCTTGGTAAGCGTCGAGATACTGCTCGACAAGGACACGAAAATCCTCGTCGTTGGCAAGCCACTTTCCAAGCTCGGCCGATTCCATGAGGCCGGTCTGGTCGCCGGTGCCGCGAATGCGCGCAGCGAGTAGCTTCCGTGCTTCCACGAAGCCCGCTGGCGGTTGGAACTCGCCGATATCGGGACGTGGATCCTGGAGGAACCGTCCGGTAGAAAAGATCAATCCCGCCATCGTGTCCCAGGCGGGTTGGACCCAAGCATCGACATAGTCGTCGGCGAGGACGATCGGCAGGTAGGACCGTCCGGAAGAAGCCTCGGAAAGCATCCAATCTTGCAGGCTCGACGAACGCGCGCTTCGATTCAGTTGGACGACGGGCTTCGCTTCGGATGGTTCGATCGCCCGACGATTGGCCCGGATCAATCGCTCGAACTCACTTCGGCAACCGAGCTCGACCACGTCCTCGACGGCGAGGAAGACGCGGCATCGCTCGTGCGAAACCGAGCCGTCTGCCGTGGGGCGGCTGAAGCCGATGTCGACTTGGTAGTTCGTCTCGGCCTCGACTTCTACCTGATGGAATCCCTCTCGCACCGGACGGACCACGAGCTGCTGGATCGCGTCGATGCGATCCTGCGCGTCGTCGGCAGTGCCCGTGGCGGCGACGTCCAGCACGACGCCCGGCGACGTGAACACCAACAGCTCGTAGCGGCCGCCGCCAGGAACGATCAGGCTGGTCTCCAACTCGGGGGCGCCCTTGGCGCGCCGCGTCGGCTTGCGCGGCGGGGTGAGCTTCCTCGCTAGCCGGCACGCAACGAAAATTCCGGGCTGCCAAGTCGCCAGTGAAACGATCTTGATGGCGCCGGGCTTGAACCCATCGGCCAGCGCCGCGTACCGGATGGGTGTCTTGTGGCTGGGAGGCGCCTCGTCGAGAAAGACGGCTTCCTCTTCGCCGACCCGGACGTCGCCGAGCTTATTGCCCTTGCCGCGTTCGATCGACACAATGGTGCCCGTCGCGTCCGGGCCAACCGTCTCGAAAGTGAGCGCGACATTGCCCTCAACGAGGATGGGCATTCCTTTAGCCAAGGGGACAAGCGCATTCGAGCAGCCCATGCGAATGTCGCCCTGAGCGGCAGCATCCTCGGTCAGCAGCTCCGACCACTTCTCGGTCGTCAACACCTTCCACCAATCCGGCGCCGGGGGCATGTCGAGCCCGCTGCCGGGTGCGTAGTAGGCGGCAGTCGCCCGCTCGAATGCGGTCGGCAGGTCGCATGTCTCGCGCAGATGAGCTAGAAAGGCATCGAGCTGGCGGATGTCGTCCTCGCCGGCATTCTCCTGGGCGCGACGAATGCCTGGTCCAAACCCATCGGACATAGCGTCGGCGATCTTCTCAAGGACCGCGACCTGCTCGCGCGACGAAACGGATCCGTCGCGCATGGGCGGCATCCCACACGCGAGGCTGACTTGCTGCGCAGCCGTGAAGCCGGGCAGGCCCGGGACGGCCGAGAAGAGGCGCGACATCACCCTCCAGGCTGCTGCGCGCTGCGTCCGCTCGGAGTCCATTTCATCAGCTGCGGATGCAGCGCGGCCGACCAAGATGCGGGCGTCGTCGCGTTGTTGCTGGTCCTGGATGCCAGCTTGGCCAATGCCGACACGAACCAATTCCTGGATGAACTCGTCGGACCACCAGTCCTCGAAAGGCACGTTGCCGCCATTGTTGGCGGCAGCGACGCCAAACTCATCCGTCGTCGACGTGACCGAGCGCATGCTGTGCTGGCCAGGGGGAACCAGCGCTAGGAACGTCGGCTGGGACGGGGAATTCCGTAGATTGAGAAGGTGGGTGTCGTCGCACCGTCCCGACACGCCGACGGGCGGGTTTTCCTCGCCGAGCGCCAGGCTCGGTAGCTGGAGGAGAATGGGCACCTTCGGCCCGAGCTCGTCGTCGACGGCCAGTAGGTCGAAGACCCCGGCCAAGATCTCTTTCTGGGGTCCGTGGAAAATCAACCGGACCTCGCCTTGATCGCCGCCAGGCGATTGGGAAAGCTTATCCCGAATGAGATCTGCGATCGTGGAGGCCAGGCGGTTCATGCGGCGTCGTCCTGACGGCTGGGGAAGGGCGGCACGAGCAGCATCCCGCTCTCTGCGTCTGGGCTATCCAGGACCAAGCCGAGCATCCTCAATTGGTGGCCGAGGTCGTTCGTCGCGATATCCCGATAGTCGACGATCGCCCCATAACCCGCCAAGTGTTGGGAGAGCCGCCTCACGGATCGCGGGCCCGTCGTCCCCGACAGGGAGCAGTGCACGAGTGCAAGCACGCTGACCGGCCCAAGGCCGACGACCCACGGACTTGAATTGCTCGTGCCGCGCTTGCGGAGCGAGAAGCCCTGATCATAGCCGCGTAGGACTGGATTTGCTGCTTGGCGCTGGCCAAGGACGTGCCTGGCGAATTCCATGATGTTCGAGCCGATGCCCTTCTTGCACAGTAGCGTTCGCGTCTCGCGCTCCGAGACGTCCGCCAACACGTCCCGGATACCGGTCGCTTCCACCGCGGGAGCACTGGCACGTAGCTGGTCGCAAACATCCGCGATGGATGCGGCGGATGAGATCGACGCAATCTCGATGCCGGCAGCCTGCATCGACCACAATGTCCCATTGATGCCGAGCCGCGCCTGTAGGAAAGCCGACGCGCGATCCTTGATTCCGGGAAGCGCCCGATCGCCATAGGACAGGAACTGGAAGGCCTTGGGGTAGATTGCCAGGCGCGCTGCCGCCGCGTCGACCGGGCCGTTGCCGTCGAGCGCTGCCTTGATGCAGTCCCATGATCTGGCATGGACGTCGCAAAGCCACGTGACATGCGCTACGGCTGCCAGCCTGACGATTGCCTCGAGCAGGCTCGTCCATTGCCGACGCGTCATTGAGTTTTTCGCGTCGATGATGGACCCCAAGTCGCGAACGAACCGTCGTGCCGGGTAATCCAGCCCGTCCCGGTCGGCTGGATCGAGCGTCGCCTGTTCACCCGGTTCCACCGCTGCCCAGGTTGGCTCCGGAGACCATGCCTCGATCTCGGCCTGAAGGAAGCGGGCGAAGATATCGTCGTCATCGGTCACGGAAAGAGCATCGAACAGCGCCTGCCAGCTCCGTGCCGCCGCCACCGCGTCCGGCGAGCCAAGCCATACCATGCGCCGGACCAGCGCGCCGGCTGGCCAGGAATTGGAGCTAAGGCGGGCCGATCCCGAGAAGACGGCCGCCTGTGGCACCAGCGGCGTGACTTGCACGAACCGCTTCGACGATTGGTTAGGAAGCTTCGGACTTTCCAACACCGAATGGAGCAGCGTGTGGAACGTGTCGGCGTCGAGCGCGGCAGCTTCAGGCTTCCGCGATCGGTCGCGATACCGTTGAACTTCCCTGTCGAGTTCCCGACCACGCTGCGGCACCGTGCGCTCGGTGGCTCCCTCCAGTCCGGCATGGCGATACAGGGATGATAGTATGACCTCGGAGCTCGCATATTCCGGTGCCGGCGACATGGCGAGCGCCGAGTCCTGATAGGCCGCATGCGAAGTGCGCCATGGCTCTTCGCGGAACTTAGCCAATGTCATCGGCCGCCGCCTTCCTTGCGAACGGCGAAACCTGACCGCCGTTGGACGACCGACGTGCCGCTAGAGCCAATCCGGATGCGCGCCCGGTCGAGGACGAGCTTGTCCCGGACGATCGGGCCGGACAGTCTCGCACGGGTGGTGTCGAGGAGCGCGAGCACGGTCCGCGGGAGCGAGGCGACCGACATTCCCTTTTCGAGTTCCTTTACCGCCTTGAACAGGTCGTAGGTGAGCGCGATCGGCTGGCCGGACCTACCATCTCCAACCTTGAGGAAGCAGATCGGTGAAGCCGGCCTGCCGGCCTTCTCGGCGTCGAGTGGCTGGACCGAGCGGGACGGCACGACCAGGGTTGCCCTCCGTATCATGGGTGGCAGCGGTTGACCGAATGTCGTTGTCAGGGAAATTTCGAAATCCTGGTTTCGATTCAGCAGCTGCTCGACTTCCTGGGCGACGTCGAACAGGTCATCCCCAGCGGTGTCCTCGAGCACTTGCTGGAAATCCAGCAGGATGGGTGCGTCGAAGACGGCAGCCGTGCGCGCCCCAAGCGCCCGGCGCACGAGGCGGCACGCAAAATCACGGACGAAGCGCTGCACGTTGGTGGCAGATGCCGGCCGCTTCCTGCGGACGCCTCCTACCGACAGTTCCGCATCCAGCTTGGCGAGCCGCTCTATCAGGTCTACTTCCAACTTCGAGAGGACCTGCAGCTTCCGGATGTAGTCGAGACCTTCCAGCACCGAGCGGCTAAACCTGACATCGAGCTCGCGCAGGGCAAAGCGGGTATTCTTTGTCGCCTGCACTTCCGTGTCGGGATCGGTCAAGGCGGGGTCGAGGAGCTCCGCGACCCCTTCGAGCGCGCTGCTGATCATCGCGGGCAAGTATGCCGTCCGGCGCGATGTCAGGAACCACTGCAAGCCCATCGCCGTGTTGTCGTCGTCGAGCCCGAGTTCCTTGATCTCGCGGAGCAGCGCTGGCCCAGCATCGCGTTCCCAACGATGGAATAGCGCGTGCTGGTATTGCGACGCCACCAGCTGAAAGATGGCGGTCGATTGCTCCTTGGCCGGCTTTCCGCCTCGCCGCGCGACCTCGTCGAGGCCTGCGAGCTTTCCCGCCCATTCGCAAGGCTCGAGGCCAGCTTCGCGCGGCGATACGCGATGGCCAGCTAGCAGGTAGGATACGAGCGAGAATAGGTCGCGGAAGCTCCAGCGCTTTCCGCTCGCGACCTCGAACCATCGCAGGATTTGTAGGAGCGACGTCTCCTCGCGCTCGCGAGCAAGTCGTTCCCGACTCCCACAGAATGGGCACGACGGGCCGCCCAGGCACGACCCTGGAACTGGCCACAACTGGTCGTCTAGCGCCGTCCGGAGCAGGCTTCGTGCCGGCTCCTCGCCACCGGCTGCCGGCGTGAGCAGCAGTGACTCGGCATCCATGGGCCAGACAGCCACGTCGGCGAACCCGGCAAGCGGCCAACAAGAGGGTGCGTCTGGCGCTAGGCTAACGGAGCGGGTAACTGCTTCGAGCAACCGACGCGCACCTTCTCGCTCCGTGTCAATTGCTTCGATCAGCGCGTCGTCGAGGACCCCACGATTCACGCAGCATAGGTAGGCCTCACCGGAACCAGCACCCTGCACCGCATCCAGTTCGTCGAGCAGGAGCTGGGCGGCTTGCTTGCCGGCCGCTCCAACCACGGCGGAAGCATCTTGGACGATCGACAAACCAAGTGCCCGCGCATCTGGCCCTAAACCGGAAGTGTCGACCCTGACAAGCCGTGGCACGGCCGTGCCCTCGGGCGGGAAGAACGACTTCTTGAGCTCGGACGCTAGCTTGCCCCCGGCTCCCAGGGACACGTCGAGCCAGGCGACGGTCGACTCAATCGCTTCGGTCTTGCCATTCCCAGGCCCGCCAACGAGCAGCAAGATACGCGGTACGCCGCCGGGGCCCGAGGCGATCGACCCGGCCCACGCCTCTAGGCGATGCAACAAGTTGGTCTCGAAGACTGCCTTGCCAGGGCGGCCGCTAGTGTCATCGAACAAGCGCCGCACGCCGCCCGCGCGGTTTCCAGCCCAGTTCAAGAGCTGCGCCGGGTACGGCGCAACGATGGATTCCCCCGTCATCATCCCCCCTAAGCCGTTGCCGCGACGGGCATCTCCCTCGTGCCCTCGCTAAGCACGGATTTCTTCACGGCGACTTCAACGAGAAGGTTTCGCAGCGCGATCCCGACAGCTCGCGCCAGATGCGGGGGCACGGCGTTGCCGACCTGCGTATAGCGCGGGCATTCCTTGGTCCTCCGGTCACCTCCGGTCGTGAACTTGCCCTTGAACGCGAACCAGTCAGGGAACGACTGCAGCCGCGCAGTCTCCCGGACGGTCAGGATCCGGGGCTCGCAATAATGGAGGATATCGTCGGGCAACGTCGTCACCGTAGGCGCCGGCTCGTCGCTGGCCATCGGATATATGCGGTGCTTCTTCAAGCCATAGGTCAAGCGGCTTTCGTCGCTCATCCGAACTCCCTTGCGGCACTCGACAATGATGCGCGCAAACCTATCCCGGACGTCGTCGCGGTGGCGGGCAAGACGCATGCTGTTCATGCGGCCTTCGTGGCCGGCCTGCATCAGCCGCTGGTACGTCGTCGTCGGCTGGACGTACTTCACTTCGCGAAAGCCCCGGCCCGATTCCGGGTCCGTGCAGTCGACCATCTCGCGATCGACGGTTTCGAGGTCCGACAGGGCGCTGGACGTGCTCACCACCTCGGGAAGCCCAAGTTCCTCGAGCTGCGCAAGCCGTGCTTCCTCGAGAAGCACGAACATTCTTCCGATCCCACCGTCCAGCCATTTGCAAAGGTCTTTTCGGACCCCGACCGCAATCAGGCGCGACCGTCGCTGCGGTACGCCGAACCGGGAAGAGTCCACCAGCATGGCCTCCACCTTGTATCCAGCGACGTCCAAGCTGCCAACGAGCTTGTCGTAGAAGGACAGTGGCTTCTCGGCCTTCAGGCCGGAGACCGGGAGGTCGACGACGTTCCGACGAGCATGGGCAACGCGCATTCCTGGAACATTCTCCAGGATCAAGGCCTGCGGCTGGAGTGCGCAGACAACCTCTACATACTTCTCAAACAGCAAGTTACGCGGATCATCCTCAACGCGACGGCCGGCAAAGCTAAAGCCTTGGCACGGTGGGCCGCCGGCCAGAACATCGATCGTACCCCTAAGCTTAACCAGGTCGTCCTTGTGCTCCGCCAAGAGCAACTCGATATCCCACGCCTGCTTGGCGAGCCAGGTCGGCCAGTCGAACGCCACGCCCTGTGATTGGTTGTCGATAAAGTTGGTCGAGAAGGTTTCAAACGCCATTGGATCGCGTTCTATTGCGAACTTACCCAACAATCCGGCCTGGGAAAGGCCAAGCGACAGCCCCCCGCATCCGGCAAATAAATCAACAAAACTATGCGACTTCATTGGGCACTAATAACCTTGTTCGCTTGAAGGCTATCCGCGAAGGACAGCTTCAACTTCCAGCATGCCTGGCCCGGGGATTCAGGTCCCAGACCAGGGGCCCGGCCGGCGAAGTCGTATTTACGCACCCGGACCCGGTCCTAGCATATCAACGTCGAGACGTTTCTACCATCGCGAACCGATCATCCGAGCGCGGGTCCGTACAGATCAAAATCGACGAACCATTCGGACCTTTAATGCGGGTGTGCGAACGCAACCAGAACAGGGCTCGAGCGACCCCATCGGGCAGCGGTCCGGATCGTGTACGACGAGGGGCGCGCTGCCCCGAAAAATCTTGTACCGGATCGATATGAAGCCAAGCCGCCAAAGATCGCCCGAGCCGCCGACGCCTAGGGGACCAATAGTCCTGGCGACGGGGCTGCCCCATTGACGCAGCCTCATGTTGGATGGAGCGCGCTATCCCAGACGCAAGGCAATGGCCTCGACAATGCCTAGGACGGCGACACGCCCGATACCTGCCGATGCAGCGACAACGCCATTCACGTTCGTCGACGCCTTTGCGGGTTGTGGCGGCCTTAGCCTGGGCCTCAAGCGGGCCGGCTGGGAATGCCTGGTCGCTATCGAAAAGGACCCGTTTGCCTTCGAGACCTATCAAGCGAACTTCCTTCGTGGTGGCACGCCGCTTGGCATGCGTTGGCCCGAAGGGGTCGCCGAAAGACCCTGGGAGATTTCTGCGTTCCGCCAGGAATGCGCCGCGTTCTTGGAGGGAATACGAGGGCAGGTCGACCTGCTTGCTGGCGGGCCGCCATGCCAGGGCTTCTCCCACGCTGGCCGTCGCCAAGCCGACGATCCGCGCAACCGCTTGTTCGAGGACTACCTTTCGCTCGTGCAGGATCTCCAACCCAAGGCTGTCCTAATCGAGAACGTTCGAGGGTTCACCTCGGATTTCGGGCGGGGCATGCCGGGGGAGGGTAGGAACTTTGCGGCCGAGCTTAAGGAACGTCTTGCCGAGACCTACGCCACCGTCGACACGATCCTCATGGCGAGCGATTTTGGGGTGCCACAGGCTCGCCCCCGATTCTTCCTGGTGGGCGTGCGTCGTGACTTGTCGTGCGCCGAAGGGGTCGGATCTTTCTTTCGCAAGCTTCATGGCCAGTCTCGCAGCTTTCTGGCGGCACGCGGCTTGGCCCAGGGGACAACGGCGCGCGACGCTATTTCGGATCTTGAGGTAGCTCGCGCTGGCACAATGGACTGCGCGGACTCCGCTGGCTTCTCTGCTATCGCCTATGACGGTCCTCTATCGGCGTTCCAGCGCGTGATGCAGCAGGGCCACTCCAAAGCACCAGGCGACACCCGCCTTGCGCGACACGCGCCGGAAATCCAGGCACGCTTTGCGGATATTATTCGAAGCAGTGGCGAGGAGGGTCGCCTCAACCAGGTGATCTCGCCGGACCTGCGGCGAAAGCACGGGTTGAAGAAGATTGCTATCCGGGTCCTCGATCCGTTGACCCCGGCACCAACGATCACAAGCATGCCCGAAGATTTATTGCATTACAGGGAGCCGAGGACACTGACAGTCCGGGAAAACGCTAGGCTCCAGTCTTTCCCTGATTGGTTCCAATTCAAGGGTAAGTATACGACCGGCGGCCTCGCCCGCAGGACCGAAATTCCAAGGTTCACGCAGGTCGCGAACGCCGTCCCGCCGCTCCTCGCCGAGCAAATTGGCGCATGCCTCGCACATGTCCTGAGTTCCTAGGCCGGACAACCGGCGCTGATTGCCTCGCATATGGCGACCAGAGCTTCCCGCTGGGCGTTAATCTGGCTGCGGAAGGCGATCATCCACGCTTCGTCGATTGCGATTTCAGGCTTGCCGGGACGGATGGCCTTCAGCGAAGCGGTCATGCCATCGTCCATAACCGCCCGGGCATGGGCGAGCAGGTTGCGCTTGGAAATGATGTCCGTGTCGTAGGTCGCGAAGACCTTGCATGGTTCGCTGGCTTTCCCGAGTACCATCTCACCCAGCTTGGTGACGGCCTGCCATTTATACGTCGAGCCGAAAATCGAGTTATCACCGACAATGCCAATCACGTCACCTGCGTCGACTCGCTTTTCCAATATTGTCAGGTTGCTACGCTCGTTGTCCCTTAGGCTCGATATGCGTTCGCGCCCCTTCGCAACGAAGGCATCGTTTTTTGAGGCATATGCCCGTGCGAGTATCTCTTCCATGAATAGGTCCATGTCCGCAGCCTCGGCGATTGCGATGCCGCGCATGTGGTTCAGATCCACCGCCTTGCCGACGATCGTGTCCGCGACGCCGCGTAATACTTCGTCGAAGTCATTGCCACGCGAGCCAAGGAAGACACCATCCACGTGTCCTCCGATCTCCTTGGCAAGCTCGCTTTTAGAACTGGTAGAGTAGAAGATGATGTCAGTGTACTTGAGTCGCCGTCGGACGGTGCCCGCCGCCAGCGCACCGTTGTAATCTCCTGCGCCGAGGCGGTAGTCAACAATAGCGAGGTCGATGTTGCGACCCTCCGCGCGACAATAGTCGTCGATCCCCTTTGCAGAGATATCCTCCGCGACCTGAACCTGCAGCCGGAAGCCTTTTTCCTCAAGATCCATGCGCAACATTTCAATTGCATCTTCGATCTCGTTGGGCTGGTCATCGATAACCAGCAGTCGAAAATCCAGCTTCATGCCGGCAGCTTGATACGGATATGGGCCCCCTGATGATCTTCGTCGAACGGCTCCGGCATCGCCTCGATCGTGCCGCCCATCGTGCCGACGACCTGCCGAACATGGAACAACCCAAGCCCGGACCCGGACTTGCCCGTCGTGACGCCCATCTCGAACACGGAATCGAGCGGGCTAAGGTTCCTTCCCCAGCCCGAACCATCGTCGGCGGCATCAATGACAAGAAATTGCTTTCCATCGCGCTTTTCGATCGAGAGGGCGAGTAGGAGCGCAGATGCATCGGCCTTTCCCGCGTTCGATACCAGGTTGTCAACGATGATACCGACCTCAATTGGCTTGAACAGTCGCTCGAATCCCTTTTGCGGCTTGGTTACCGTCGCGGTGAGCCCCGACGGAGCCCAAGAGTTGGCAATTGCCTCGGTATAGTCATCGATGAACTGCACGAGATCATCCTTCCGTGCCGTAGCCTGTTCCTTATAGCCCCCTCGGCTGGCGAAACGGGCGGCCGTCAAGATCTGGCTGTTACGAAAGGAAACCTTTTCAAGGAAGCCGAGCACATCCTCCTTCTTAATCTCAGTCGCCCGGCGCAGCTTGCCCGACATCAGTTTGATACTGTCCTGAATTGCGGCCGCATGGATCCCGATCTGGTGATGCAGGTTAAGAATAGTGTCCTTGTCGAGAGCTGCCGCTGAAATGAGGAACCGGTTTCGACCGCGTTCGTCGTCGAGCATTTCCTCCGCTGCCACGAGCTCGCTCTTTGCCGTCGCGGCGGCATGCTCGGCTCGCAAGGCACGTGTCTCGGCGCGCTGCTCGGCCTCACGAGCCTCGGTTTCGGCCGCCTGCAAGGCCTCGATCCGAGCGCGGGCTTGGTCGACCGTCGACAGCAGTTTCTTACTGCCGGTCTTTTCCGCTAGCAATTCAAGGGCGCGAAAGGAGTCCATGAACGCGTCGGATCGCTCGTCGACAATACGCACCAGGTTCGGGTTGTAGTTCACAACCTGCACCCCCTCGGTCGCCGCGAGGCGTGAGACTAGCTGCGTGATCTTCGCGCTGCTGCCATCCAGCCGCATTCGGGACGTGCTCTCGGCGTCCTTGTCGAAATCGTCCTTCCACGAAATGTCGACGACGTAGCGCTCAAGGCGCTTGATGCACTTGTCCAAGACCGCTTCGACGAGTTCGTCGACGCCTTTCGTCTGGATGAAGCCGCCGGCCCGGCTCGTTGCCTCGTCGAACCCGGGGACACCGAGGACGTCGACGCGGCCTACAAGCTCGCGCGTGCCGAGGAACCGGCGCTGGCCTTGCTGCTTGCGCTTGTTGAGGCCGAAAAAATCATCGTCCTCGTTGCCGATAGGGAACACCCGGAAGCCATTTCGAAACGCGAAGATTGAACCAAAGTCGATGGATCTCACGCCCATTCGCCGCGAAAACGTGACCTTCGCGCTACGATTGAGATAGTAGACGTCGGCTGAAAAGTCCGCTTCCTTAAGGCGTTTGTAGGGATTGCTCTCTCGGATCCGATAGACAAGCTCGCCACGATCCTCGAGCTCCGTTTCCAGGCGAAGGCCACCCTCGATCGACTTGACCCGGATGACCGTAGTTCGGGCAGCAAGGGCCTTGAGGATCGAATTCTCGATGACGCCGTTTACGACAAAGCCTGCGGGGTCCTCGGGATCGCGATCGGCGTTAAGCGCATCGATAGCTGCATCGGCCTCGGCCTCAGCCTCCGCAACAATCTCGATCTTGAACTTTTCGCCCTTGGCGGAGAACGGGTTGATCAACTTGCTCAGAGCGCGGCGCAGGTCGAGCAGCTTATCGCGATCCCATTCGGAGCGAAGCCGGCGGATGATGAGACTCGTGCCGGTACCGCGCACCGCATGATGCGAATCCGCGGGAAACGCGCTGGCTTGCCCCAGCGTCACGCCTACCTTGGCGAACTCTTGCTTCGGATTTTTCTCGTATTTCCGCCAATCGACATCCAGGGTCTGGATGTGGTGTCCCCGCGCTCGGCTGCAGAGCAAGAGCGTCTCGCCTAGACTGTCGCACGAGAATCGCCCCACGCCCTTCGCGCCGGCGTAGATCCTGCGCGCCTCTCCGATTCTATCGCGGTAATCTAGATCCTCGGTGCCGTCTCGCTTCGCGGAGTAGGCGACGAACAGCCACTTACCGAGGATATCCTCCTTGCGCATGCCCTTGCCGTCGTCCGAGATCACGATGGCGTCCTTCTCGAATGCCACGACGACCTTTTTGGCGCGCGCATCGAACGCATTTTTCACGAGCTCGAAAACGGCTACAAAATCGTCGGTAATCAGGTCCCGCCCGATCAAGTCCTTCAGGCCGGTGCTAACCCGGAAATGCTGGAGGTCCGGCTTCAGTTTATCCGGTAAGTTAGCTTTCTGGCTCGCCACCCTTGTCGCCATCTGTACCTGCCACACTCCAAGGCTGAGGCTCGGCTGCCAACGCCTAGGTGCCACCGTACAAAACGCTTCTAGCGCACGGATTATCCTCGGCGCCGCATACCTATGGCCTCGTTGACGCATGATGACCCGGCTGCGCCGTTAGAGCAAGTTCTGACTGATCCCGGGGACTGTCGTCGATTTTCGACACCGCTGCACCACTCTGGTCAGCCAGCAAACTGCCCATGCGAGCCCGGCGATTTATGGAGTCTATTTGCCGCCGCGCTTCCCCAGTAGCGGCTTTAGCTCATCCCACAGAAATTCCTCCAGCAGCTGCGCAAGCAGCTTGTCGTGCGACGGCAACCGATATGCCGTGAAGGTGATTGCATCGTGGGGATGACCGTCCCAATGTTTGAGGTGAAGTGAGCTGGTGCCGGGCGCGCCGAAACCAAGGTGGTCTCGGAGCCGTGTCTCTATTTTATAAGAGTGGCCGACGTAGAGGCATCGGCTTTCGCTACGAGCGTTGCACTTCGGGAAGCCACGCGCTTCATCAATGCCTCGAAGTGCACCATCGGCGGCGTTCCGCAAGGTGCTCACCAGTTCTTGGGGAACCGCGTCATCATAGCTGAACACGTAAATAGCCGACCGGTCACTGCCGGCGCGCCACGCGCTCGCCTGCGAAAGCAGCGACTGGCGGTATTCGGCGTCATCCAGCCGCGATAGCTCGATCGAAAT
>Ga0160428_1001230_pt1 | contig 20618 bp, 14 predicted proteins | sample SolpanmetagenomM_FD_108198 | JGI IMG/M metagenome (GOLD analysis project Ga0160428, IMG submission 108198) | Solar panel surface microbial communities from Lawrence Berkeley National Laboratory, California, USA - M | ecosystem: Engineered > Built environment > Solar panel > Unclassified ... | reverse complement strand
CCAGTAGTTACCTTGATGCTTTTGCAATCCACTTCGTTAAGATTGTGCTAATAATCAATACTATATGGTTATTAGCTCAACCGCAGAAACGTTAACTACGTGTTTGGTGCAATGGCCCTATTCCCGGAGCGGCTTTTTCGCGCCGTACTTTTGCGATTCACTTTTAATTTACCACGCAATCGCTCGCTGCCGCCAGGCGTCAGTAGCTAGTATTCCGGGTTAAGCCCTCAACTGCAAGTCAGCGCAGCTAAAAGCTACTTAAGCCGACGAATTCGATAAATCCGTGGTTCAGACATTTTTATGCACCACTTGAGTGAGCAGGAAATCCTGCGCCGCCAGAAACTGAACGAATTGAAAGCATTGGGTATCGAGCCCTACCCGTCGGAGCTATTCGACGTTACGTTTTCGGCCCAGGAAATTCTTGACAACTACCACCCCGAGCTAAATAATTTTCAGGAAGTAGCGCTAGCTGGCCGCCTGATGTCGTCGCGCGTGATGGGCAAAGCATCATTTGCGGAGTTGATGGACTCCTCGGGCCGCATTCAGCTCTACGTCAACCGCGATGAAATTTGCCCTGGCGAAGACAAAACGCTGTACAATATCGTTTTCAAGAAGCTTCTCGACCTCGGCGATTTTATTGGCGTGAAGGGCCGGGTTTTCACCACCCAAGTAGGTGAAATATCGGTACACGTCACCGAGTTGAAGCTGCTAGCCAAGGCGTTGCGGCCGCTACCGGTGGTGAAAACCAAAAAGGACGAGGCTACCGGTGAAGAAGTCACCTACGATGCCTTTACCGACCCCGAACTGCGCTATCGCCAGCGCTACGTAGACTTGGTCGTGAATCCGCACGTGCGTGAGACGTTTATCAAGCGTACGCAGCTAGTGCAGTCAATGCGCAACTTCTTGAATGACAAGGGGTACTTAGAAGTTGAGACGCCTATCTTGCAGCCCCTTTACGGGGGCGCAGCGGCCCGGCCCTTTACCACCCACCACAATACGCTCGATATGACGCTTTACTTGCGCATTGCCAACGAGCTGTACCTCAAGCGCCTGATTGTGGGCGGCTTCGACGGGGTGTATGAGTTCTCGAAAGACTTTCGCAACGAAGGCATGTCCCGTTTCCACAACCCCGAATTCACCCAGATGGAGCTTTACGTAGCTTACAAAGACTACGCCTGGATGATGGACCTAGTGGAGGAAATGGTAGAGCGCGTGGCGCTAACCCTGCACGGCAAGACAGAAGTGCAAGTTGGTGAGCACGTTATTAACTTCCAGCGTCCCTGGCAGCGCTACACAATGTTTGAGGCTATCGAAAAATTCACCGGCGTAGCCATCGGCGATATGGACGAGGCAGCCCTACGCGAAACGGCCACCAAGCTGCACGTCGGCCTCGACCCCAGCATGGGCAAATCGAAGATCATTGACGAGATATTTGGTGAGCACGTGGAGCCAAAGCTCATCCAGCCTACGTTCATCACCGACTATCCCATTGAAATGTCGCCGCTAGCTAAGAAGCACCGCGACCAGCCTGGCTTGGTAGAACGCTTTGAGGCTATTTGTAACGGCAAGGAAATCTGCAACGCCTTCTCGGAGTTGAATGATCCTATCGACCAGCGCCAGCGCTTCGAAGATCAGCTTGAACTAGGCAAGCGCGGCGATACCGAAGCGATGGTACTCGATGAGGATTTCTTGCGGGCGCTCGAATACGGCATGCCGCCCACGGCTGGCCTGGGTATCGGCATCGACCGCCTGAGTATGATCATGACGAACTCGCCTTCTATCCAGGAAGTATTATTCTTCCCGCAAATGCGCCCCGAAACTACAAGCTAGCACTCGGCTTTCGTCGTCTCTAGCAACTCAAAAGGCCCGCTACCCAGAGGATAGCGGGCCTTTTTTATGAAATGTTTCAGGCAGGAAGGTCACCAGGCTCAGCGACAGAGCCCTTTTTATTTGGGTGCATAGAGCGCAGGAGCGCATCAGCCTCGCTACGGTCTTCGCCTTGCGGCGCAGCGGGATTACCGGGCTGATTTTGGAGCTTGCCCAAGATGCTCTGAACGAGCTTGCTCAGGTTCGCACCCCATTGGGTAGCTGAGTCGCGAATACCCTTGCGGGCTTCTTCGCCAGTTTCGGGAGCTAGCAGCAAGCCTGTTACGATGCCTGCCGTAGCACCGGCTAGCAGTGAAACGATAACTTTTCCATTGTCTTTGGGCGGCATAAACAAGCAGAATAAAAAGTAAAAAAGAGCAAAATGCCCTACTACTAAACAGAGATGGGATTGATATTGTGGCTAGTGCCAATGCAAAAACCCCGCACCTGACGGCGCGGGGTTTACATACAAGTATCTAGGAACAAAAAGCCTTATTTGGCAGCATCCTTAGCAGCATCAGCGCCTTTGTTAACGGCATCCTTGGCAGCATCAGTGCCTTTGTTAGCAGCGTCTTTAGCGGCATCGGCCCCTTTAGCAACGATATCTTTACCTTTGCTAATCAAATCGCTGATAATCTTAGTAATATCGTCTTTGCTTTTGCCAAGTTTCTCTTGCAAACGGCCAAGTAGCTCGTCTACTTTGCCATCCGCGAGGGTCAGATCTTCGTCAGTCAACTGGCCGTATTGCTGCTTCAGCTTGCCTTTAATTTCATCCCAGCTACCTGCAATATCCAGGCCACCGGCTAAGCCTTCGATCTTATCGGTCAGGCCTTTGAATTTGCTTTCCAAATCAGCACTGTATTTGTTGAACTGGTCGCTGAGCTGGCTGCCGTAGCCTTTAGCAGCGCCTTTCCAATTTTCGAGAGTAGCAGTACCTTTATCAGGGGCTAGCAAAATGCCAGCGATAATGCCAGCGCTAGCACCAGCTAGTGCGGCGAGGAGGATTTTGCCAGCGTTGTTATCTTCTTCGCGGTAAGCCATGAGAAGTAAAAAAAGGTGAAGAGGTGAGTTGGTTGGGCCGGACGAGGGTAACTCGTCAGCCGAAGGTTGGCAGCTATACGGGCCAGGCGCTGTGGGGTTGAGTAACCTTCTCAATTTCTTACTACAAGCTGGCTAGCCTGGTGCCAACTTTTTAGCAGTGACAACCCGGCTTGTACCTCCTGCGTCTAGGCTCAAGTATGGCGCAACATTCTTTTTTCATTTTTGTGAGCATTCTCTTGTTCGCCAGCGGTTGCCAACGCACAGTGCCCAAAATGGATTCTGGAGCAACTGCCGATTGCGTCGACCCGGCTCGCATTGATTCGACCAGCAGCTGCACAATGGCGTATGCCCCGGTATGTGGTTGCAATGGCCAGACCTATTCTAACCCTTGCGTCGCACGCAAAGCTGGGCTACGCACTTTCACCGCGGGCCCCTGCCCTACTCGCCTCCATTAGCAATATCCCTTGTTTCGCATGGCTTCTGAAAAAAACTACTTCCGTAATTCGGCCCCTTTTAGAGTACCTACCACCGATGGCAAACTCATCGAAGAGCATATAGGATTGGCTAGCACCCAAAACATCCAATATAGCGTGGCACATATGGTAGCTCCACCGCAGTGGAGTGAGCCACACCAGCAACCTGATTTTGATGAGATTACTATTGTAGTCAGGGGCCGTAAACGCTTCGAGATAGATGGGGAGCTAGTGGAATTACAAGCTGGCGAGTCCTTGCTCATTAAAGCCGGCGCCCGGGTTCGATATTCCAACCCATTTGAAACTGAGTGCGAGTATTGGTCGATCTGCGTGCCGGCCTTCAGCCCGGCTACGGTACACCGCGATGAGCAATAATTTTCGCTTCTCTTACCTAGATGACTACTACCCTCGCCACCTACCCGTTTTTACTCATTCATTTACATGCCGATGCGCGCAATGTTCTCGAAACTGAGTGGTTAGGCTTTGCTGGCAGCAACGATTTTCGGCTGGCGCTTACCGAAGCCCTGCGGCTAGCTCAGCAGCACCACGTCACGGGTTGGGTAGCCGACGACCGCCGCCTAGGTGCCGTTCGACCCAAAGACTTGGAATGGACTCACCTGCACGTATTAACTCCGCTAGCCGCTTTGGGAGTGGTGCGTTTTGCCCATCTAGAGTCGGATAATACCTTAAACCGGCTCACAATAGACGGTATGTATCGGGGTGCCATTCCGAGCTTACCCTACGAATTTCAGCATTTTACGTCGCTGTCAGAAGCTCGTAGCTGGGCAGCCGGTTAGTTGGGTTGCTTTGCATGGCATATTTCCTCAGGCTCCTAGCTGGCCTAAATCCGCTTTTTTGAAAAGAAGCCAGGTTGAAGCGGGCATTATTGGTAAGAACATAAAAAAAGGCCGCGCCACCCGGCACGACCCTTTCCAAACCCGAACGCAGCGAGAATTCCCACCCAGCGCTGGTTCGTGGCTCCAACCCTCAGGTTAGTGCCGGAACAAAAGCTCGCGGTACTTCACCAAAGGCCAGTCCTCATCAGCCACAAGCAATTCGAGCTTGTCGGCTGCGCGGCGAATAACCGCAAATTTCTCCTTTACTGTGTCGCAATACGCCACGGCCCGCTCGCGGGCATCCTCGACGCGGTTGGCCACTTTACGGGCCTCAATCATCTCATCAACAGTGCTTTTAATAGTCGAAACGTAGCGCGAGATAGACTTGATCATCTCTACCGTCACTTGGCTATTTTCGTCATCGAGGCCGAGCTCGCGCAGGCCCCGCACGTTCGTCACGAGCTTGGTTTGATAAGCTAGTGCCGTGGGAATAACGTGGTTAACTGCTAGATCGCCGAGCACCCGGCTCTCGATTTGAATCTTCTTAATGTATTCGTCCAGCAAGATTTCGTGGCGGGCGTGCAATTCTACCTCCGAAAAAATACCGTGGCGCATGAATAGCTCGGCAGCATCGTCGCGCACGAGTGCATCGAGGGCTTGCGGCGTAGTAGGCACGTTGGCCAGCCCGCGGCGTGCGGCTTCGTCCTTCCACTCGTCCGAGTAGCCATTGCCTTCAAAGCGAATGTTTTTCGAGCTGATCACGTACTCGCGCAACACATCTACAATGGCCACCTCCTTTTTCTTGCCTTGGTTGATGAGCGCATCCACTTCAGTTTTGAAGTCGATCAACTGGTCAGCCACAATAGCATTCAGCGTTGTCATGGCAGAAGAACAGTTGGCTGACGAGCCTACGGCGCGCAGCTCAAATTTGTTGCCAGTGAAGGCAAACGGCGACGTCCGGTTCCGGTCCGTGTTATCGAGCAAAATAGCCGGAATCTTATCGATACCTAGCTTGAGGTAGATATTATCGCCTTTGTCGAGCGGTAGCTTGGCCGTGCGCTCCAGCTCATCGAGCACGCCGTCGAGCATCGAGCCCAGAAATACCGACATGATGGCCGGCGGGGCTTCGTTGGCACCCAGGCGGTGGTCGTTGCTAGCCGAGGCTATGCTGGCGCGCAGCAAGTCACCGTAGCGGTGTACGGCCTTCACGGTCGTAATGAAGAAGGCCAGGAATTGTAGATTTTCCTTGGGACGGCGGCCCGGAGCGAGCAAGTTTACCCCAGTGTCGGTGCTCATTGCCCAGTTATTGTGCTTGCCCGAGCCGTTGACGCCCGCGAAAGGCTTCTCGTGCAGCAGCACTTTGAAGTTGTGCTTCAGGCCCACCCGGTCCATCACATCCATCAGCAGCTGGTTGTGGTCGATGGCTAGGTTAGCATCTTCAAACGTAGGAGCGCACTCGAACTGATTGGGAGCCACCTCGTTGTGACGGGTACGCAACGGGATACCGAGCGAATTGGCTTCCTCCTCAAACTCAAGCATGAAGGCGTGCACGCGGGGCGGAATCGAACCAAAATAGTGGTCTTCGAGCTGCTGCCCCTTGGCCGGCGCGTGGCCAAAAAGGGTGCGGCCGGTCATTACCAGGTCGGGGCGGGCGTCGTAGAGCGCCTTGTCAACCAGGAAGTATTCCTGCTCAATGCCGAGCGTAGTGTTGACGCGCTGCACGTCCTTGTCGAAGTACTGGCACACATCCACGGCAGCCTTTTCGAGCACCGCCAATGACTTGAGCAGCGGAGCTTTGTAGTCGAGCGCTTCACCGGTGTAAGCTACAAAAATAGTGGGAATACACAGCGTTTTAGCCCCGACCGTTTCGATAATGAAGGCAGGAGAAGTAGGGTCCCAAGCGGTGTAGCCGCGCGCCTCGAAGGTGTTGCGAATCCCACCGTTGGGGAATGACGAGGCATCTGGCTCCTGCTGCACCAGCGCCGAGCCTTTGAAGTTTTCGATCGGCCGACCATCCGAGTTGAGGTCGAAAAACGAATCGTGCTTTTCGGCAGTAGCACCAGTCAGGGGCTGAAACCAGTGCGTGTAGTGCGTTGCCCCTTTAGCCATCGCCCAGGTTTTCATGGCCGAGGCCACAGCGTCGGCTACCGAGCGCTCGACAGGGGTGCCATGCTTAATGGCTCCCTGTAGCTTCTTGAAATACTCGCCGGGCATGTTAGCCCGCATAGCTTCTAGGTTGAACACGTTTTGCCCAAACGAGTCGGAACGCCGAGCCTTTTCAGGCTTTACGATCAGCGCCTGGCGCTGGTCCACTAGTTCGAGAGCTTTAAAGCGAAGGATTGCCATGAAATAAAAAGATGGGTGTCGATTTCAAGGCAAAAGTAAGTAGAAAACGATCGTTTTACGTTTAACACCCTCGCATTTGGGCCTGTTTACTGGCTAAAGGAAACAAAAAACCCGACTAACGCCAATAATTGAAAGCTAATGCCTTAAAAATTCTTTGATTAGCAACTCGTTCGAAAACGGTGCGGTTTAGGCAGCATTGAGCGGGCCTGAAGCAATCCCGAGCTGCTGGCTATTTTGCAAGTAGGGGAATGCGCTGGCTGGAGGCTAGCACCAGCGCTATGGCAACCGCTATTATTTCTCCTTAGCCAGGAGACGTGGTTTGCTAAGCGTGGCTTTAGCCCGGCCGCGATTTCGACCTTAACAAGATTTCTCTGAGCCGCAAGCTGACTGCGCCGCTGCTAGATCAGCTGGGCTTGCCCTTGCTAGCACCGCTCACGCTACGGGTTGGCAGTCGTAACTTTGCGAGCTGATGACTCCTCAAACCGTTGCTTTTTATACCCTGGGCTGTAAGCTCAACTTCTCCGAGACGTCGGCTCTTGGCCGGCAGTTTGAGGAGCGCGGCGTACGCCGCGTCGAGTTTGAGCAGGGCGCCGACGTATACGTAGTGAATACCTGCTCCGTCACTGACCACGCCGACCGCAAGTGCCGCCGGGTGGTGCAGCAGGCCCTCAAGCACAACCCCCGCGCTTTTGTGGCCATCGTGGGCTGCTACGCCCAGCTCAAGCCCCAGGAAATCGCCGAGATTCCCGGCGTGGGCGCGGTGCTGGGCGCGGCTGAAAAGTTTCGGCTAGCCGAAATTCTAACTGAACTGGAACTGCCCGAGCCAACTGCCCAGCCGGCGCCGGGTCGGGTGTTCGCTTCCCCCATTTCGGAAGCCACCGAGTTTCATCCAGCGCAGTCGCTGGGCGAGCGCACGCGTACGTTTTTGAAGGTGCAGGACGGCTGCGACTACTCCTGCTCGTTTTGCACTATTCCGCTGGCACGGGGCGCGAGCCGCTCGGGCAGCATTGCCTCGGTAGTTGAGCGGGTAGAAAAGCTGGCCGGCCAGGGCGTGCGCGAGATTGTGCTCACGGGCGTCAACCTCGGCGACTTTGGCTTGCAGGGCCCCGAGCGCCAGCGCGTCGAAAGCTTTACGCAGCTCGTGCAGGCCCTGGATGCGGTAGCAGGCATTAACCGGTTCCGCATCAGCTCGTGCGAACCCAACCTGCTCACCGACGAGATTATCCAGACTGTGGCAGCCTCGCGGCGCTTTATGCCGCACTTCCACCTGCCCCTGCAAAGCGGCTCGGATAAAATCCTGGGTTCGATGCGGCGTCGCTACCGCCGGGCGCTCTATGCCGAGCGCGTGGCCCACATCAAGGAGCTGATGCCGCACGCCGGCATTGGGGTCGATGTGATTGTGGGCTTTCCGGGCGAAACTGAGGCGGATTTTCTGGAAACCTACCAGTTTCTGAATGAGCTTCCTATTAGCTACCTGCACGTTTTTCCGTATTCGGAGCGGGCTAATACGTTAGCTCCTAGCTTACCCGGCCGCGTGCCCGAGCGGGTACGCACCGAGCGCACCACGCAGCTACGCAGCCTGTCGGAAAAGAAAAAGCGCTTTTTCTACGAGCAGCACGCCGGCTTCGAAACCGCCGTGCTCTTCGAAGACGATGTGACCGCTGGCCGGGTGGAGGGCTACACTCCCAACTACATCCGCGTGGCCGCCAAATACGACCCACTACTGGTGGGCGAGACTCGCTCGTTGCGCCTCACGCACGTCAATGAACTGGGCCTGATGGAAGCGGAGGAAGTTGGCGTGCTTGTCTGAACCGCGGATTTATCGGATTTTTCGGATTGGGCGGATTTTGGTGACGACCGCTCTTTATATAGCACTGCGCGCCAGTAAAAGAAAAGGCGAAAGGCGGCCTTAGTAGACCGCCTTTCGCCCTTTCTTTTTAGGAAGTCGACACCAAAATCCGCCCAATCCGAAAAATCCGATAAATCCGCGGTTCAGATAGCCCGTTGCAGCAGAGCCACCATTTGCTGCATCAGCTGCTGCTGCTCTAGCAAGTGCTGGTTGCGCTGCTCGGCGAGTGCCAACTGGTGCTGAAGCTGCTGCGTCTGCAATACCACCGTCAGGTAATTGGCATCGGGCACCGGGGCGGCTGGCACGGGTGAGGGAGCTGGCGAAGCGGCTACGGGGGCTGGTGCCGTAGAAATCGGCGCTGGAGTTGGAGCCGGCGCGGGCGTGGGCGCAACCAGCTCAGGGGCAGCAGGCGCTAGTTCGATAGCTGGGACGAGCGGCGGCAGCACGGGCGCTGGGGCGGTAGCAGGCAGGCCAGCCGGACTGCTCATCATAGCGCCCTGGCCTAGCAACAGCCAGTCTTTCGAGACATTTGGGTAAGTCTCAAATACTTTGCACAACAGGTCGTAGCCCGGTTTATTACGCTCATCCACCAAGTGCTGGATTACCGTAGCCGTCTTGTCCAGCGACTGCGCAAAGGCGTTTTTACTCAGCCCAAGGTGCTGAATAAGTTGGGTAAAGCGTTGGCCGATGGAAATGGGAGCAGGCATTTGCACAAATGGAAAGTTGTGCAAATGTAGAAGCCCCAGCCACTTTATCGTGGCCGGGGCTGCGCATTCTTATTCCTACTTCCTAATTATATAGGTATTATCGGCAGCCGGCTACTCGTAGCGCAGGCTTTCGATGGGGTCGAGCGCGGCGGCTTTACCCGCCGGGTAGGAGCCGGCCAGTAGCCCTACCGTGACGCAGATAGTCAGCCCCACGCCGACCCACAGCCAGGGCACTACAAACGACTTGCTACCAGCCAGCACCGCCACGCCATTGCCCATCCCAATGCCGAGCAGGATGCCGAACGAGCCGCCCAGCACACAAATGACAATGGCTTCGAGCAGGAACTGGAGCCGCACTTGCTGCGAAGTAGCGCCCAGCGCCTTGCGAATGCCGATTTCGCGGGTGCGCTCGGTTACCGAAACCAGCATGATGTTCATCAGCGCGATGCTGGCCCCTAGCAGCGTGATAAAGGCGACCAGGCCGCCGCCCGCTTGCACTTTGCCGGTAAGGTCATCGAGCGAGCTGGTGAGCGAGTCGGGGCTTTCAAGGTCGAAGGAATCTTCCTGGCCCAGGCGGTCGTGGCGTACGGCGCGCATCACGCCGGTGGCCTGGCTTTGCATGAAAGCGAGGCTACCGGCGTTGGTGGTAGCGGTTTTTACATCGTAGGTGAGCGCGCCGGTGCGCGGCAGCTGGTTGCCGGTTTCGAGGGGCACGAGCATCATGCGGTCGGCCCCGCCACCGCCCATGGTGCTGCCGCTTTTTTCGAGCAAGCCTACCACCTGGAAGCGCTGCCCAAGCGCGTACACGTACTGGCCGATGGGGCTTTGGTTCGGGAATAGCTTATCCTTCATTTCCTGGCCAATGATGGCAGTTTTGGCCCCGTTCTGGAGCTCGGCCGAGGAGAACGTGCGGCCCTGAGTAAGCGCGTAGCTCTGGATGCGCAGGTAGTTTTCGTCGCCGGCGACCACTTGCATGTTGGGATTGGTTTTGAGGCTGCCGGCCTTCACCTCGGTAGCTCCCGATATCTGGGCCGACACCCCCACTACGGCCGATGCTTCGCGGCGCGTAAGCTCTTTTTTGTACAGGCTGGCTTGCAGGTACGACAGCGCCGGGTACTGCTTGCCCTGCACGCCGCCGCGCCGGTAGCGGTTGCCGTAGCCCTTGGCTTTAATCTCAAACGCGTTGGCCCCGAGGCTGGCGAAGGTGTCGCCGATAGAGCTGCGCATGGCGTCGATGGCCGTGAGAATACCCACCAGCGCCATGAGCCCGATGCTCACGATGAGGGCCGTGAGGATGGTGCGCAGCAAATTGCCGGAGATGGAGCGCAGGGCTTCGCGGATGTTTTCGAGAAAACTCATAAGATCATAGCTTGTCGCAAATGGGGCCGATTCGGCAGGCACAGCGGCGCTGGGCTTGCCGGCCGGGCAAAGTTCGGCGCCGGCCCCGTACCTTGAACTACGGTTGCAGCGGGCCCGTTAGGATTGCTAGTTACCACTACCTGGCCTCAAAAGTATGTTTCTGAAGCGCTTCGCCTTACTCTTGGTGTTGCTGGCCCCTGCCCTAGCGGCCCGCGCCAACCATATTTTCATTCCGATGGATAATACCCAGAAGGAGCACCTCAAGGCTTATGGTCTGTGCTACTGGGCGTTGAGCAAACAGATAGAGATCGATTGGCTGCTCAACTACCGCGGCGGCTCCTTTGCCTGCGATGCCCAGCCGGCCCTCGAAAATGAGCTAAACGTGCGCGGCATTACCTTCCAAACCATCTCGGAGGCGCAGTACACCGTCATCTTGCAGCAGATAGCCGACCCCAACGCCAACATGGACGTGATGAAGCTGGAAAAAGTCCCCAAAATCGCGGTCTATACGCCCAAGGGCAAGCAGCCCTGGGACGATGCCGTGACGCTGGTGCTCACCTACGCTGAGATTCCCTACGACCAGATTTATGACGATGAGGTGCTCTCGGGCGTGCTGCCCAAGTACGACTGGCTGCACCTGCACCACGAAGACTTCACGGGCGAATACGGGAAGTTTTTTGCGACTTACCGCTATGCGCCCTGGTACCAGCAGCAGCAGCGCGACGCCGAAGCCGCCGCCAAGCGCAACGGCTTCCGGAAAGTAAGCGAGATGAAAGCCGCCGAAACTGTGAAAATGCAGGAATTCATTGCGGGTGGTGGGTTCATGTTTGCCATGTGCTCAGCTACCGACAGCTACGATATCGCGCTGGCCGGCTTGGGCATCGATATGGTGGCGGAGATGTACGACGGCGACCCAGCCGACCCCAACGCCCAGAGCAAGCTTAACTTCAACCGTACGCTGGCCTTCCAAAACTTTCAGCTGCGCCCCAACCCGCTGGAGTACGAGTATTCCAACATCGACATGCAACCGCAGGAGCGCGGCTTGTACGAACAAAACGATTATTTCCAGCTCTTTACCTTCTCGGCCAAGTACGACCCGGTGCCGACGATGCTCACCCAGGACCACGAGAAAACCATCCACGGCTTTATGGGCCAGACGACGGCCTTCCGCAAAAGCCTCATTAAGCCCGATGTCATCATCATGGGCGAAACCAAGCAGGACGGCGAGGTGCGCTACATGCACGGCACCCTTGGCAAAGGCACCTGGACTTTCTACGGTGGCCACGACCCCGAGGACTACCAGCACCTGGTAGGCGAAGAACCAACCGATTTATCGCTGCACCCCAACTCACCCGGTTACCGCCTGATTCTGAACAACGTGCTGTTTCCGGCGGCCAAGAAGAAAAAGCAGAAAACCTAAGCGCAAGGTTTCGCAAAATAAAAAGAGGTTTCGCTAGGTGTCAGAACGAGTTGTTCTTCGACCTAGCGAAACCTCTTTTTATTTTGCGAAACCTTGCGCTTATCCTTTGGCAGTCAGCGTAATATAGGGAATAATGCACTCCTCCAGCGACACGCCGCCGTGCTGAAACGTGTCCTTATAGTAGTTCACGTAGTAATTGTAGTTGTTGGGGTAGGCGAAGAAATAATCGCCGAGCGTGAAGACATAGGCCGTGCTCACGTTTTCGCGGGGCAGGAAAATGCTCTCCGGCTTGCGCACCACGTAAATGTCACGGCTCTCATCGAAGCCCAGGTTACGGCCATGCTTATAGCGCAGGTTGGTGTTCGTATTGCGGTCGCCCACAATCTTATACGGGCGCTTCACGCGGATGGTGCCGTGGTCGGTGGTGATGATGAGCTTACCCTTTTTCTCGGCAATGGTTTGCAACATCTCGTAGAGCGGCGAGTGCAAAAACCACGAGCGCGTGAGGCTGCGGTAGGCGCTTTCGTCGGCGGCTAGCTCGCGGATCATCGCCATGTCGGTACGAGCGTGCGAGAGCATGTCCACAAAGTTGTAGACGATGACGTTGAGCTTGTAATTGTTGTGCAGGTTGCTCATCTTGCTTAGCAAGTCCTTGCCGGCCTGCAAGTTGGTTACCTTGTGGTAGCTGTGCTTGGCCTTCTGGTTGTTGCGCTGGAAGTTGATTTCCATGAACTCGGCTTCGTGCAGGTTCTTGCCTTCCTCGTCCTCGTCCCACACCCACAGGTTGGGGTATTTCTTCTGAATCTCGCCGGGCATCATCCCCGCAAAGATGGCGTTGCGGGCGTAGGCTGTCGTGGTCGGCAAGATGCTGTAGTACAGCTCTTCCGAATCGACCGTAAACAGCTCGGCAATAATGGGTTCGAGCACCTTCCACTGGTCGTAGCGCAGGTTGTCGATGAGCACGAAGTACACCGGCGTGTCGCCAGTTTGCTTCATCAGCGGGAATACTTTCTCTTTGAAGAGCTGGTGCGACATCATAGGCGCGTCTTTGTCGCGGCCGTTAACCCAGTCTTCGTAATTCTCAATAATAAAGCGGCCGAAGTACGTGTTGGCTTCGTCCTTCTGCATATTGAACACCTCGGCCATGCTCTTGCCTTCGGTTTCGTTGATTTCCAACTCCCAATACACCAGCTTCTTATAGACATCTACCCACTCCGAAGGCGAGAGGCGGTCAGAGAGCTGCATCCCGAGCTGGCGAAAGTCGCGCTGATAGCCCGAGTTGGTGGCTTCCGTCACGAGGCGCTTGTTGTCGAGCACTTTTTTTACCGACAGCAAAATCTGGTTTGGATTAACCGGCTTAATCAAGTAATCCGCGATTTTAGCGCCGATGGCGCCTTCCATAATGTGCTCCTCCTCGCTCTTAGTAATCATCACGACAGGCACCGTAGGCCGCACTACCTTAATTTCGGTGAGCGTTTCGAGCCCGGTGAGACCCGGCATGTTTTCATCCAAAAAAACCAGGTCGTAGGTGTTTTCCTGCACTTCTTCCAGGGCATCGGCACCCGAATTGACGCCCGTTACGTCGTATCCTTTCTCTTTGAGGAAGAGGATATGGGGCTTGAGCAGGTCAATTTCGTCGTCGGCCCAAAGAATGGAATATCGTTGCATAAGCGGAGGCGCGCAGCTGGGCTGCACGAGAAATGAGTAAATAAGCGTTAGCGTTTTTAACGAAAGCCACCCCTCCATTAGTGTCATAGGAGTAAGCTAGCCGTCCGTAGCTTTACCGGAAAACCGGCATTTGGGTTCAGTAAAGCTCAATATAGTCGGCCAATCGGCGCGAAATCCCGGCTGACTAATGAGGTTGGGCTGGCTAGGCTGCATTTTGCTTGCAATGAATAAAAAGAAGATTTTCAACGACCCCGTGTACGGGTTCGTCACGGTGCCCACCGAGCTGTTGTTCGACTTGATTGAGCACCCGTACTTCCAGCGGCTGCGGCGCATTCAACAGTTGGGACTCACTAACTTCGTGTACCCTGGGGCGTTGCACACGCGCTTTCACCACGCGCTGGGCGCTATGCACCTCATGCAACTAGCCCTGCGCACGCTCAAAGACAAGGGCGTAAAAATTTCGGCGGCGGAAGGCGAGGCCGCCCAAATTGCCATTTTACTGCACGATATCGGCCACGGCCCATTGTCGCACGCCCTCGAAACGGCCATCTTTCAGGACGTACCGCACGAGCAACTGTCGCTCTACCTCATGGAGCGGCTCAACGAGCAGTTTGAGGGCCGGCTGGGGCTAGCCATCCAAATGTTTCAGGGCAGCTACACGCGCGAGTTCTTTCACCAATTGGTTAGCTCCCAATTAGATATGGACCGGCTCGACTACCTCAACCGCGATTCCTTCTACACCGGCGTGGAAGAAGGCCGGCCGGGCGCCGACCGCCTCATCAAAATGCTGCAAGTGGTGGATGAGCGCCTAGTGCTGGAAGAAAAAGCCGTGTACTCGGTCGAAAATTTCCTAGTAAGCCGCCGCCTCATGTACTGGCAAGTGTATCTGCATAAGGCCGTTACGAGCGCCGAGCAGATGGTTATTCGCGTGATGCAGCGCGCCCGCGACCTGGCCCGCGCCGGCGTGGCAGTGCCCGGTAGCAGCTGCCTCAGCTACTTTCTGGGGCGCGCCGTGACGCTAGCCGAGTTTCAAGCGGATGCCGAAATACTGAGCCGCTTTGTGCAGCTCGACGACGTCGATATTTGGGCGGCCATCAAAAGCTGGACTAGCCACGACGACACCGTCCTGAATTTTTTGGCTAAAAGCCTGCTCAACCGGCAGCTATTCAAAATCGTCATCAGCCCCGAGCCCTACGAGGAAGAGTTTCAGCTCGGCATTGTCGATTTGATTGCCGAAACCTTCCAGCTGCCGCTGGCCGAGGCTAGCCAGCTGATGATAACGGGCAAGCTCAGCAACACCGCCTACGACCCGGCTAGCCACGAAACCATCGACATTCTCACCAAGCTTGGCAAGGTGGTAAACGTAGTTGAGGCCTCCGACCTGCCTAATATTCGGGCACTTAGCCAAAAGGTGCAGAAGTTTTACATCTGCTACCCGAAGGAGATTCTGTAGATTTAAGGCCGTGAGGTAACCAGTAAATCAGCAGTAAAAAGAACGTCATGCTGACGATAGGAAGCATCTTGGGCGCTTCATTCAGTGATCCTGCCAAGATGCTTCCTATCGTCAGCATGACGTTCTTTTGCCTTGGATATTTACCTGACTGGCAGGCGATTACCCCCGCTACTTCTGCACAAATTTCTTGCGCAGCTCGCTGATCTGCTCCTTGAATTTTTTGTCCGAATCAATCAAATCGGACACCGTCTGCACCGAGTGGATAACCGTGGCGTGGTCGCGGCCGCCGAAGTGGTAGCCGATGGTTTTTAAGGAGTGGTTGGTGTGCTCCTTCGTGAAATACATCGCCACCTGGCGGGCCGTCACGATTTCCTTTTTACGGGTTTTTTCCTTTAGCAAGGCTACCGGTACCGAGAAGTAATCGGCCACCGTTTTCTGAATGAAATCGACGTTGACCTCGGCTTCGACTTCTTCGATAATGTGGCGCAGGGCACCTTTGGCCATTTCGAGGTCGATGTCGCGGCGCGTGAGTACGCTCTGGGCCAGCAGGGTAGTGAGCACGCCTTCGAGCTCGCGCACGTTGGTGGGCACCGAATGGGCCAGGTACTCAACCACTTGCGGGGCGATTTCCATGCCGTCCTGCTGGGCCTTGTTCTGGATGATGGCGATGCGAGTCTCAAAGTCGGGGCTCTGCACGTCGGCCGTGAGGCCCCACTTAAAGCGCGAGAGCAGGCGGTCTTCCAGCCCGCTCAGCTCGCGTGGGGGGCGGTCGCTGGTCATCACAATCTGGCGGCCACCCTGGTGCAAGTGATTGAAGATGTGGAAGAACATTTCCTGCGTCTTCCCCTTATTGGCCAAAAACTGCACGTCGTCGAGGATGAGCACATCGACGAGCAGGTAGAAGTTGGCGAAGTCCTGTACGGCGTTGCGTTGCAGGCTCTCGATAAACTGGTTGGTAAATTTCTCGGCCGAAACGTAAAGCACGAATTTCTCAGTATTCGTGGCCTTGATGTGGTTGCCGATGGCCTGCACGAGGTGCGTTTTGCCGAGGCCCACGCCGCCGTACACCATCAGCGGGTTGAAGGCGGTAGTGCCGGGCTTGTTGGCCACGGCGAGGCCCGCCGAGCGGGCCAGCCGGTTGCAATCGCCTTCTACGTAGTTATCAAAGGTATACGTAGTGTTGAGCTGTGACGGCACGATGTTGCGGTCCATCGTTTTGGCCGCGTCGAAGGGATTACGCAAGGTGGTGGCGGCCACCTGGGCGGCGGTGGCCTGGTTGCCGCCGGGCACCAGGTGGCGGGCCGCCGGCGCGGCCGGGCGGTTGGGGTGGCTGCCGCTAGCTGGCGAGCCATAGAGCGAGCGGGGCTCGGGCTGGCCGGCGTTGTTGGGCGCGGCCTTGCGGGCGGGCGGCAGGTGCATGGTTTTGGCCGAGGTCTGGGCATTGCCCTGGTCGACTACCACGCTGTATTCGAGGCGGCCTTCGGGGCCAAGCTCCTGGTAGATAGCGCGTTTCAGCTCCTCCACGTAGTGCTCTTCGAGAAACTCGTAGAAGTACACGCTCGGCACCTGGATAGTCAGCACGTTGCCTTGCAGCTCGACCGGCGCCACGGGCTCAAACCACGTGCGGAAACTTTGCTCCCCCACCTCGGCGCGGATAGCGCGCAGGCAATTGGCCCAAACGGTGCGAAAATCCTGCGACATGAGGTGAGAAAAAGATGAGCCCGGACGAGCTTACCAACGGCGAAAAAAGAACCCCAAGCCTGGCCGGCACGGCACCAGCCGGGCTTGGGGGGAACAAATTTGCGCACAAACGAGCAGACAAAAAAGCCGCCAAAAGCTTGCTTATGTCAGGCGGCTAGCAGGTAGCGCCCACGGGCAGCACCAAGGCGCTGGTTGAGCGCGCGGGCTGGGCCCCACGCCGCAATTCGTAGTCGATACGGCCGAGGTTGATGCCCGACCAGCCCACCTGGTTGATGAGCGTGACGTGGCCATTGGGGCCCGTAATGGGCTCGGGAGCGGGCATGAACGTGTGGGTATGGCCGCCCAGAATGAGATCGATACCCCCAACTTGGGCGGCTAGCTTGCGGTCGTCAAGTTTTTCGCTCGCGTATTTATAGCCGAGGTGCGACAGGCAGATAACCATCGTGCAGCGCTCGTTCTGGCGCAGCTGCTGCACCTGGGCCTTGGCCACGGCCACGGGGTCGAGGTACTGGGTGGTGCCAAAGTTTTTATCGGCCACCAAGCCTTTTAATTCGATGCCCAGCCCAAACACGCCGATGCGGGCGCCGGCTTTCTCGAATACTTTGTAGGGCGCGAAGCGGCCGGCGAGCGGCGTGCCGCTGAAGTTGTAGTTAGCAATGAGAAACGGGAAGCCGGCATTGGGCAGTTGCTTTTGCAAGCCTTCAAGGCCGTTGTCGAAGTCGTGGTTGCCGAAGGTGGAGGCGTCGTACTTCATGCGGCTCATAAGCTTGTATTCGAGCTCGCCCTGGAAGAAATTAAAGTACGGCGTGCCTTGCCAGATGTCGCCCGAGTCGAGCAGCAGCACGTGGGGCTCTTGTTGGCGCACGCTGTCGATGAGCGCCTCGCGCCGGGCCATGCCGCCGAGCCCCGCCCACTGCGGCGCATTGTCGGGAAAGGGCTCGATGCGCGAGTGCATGTCGTTGGTGTGCAGAATGACCAGCTTGGCCGGGCCGCTAGCGGCCTCGGCTAGCAGGCTCGGGCCCAGCAAACTCAGGCCAGTGGTGCCGAGCAGGGATTTCTGGAGAAAGTCGCGGCGAAACATTTTCAATGATCAAGTAGCAGTCATCAATTATCACTCGAATGACTGGCAAGCTGAAACTATAAAAACAAATTGGGCAAGCACTCAACGACAACCAGGCTAGTGCTTTGCACAGCTAATACTTGTTGATTGCTCATTGATAACTGTCTATTTCACCCGGCCTTCAATGCTAGCCGTGACGGGTTGGCCGGCGGCCGTGAGGGCCTTGATGTGGTCGATGATAGCGGTGCGCAGCAGCAGGCCAGTGTGGCGAATCGGGGCTGCCTTGAGAAATTCCATGTGGTCGCCGCCCCCGGCCAGATAGTCCGACATAGCGATGGAATACGCGTGGCCAGGGTCGAAGGGCTTGCCGCCGATGCGCACATTCTGGGCGTGGCCGTCGGGCCCGACGGTGTAGGTAGCGCCCGATATGGCCATGCGCACGGGGGCGGCGTAGTCGAAGAGCTGCGCCACCACCGGGCCGGGCGCATCGACCACCAGCAGCTCGTTCTCGAAAGGCATCAGCTCGAAGACGTTGCCCACCGTAATAGGGCCGGCGGGCAGGGCATTGCGCATGCCGCCGTTGGTCATCACGCCCAGGTCGATGGGCTGGCCTTTGAAGTACTGGCTGGCCACCGTGCGCTGCAAGTCGGCCACGAAGTTGACGATGGGGTTTTCGCCGGGGTTTTTGCCCAGCGCCACCGGGGCCGTGCCAATCACGACCTGCATCTGGCGCTCCACTTGCTCGTGGAAGGGCTTGATGTAGGCGGCCGCGCCGGCGTCGGGGGTATAAGCGCTGCTCACGGGCTGGCTCGTGGTAGCGGGCAGGTGAGCCGTGGCTACGAGCGGGCCGCGCTGGCAGGCCGTAATCAGCAGCGTGGCCGCCAGGCTAGCCAGCACTGGCCAGCGGCGCAGGTTGGAAGGTAGCATCATTGCGTTTGAAAAGGAGTAGCGGGCAAAGTTCGGGCAAAGATGTGGAATACCGCAGGGTGGCGTAGAAGTAGCGCCGGCCATTGCAATTATGCCGCTAACCTTTTTCGCAAATTTTATGGTTTAGTCAGATCCAGACTTAGCAGAACTGAATAGTAGATTATCGGCGTACTCAGGTCTGTGTAGTTGCTGGGTCCCGTACTGGTAGAAGCGCGCAGCAATAGCCCCAGCCGCCGCGTACCCAGCACGGGCACGCTGGCACCAATGCCCCCTACGAGGCCAAACTGGTTGTTTTCTACTTCGCTACCAGGAAAGAGCGGGATAATAGCCGTGGTGTTTGTACTCCCATCGTACATCGTAAAAAGTGTTTGGGACCGCACAACGCGCGAATATATCCCCCCAGCCTCTAGAAAAGGCCGAAATAGCTGACTACGCATGAGTGTGTAGCGCAGCAGGACGGGCACGTGCACGTAGGACAAGTCAAATTTGTACGTAGTAGTTCGGAGGTAAGCAGAACCCGCTGTGGCTGGCATACTCTGATAGCTCGACTCGTACAACTCGTGGGCGTACAGCGCCTCCAGTTGCAGGCTCACGGTGCGGCGGGTTTGGGGCAAGGTGAAGCTCAACCCTAGCCCGCCAGTCAGGCTAGCCTGTGGGATAGTGAGCGATGATGAAAAGAAAGCACTGCCGCTAAACGACATACTCCCATGCTGATACCCTCCCAGTAAGCTCAGCACTGGCTTTTCGTGGTGCCGGGCGGGGGCAGCTTTTACAGCTACTGCACCCCCAACGCACTCATTATACTGCATCACAACCCGGATGAGAGCGGCTTGCAAAAATGGCAGTGCTGGCAGCTGCACCTGTACGCTCGGGCAGTCGCGCAGCACCGCTGCAAGCGTGGTGCGGTACCGGGCCTGGGTTTCGTAAGCCTCAAAGCCGTTGCTGAAGGTTTTGATCCGGCGCTCGACTAACTCCTGTAAAGGCACATCGGGCGCACCAACGGCCACGAAGTAATGGTTGTGGCGGTCGCGGTCGCGCAGGGAATAAAGTCGGGCTCGGCCCGTCACCAGCACCTCCACAAAAAAGGGCTGCGGCGCGGGAGTCTGGGTAGAGTCGGCAGGAGGCACGCGTTGCGTCTCATACATAGCTTCGTGCAGTATACCGTAGGCCCGAAGGCTAGCCGGCGCATACTCCGTGACGACCCCGCCCGGAGCTGGCCGAAAGCGACACACCAGCGCATTGCGCAACGCGCCCACTGCCTGCACTTCGCCGCGTAGCGTGTCGCCCACCGACCGCACGATGTAGCCGGGCCTAAAGCTGGCCTGCGCGTGCGCGGCATTGCTGGTTAGGGTAGCCACCAGTGCAAGTAAGGACGCCTTATAAAATAAATTCATATATTCAAACTATATTTTTTTTCTGGAAATTACGCAAAGGTGACTGTTAACCTCACCCAATGCTCTAGTGGCAGCGTACGCGTTGGATACGGCATTCTTCGGTTTAATTGGGCTTTACACTGCAAGTCGGCCACGAAGTTGACAATGAAATTTTTGCCCAGCGCTACCGGGGCCGTGCCAATCACGACCTGCATCTAGCGCTCCACTTGCTCACGGCAGGGCGCGCTATAGTCTGCCGCGCTGGCGTTGGGGGCTTAGGCGCTGCTCACAGATTAACTTGTGGGAGCAGCCAGCTATGTCGTACTTACAAACCAGGGCCCTTGAGTGGCCCGCCAACTGAGCACGCTGCCAGGCTCTGCTGGCGCTACTACTGCTTGGTGAGGCCGATCGTTAAGAATAGACTTGTTACTGTTTGACAACCAGTAATTTGCAGATCACAGTTTTTTTGTCAGCTTAAAATTCCACAATCCAGCAGCCAAGTTTACCATTTCATCCGCAAATTCCAGGCGTTTATTCCT
>Ga0160428_1001229_pt1 | contig 20621 bp, 14 predicted proteins | sample SolpanmetagenomM_FD_108198 | JGI IMG/M metagenome (GOLD analysis project Ga0160428, IMG submission 108198) | Solar panel surface microbial communities from Lawrence Berkeley National Laboratory, California, USA - M | ecosystem: Engineered > Built environment > Solar panel > Unclassified ... | reverse complement strand
CTTGGTCTTCTTCTCCTTCTTTTCCTCCTCATCGTCGTCGACTTCCTCCACCTTGGGCTTGTTGTCGGCGTCCTCGGTGGTCTCCTCAGCATCCTCATCGGGAACCTCAGTCTCGGTCTCCTTTGTGACGTGGAGGTAGATGGGGTATGAGATGAACTCGGAGTGCTTCTTGACAACCTCCTTGATCTTGGACTCGTTGAGGTAGTCCATTTGCTCGTCCTTCAAGTAGAGGACAATCTTGGTACCACGACCAATCTGCTCGCCCTCGGTGTCCTCAGTGATGGTGAAAGTACCACCAGCGCTGGACTCCCAGATGTATTGCTCGTCATCGTTGTTCTTGGAGACCACGGTGACCTTGTCGGCAACGAGGTAAGCAGAGTAGAAACCGACACCAAATTGACCAATCATGGAGATATCGGCACCAGCGCTGAGAGCCTCCATGAACTGCTTGGTACCAGATCTGGCGATCGTACCCAAGTTGTTGATGAGGTCGGCCTTGGTCATACCAATACCAGTGTCGCGAATGGTAAGAGTCTTGGCCTCCTTGTTGGGAATGATGTCGATGCGGAGGTCCTTGCCCGAGTCGAGCTTGCTGGGGTCTGAGAGAGCTTCATATCTGATCTTGTCAAGAGCGTCTGATGCGTTGGAGATGAGTTCTCGTAGGAAGATCTCCTTGTTGCTGTAGACGGTGTTGATGATGAGGGAGAGAAGCTGAGAGATCTCAGCCTGGAACTCGAAGGATTCAGCAGACATGATTGTGGTGGTAGAAAGAAAAAAGTGACAATTGGAAGGGGTATCTCAAAACAGAAAAGGTAGAGGTGTAGAGAATGGCAACAAGAGACTGATGATCTTGTGAGAGTGTGTGTGGTTGAAATGGGGATGAGATGAAAGGTCAGACGTTGGTGAGAATTGAGGTATAAGAGTTGTTTGCTTTGCTCCTTTCGATTTGTTCTAGCACTTTCCTTGCTGTTCCATGAAGCTCCCTCCCCACTTTTAGCATGTGATTGTGCATTGAAACGACCATCTCCTTTCCAGATCATTCGACATGGCCAAATTCTAGCTCCATCCTCCAGCGACAGGAAGAGCTCCGTTGCACATTTCACTGTGAGCTGTAGCATATTAATATGGTTGAATGTCCTGCCGAAGGTGCTTTCCATCCTACTTGAGTATATACAACTGAAGACAGACACTTTTCACACCTGTGTACGCTCGCTGCAAGGGTGGTAATACAGACTCGAGGAAAGACTATGGATGAATTACGCCTTTTGTTCGCTCGTCCAGTAACGTGAAATACAATACAGCCTTCGTAGTTGAGATGCTAATCTCATAGCTGCTCAAAACAGCAGCAGCTTAGTGCAGCTAAATCAATCGCCCAAGCGAATGTGAAGCCGAAGTCGTGATACCCAACCTGAAGCGCCATGCTAGGTGTATAATCAAAGAAAACCAATACCTCTTCCCACACCAAATACCATGATGACCTTTCTCATACACTAAAAGCCGGGTGACCTTTCAGATCCGGTTGATGCCCTTGTGCTTTCGCAATCAATGCATCAATATCAACTTCCAAGCCCATATACCGTGCCAGACCAGTATGGCTCATGGTGGGTGACACAGCTTCATCCTCCGTACTGGACGAGTACTCACCGCCATCCACGCTCCACGACAAGCTCGGCGCTGGCGAATTGCTTGCATAGCTCGATACTCGTAAAGACGCTGGTGAGTCTGGAATAGGCGTTTGCTGTCTGATAGGTATGGTTGGCGTCGTCCGGCTCCGCACGGAAAGTGGTCGTTTGCTAAGCTTGATGCTTGCTCGTCGTAATGTGGTCAAGCGACGCATTGGTGATTTCCGCGGTGGTGGAATAGGTGCTGCGTGGATACTGCCATCAGATCCAGTCCTTGGGATGTGAGCGAAGTAGTCTGCATTCTCACAGTCTGGCTGTAGGTCGGTAAGAGGCGTTGGTGGCGAGCCCGGGATTTCAAGTTGAGGTAGTTGTGGGTAGGCATTCTGCTCGAATGGAGTTGCAGGTGTCTGTGGTGGAGGTGAACTGATACTCCAGGGCGGACATCCTTCGGTAAGAACACATAATGCGTATGGTGCTCCTGCCGACTGTCTCACCTCAGGCGGCGTTTGTGTGATGGAGGTTAAAATTTGTAGCATGCCATACACCAAGATCCAGCGCACCTTACGTGCTTCCACGATCGAGACTTTGTCATCACATTTAACAGCCAACTCACCCTCGAATTGTGCATATGCTTGGACAAAACTACAACTTAGATTCTCGACATCGTCCCGATTCATAGCATTTTCTAAGGCATGTCGTGCAGTCATGATGCGGCCGAGCTTGCTTTCTTTGCTACTGGAACGAAGTTGTAAAAGTCCTCGTGGTGCTGGTGAATAGTTGCAGTGCTCTCCCAGATTAGGGATGAGTGGTAGAGAGTAAGGTAGAGGCGCTACTCTGTGTCGTGTATTGAACGCTTCCAAGTTTTGCAGTACGCAAACACCACCTGTAGCATTATTATACCTTCGCGAACCTGATGCTTTGTCGGCAAGGTATTCGTATAATTCACCAAAATCTAGCAACATGGCCTCGAGCATCTCTCGGTCGTATACACCGTTCTGAGCCACTGGCCAGTATCCATACTTGGCGATACAGAACGTGTTCACGAACGAACGGAAGGTCTCTAGGTGATTTCGTGCTCCAGAGGTAAGGCCAAGATACGTTGATGACAGCTCTTCCTCGAGAAAGGTTGCTATTGAGTTGGTAGCTCGACAAATGTGAAGATCCATTTCCAGAGCCGCTCGCGACATGAGCGCCTTACTTTTCCTGCTGATGAGCTGTGGTGTGTTAGCTATGACAGTGAATAGTGCGGAAGGATCAACATACTTCGTAGCCCGGAATGTCGAGCAAGTCTTCTTTCATGCCGACACAGTGTGCGAAAGCATCAATCCAGAGTGTCCTATCTTGATATGTCTCTGCAAAGTGCAGCATTGCCAGTGAATTTGTAGGAAGCTTGACGAAGTCCAGGTATCCAAGTCCATCTGCGTACTCCATGATCTCACTCCTAAGATCGACCTCATGCCCAACCCAAGATTGAATGCGCTCAGCCAACCTGACCAATGCCCAGCCTAGGCTCTCTCCAACCAAAGGCTTCCCTTGTAACCATGCAAAGAAGTTCCTTGTTGTTATGTGCCATCTGCATGTCTCGTCACGGTCTAGACCAGCTGGTGCACCAAGGTAGAGGTCGTACATCGAGGTGTAGAGGTCGTATATCGACGTCGATAATTCTGATGGAGTTGTGTTGCCAGATGATGATGTGCTGGAAGGAAGGGAGCGTCCTGAATTGTCTTCTGAAGAGAGTGTATGTAGTGCTTCTATGCAATCCGCCATATATAGAGACTGATATGAGATTCTGAAGGACGCGCTGCGTTGTGATTGACCTCTGGCATATAGGTAAACATTGCAATCTCCAGTGGCTGACCAGAGCTCTGCATCCTGTAGATATCATGTCAGTACGCTAACTACATGTGTGTGCTATCTTGCAAGTGCTACAACATACACGACGGAGACCATCCCAGAGTGTTCCATGTGGTTGAGACGCATCCCATCTCTTGATGCTGAGGCTGTCTGTTGTCCGCCTAACTATTGCTGGGGCTGTATGAGTCCTGGTGCGAAGGGGAAGTGGTGGTGGTTGAATGTGCAAGGCGTCCATTGTGAAGTGAATGAGAGTGACTTGTATTGATTACTACCTCGAGATGTGAGTAGAGGCGTATTGACCGTTGCAATGGCAGTCAAATGAGGCGGTCGACCAGCGAGCACTCGTGAGGAATCAATAAAAACGAAAGACAGGTAACACGGAACGACGTGGTGGGCTGAAGCGGTAGATATTTCAGAAGGAACAGAGAAAGAGTGACAGCTACAGGTTTCACAAGATGCACACGACGGGAGGAAGAAGGTGGAGGTGGATATGGCTGATACTTAGAAGCTACCGCGAACCTAAATTTTTCCAGGCCCGGCAAGTAAAAGCACAACGGACATGTCATCGAAGCTTTGGTTGACGCCGTCACGTAGAAGAGGATGTTTCATGCGATGGAAGGCGAGATTGATCTTAGTCGCAAGGTCGCCCTCATCGTTCCGACGCCATGCGACCGTTGGCGTTCGGCCTTTCAAGCCAATCGAAATGCTCTGAAACGGCGGATTTCAGCACGGATCTGGCGATGGACCAATGGAGACCCCCACTTCTGCACGGCGTTCTGATATGCTTCATGCCCGATGGGGATCTTTGCCTGGTCGCTGTATCATAGTATTGCAGATTGCGATGTGAAGCTCAAAATCATGGGCATCACCACTTGGAGTAGTTGCTTGCTTGCGTGTCGAGTTGCCCTTGATTGGTACCCAAGTATTGAAGTAGACGGCAAGAAGAGGCTTCACTTGGGTACGCCTCCAACTGTTTAACGTGGCAAATCTCTGAACGTGCTTGTTTCAGATCTGATCGGCCATGGCTTTGCAGATCAATTCGTCTATAGATCCTGTATCCAGCAGGTATATTAACGTGTAGAGAAATCTGGAAGACCTCACGACCTTATCCTCGATCTTGCTGTCTGGTCCGTATTTGATGTGAGGACAAAGGTCCGTGGTCCAGCAACAATGGCTGAAGCCATCCCGTGCTGTGGATCTTGCCGCAGCGTGGTGTGCCGGACCTGGGGAGTCTTAGTGCTGTGTGTCTCAGAAGAAGGGTCTTTTCGAAACGCAAAGCTGTTTCTAAATTACACTGTTAGTACCTCGCTACACCAGTAAGCTTCTCGACGCATGCTACCTGAAGAACGTACCGCGACTACTTTCCTAAAACTGGCACATTCAGCTGCCCTTTCAATGTAGCACAGCATGAAGTGCTGCGTTGTGCGGCTGAAAGCTGAAAAAGGAATGTCACGTCCCGGATGTGCTTTCGCTTGTGGTGTTCCGAGCCGGCTGTGGCTTCTGGTGTGGAGCACGAACTTCTGCTTCCTTGACCACCTTCTTACTTTTATTAGTTAGCTTTCTCGTCTCCCTTCCTAATGAAGACCATATGGGCGCACTAATGCCAACTTCATACTTGGTATCTCCCGAGCACGTAGTCAGCCAGACCAACACGTTGCGCACAGGTAAAAAACGTGGGAAGTGTACGGAAGAGGCTTCAAGAACATCATCAACCGACGACGTTCCAACGCTGCCGCCATAAGAATGGTGCCGTCGTATGGCGAATATCAGGAGCACTTGTATGAACTATGACCCATCCCCTAAAAGAACAATCTACCTGAATATCATCCTGCTACGGATCAAGAAAGACCTTCCGCTATTCTGCTACTTGGCATAAAATGCGACTTCACAGTCGAATGATAAAGTGGACGCTTTGGCTCGGTTAGGGGCTTCTCTGCATGATTGGAAAAAGTCCTCCGCATCAAAGCTGACCAAACTAACTTGGTTATGGAGAACATCTGTTCCCGCTGAACTGACCAATACGTCTATCGACTCTCGTTTCTTAGCCTTACCCTCCTCGGTTTGTGCATATTTCTTCTTAGCCGTTCTCGCTGAAGCCTTACCACCATCTGAATTGGCCCATCTCTTGGCCGACTCCTTACCTTTCGGCGTTTTTTTTCATGCAGATATCAGCTTCTTGGTATTAGCACTCGATTTCTGCTTCTTCCTACTGGCCTTCGCCTGTGGTGTCTTTGCGTAAGCCTTGAGCCATTCCTTGCCAGCATCTGACGATGCCCAAGCTCTTTCAGCTTTGCGGTAGGCGACTATCGCATCTTCGAGAGGAGTCCTATGAGCGCGTTAGTCTTGTCGAGCATATTAAGCATTCACAAGCTTACTCTTCTTGTTCGATGAGACTTTGGAAGCCTAGATACGTCTTAGGGTCGTCGTAAGGACGAAGATGTACCCTCATACGACCTTGCTCGAGTGCCGGACCTCAACTGCTGTCATAAATGCTCTACAGTATTGATAATTGCAACAGACCTCGACGCAAGTGATTGTACGAGTCCGTCTATCATATATAGTAGTATCTAACATGACTTGAAGAGAAAGTTGCCGCCATGGAGGCAGAAGCAGCAGAAGCACTAACACAACACCTACGTAATGATGGTGGTAGCGGTGTCGATAAGAAAGACTCAAACATAGAAGATGAGCAGCAAACATCTCAAGAAGATGAATATGGAAGATAACAGCAAACATCTGAGGAAGGTTGAGACTCATATATGCAAGATGTACTAGCAACATCTGGAGAAAATGAACTGTCCATCGAAGTATCAAGCGTAAAACGCCTGCCACTGAGGGAACACCTAGGCCAAAGCGTCAATCAGCAATCAAGGTGGTACAAAAGATCCGAGTGTCAAGTGAAATGGCGAAACTAGACAGTCAGCGGTTTAGATACTGCACGAGTTATTGGGACTCGTTGACTACCACTCGAAACAAACAGAAGATGGGCTCAGCTTCACTTTGACCTCTGTCAATCCGGGCGAGACAGGTAGCAAGCACGTTCCAACATCGAGTCCTTGATTGATCCTGGCAAACTCGGCAAGCTAGAGGTACGCCTTGACACAGGTCGGCTCTGTGTGGTCACATCAAATATTGAAAGCTTTGTCATATCCAGCAAACACGTACGAACCATGATCGATCAGACAGGTCACAATCTGAATGTTGTGATAACATATAGCGAGATGTAGGGGTGTAGCACGGCGCTTGAACTCTGAGCCAGGGCCACCATTAGGCTATCGACGACCTCCTCTCCCCTCCTCTATTCGGGAATAACATGGTGTGTCTCCCAACCTAGTCCTGCCTGAGAGCCAAACAGCACCCACTCAACAGTTCTAGGAGAAGATCAGAGCACAAACCTCAATCCATATTCGAAGGAGGAGAATGCAGGTCATTTACAGAAGGATGACAACATTGATAATCATGTCGCTTTGGGGAAGCATTCTGCATTAACATTCGCCCCTTGTGGTGAACGCGTCGGTCTACACAGCACTACAAGCCACTCGCATAAAGATCACAACGAGCATAAGCCGTTCTGTCGTCCTTCCTGATTGCTCTGACCTCAACCTGCTGTTAAAGGCCCTCCATTCAGTTCCTCCAGACAACCCTTACACATCCTCCGCCCAAACGCCCACCTTAACGGAGTAGTGCCATACTTTGTCAAAAGAATATGAAATCTAGTCCTCGACATATACTTCTCCACGTTCGCCTCGTTGACGGCCCCTTCGACCAACTTGGCGCTGTCGCAAAAGTGGCACCAGAACGCACGATCAGTACCAATCTCGTACGAGCCGAAAGCGCTGATAGCTTCAGCAGCGAGACACTCGATACATTTGCGATGGAGGTGATTCGCGACGAAGTGAGTGTTGCTGAAGCCGGTGAGTGAGTTTGACTTGAGCTTGCCACAGGATGTGCAGGTGAGAAGGGTGGAGGTTGAGTAAGGGAGGTGGCGACTTTCGAGCTCGGCGATGGCGAGGTTGTAATTGTATTTGATTGAGGTGGCATTGTTGTGCCAAATGCACCTATATCCACAGTGTATGTAGGTGCCGTTGGATCATTTTGTTATGGGAAGGAAGTGGTGGGAGGTTAGTGAGACAGCAAGAACATCGGTAAGAGGGAGGTTAGTGAAACAGCAAGAACATCGGTAAGAGGGAGGTAAGTGAGGATTAATTGAGTGAGCTCTGTTGGAAGGGCTTGGAGGTGGGAGTTGGACAGTAACTGATTGGTCGAGAGATAGGAGGTGTCTCCTGTTAGTTCAATTTCTGAAGATCTGGTATGAGATTCCGCGTTTGTGTACATAGACAGATTAGAAAGTGAATAGCCTACGTGGACGATGGCGAGACCCACAACCGGGGCTTACAGCATGGTAAGAGTTGTGTTGATAATATGTGTTCGCTGGGATGCAATTGCGGCTGGATGTGTTGATACTGTATGCTCAGAGGCAGGATTGAAGTCGTCATGTTCAACCTGTTGATATTTTGTTTCTGCGGTGCGCGACGTTTCGATCTCACAATTGGATACTAATAGACAATGGGAAACGCACCATTAAATATATGCTGCTTACTGCTTATCTTGTACCAAAGTACCTCAGCTCGCTTCGCATAACAACCCATCTGGAACATGTAATCGCCAAAGCTGGTCAGAGGAATTGTCTGCAATCATTGTACACAGCATACCTATCACAATTTGCAGCGTCCTTACCAGCTTTAAAGTGATGATATTGTCTTTTTGCCACTAGGGCAGCTCCACCAATCATACGCAGTTAACCATAACATGATAAAGCAAGGAGAGAGTTCTTGTCGGTTCGCGAGAATGCAAGTGCTCATTGAAGACGACTAGGTCGACCAAACCTTGGAGAACCTCGAAGTAGACCATGGGAGCTGCCATGAACCACAAGACGATATGTGCGTGGAATGTTACAACGCCAGCTGTGTCTACAGCTCAGCAATTGCACATGTGTGCAACTCCAGTGTACAGCGTGCTACAAAGTAGCTGGAACTTGGAGGATTTGGCGAGGTATTTGGACGCCTTCTGATATCTTACGGGAAGTGTCACAAGATGAAAAAGGACATTCTCAAGGTCTTTCTAGACGGGGGCACACTTCACACCATGAATCCCGGCTGGAATTACAGCTTCTGTTCACCATTTCATGCTGCCATGATGGAGATTCCAGCAAATCATTACATTTCGTCCTCATACTAAAGGTGTTCTGGTATTCCGGTGATCGCGACATGCGCCGCCAAGCCAGTTCAGGGGTTCGTCCGAAAAGGGGAAAACGCCCTTTTTGTGCTCAAACAAACACCAACCCATCTCGAAACCCTCTGACAAACCAACAACGCCCAGATTGCTACTTCGTTCCTGTTCTATCTCCTCTGAGTCTTGCCCATTCCGCGCTTGCCGGAAACAAGATGCTTGATCAAAGAAGGAGTGTCGTGACGCTAAGGGAAGCCATGTTAGTAAGAAGGAGATAACCAACAGCAATATCTCCATCAAGTAAGCACTTACATCACCCTCACCAGCCCTAGCCATCCTGTTCCTGTGTCTCGTACTCAACTTCTGCAGTTTCTCAGCCTTGGTCGCTGCCATCTCATTCTTAACACCATCCATCCTCCTATTCGTGCTCTGACTTCTTGCCCTGCTCATACTACGCTCAACCATTGCCTTTCTCGCAGCGCTGGCATCACGTGGCGGCACCTTGCCACCATTCTTCCCATCATCCACATCCATCATATCTGCATCACCACCAACAGATCTGCCTCTCGACACCACACTCCTGCCACGCGATTGCGAGCGAGCACGATTGACAATAGATGACGGATCATAGCCAGCAGCTGCAAGACCCTCTGTCAAAGTGTTAAGATTGGTCGGTCTCGCGCCACGAGGTATAATAGCACGGTTCTTGAGACTCTTCCTCATCTTGGCCTCATTTCGAATCAACTGCCTCTTTTCACGAATGAGCTCGGCCTTGCGATGAATCTCATCCTCGTCTGAGCCCTCATCATCCTCTTGGTCGTCATAAAAGCCGGACGCCTCGAGTCTCTCCTCTTCTGCTTCAAGTTCTACCAACTTCTTGGCAATGTCTGGGTCGATGAAATCAGCAACGTTGCGACCATTGAGCACTTCGGGCTGGATATCGTGCTTTTGGTCCTCAGGAATATCGATGTAATTCTTCTTCATGTCAATGCTGTAAACACCTGCACCGCCATTCTCCTCTTCAAGATCTCGCTCAAGTCTGCGACGGTTAGGGTCATTGCGATCGTACTTTTGACGGTTTGCGACTGTCTCTGGTATGAAGGCTTCACGAGTAACACCGCCCATGGGCTGAGCAACGTGGATACGGCGGAGGAGGTCACCAAGACGACCGGTGACTTCTCCAGAAGCGTTGGTTCCAGCAGCAAGCTTTTCAGCGTTGCGAATAGCCAACAAGCGATCACACACAGCGTTTCGCACTGCCATGATACCTTCTTCGGTTGTGCAAGATAGTTGTAGCAGCTCAATCTCGCCAGGCTTGAGGATTGATTGGAGAGTTGCAGCAGTTTCTGGGTCGAGATCTTCTGGACGGACAAGGTCGATTTTGTTGCAGACGATGAAAACCAGCTTGTCAGAGAATAGCGGCCTGATGCTGTTGAAGAGTGCGACTTGTGCAGCGACTGGGTAACCGCATTGTTCCGAGAGATCCATGAAGTACATAATCGCTGAGCGAAGATGAGCAATAGCTGTAATGGACTGCATTTCAATCGTGTTCATCTCTTCTAAAGGATGGTCCAGAATACCAGGAGTGTCAATTGCTTGGAATCGGAGCATCTTGTAATCAAAGTGACCAACGAACAAACTCTTCGTCGTAAATGCATACGGCTGAACGTCCGGGTCTGCTCTGGAAATGCTGCGAATGAAACTGGACTTTCCAACATTCGGGTAACCGCAGATGAGAAGCGTGCGAGTATTGGGGTCGATTGAGGGAAGACGACCAAGATGCTGTCTGACTTGGTCGAGGTATACAAGTGGATCTTTCAGCCTCCTACAGATCGTCGCCATTCGTCCAAGAGCTGCTCGCTTGAGCTGCTTGCACTGAAACAAACTCTGACCATATTTGAGTAGACGAACATAATCTTTTGCAATAGACTCCATCAAGTGCTTCGCCGTCGCTATTTGTCCGAGAGCAATTCTGAAGTGGTCTGCATCGTACAAGGTGTTCATCAGATCTTTGTGGAATGGATGGATGTCCTGTAGTCGTGGGAAGCCATCGAGAATAGCCTGGAACTTTTCTGCGAACTGCTCTGCGGTGAACTTGACTTTACGGATGTAGAAAGCTCTGATTCTGGTGATTTGAAATCCGGCACGAATCTGAGTAGGAAGTCTTCGCTGCGTGCGACTGAGGACAATGTCGAGAAACTCGGTGTGGGTGGGCACTGGAGCGATGTCTTTCCAGGTGGTCTTCATGTTGGCGATATGTATGAGGGATGTCTGTTCTATTCGAGACAATTGCCAGCAACTGTCAGATCACAAACCACCTTTGCGCAAAATAATGTTCAATCACCTTAGCGGCGTCAGTGAGTCCAGCATTTTTTGCTGGAGCAAGGGTCCAGGCGGAGTTGGCTGCGATGATAGATCACGTGATGCTGCTGCTGCTAGCTAGTGGTGATTACATGCGCCAGTACATTGAAATTCATACAGGTGATTGTGCAGCCGCGTCAAGCGCTTCACAGATGTCCAGCAACTCGTAAGTTTGAAGTATTATTTATTATTGTAGGCAATAGTAGACTCAGATCTCCCTGCACCATCTGAGCAAACCCTCCTCGACAACCACTCTGCCTAGTCCACCCGCACCACCACCACCAAGCACGGCTCCCTCAATCTCTTCCAGTGCAACATCAACCCTCCACATCTCGTTGCCCCTTGCTGCCTGTCCTCCCGCTGCGCCTGCGTTTCCAATAGCTGGCACCAGTAGTCTCCGCTCTATGAGGACCTCCCAGCCTTCTCTTGCTACCTCCCTGCCCCAAACACGTCCAGTGGCTGCAGTGTTGAGTCCTGCGATACGTGCACGTTGAGCAATTGCTAGATATTCCGCATAGGTCATATTGAAGTTGGTCAGGGGTGTATCGAGGATGATGGAGAGGCGTGCCGCAGCTATCAGTAATGTGAGAGGGAGAGTTGGTAGTGTCGGTAGGTGAATAAGCTTGGAGTCCGGAGGGAGAAGCGTAATAGGTGCAAGTGGCTGAGGTTGTTGCGTAGTCTTTCGTGGTGTGGTAGTTGTTGGTGTCGTAGAAACTTGTAGCAGAGTGATTGGTAGCAGAAATGAGGTGAGCGCTGAAGATGCTGACTTCGATGTGCGATAGAGGTCTGTGAGCATTGCGATTGTAGTTGGAGAAGTGAAGAGGTTGCCGATGGTTGCATTCCAAGCTGCGAGAGTGTCCATGTAATTGCTCTTTTTGTTACTGGCAGGTGTGCCTCGTTTAGCTGGTGTCGAGACAGTCCGAGTACTCAACTTTGCCAGACGAGTGCGCTCGTCGAAGTCGAGTCCTTCGTACTCGACATGAAGAGCTGCTTTACATATACTGGTGAGGGCAGGCATATTTTTCGGTAGGCTCAGATGAACGTAACGATGACTAAAGCGACTCTTCACACGCTTCTCTAGACTTTCTGCGGCATCTACTCGAGTAGTCAGACCGAGGACTGCTATTGGTGCTTTGCGTGCTTGAGCTATATCGAAGAGATTGTAGAGCAGGGTCTGCCGTGCGTGTGTTGCAAAAAGATCGAATTCGTCCATAACAAAGATGACAGATTTGGCAATTTCCGATGTTGTCTGTGCGTTACCCTCGATTGCAGGACCTTGTTCTGCTGGATGCGAGAGAAGCGCAAGTAGTGTCGCCAATGTATCAGCATAGTTCTTGATCTGGCCTGTCTCTTCCTCCTCAATGTCCATCTCACGACCAAGCTGGCGCCAGATCTCTCTGAGAGCGAGCTTGTCGTCAGTGTGGATGAAGCCGTTCAATCTGATGACGTGGAATGTGTCCTGATGTTCTCGAGCAAGGTCTCGAATGATTGTATTAACAAGAGCTGTCTTGCCTGTACCGCGAGCACCGATTACAAGCATAGAATTGCCTTCTCCAGCTACCACTGTCTGCTCGAGTAGGTGGTGCACTTTCTTGTGCTCATCCTCCAGATCTATGAGACGCATAGGACGGCGACCTGTGAGTCTACCCAGTACTACGCTCTTCAGGAACGATATGTCGGGAGTATCTTCGACAGAAGCAATGTGGTTCGCATCATCTGATTGCATTTTCGGTGTTGGGATTGGAGCCTCGACGAACTGTGTAGATAACGCATCTTCGAATAAAGTTTCATGCATAACATCCTCCATCAATGGTGCTTCGTCAATCTCATCAATATCCATCTCATCTGGCAAAGCCAGCGTATCTTCCTCGACGATCTCAGTCGCTATCTCTTTCTCTACCTCAGCCTCAGGAGTCTCCTCAACCACATTATTGTGTCTTCTTGTGCTCCTTGAGGGCGACTGCGATGCCACCCTTCCATCTCGATTCGATAGGTCATACCGTAGCCTCCGTCTCGTTGTTGACAATGGTGTCTGAACCTTGTCTTCCGGCTCTACTGTCGCTGTTCTTCTGGCCGTCGAGGCTCTAGGTGTGCTTATGCGGGGTTCTGGAGAGAACCTACGTGGTGGCCTCCTTTGTCGTCCACTTGACCTTAAGCCCGGCCTCTCAACGGATTTATGCACGTCTTTCACCACTACATCCTCTTCCTCTTCGCTCTTAAGTGGTGCATCTTGCTTTCTTCTTCTTGGCGCCTTTGAGGCCGGTGTAATCACAGTGGTAGTGTTATTACCATAGGGAGGTACTTGATCGCCTAGCTCGTCTTCGTCGTGCTTCGTAGTAGCAACACTGTTCGCTGTTTCACCATTCTTCCTTGTGGACCTTGGTGTTGTCCCATTGTTTCGAGTCTTTCGTGGAACATCGATATCAACATCTTCGACAGACACCTCATGTATCGTCTTCCTCCGCTTACTCGCTCGGGGGTTGTCGAACATCACAAGCTTAACAGCAAACACTAAAGAAGACGTCCACTGTACAAACTCCCTATTTGAAACCCCGAAGGGATACCCTGTCACATGTCACGTTTCAGACGCGTCTCAGCGCGTGCGGGGAGTTCTTTCCGTTTGCGTCCAAATTGACTTTTGACTCTCGACAATGAAAGCAGTAGGTATTAACCTGTCTGATGCTGAAAACATCGAGACCATTGAGAACCCTACGATATGTACGCTGGCGGTTACGCAACAGCGTTGCTGTGCGGCGTCTCACAACTCTAGCGATCGAGAGCTCTTGCGACGATACTTCAGTGGCAATACTTGAGAAAAATATCAAAAATGGGATCGCTAAAGCACAACTACATTTTCACAAGAAAATTACCTCCAATAACTTAGCTTACAAGGGTGTACATCCGATTGTTGCACTCGAGTCCCATGAGCAAAACCTTGCCATCCTTGTGCAGGATGCAATGAAGAGCATGCCGAAAGTGATGGAAAACAAGGACTCGAGTTCTGATCTTGTCTACAAGCCTGATTTTGTTACGGTCACGCGAGGGCCAGGCATGCGTAGCAACCTATCCACAGGTCTAAATACTGCGAAAGGTCTAGCTATTGCATGGCAGGTTCCTTTAGTAGCTGTCAACCATATGCAAGCTCACGCATTGACTCCGAGACTGGTCTCTGCGCTAGACAATGCAAACCCATCTCCATTGAAGCCGAACTTTCCGTTTCTATCACTACTTGTCTCAGGTGGGCATACGATGTTAATTCACTCACAATCGTTGATCTCACATCCAACACTTGCGAGCACAGTTGATATCGCGATTGGTGACTGCATTGACAAGATTGCTAGACATGTACTACCACAAGAAGTACTCAACAGTGCAAAAAGCGCCATGTACGGACCAGTTCTCGAATCATTTGCGTTCCCTAAGGGTGCGTCCGACTACGAGTATTCAGCTCCTACCTCACGAGCACAAGAGATCTCTTCGAAGAAGAGCTCCTGGGGATGGAGCATCACGCCGCCTTTTGTGGAGACCAAGGCGCTCAGATATAGCTTTGTTGGTTTGGACAGCACAGTGAGGCGAATAGTTGAAACAAGAAATGAGCCAATATCAATGGACGAACGGCGGGATCTGGCTCGATCGGCAATGCGCGTTGCCTTCGAGCATCTTGCATCCCGCGTTATTCTGGCTCTCGCTCAGATGCATGAGACTGATAGTAAAAATGCATTGATAATTCGAGCACTCGTGGTTAGCGGCGGTGTGGCTGCAAATCAATATCTCCGCCACGTACTTCGTGCATATCTTGATGCGCGCAAACACAAGCATATTCAACTCGTTTTTCCTCCTCTTGAGCTTTGCACCGACAACGCTGCGATGATTGCTTGGGCAGGTATGGAGATGTATGAAGCTGGGTACGTAAGCGGTCTTGGTTGTCAAGCTCTCCGCAAATGGAGCCTTGATCCTTCTGCGTCTGATGGTGGTATCTTGGGCGTTCCTGATTGGAAGAGAATGCCAGAAATACGCAACTGAAACATTGCATGGAGGTGACCAAGAATCGCCTGTGCTAAGCTAGACAGCAATATGTCCACAAGAAAGACTAAGACTGGCGTTGCACGACGTGCTGGTGTTGAGCAAGACAGCTACGTAGGAGAAGACAAGTTACAAAGAAATGAGCTCCTTGCAAGCACATGAGTGCAGCAACAAGATCACGACGAAAAGTACCGCAGTTCGGAGAAAGGCAAAGCTGTACAGAAGGCTGCCCAAGCGAAGTTCAAAGTCAAGATAAAACAGCCATATTCCATACCACAACTCGGCAGGGCAGGAAGCTTCGTGAGGGATTGCCGGTGGTTATCCAGTAGCACTGTCAACCACGACCTCCACGTTGTCCTCTCCGACTTTAGCATGCGTGATCTCGCTTGACCGCCTTCAGAAATAGAATTGAACGACCCAGGTATGGGAGGTGCTGGTTGGCTTTGTCGACCAAGCTCTTGCGCTTACTCGAACGGCTTCCTACCATGGCATGGTCTGGGATGGACTGTTTGCAGGTAGTGCGAGTGGTGTGGAGGTTGCTGCAAAGGTGCATAAGAACACGTTGTGTCAGAACTAATCACACTCTTCGTAGACTGCTGTCGCACTTACATCGTAGGCGTCACGCGATGAGGTTTCACCTGATGACTCACTCCTCCTCATTACTTTCACCTGATGACTCTTCCTTACTACTTTTATCTCCCTCTGTATCTTCTTGCTCGTCATCTTCGAAGCTGTTGCTAATATTGTCCTCTTTCTCATGCTACTCCTCTTCCTCGTCGTCACTCAATACACCTGACTTCCGCTTTCTTGTCGTTGCTGTAAATCAATGTCGTTAGTAAAAGATCTTATATTCGGTTGATTGTACTCTAGTCAGTGAGCAACGGCGTCGTAAGGATTGCACGATTTCCAATTCGTAATTCTGAATGTGCTCAACAAGGTGACGAGCTTAGCACAGCATCAATCCAAAGACTGGATACGGCAGGAGATGTCAACGATTTCGAAATAGGAAAAGAAGTGAGACGTGCAGTCGATGCGTTGAGGTGAGGTGACGGTAGATGAGGAAGTAGAATGATGGAAGGAGGACAAGGAGATGACAATTGAGGGTGGGAGCTCCAGGATATTGATGAACATCGAGGGGCCATATCTCAAGTACATCCCAAAGGCACTGTCATTAAAATAACGTTCTCCATAGTGGCATAGTATCAAGTCTCTAAAACTCTATCTGATTGCAACACACGCACGTCCTACGTATCAATATATCTTGAATCTTGAAGACTTAAAGTCGGGGATGACGCTGTTTTTTAGTAGTATTTTTTTACAAACTGCTCTGTGAGAAGAGTGCTGGAAGAACGAAAAGATAGTAGCTATAGCACGCATGCTATATATCTCCCTAGCGAACGCACTAAGACATCCAAGCACAGTACGCCCGCGCCCATCAGCACGTCTGAGCACACCAAAGACTTCGTTATTCAAGATCGTTGTGGGAGTGCTAACAAGCGTCTCGTAGTCGCCCGTTTCTCATTCATGACAGCGGATGGTGGAGGAGGTTGAAGCGTCCATTAATTCGTAGGCTTGGATTGATTAGGAACACGACGATAGGTGGTGTACGCTTAAGAGGGGGATCGTGCTACTCTCTTCCAAATTCAGCACAAACATCACAGTCGCACATTCCCAGACATACATCACGAACACACATACAAACGCACAGATGCGCAGCAGCCTCACACAAAAAGAACGGTCCCGATACGCGTCAGTTGGCACCGTGCTGGTAATACAAGTAGCGGGACGTCGAGTCTGCAAAGATCAACCAAACGCACCTCGCCGTTAACCCAAATAGGTAATAGTGAAGCCTCATGTCTGAAATACCTGAAACACGTCCGAAACGCGCAACAAAGCCTTGAGAATCCTCACCCGTTGGCTGTATTGCGCGTAGCCGAGAGTATCAGGGGTATATGTAGGAAGACAGAAGAGACATGGAATATGGAGAGGTATTATGCTAGATACTGTAGCCCGACGGAAGCGTTTCGATCAGGCGTCGTGGTGAATACAGTCGTGTCCATCGTGTATGTATGGTTGTAAATGCATGCCGTACCTTAAGACACAAAGATGAGAAGCTCGGCAGCAGGGATGTTTCTTTATCTATCAGGTGCAAGTGAATGGCAAAGCACAAGCAAGAAAGCACTAGAACAATACTCATTGACTCTACACATCACCTACCCTCCCCACCACCACCATCCCCTTCCTCCTCCCCATCCATCAACCCCACCTCCTGCTCCCCTTGCAACTCGTCACTCCCACTGGCCATATAAATCCCGCTTCCCTCGCCCCTTCTCTTCTCCCCCTCCCCATTCAAAATAAAAATAATGTCCTTCTTCGTAACCAGACCCATCAAAACTCCCCTTTCACAAAACAGCACATACCTCAGTCCCAACTTCAAGAAATAATTCGCCGCCATCTGCAACGAACTCTGCACACTCAATGTCATAGGCGTTTGATCCATCCACGGGCGCAGATCGAGCGTCGTCGCGGTGTCGGCCAGCGGTTGGTGTGCAAAAGATGCAGATGCAGTAGTAGGTAGCGAGCGAGGCGCGTGTCGAGCCGAATCGAGCGCGAATGCCAGTTCGGTGCGGGAGATGTAGCCGAGCAGGAAGCGGTCGCGATGGTTTGTGATGATGGGAAAGCCTCGATGCGGATACGTCTTTAGCAAGCGATCGAGACTTGAAATCGTATGGCCGGTCGAGTTCAGCACGATTAAATCTTCCACCCGCGTCATGACCTGTGCGACGCCGACGTCAGGAACAGGCATGTCATCGCGGTTATCAAGGAAGGGGTAGTTGTAATGTTCGATCCAGGATTCGTAGATGCCTTGCTTGCCAAACGCGTCGCCGACCCATTTGCTGATCATGACAGAGATCATGATGGGGAGGACGTAGTTCAATGCGCCTGTTAATTCGAACATGATGACGACGATGGACACGGTCATGCGTGTTGCGCCGGCCAGAGTGGAAGCGGCGCCGATGACGGCATAGGTGCCCGCTGTGATACAGCGGACGTCGGGCGGGCAGGCAGAGAAGATGAGGAGATTGGGAAAGGCTTGCTGGAAGTTGCGCATGAACATGCCGACTGTTCGGCCGAAGAGGGCACCAACCGCCATGGAAGGGAGGATGATGCCAGCAGGGATCCGAAGACCGAAAGTTATCGAAGCAAGAATGAAGCCGAGACCGGCTGCGGCGAGAAGGTTGAAGCCGACTACTGAGGAGGGCGCAGCGCCACAGAGACCTAGTCGTTCGTCTTTGAGTTCGGAGCATTCGGCGAAGAGCGTGGCGACTAGTTCTGGGAATTGGGCGCGCATGAATTTGTTAGGGAAGTTGATTATAGCGGTGATGATGGCGATGAGTGCGACTTCGATGATTGGGTTTTGGAGTATCTTTAGGCTCTTGCGGAATCGAGCGACGAGCATGTTGAACTTGATGAATAGTGCGCCGTAAAGCCCACCGAACACACCGAGCAGCGCGAATGGCATTATCTCGAAAGCGTGCCATTGACTTGCATATCTGACTTCATATAGAACGAGTTTGCCTGTTCGGAAGGGATTGAAAGCTTGTAATGTCACAGCGGCTACCATAGCACAAACGAAACTTTGCCACATCGTCTTGTCTGGAAAATAGAATGATAGTTGCTAGTAATGTCAGTCGTGACTTATAGGCTTCCATGATGCATTCAAGCATACCTCAAGACTGAAAAGGACGCCACCCACAGGCGCACCAAAGGCAACCGAAATACCTGCCGCCGCTGCAGCCGAGATGACCTCACGCTTTCGTGCTATAGATTATCAGCCACTACTACAGTGCCAAAACATCAATATTGATTACCTTCGTTATCATTTAGTACTGGAGTCATCTGAAGAAAGAGATTCGCTACACAACAAGCAACATGAACCAATGGTCCTTCCTTGCCCAGCCAGAGACCAGATGCTACTGTTAGACACTGGCAGGGCTTCAATTAGAACTCAGAGCTTCTGACATTAACCACCACACTTACCAAACCAACCGACTTCACCACCAACGTCCAATTCGTGAGAAATCGTCTAATGACAAAACCCCCCAGCATAGTTTTGATCTCGGGAATGCCGCTTTGTCGTGAAAATGGAGCATACTGCCGTACGAGTACAGCCGCACAAGTGGCGAAAAATACCTGCGCTCTATCAGTATAACGATTGCAATTCCTGCAAAGTATCTCAAACTCACCGAAAACATGATGAAAAAGATGTACTCGACAATATAGCCTCCGCCAGCAGATTCTATACCAAGCGCTTGACTCCAAAAGAGCCATCCTTCACATTGAGCCAATTCTGTACTTATATCGTCAGCACGTCCACATCTTTGCACATTCGACATGTTTGTCTGTTTCCTCCTCCCTCTTGCTCATCTCAACGTACCATCAAGTCCCCAACAACAAAACGTCTTATTTAGATAAAACTTCCCACCTCCTTGACCAGCCTTACAAACGCCCTGTTTCACATCTCCCAACCAATCACTGACAACATCAATCATCGCCGCAATGGCGCCCGTCACAATCCCCGTGCTCACGAGGACAACCCATATCTGACTTGCATCCAGTAACCGCTTGAATTGCCCTATTGCACCAGTAGTGCTCGAGTAAAGCACACGCACCCGCTGCCTCTCCTTGGCATACTCAAAGATCCAATCAATGGCCGTGAGGTCCTCGTACCCTACGCGGCGACCGGGACCTTCAGTATACCAGTCTGTAGAGGTAGTGTTCGTACTCGGCTCTTTTGCGTCGCCGTTAAGAGATGTATGGTCGTCTGCGCCATCGCCGTTGCCAAAGAAGTAGTTGCTCGACTCGCCCTGACCGAGCACAGGGGTATGTCGCCTGCGGAGGATCGCGCCGCTGGGGGATGTAGGCGTTATGGGAGTGATCGGGGTAGGTGGTCCATCTGCAATGTCGTGGCCATGATAGGCTGGGAGGGAGAGACCGAAAGGGTAGCTAGGTCTTGTGGGAGGTGCGGAAGGACGGTTTAGAGGGTCGGAGGTGAGGATGTCATTGTCTGCTGCGCTGTAGACTGTCAGGTCGTCGAGGTCGCTGTCATCGTCGTCGTCGGATGCGGTGTTGTTGGAACGGCTGTTTTCCCTGCCTGATGGTGCGGAATTGGGCGTGTGTGACGAAGTAGCGTGTGAGCTTTGCATGCCCGGGAGATGATGGCTGACAGGAGAGGCTCATCCGCACAATTGTAGTGCTGTTTCAGTTGTTAAGGTCGGCATACCATGCACGGTTGTTCAGGGGTGTGGGGAAGCTTGAAAAGATGGTAAATCAAGACGACTCGAGTATGATTACGTGACTACAAAGGCTTCATCTTTCCAATAAGGCAAATGGTGGAGGAAGTCGAGATGGCAGGCACAATCCACCACAGAGGGACATTCTATCATTTCTCTGGCTATGCCACATCAGCTCTCCTCCCTTTCAGCCCTCTTCTTCCTCTTTGCAGGCGCAGCAGCAGCCGGCCTCCCTCGT
>Ga0160428_1001228_pt1 | contig 20627 bp, 16 predicted proteins | sample SolpanmetagenomM_FD_108198 | JGI IMG/M metagenome (GOLD analysis project Ga0160428, IMG submission 108198) | Solar panel surface microbial communities from Lawrence Berkeley National Laboratory, California, USA - M | ecosystem: Engineered > Built environment > Solar panel > Unclassified ... | reverse complement strand
GATCAAGGGGCTGACCTGGATCGTGGAGCGCAGCTTTGCCTGGCTCGGACGCAACCGCCGTTTCAGCAAGGACTATGAATTCAAGGTGCAGACGTCAGAAACTATGATCGATATTGCTGCCATCCGCTTGATGCTGAACCGGATCGCGCCAGAGTAGGGCTTCTCGCACACCCTCTGAGTGTGACGCCAACTGCGTTGAAGAAACAGCGGTGCGAAGTTTAGAATGACCGCGGTGAAGCGGGATGGCAGACAGGGCATGACGGCGTTTCTTGGAAGGGGCGCGACAGATTACCGCGCCACCCGCTCCGTCGCCCAACAACCGTCAAATTGGCCAAAGTCGAGTTTAGAAGGCATCCGGTATTCAGTTCACCCGCCGTTAATCGACTGTTAAGCCTTTGTATCCAGTGTAGTGGTGTCATCCAGCGAGCATCTAATGCAGATCCTTTTTGTGCATCAGAACGCACCTGGCCAATTCCGCCACCTTGCCCCGCATCTTGCTGAAGATCAGCGGAATAAAGTAGTTTTCTTGGGCGAGGGTGATCAAGGTGGCGGTGGGAAGATTCGATGGTTGGGCTATGCACCGCCATCCCTACCCTCTCCACAAAGTCACCATTACTTACGACGAACCGAACTTTGTATACGACGAGGCCAAGCGGTAGCGCGGGCGTGTTTAGCACTCAAGCGTGAAGGGTTCGAGCCCGATCTGATTATCGGTCACCCCGGTTGGGGCGAGACTATGTTCCTGCGCGACACACTCCCGCTTGCGGCTATTCTTTCGTATTGTGAGCTTTTCTACCAATCAGAGGGCCAGGACACTGGCTATATTCCTGAGACAAGCATCGACCTTGATGGTCGTTGCCGCATTCGGACCTGGAATGCCGATCTACTCTCCGCGTTGAGCACTATGGACAGAGGCCTATCGCCTACTCGGTGGCAACGTGACCAGCACCCAAGCGTGTTCCACGACCGCATCGCCGTCGTCCATGAAGGAGTCGACACCGCTGAAGTTTCGCCCCGGTCAGACGTACGTTTCAACGTACCCGACGGACCGTCACTCTCGGCCGGCGACGAGATCGTGACGTTCGTCGCGCGCGATCTCGAACCGATTCGTGGTTTTGTTATGCTTATGAAGTCACTTCCGGAGCTGTTGCGGCGCCGTCCCAATGCTCAGGTTGTTATCTGCGGCGGTGATGGGGTCAGCTACGGTCGCCGCCCTCCCGGTGGAGGCACGTGGCGCGACGCTATGATGAGGCAGCTTCCGCTCGACCCGACGCGCATTCACTTCGTCGGTAAGCTCGCTCGTCCAGCCTATCTCGACTTGTTACGAGTTTCGGCACTGCATCTTTATCTCAGTGTCCCATTCGTTCTTTCCTGGTCATGCATCGAGGCGCTTGCCTGCGGGTGCCTCGTACTGGGCTCGGACGTCGCTCCCGTCCGCGAGGTAATTGAAGAAGAGGTGAACGGCTTCCTGGTGGACGCTCGGGATAGCGAGCTTCTTGCTTACCGGGCTGCTGACCTGCTAGCACGGCGCACCCTGCTGGGTAACGTACGGAAAAACGCTCGCGACCGCGCCATAGCCGAGTTTGAACTCCGACGATGTCTCGCCAAACAGACCCGCTTGATTGCTGAAATCCTGTAGTGAGGCCGATCGTTGTCATTCTGATCGGAGTTTTCGCCGCCAGTCGCGCATTGGCCCAACCGCCACCCGGGTTACAGATCAACTTGGCGAGCGAACCCAGTTACGCCTTGCAGAACCCGCGCCCAGCCTGCGACGCCCGCGATTTCCCTGACACTCCCGCTCGGGCGATACACCTCGCCGATGGTAGCGTGCAGCTTTACACCACGGACCGCGACAATCGCGTCAGTGCCGGTCCCGATCTGCTTCACCTCCAGCACCGCTGCACCGTGATCTACCAGGGTGGCGGCAATGATGCTCCCGGCGCCTACGACGACCGCTCCTGGATCGCCAGCCCCTGGACCGCCGATGGCCGAACGATCTGGGCTGTCATCCACAATGAATTTCAGGGTCACCTCCGGAAGGGGCTTTGCCCCACCGGGCGCTACATGGATTGTTGGTTCAACGCTCTCACTCTGGCCGTCTCCCATGACAGTGGTCAAAGCTTCCAGCGCGTTGCCGCCAATCCGTTGGTTGCTGCCCTACCATATCGCTACGACGAGGTCGGTCTCGGTCACCACGGCTACTTCAATCCGAGTAACATCGTGAGCCTTGATGGCGGCTTCTACATGTTCGCTTTTGCCACGCGGACACACGCACAGCGTGCTGGTAACTGCTTGCTTCGCACCGACGCGATCGAGCAAAATGGCTCATGGCGGGGTTGGGGCGGCCTGAGTTTCGACATCAGCTTCGTCGACCCGTACGCCGGGCCGGTTCAGCCTGAGCGCCACGTTTGTGCGCCGGTCGGCATCGGCGCGCTGCGCTGGCCGGTGACTAGTCTAGTCCGGCACGGACCAAGCGGCCTGTTCATCGTGTTGATGCAGGATACTGGATTGGAAGGTGGCATCTATTACGCGACCAGCCCTGATTTGCTCCAATGGTCTTCGCCCGCTTTGCTTCTGTCCGCCATCGGCCTGCGGGCATGGAGATGTGGCAGCCCGGACCCTGTTGGCTATCCCTCACTGCTCGACCCCGCGAGCACCGATCGAAATTTCCAAACTGTGGGCGCCGACGCGCTTTTGTTTGCCACTCGCTTCGATGGCGCGGGCTGCCATCCGGGAGAGAGCCGAAGCCTCATACGGTGGCGTGTAGAGATCCGGTTACGAAGCTGATCGTATAAAGTTTCAAGAAATTCTAAAAAGTTGTTCCGGACGCTTGCAGCTTAAGATCGCGTTAACCATTTAGCGCCAATTTATCTCTCGAGGCTGATCAGAATGTCGGCGTAATTCGATTGAGAGATCACAGATGGCAACCATTCCTGGCGGCAGTTTCTACGTTGACTCAGCAAACCACTCTGTAATGCACGGCTCAGGCGGTGCAGATACCTTTATAATCTCTCACAACTACGATACCATTACTGGTGGTGATGGTCATGACTACTTCAGCATGAGCGGGCACCACGAGAGTATTACGGCAGGCGATGGTAATGACGTCATTTTGGCATCGGGTCATCATGACTACATCACGCTCGGATCAGGCAACGACTACGTCGAAAGTTCGGGTTCTGGACATGATACGATCATGGGTGGCAGCGGCGACGACACCATGATCGCATCCGGTACGCATAACTTCCTCCACGCTGGTGATGGCAATGACTACCTCCAGGGCGGGTCTGGCCACGACACGCTGATTGGCGGCAGCGGCAGCGACACGCTGGTTGCCGGTAGCGGCCACGAGATGATGATCGGCGGCTCCGGCTCGTCGCTCATGGTCGCCGGAGACGGCAACGACACCATGATCTCCGGATCAGGGTATGACCGCTTCGAGTTCCATAGTGGTGGCGGCCAGAATGTGGTGATGGGCTTCCACAACGGCGACATGCTGCAGATCGAGCGCGACATGAATGGCCTGGACATCAAGTCGGCGTCCGATGTCGCGGCTCACGTGCAGGACGTCCATGGCAGTGCGGTGATCCAGCTCGGTAACGAGACCATCACGCTCGTCGGTATCAAGGCTGAAGATATACACAATAATCCGTCTGGATACTTTACCATTCACTAAGCCCGGCCCCGACCAGTCAATATAAGCTTGGTCGCTTCTGGTGCAGCACCGCTCCCGCTCTCCGGTTTTTCTCAAAACGATTGAGCCGAGAACACCCTAATCTAATCAGCAGGAATTCGCGATGCTGCTTGACCGCCTCCCGTTGGATATGTTGCCGCCGCGGGCGGTCTTGCTGGCATCCGACATTATTTTGGTGCTCCTGCCTCGAGGGGCAGATACTGATCGGTCGTTTTTCGCCAATCAAACCCCTCCCTACGGAACGGTTACGGTACAATCCTCGGTGGGATCACAACAGATCGCCGCGATGCGTTTGTCCGACTACCGGACTGGGTCCGAGAACTCGCCGCTTTTGTTCCCGTCCGGTCCATCTCCGGATCCTGACTTGGTCGATACCTTCAATACCGTCGTTCTCGGCTCCGACATCGTCGAACTCGCCGATGAACTCGATGTGCCATCGCAACGCCGCCTATTGATGTTTCTGCTCGGCTTCTGCGGCAAGGCGTTTGCTCTCGCCGACAACCCCGACTTCGCTGCGTCCTGTCTTCGTCTTGCTCAGCTCTGCATTCCGGTCCGCGGTGACGTCACACCGGTTGCTACCGTCACCGGATCATGGGTTGTTATCAAAGGCGTTCACGCAGCGTCGAACGCTCCCCTGTTCCTTTTAGGTCAGGACCGGGTCAAGCGGAGTATCGCGCCGTCCCTCGATGGCTTTGAAGCATTGCGTGTGATCGAGCGTTTGGGAATTCGTGACACCTTGCTAGTGATGGGCGAGCAGCCCGCGCAGTATTCCGTTGCGGCGCCCCGCGCTTCTCTCCCCGACCTTATCCGAGCTCCGGCCGATGCGGCGGGATTGCGGACAGCTTGTCTGCGCGCGCTGGCCCCCATTTGCCCTCGGATAACCGCGCTGATCCGCGAGGCGGCGCTCCTCACACCGGCCGCACCACGCCGGCACGACGATGCCTCTCGTCCGATCGGTGCCGGACTGGAAGCGGCTTTGCAGGATGGTCGCGGCAAGCTGTTCCTGCGCGGCTGGCTTCGCGACCCGATGCGCTTGGTTGCTTCGATCGAGTTGGTTGGCCCCCATGGATCTCTTCAACTCGAGACGAAGCATCTGCACCGGTTCCGCCGGCCTGATCTCGACACACACTTCGCCACGGCGGCATTTTCCGACAGCAATCTGCGGACCGGCTTCGTCGCCTATGTGAACGATCCGTGTGGCGGACACTCGCTGCACCCGACGCTTGTCTTGCGTCTACACTCCGGCACCCGGCTCGAGATCCGCTCCTCGTTGCGCCACCCGGTGGCGACAGCGGCGCGAACCGCCGTGCTCTCCAGCGTCGCTTCCGACGATGTCACCGACACCATGCTCGACGACTGCCTGGGACCCGCCGCGGCATCGTTCCATCGCCGATCCCTCGAAGCCCGGGGCGTTCCCGAGCAGATACAGATCGGCCCACGACCGGTGGATCCGGGTGTCAGCATCATCATCCCACTGTATCGCAATTTGAGCTTCCTGCGGTTCCAGTTCGCAGCGTTCGCCCGCGACCCCGAATGCCGTGCTGCCGAGTTCATCGTCGTGCTCGACAGTCCGGAGCAGCGCCGCGAAGCCGAGCATCTCCTGCGGGGACTGAATGCGTTGCATGGCCTATCGCTCACGCTTCTCGTGATGCCGCGGAACCTCGGCTACGCCGCCGCCAACAATGCCGGTGCGGCGTCTGCGCGCGCGCCACTGCTCTTGCTGCTCAATTCCGATGTCGTTCCGGCGAGTCCGCTCTGGCTGGGCAAGCTTACCGTGGCTCTCGGCCGGAGCGGCGTTGGCGCTGCCGGGCCGAAGCTACTGTTCGATGATGGATCGATCCAACACGCGGGCCTGTTCTTTCAACGCGACCTCGATGGCCTGTGGCTCAATGCGCACTACCACAAGGGTATGCCACGCGCTTGGCCGGGGGCCAGCCAGTCTCGGCGGGTTCCGGGCGTGACGGGCGCGGCCCTGCTCGTCCATCGGCACCTATTCGAGTCCGTCGGTGGCATCTGCGAGGATTACATCATCGGTGACTACGAGGACTCCGATTTCTGCCTACGCCTGCACGCGGCCGGTGTTCAGACGGTCTATGTGCCCGAGGCCGAACTGTTTCACTTCGAACGTCGATCGATCAGCCTGCACAAAGGGTATGCCGGAACCCTCGCCTGCCGATACAATCGTCGGCTTCATCACCAGCGTTGGGATGACACGATCACCGCGTTGATGGCCGAACCCGAATTCCGTCCGCTTTTGGCCGGAGCCGCGGCATGACCGACATCGCCACACTGCGCAGCCATCTGAGCCGCAACCGTTTCATGCCGTTGCCGCCCGACGAACTGCATTACGTCGGTGACGGCGACTACCGCGCCATCGGCGCCGAGTTCCTGGAGCGCCTCGCCCGCGACGCCAATCTAACACCGGCCGATCGTGTGCTCGACATCGGTTGCGGCGTCGGACGGCTGGCTTTGCCGCTCAGCCAATATCTCGACACCGGCAGCTATGATGGGGTCGATCCGGTCGCCGCGGGCATCGCCTGGTGCACCTCGACCATCACTCCGCTCTACCCCGAGATACGGTTCCGACATCTCGATCTGCGGCACCCGCTCTACAACCCGGAGGGTGCGCTCGAGACCGCCAAGACACCGCTCCCGTTCGCCGATGGCAGTTTCGACCTGATTTGCATGATCTCCGTGTTGACCCATCTCGAACGGCCGGAAGCGCTGCATTATGCCGCCGAGACCGCTCGACTGCTCGCACCCGGGGGCCGTTGCTTCGCGACCGCGTTCCTCATGAACCCCCCTGCCCGTGCGGCGCTGCGACAGGGTGAACCATTGCTGAAATTCGATCCAACCGGCGCCGGCCCGCTCTACTTCGCGATGCCTGAGGCACCGTTGGCGGCCGTGGCCTACGACGAGGACGTGTTGCTCGAACTCTTCCTTCGGCACGGACTGCGCCGCCGCAATCCCGCCGGCTACGGCTGCTGGAGCGGCCGCGCCGGACGCAGCTTTCAAGACATCTGCATCTTCGAAAAGGTGCCCGCCTGATGCGCGTCATGTTTCTTCTCCATGCCCATCCCGACCTACAGGCAGGGGGGACGGAGATCTTCGCCCGCGACCTGTTCAGGACCCTTCGCGCCCGCGGCATTTCCGGCTTGCTGCTTGCCGGAACGGCGGCGCACCAACGGCATGCAAGCCCTGGCACTCCGTTCCAAGCCATCGGGAGCGCTGCCGACGAGGTCTTGGCCTGGACCGGTGGGTTCGACCCATTCTTCCTGTCGCAGATCGATCTACACGGGGTCAGCCACCCCTTCGCCGAACTCCTGCGCGAGCAACAGCCGGATGTGATCCACATCCACCACGTCATGACTTTGGGCGTGGAGATTATCGGTCTGATCCGGCGCTGCCTGCCGAACGTCCGTATCGTCATGACCCTGCACGACTACTACGCGGTCTGCGCCAATGACGGGCAGATGGTCACTCAAGCGGGCGTGTTGTGCCACGCGGCGCGGCCTGATGCCTGCCGCTCATGCTTTCCCGACCGAACCCTCACCGACTTCAAGTTGCGCGAAATTCATATCGGCCACGCCCTGGACCAAGTCGATCATTTCATCGCGCCCAGCCGTTTTCTGCGCGATCGCTTCATCGCCTCCGGGTTCGCACCGGACCGCATTTCCGTCCTCCCGAACGGTTTTCCCGCCGTCGAGCCCACACCAGCACGGCGGGACCTCCGGCGCGACCGGTTCGCATTCTTTGGGCACATCAACCGGTTCAAGGGTGCGACGGTCGCGCTCGAGGCGTCCGCGATCTTATCGGAACAGGGCGTCACCCACGGTCTCTCCCTTTTTGGAGGCACGGATCACCAGTCGGAGCAGACACTGGCCCGGTTCGCTGCCGCGCGAGCCAAAGCGCCAGCCGCAACCTACCGTGGTTCCTACCGACGGGCCGAAATTCCCCGACTGATCGCGGGCGCCGATTGGGTCGTCTTCCCCTCGGAATGGTGGGAGAACGCGCCCCTCGTGATCAACGAGGCCTTTCAACACTGGCGGCCGGTGATCTGCAGTGCCATTGGCGGCGCGCTCGAACTGGTCCGCGATGGTGTCAACGGGCTGCACTTCCCGGTCGGAGACGCCGTTACACTCGCGAGCGTCATGCGCCGTGCGATCGAAGCACCCGGCTTATGGCAGCACCTGGTCGACGGTATCGAGGCGCCAGTCTCGATCGACAACTCTGCGTCTAGGCATCTCGAGCTCTACCAAGACCTGTGTTCCGCTCCGGCCCGGTCGATCGCAGCATGAGCGTCACCCTGATCCGTGCGACACGGTACGACCCGGCAGCGGCGGCGCAAGTGCAGGTAATAGCGATGTGGCGTGTGCAGCCCGGTGCGCTCATGCTCCTCGGGCGCAGCACGGATCCTATCGCGAAGAGCGGGTCAGCACGCCTGGCAACGCTGACTGGTGCCGCTGGCATCTTTCGCGCGGAGTTCTGGCCGTTGCAGGGCGAGCAAGGCTTTACCTTCCTTGCTGCCATCCGCTTGCCCGACACTGCCGACCGGTCCGACGAGACCGAACTCGTTCTACGCGGCGCCCGTGGGGCTGACCGCGATTTCCGTCTCGTGCCCGTCGCCACCTCCGGCGGCTCCCGCTTTGGCGAGCAGGTCGCCCTACTTGCTGGAGCGCACGCCCCCCGGATTGCCCGCTTCATGCTCGACATGATGGCATCGGACGGCGGTAGCGATATGCGCCAGCCTAGTGCCGTATTCGAGGCATTCCTGACCCATGCCGCGCGTCCTGACGGCTGCGTGGAATTGATTATGCACGTGCCGCAGAAATGCGTGCTGCTGCAGGGATGGGGGATGCGGCCGAGCGAAGCCGTAGAACTCCTGCTACCGGGCTCCGCTTTGCTGCGGCATGCCGCCTACTCCGGCGACTTCTCCCGCACTGACGTGACAGCGCCGGCCGTCGGCAACGTCCTCGTTCTGCCGCCCGAGTTGGCCGGCACCATGGGTTCGGTACAGAAGATATTCCTTCTGTCGGAAAACGACCTGCTCTGTCGGCATGTGGTCGAGCCGAACATGCTCGACGTCAATGCCAGCGTCGGTCAAATCCGTCATCTGCTCCCCCGGTTGAACTGTGCTGCGCCGGTGCAGGCGCTGCTCCGCGCCGCGGTGCAGCCACTGTACGACGGACGAGATACGCTGAACGCCGCTGGCCGACCGGTCCGCGCGGCACTGGACATCGCTGTCTCGACCACGGGTGAAGGCGCCTACCTTTCAGGCTGGCTGTTCGATCCAGCCTGCCACATGGCCGAACTCCACCTCTGTGCCGACGGCTTTTCCGTGCGACTGGATGAGAGCTGGGAGCGGGTACGACGTGAAGACGTCTCAGCCGCGTTCCGCGCCGACCCGGCATTCCCGTCTCCGCTCACCGAAGAAGCCGGGTTCACAGTCGGTGTATCGGCAGCGCCAGCGCCGGGTCAGGCTGCGTATCTTCGCGTCACGTTCACGGATGGCGAACTGGCTTTCATGCCGATCCGCTTCGTGGACGCTAGTACATCGAACACGCTGAAAGCGCTGCTCGCGAGCGTCGATCTGCATAAATCATCCGGTCTCGCCATCGTCACCTGTCATCTGGCGCCCTTCATTGCCCGGATACCCGCGCCGGAAGCAAAGCCCGCCCAGATCGTGCTTCACGGCCCATTCGAGCGGCCCCTCGCTATCGTCGTTCCGCTGCGCGCGGCAACCCTGCCACGCTCGCTCATCTCCGGCTTCCTGCTCGACCCGGCGACCGACGATGAGCAAATCGTGTTCGTATGCGGTCCCGATTGGAACCATGCGCAGCGCGAGGTGCTCGTCGGCCTTATTCACTTCTACCACTTGCCCGCGAGCATCGTCGGCGTGGCGCATACCCCGCTAGCAGCTGAGGCGGTGCGCGTGGCGGCTACACTGAGCCAAGCCAATGATTTCCTGCTGACCTCGCCGGATATCGTCGGCAGCACGCCGGGATGGCGGGGATCGCTGAAGCGCGCAGCCTCCAACAACCAGGTCTTATGCCCGACTATCTTGTTCGAGGACCGCTCGATCCGCTTCGGTGGCTCGAAAAGCGTCACATTTACGGACCAAGCGCCGTTCGTCCGGGTAATCGCACCTTTGATGGGCGCGTGCGCCGATCTCGCCACGACGGAAGATACGACCGACATCGACAGCGGCACCTTCGCCTGTTGCCTGATACCGCGTGCCGCAGTGCCTTTGCTGGCCCAGGCGGCGCGTTTCAACACCGAGTTCGGGCAAGAGACCGCGTTCTTCCTGTCGCTCCGAAATGCCGGGCTGAGCGGTGCATGGGTGCCGTCCGTTCGGGTGGCTGCAGCTGAAGAAGAGGCAGCCGTCGCGGCTCCAGCATTGCCGCTGGTCGATGGCTGGATGTTGCGGCAAAGCTGGGGAGGGTCCTTACCGTGCGTGTCCTAATCATTTCCCACGGCCACCCCAGCTACTCGATCGGTGGAGCCGAGGTCGCCTCCCACGCGCTGTTCCGGGCGATCAATGCCACTCCGGACCACGAAGCCTATTATCTGTCACGCGCCCCGACCTCGATCCGACGCCATGCCGCCACCCCGCTGATGAGCCTTCGACATGGAGAGCGGGAGACGTTTATGCACACGGGCGCCTGGAATGAATTCTGGCTTTCCAACGGCGGACTGACCGAGCTCGCTGGCGCATTCGCTTCATACTTGGAGCGTATCGATCCCGATGTTGTCCACGTTCACCACGTGATCGGCCTGGGCGTGGAGGCGATCGCCCTTGTTCGGCGCGTGCTGCCGCGCGCGCGCGTGGTAATCACCTTTCACGAGTATTTGGCGATCTGCGCCAATCACGGCCAGATGGTCAAAACCACTCGCAACACGCTCTGCACAAGCGCCTCGCCATCCTTTTGCAACGTCTGCCTCCCGCAGCACAGCCCGGCCGAGTTCTTCGCTCGTGAGGAGCATCTCAAGGCGCACCTGCTGCTCGCCGATGCATACGTCTCGCCGAGCCGCTTCCTGCTCGACCGCTACGTCGCCTGGGGCTTGCCTTCGGAACGGTTCCGGGTTTTCGAAAACGGGGTCGACGGCACCGCTTCACCCGCTCGGCCCCTCACACGAGGGGGACGGCGCGATCGGTTCGCCTTCTTCGGTCAAGTAACCGAGTTCAAGGGACTGGCCATCCTGCTCGATGCCGTCAGCCGGGTGCCCGAGGAAATTTGGGGAAGCGCCACCCTCAGCGTTTTCGGTGGCAATTTGGAGTTCCAGCCGGAGGCGTTTCAACGTCGTTTCCAGGCTCTGATGGAGGCTGCCGGGCGTCGCGTCCGCTTTCACGGGAGCTACCGCCAGGATGAACTTGCTGGCCTGATCGCGGAGATCGACTGGGTGGTGGTGCCGTCGATCTGGTGGGAGAACTCGCCCGTCGTTATTCAAGAAGCGTTTCTGCACAGCCGACCCGTGATTGCGAGCGGGATCGGTGGGATGGCCGAGAAGATCCGTAACGGCACTGATGGCTTGCATTTCCGAGCCGGCAGCCCGGAAAGCCTGGCCGACAAGCTGGTCCGCTGTCTGCAGGAAGACGGGCTCTGGGCCGAACTGTCGGCCGGAACCCCGGTGCCGCCCGATCTAAGCACCTTCGCATCGGAGCACCTCGCTCTCTACCGAGAGCTGCCGGCTCGATCAACGGCGGTTTCCGCCACCAAGCCTAATCTTTGCGTTGCCGCCTGAAAAACGAGAGAGACCCTTATGACAAAGATCCTGGTGATTAGTCCGTCCGGCGAAGTCTATGATCATGATTGCGTCCGCTGGTATTCAGATCTCGGCTTTAACAAGCGTCCCGATCATTACCACAATATTGGCGACGCCTTTGTATTCGATAGCTCACTGAAGTTGCTGTCGTACTCGAAGCTTGAGCCGCTGAAAATTCGAACACCCACAGACGCTGATATCGAGCGTTACAACAACGAATACGACTACGCGTTCCTGCGCGGCTCGAATTACTTGCACAAGGACATGGAATGGGAGAACGCGCCCTCGGTCCTGGCCAAACTGAAGATTCCGGTCATCGCGTTCGGTATCGGGGCTCAGGCTCCGTCGAAAGGACCGCTCGTGCTGAACCAGGCAACCCGGCGCATGCTGTCGCTCATCGCGGAGCGCTCGGTCTCACTCGGGGTTCGCGGCGCCTATACTGCCGATGTCCTTTGGAATCTCGGCATTCGCAACGCCCGCATCATCGCCTGTCCAACAGTGTTCCGGAACAATGATCCCGGGCTGAGGATCGACCTTCCACCGCTCGATAGTATTCGGGACGTCGCATACACGCTCCGGCGCGAAGTCGATGTGACCTATGCGAAGGATCTCCGTCGTTATTTGGACATGCAGCGCGAGACGATCCTCGACCTCGCCGGACGGTTCAACTTGGACATCCTGGCGCAAGGCGAAGTCGAGGAGAAAGCCGTCCTTTGGGGCGATCCGGCACAGAAGGCGGCAGCAATACAACAATTGCGGGATCATGACTGGCTACGCGGCGTCGATGATCCGCTCGAAGCACTCTACTCTACCAACTTGTTCTACTCCGATTCCGTTGCCGAGTTCGAACGCAAGCTGCGCCAGAAGCAATTGGTCCTCGGGTATCGGCTACATGGTAACCTTTTGGGCCTCGCCAACCGCGTTCCGTCCGTCTACTTCACCTATGACAGCCGCACGGCAGAATTCGCCGAGACGTTGCAGATTCCCAGCTTTGACGTGTTCTCAGGCCGCACGTTCCGCCTGGAAGACTATTGGGACCAGGCGTTGTTCGAACGATTTAACCGCGCCTACTATCAAACCTACAGGGCCATGCGCCTGTTCCTCGACGAGAACGGTGTTCCGCACAAGATGCAGGACGAGACCGTTGCGACCCGCCCCGCAGCGAGTGTGGCCGCATGATCGAGGCTGCTCGCGCAGTCGTCCAAGACCAGGCCGGTTCCGGCGTGACCGGCTATGTCGAGGCCGTCACCGACAGCGCTGCGCTCGGGTGGGTATGGCGCCCGGGCCAAAGTGACAGGTTGACGGTCGAGTTGCGGCTTGGCGAGCAGATGCTGGCTCGAGCCTGCGCCGACGGCATGCGCGAGGATCTCGCCCGGAGCGGTATCGGCGACGGCAAGCACGCCTTTACGCTACCGATCTCGGAGGCGTGGCGGTCGCGGGCGAACGAAATGCGGGTGTTCGTCGTTCGCGAGGGTGAGGCGCCGATCGCACTCGAGGCCCCTCCGCCGCCGGCTGCCAGCGCGGACCGGGTAGCCGACCTGCAGCGCGGCGTGGACATGCTCATAGGCTCGCAGCGATTGATGCACCGCAACCTGCAAGCGGCGCTGCTGCAACAAGCGCCGTCGCTCAAAGACGCGCTGGCCGACATCTCCGCTACCCAGGCGGGCCTGCGAGAGCACATCGCTACGTTCGAATTGTTTGCTGTTCGGCTCGAAGAAGCGCTCGCAACCCGCGAGGCACCAGCCGATGTTGCGCCCGCTCGGCGCAGCCTGCAGGTGGTGACTGCGATGTCCAGCTTGGCTTTGCTCGGCTCCTGCTGGGCCATTTACAAGGTCATGTTGGGCTGATGACCCTGCGACCCGGCGCCAGGCAGGACGAGAGTGACCGCATCGTCTCGAAGCTGAGACGGCTGGCGGTCCAAAGCTTGTTGGCGATCGCCGTGTTGGCATTCGTTTGTAACCTCGGCACGCTCGCCGTGCCGTTGTTCAATATGCAGATCTTCAACCGTGTCATGCCGACCCGTGATCTCGGCACCATTGTTGCGCTCGCCGGTGGCTTGACGATCTGCCTGCTGGTGTGGGCCGCGCTGGAGATGTTGCGCAGTGCTGCCCAGGAAATCCTGGCGGCCAAATTCGTCGCCCGTCTGTCGCTCCCGCTCATCCAAGCGGCCGCGTTGGCTTCGCGTCCCGACCTGGCCGCCAGCGAGGCTCTGATCGATTTGGAGACTGTGCGTGGTTTCCTGTGCAGCCGTGCCTGCATGGCACCTTTCGATATGGCGTGGTCTCCGATCTTTCTGTTGACCCTCCTCGTTCTGCATTGGGGGCTCGCGGCACTCGCCCTGCTCTGCGTGGCGATCATGGTCGTGATGAACCTGCTCGGGGATATCGTGTCGCGCCGCGCCATGCTGGAGGCCAATCAGGCGTCGGCCGCGGCGCTGCGCAGCGCCGCCGACGGCGTCAATGCAGCCGAGGCGGTGCTAGCACTCGGGATGCTGCCGCTCATGACGCACCGCTGGCGGGTCGGACAGCGCCACGCTGCCGCCCTGGTGCGGCGTGCGCTGCTGCGCGCCCGTGCCGTCTCCGCCGCGACGAACGCGTTACGGATGGGGATGACCGGCGCGATGGTGGCGATCGGCCTTGTGTTGGCGCTCAACGGCCTGTCCAGCAGCGGCAGCATGGTGGCCGGCAACATGATCCTGGCCCGATTGCTCATGCCGTTCGGGAGCGTCGCGGCGACCCGGCGTCAATGGGCCGACGCGCAGGCAGCATGGAAACGCCTCCGTGCCGCGCTCGAGCGGCGTGCGCCCCGGCGCAACCTCGAAGCCCTGCCGGCACCTGCGCCCCGGGTCGTCGTAGAGAACCTGTCGTATCTGCCGCCTGGTGCCGACCGGCCCGTGCTCCGCGGAGTGTCGTTCGTCGTCGAGCCTGGAGAGGCCATTGCCATTGTTGGCCCCTCTTCGGCCGGCAAGAGTTCGCTCCTCCGCCTGATCATGGGAATCGTGCCTCCCACCGCGGGCGGAGTTTATCTGGATGGCAGCAGCACTTTCCTATGGGAGCGAGAAGACTTCGCTCAGCATGTCGGATACGTGCCGCAACGCCCGACGCTGCTTGACGAGAGCGTAGCAGACAATATCGCACGGATGCGCCGCCATGATCTCAGGCTGGTGATCGAGGCTGCCAAGCGGGCAGGACTGCATCGGGTCATCGCGGAACTGCCCGCAGGCTATTCGACCAAGGTCGTCGGCAACTTGCTTTCGGGTGGGCAGCGGCAGCGCCTGGCTCTGGCGCGCGCCCTTTACGGCAAGCCGAGCCTTCTCGTCTTCGACGAGCCGACCGCCTTCCTCGATCAGATGGGTGAGAACGACTTCCTTGCCGTGCTGGCCGAGCTGCGCCGCGACGGTGTCACGGTGCTGCTGGCCACGCACCGGCCCAATCTGCTCAAGGCAGTCGATAAAGTCCTGCTCCTGCGCGATGGTGCGGTTGCGCAGTTCGGCCCGGCAGCCGAGGTCGGCGAACAACTCAGGAGGCGGCCATTCCGCCTCGTGTCCAACACTTCGAACCGTGTGGCCGCATCATGACGACGCAAGGAATTCGCCGAACGCTTGGTCTTGGCTTCGTGCTTGCGCTCGGCCTGACCCTGTTCATCGACGCCGCCATCCTGGTCGTTCCGATTTACGACATGCAGCTCTACGACCGCGTCCTGATGAGCCGCAACATGGATACCGTGCTCGTCTTGTCGTTGGCCTGCGCGATCGGCCTCCTGTTCTACGGCGTGTTCGAATATCTCCGTAGTGCCGCCTTCCTGGCCATCGCCGATACGGTGGCATTGCGATTAAACGGCCCGGTGCTGGAGGAAGGCATCCGCCGCGCCGCGGGCGGTGATAAGCGCGTGGGCCCACAATTGGCGCGCGACGTCCACGAGATCCAATCCTTCCTTGCCTCCGGCGCGGTTGCGCCGCCGCTGGATGCGCTCTGCGCCCCGATGTTCATCGCGGTGCTATTCGTCCTGCATCCCGCCTTTGGCTTTCTTGCGACGGCGGGTATCGCATCCCTCATCCTCGTCGGGGTGGCGAGCGAGACGGTGCTGCACCCCATTCTGCACCGGGCTCAGGAACGGCGCCGAGCAGCCGATCACTTGCTGTCGCGCAGCCTGTCGCAAACCGACCTGACCGAAGGACTGGGCATGTTGCCGGCGATCGCGCGCCGGTGGTGTTTCCGGTACGCCGATGCCGTATCGGCCCTGAGCCGTGCGGCGACGGCAGCGGAGTTCATCACCGGTCTGTCACGGCTGATTCGCTTCGTCCTTCAGGCAAGCGTCGTCTCGCTCGGAGCGGTTCTGGTGATCCACGGGCAGACCACGCCGGGCAGCCTGATGGGCGCCAACCTTCTGATGAGCAAGGCGCTCGGCCCGTTCGATCACCTCATTGGAAGCTGTCGCAACTGGCTGCTGGCGCGCGACGCCTGGTGGCGGATCTCGACCTTGCTGCCGGCCGAGGCCGACCAACCTCCAACGTCGCGCGATGACAGTGCCGGTCCTGGCCTCGTCGTACGTGACGCCGACTTCTACTCCGATGGCGGAAAGCCGCTTTTGCAGGACATTGTATTGACGATCGCCCCTGGCACTTTTGCCGTCGTGACCGGGCGCAATGGAAGCGGCAAGACGACCCTGCTGCGCCTGCTGGCCGGGGTCGCGGCGCCGGGTCGCGGCTCCGTTCTGCTCGACGGTTTTCCGCTACGTGGCGGCCCGGAGATCGGCTACCTGCCGCAATCGGTCAGCCTGTTGGATGCCAGCATCGCTGCCAATATCGGACGTTTGCAAGACGACTTGGCCGGCGTGATCTCGGCTTCCCGTCACGCAGGGGTGCATGAACAAATCGGCCGCATGGCCAGCGGCTACGAAACGGCACTCTCCGGGGACGGCAGCACTTTGTCTGGGGGTATGCGCCAGCGGGTCGGATTGGCGCGTGCGCTGTTCGGAACGCCGCGCCTGCTGCTGCTCGACGAGCCGGATGCGAGCCTTGACGGTGAAGGCAGCGATGCACTCATCCGCGCCATCAGGAGATGTTGTGATTCAGGAGCGATCGCCGTGGTCATTAGCCATCGGCCAGCGCTGCTGCAGGCTGCGGACTTGGTCCTCGAGATGTGTGACGGCCGTGTGGCAGCGTCGCGTAAGGTCAATCAAATACCAGCCCCTCAGCTCGAGACCGCGTGAAGGATCCTGCATGTCAGAGGCCGTCAAATTACCTGCCGGGCCGCTCTGGATGGATGAGGCCGAAGGGAGCTTGCCACAGGCTTCGTTGCGCCGGGTCGCACTGTGGAGTCTGCTGATCACTGTGCTCGGGTTGGGCAGTGTGCTGGTCTGGGCCTCGTTGGCTTCCATCGAAAGCGCGGTGCCGGCGAGCGGCGTGGTGGTCGCGAGCGGCAAGCGCAAGACCATCACCCTCCTCGAGGGCGGTATCCTTCACGAGTTGCTGGTCCATGAGGGCGATCAGGTAACGGCCGGGCAGGTACTGCTTCGGTTGGACGATACCCAGGTGAGGGCAGCTCGCAATCAGGCCAAAGTGCAATATTGGTCGGCCATCGCCAAGCTGAATCGGCTCGCGGCTGAAGCGATGGATAAACGCACTCTGAGCATTCCAGCCGACCTGCGTGATGCCGCGGCCAACGACCCGGCCGTTGCAGCCGCGGCACGTGCGGAGACGCAACAGTTCCAAGTCCGTTGGGATGCACTCGATGCGTCCAGCCGCGTCTCGGAGCGCAAAGTCGCGCAACAACAAGCGCAGATCGGGTCGATCCAGGCTCAGTCCGCTTCCCTCGGCATCCGATTAGGTCTGACGCAGGAGGAGCTGAAGGGTGTCAACTTCCTCATGTCACGAGGCCTCTCGACCAAGTCGCGTCAGTTGGAGCTGCTTCGGACGGAAGCCGATATGCGCGGCCAGATCGAACAACTGGGCGCCCAACGCGTGCAGGCCATGCAGATGATTGCGCAGATCACGCTAGAAACGATCAACGTGGCAGAAAGCAGGAGGGCCGACATCTCCCGTGAACGCGCGGATACGCAAGCGGCTCTTTCCGACGCCGACCAGCGTCTGCGTGCGGCAGCCGATCAACTCGAGAAGCGTGAGATCATCTCCCCCGAGTCCGGCACGATCACCGACCTGAAATTCTTCACGATCGGCAGCAGCATCGTTGCTGGACAACCCATCATGGATCTTGTGCCCTTATCACAACATCTACTGATCGAGGGAAACGTCACACCGAACGAAGTCGAGCATTTGCGCATCGGTCAGGCCGTCAACATCAGGCTGACGGCCTACAAGGCACACCGTGTCCCGGTCATCAGTGGCCACCTCACCTACGTCGGTGCCGACCGCCAAATGGATGCCAATAATCAGCCGGTCTTCCTAATGCGGGCCGAGCTTAATCCAGACGCTCTCAGCGATAAGCCGGGCGTCGTCCTTCTCCCGGGCATGCCAGCCGATGTCATCGTCATCAACGGCCGCCGCTCGGTTCTGAGCTTTCTGGTCAGCCCTATCGCCGACAGCCTGTTCCACGCGATGCGCGAGCAGTGAAAACCGCCGATTTGGGCCACCTGGGCCCATGTCCGTGGCGGTGTCGGTCGTTTGAGCCTAGCCGTTTAAAGTTGCTTAACCAACTGGCGATATGGTTATTCGGAACATCGGACACGGCATGTCGGACTTTCGCTTTGCTCTCGAGCGGCTAGATGCTGCGGTCGTCTCGGGCTGGTGTTTCGACCCGGCCGATGCACTCGAAAGAATAGACGTCAAAGTGAAGTCTGGCGGGCGCGTGCTGGGCACCGGGTGCGCCGACATCATGCGCCCGGATCTGGCGCGTGTCGGTTACGGCGATGGTGTGTCCGGGTTCAAGGTGCTGCTTGCGGGAGGCGCAGCTGGTAGCGCGGTCGAGATTGTTTTCTGCAATAGACGGCGCCAGCTTCGCCACAATGTCGAGCGGACGCTGGATTGGCCGGAAGGCATGGTCGACTTCCCTGTTGGTCAATCGGCGCGTCTGCGTCCCAGAGGATTGGACCTGACCGCCGCGAGGGGCCGGATGGTGTTCGGGCCGGAGACGTGGTTCGAGCCCCCATTAATCGTACATGCGGAGTTGACGGGCGGAACGATCCAGGTGGGATCATTCACCGGCTTCTACGGGGGCAATATCCGCAACGGCAAGATTGGGCGGTATTGTTCGATCGCGCGAGACGTGTCGATAGGTCCGAATGAACATCCGACGGACTGGCTAACATCGTCGGTTTTGGCTGAGAACCCGATCGCGAACGGCTGGGACGAGTTCGCCCGTCCGGGTCAACGGGCGTACTTTGCCGCGCAAGGACGGCCTTTCCCCACTAATCTGCGCCAGACCGTGATCGGCAATGACGTTTGGATCGGCACGGGAACGCTCATCCTGAAGGGTGTCACGATCGGGGACGGGGCCATCGTGGCCGGTGGGAGTGTGGTGACGCGCGATGTGCCACCCTATGGGGTCGTGGCCGGGACGCCCGCGCGCCTCAAGCGGTTCCGGTTCGACGAACGGATCGTGGAGCGGCTTTTAGCCCTGAAATGGTGGCGGTTTGCCCTGCACGACTTCGTCGATTTACCGCTTTCCGACATGCCGCGGGCATTGGACATGGTGGAGGAACGAGTAGCTTCTGGCGAATTAGCCGAGTGGCAACCTGAGCGGGCGACACCGGCGGTAATACGAAGACTTTTGGCAGAGTAGGATGGGGTGCAACGTAATTTTGTTGCACGTATCAGCGAGCGGCCGTAGTTCGGCTATCTCGCTTCATTGTTACGGGAGACGGACGCACTCTGAACGCGCGAGTTCGAGCATTCGGTTCAGTGCATTGATGGCAATCTCCACCTCGGTTGCTCGACGCCGATCGGTGTGTGATCTCAGCCCATCGCCGATGGCCCGTTTGAAACGGCTGATGTCGGCTTCGACCAGAGTTCGCCAGTTGTAGCCGGAGGTCGTCTGCCAAGCCATGCGGCCGTGCTCCGCGATGGTCTGCAGGTGACGGTCTTGCATCGTCGGCACCGTCTGCGCGGTGTCGCTCGGCACCGCGCTCGAGCGAGGTGGCACGATGACGGACGCCTCGGGATGTCGCAACACAACCTCACCGTAGACGCCGTCGTGATCGTAGGCACCGTCGGCAGTAAACGACGCGACCCGGCCATCTATTTGATCGAACAAGGGGCCGATCTGCGAGGCATCGTCGATGTCGTTGGTGGTGACCGTGGCCGCCGCAATCCGTCTGGCATCGGCATCCACGGCGATGTGCAATTTACGCCATAACTGCCGTGTCTTCGTACCGTGCTTCTCCAGCAGCCATTCGCCTGAGCCACAGAGCTTCAGCCCCCTTGCTATTCACCAGCAGGTGCACGGGACCGGAGCCTGGCCTTGGACGAACCACGTCGAGGTTCTCGGCGCGCCGGCTCAAGGTAGTGTGGTCCGGCACCGCGAGATCCAGGCCAAGCAGGGCGATGATGGAGCCGATCAGTCCTTCGGTTTGCCGCAAGGCCAGGCGGAACACCGCTCTCAAGGTCAGAGCCGTCGCGATCGCCAGGCCTGAGTAGTGTTGCTGGCCGCCTCGCGTGGTCCGTGGCTCAGCCTTCCACGCCGCAATTGCCGTATTGGTGAACCAAACCGTCAGGCTGCCGCGTTGCCGCAGGGCCGCATCGTAGGCGGCAGTGTTCGTGACCCGGTGCCGCTGCTTTGGAATGTGGTGGCGACGCTCGGCCTCGGCTTTGAACGGCACGACATCTACCCCGGACAGTGACGGGAATGGCCACGCATCATCCTACCTCAGCTACCGCCCCGGCGATCCCTGCAACAGAGTCAGTGTTCAATGCTGTCGATGATAGTGAGGTATTCTTCGTAGATGGTCACAACCATCTCCTTCTCGACGATGCCGTCGTAAGAGGGTGTGCGAGAAGTTGGCTGCGTTGCTGATTGGGTCAGGCTAGCAGCCTTCCCGAACAACGCGGGACTGGCGGCATGGCTGGCACGAGTGGTTTCTACACGGACCTGAATACCGCGCAGTGGACTATCGTGGCGCCACTGCTTCCTGCCGCCAAGTCCGGCGGGCGCCCGCGCACGACCTGCATGCGAGGCGTGCTCGACGGCGTGTTTTATCTGCTCCGAACCGGTTG
>Ga0160428_1001227_pt1 | contig 20651 bp, 17 predicted proteins | sample SolpanmetagenomM_FD_108198 | JGI IMG/M metagenome (GOLD analysis project Ga0160428, IMG submission 108198) | Solar panel surface microbial communities from Lawrence Berkeley National Laboratory, California, USA - M | ecosystem: Engineered > Built environment > Solar panel > Unclassified ... | reverse complement strand
TTAATCTTCTTTTGCACATCCTTTTTGCTATCAGACATGAATATCGCACTGGTCGGGTCCGATGCACTCATCTTTCCACCTGGGCCTTGAAGAGCAGTGAGGAACTTGGAGTGAATAAGAGCTGCTTTCGGGGAAGGATTCTTCATGCGGTGAGAGTTATCGCGAAGGAGTCGAAAGTAAGGATCTTGATCAATAGCGCAAGGGATCAGACATGGGATAGCAGCTGTCTTCTTCTGACGGTTGCCATCTGGATCGTCACCCCAGATATGCGGATATGAAGTAGCAAAAGCAGCAACACATTGCTTGGAAGGAAAGTCAATGCGGCCTGTATTCGTGCTATTGTCAAACCCAAACGCACCGCGCACTTGGTTGAACGGGAGAAGTTTGGAGAATTCGACGCTGTTTTCGTAAAAGTGGCCTCCAATATAGCGGAAGTCGGAGTAGATGAAAGTCTTTTTCTGGTCAAAGCCCATGCTGATTATGTCCATTGCATTCTCGTCGGCAAACTTCTTCGCATCTTCAACAGTGATGTTCTCCTTGAACAGAAACTTCTCATCGTCCGTAAGCATGATGACTAGCGGTACATCAAAAACATCTTGTAACCACTTCGTAAAGGCAAAGGGAATGGTGTGGCCAATGTGCATGCTACCACTGCTAGGTCCACGACCAGTGTACAAGAAGAAAGGTTGTCCTTTCTCATAGCGGTCGAGTATGAGGTTGAATTCGCGATGACTGAAGAAGAGGCCGCGCCGTAACCAGCGATGTGGTTTGTGACCAGTCAGACGCTCGAAGCGATCGAGAAGGGCCTGGTCGATGAGAGAGGTGCTCCATTTTTTGGATATAGCTTCGTAGTCGAATGATAGCGTGTTTCCTTGCTCGTCGACTGCAGCAGATACAGACCAGGGATCGATATGTTGCTCTACAGCTTTTGTCTTGTCTCCCACAATTCCAGCATTGGCAGTTTCGGCAAGTGATAGATTCGCGACAGCAGGTGGTTCAGCGGCTTGCTTGGAAGGTTCTTCGGCCATTATGAGGTATGCAGGAAGAGAAAGAGAGGAAACATTAAACATTCTATATATCTTTGTGTTTACATACAGCTCGACTGTCAATGGAGTCAGCTCCGCATTTTCAAGATTTCCCTTCTCGGACGGAGGAACTGGGCATCAATGGTCACACGACATACACAGCTATAGCTTGCTACTTCTTCAACCCTCACCACCATCGCCTCTCCTACACAGCACCATGCAAGCTTAACCTCATCCTAAAAAAACCACTCCTATCGCACCTTCACCTTCACCAAACCCAACCTACACATCCAATACATCCACCATGGTCAAATTCCACGAATCCACCACCCAACACACCTACTCGTTCCCCACCGTCACCCTCGCCTACTTCCTGCGCTACCCAAACCCCCACGCAACCCACGTAATCTCCACCGACGTCCTGTCCCGCCACTTCGACCCCTCCACAAACTCCCTCTACACCTCACGACTGCACCTCAAAACCTCCAAAATGCCCCCCGCAATCCTCAAACTCCTGCCCCGCAGCTGGCTCAACGTAGGCCCAGACGGCAAGACAAGCCAGAGCTATATCCTGGAACGAAGTGTCGTGGACATGAGGGATGGAGTCATGGTTACGGAAACAAAGAACTTGGATTTCGTCGGCGTCTTGGAGGTCGTGGAACGCCAGGTGTATAGACGGCCTGACGTTGATCTGAGGGGCTGGTGGAAGAAGTGGGTGCCGATGAGTGGGTATGGCTTGGTTGTGCCTAGCGCGGCCTTCTCTATCTCCTCTCGCACGCCCGGTGGTGCAAACGAAGAAAAAGAAAACATCACGGACGTCCACACCAAAATCGAGCTACTATCGACCTTCGGCGAGCGGCGTCGTCGTAGAATAGCCGCCAAAACGAAACATTCCGTCGAATCATCATTATCTTCCTCCGAAACCGACAGCGAAGAAGAAGACGAAGCACCCCCTCGACAAGGTTTCTTTGCTTCACTAGGCCGCGGCTCAATCCAACGCTCCATCGAAGCCATCGGAATGCGTCGGACAGAACGAGCTGTTCCAAATGCTGAAAAAGGTATGAATGCAGTCCTCGAGCGTTTCCGCAAAGGCGGACTCATTGCTGTGCTTGAAGGACGACGAAAGGATGGCGAGTTGGCTTTTGCTGGTGGGAGTGGTGGTTCGGGCCCGAGAGCGCTGCCGGAAGATGAAAGTAGTTCTATCTACTGAAGGCAACGGATCTTGGAGTGCAGGCTTGGGGTCGGGAGTGGGAGAAGTAAGAGGGTGGGTGGGCAGGAGTAAGATGCTGTAACATTTGTCGTGCTGTCTCGAGCATTCAACAACAATCCTAGCGCAGGCGTTTTGTGTTCAGAGGGTGTAGGACTATGATTAGAGAGTCGATGAAGTTATGATTATGTTTCCTGTATGAATAAGGTAGGCTGGTTTGGAAGATGAAAAACACCTTTCTTCGTAAGACTCAACGCAAGAATTGAAAAACCACTGTAGAATTAATTTCTCTCCTCTTTCTAAGACGTAAAAAGCTTAGTATCGTAATATCTTACAGACATCAATTTCCCACTTCGAATTTCCATCTACAGCGCCACATCTGCCCACAATACAATTTTTCTCTCTCAAGACCATGCTACTTGCTCCCCCCGCAGCATCGCTTAAGTCCACCAGACTGTCATCCCATTGATCCTCTATTATGCTGACTCTCACTCTCTGTACCACGCTTCATCTTGTAGCTTGGCCGCGCTTTCATCTCACTTTCTGACGTTCTGACTTCACCCCGCTCTCATATCGTCCCAAGATAGCAACTCACTCAACTTACTGAGCTGACTCGTGTCGATTTCACTCTTACTGCATGCATGGTGTGACATCTGTAACTGCATATTGTTATCAGTCAGCAGACCACTATCCCAATCGAGCTAGCGTCACAAGACCCACTAGCCTCTGGCCGAGGTGTATAACCATCTGTCCTCTCTCCTCCTTCTCCTTCTTTTTTCCTCTCTTAACCACTGACACCACCATGGCCATTGCATGATCTAGCATGGCAATATAGAATATCATGACGACTCCTCGCCGCGTCGTTGGGCCAGCGCCATTTTCCATCTTCAGATTCGTTCAAGGACTGGCTTGAGAAGGAGATGACAGTTCTCGTCTTGGACTCTTCAACGTCGAAAACATTGCCGGTTTACCTTGGCTGCGAGCATGAATGTTTCACCACCACCACCACTGGAATTCTCGTCACTCATTTCGCTTCGGATGTCATCACTACTGATTTTATAGCACAGATCGGCAAGGGCAGCCTGCTTGGTTCCTATTGAGCAGCAGCATCCCGTGGAGCATGCAATACGGCTGGGTTACCATGACTCCAGCACTGATTGGAATGCCTCTATCTTGCACAATCGGATTATGGATACGAGGATCGACGGCAGCACGGTTGGGTAAGAAGTTCTGCAATCCAGATGAGTTCAAGGTCATTAGGAAAGCAATCATATTGGGCGACTTTCCTGGCAAACTCGGACTGGACTAGTTAAGGTCTGGTATTGGCTCTAAACTCTTTCGCGTGATTGGGTCCTCGTGTGCTCGCGAATCGGACTAGACGTAACTGCGGTCATGTTGTTATCTTAGTACTGGTGGAAGACTCTACCACCATAACTGTTGATGAGATGTGTGATAGAACCATTTACCTTAAGCTGAGCTTTGTAGGCTCGCTATGACACATTGTCACATAAGTCTTGTCATAGTAATTTAAGATCATCTGCCGTTCTGTCGGTGCGATCTTGTATCCTCTGCTTCGCCTTGTCGTTGTAATCGCGGGCCACCTGCCTGTCCTCTACTTCGGTTGAGTGGACCATCTCGGTGATGTTGATATTCATTGAGTTCAGCGAAGCGTTTGAATGTACGAAATCGCATGTTTGAGAATACCCAAGCTTACCCCCAATCTTCGCATCACATCTCAAAGCCTTAGCGTTCAAACTTTTACAAAATCCAAATCGTAACTCAAAGAAAAAAAGGTGTGGAGAGTGCTGGAGAAGTTTTATGATTTACAAATCTCTGAAACCCGAACTTAACTCTCAGTTCGATCGATTTGGGATGTGAATATCAAGCGTAACATCAAGAACATTGTTGGTACTGAGAACAAGGCTCTTACACGACCACAAGTGTGGCATCTTCGTCGAAGATGTCGTGTATGACTGCAGCTGTAGTTGCAGCACAATCATAGTGTTTGGGTTTGCTTGTTAGCGACAGTTTGGGTGGGTTGTTGGGACATGATGGTAGTCTCTGTAGCAAGTGTCAGACTCTGACGTATTGGGTCGAGGGTTAGTAGAGGAGGGAGCGACTTACGAAGGTTGTTGATTGTTAAGCTAATGATAATATTTGGCGGATCATTCGAGTGCTGCTCGGATTCATTTAATGATATCTCAGGGTGAATTATTACAAGATATTGAAATTCCTTGCAGCTCAATTGCAAGCTTTTCGAAATACCACAAGAGTAGTCAAAGCCCTTCTCTGAAGCAGGTTGCATTCGTCTTCTGCGCTTAAAAAGTATCTTGCAGCAAGTACGATATCTAAAAGCGATACCTGAGATAACAGCCATTGATTAAATACAATCCCATTGTCTTGCTCGACATGCTTCTGCAAAAGTCACACACGTGAGCTGTCTGCACGTGAACGCCTAGCTGGGCTCAAGGATGTCATACAAGGCTTTGTTGTCTTGAATATAAATTGAGACCAGCGCATGAGAAACTTGAAGGAGTCTGATATCAGTCTTTATGGCTCTCACGACATTCTGGAAGCTCAAAAAGGACAATTTCACTTAGAAGTCGCTTAAGACCTCCGCCGTAGCATGTTTGAGTTGGCACTGGGTTTGTCTGTTCTGACGGTAATATAGCGTGCTTGGAGCACGATGGTACTAAATAGTTGTCCTCGTGGGTTTGAGGATATAATGGGGTTTATCAGTAGGTAGAAATACGTGGTCGACAGGTGTAACGTCGAGGCGGTAACTCAACTACTAGCATTGTACTGAGGGCTAATATACATATCCTCGACGAGCATTGCGGTTCGATTCCGTGGTCGCCATAATAAGTTTTTTTTTGTTTCTTTTGCCCCCAATGCAGTTAGTACACAAACAAGCAGGCAAGCAAACAAGCAAGCAAGCAAGAATCTGTCGCACTGATTGAAGAATTTTGCCATGTCCTGAAGCGCGGCAGCCTTAGAGTTTTGATCAAACCTTAATAATCTAATTTGAGACTCCACAATATGGCGCGAGGACGAGAAATCAGCCCTTTTTTCTTTGATTTCGGGCGAGGACGAGCAGGTCAAGCTTGCGATATGTGCTTCAATAGTTTATACTGAAGCTTAGAATTTGTGCCGCCAGGGTAAAGCCGGATGACACCGGTACTTTTACAGAAGCCGTTTGGCTGGTTAGAGATTTTATGTCGCTTTTACGAAGCACAAAGGCATGAGTTGGAACATTGCGGCTCTGTGAGGACTGCTCAACTGATGGCGATGACGAGCCACAATGAAGAGCACCGCGTCTTTTCATTTTTGATGTGTCTCAACGTTGTGCGTAGAGATCATTTGATTAGCCACTGGGTGAGGAGTTGGGTTCTCCTTCATCCTCACACGGATCACCTCGAGTTGTAGCGGCGGTGTTTGATCGGTTATTGCTGCCGATCCGATGTTCATGTGTCGTTGTTGGTGTGAGTGTTTGATGGCGTTGAGCCCTTCTACTCAGAACCAGAGTCATCAACTTCCATCTGGGTATCTTTGAGCTCCTACATTGTAGCACGTTAGCTATCGATTCTGATAAGGATAATAGCTCAGGACAAGGGCGTTCTTCGGGTGATTTTAAAGTGAACAAGTAGCTTGTATCGTTTGACAGCACGATCTGCGCCAAAGACTTGGAGTCTTTCTGGCTTCAATTCTGCACATAGCTGTGCGTCGTGCTGCTAGTATAGGAAAGGACGATTTAAATAGAAAACGCAGAACTACAGAAGTAGTCACAAAATCAAGCATCTGCGCACAAGATTGGGCACCACACAGCACTGAACTTACATCAGCCAACTTTTGCTTGAGCTCGTACAGTTTCGTCTCCTTGACCACAACAGTCTCGTCGTCTAGGTCTTCGATGATGAAGTCGTGGTATTTCTCATCGATTTTGTTGATAATAGCTTTGATGCTAGGATCGCATTGGATCAGGACTCCTTTTGCTGCCTTTACCATGTTGAGCTAGAGAAGGACGAATGGAGGAGGCTCAGTATGGCAGAGGTTGAATGGATGTCTTTTGCTTCGTCCTCGATGTGTGTTAAGGTGAGGTGAGGTCGAGGAGAAAACAAGCTTTGTTACGTTATATACATCTCCACTTTCGGCAGGCACGGGCCGTTCGGCTAATCTGATTTCGGCAGGCACGGATGTGATTTCTGATGAAATGGCATCCATCTTCCTCCAGGCAGCAGTGTTATCTCGCCCAAAGAGTTCAAGCCACTGGAGCAGTGTCGTCGTAATTATGCAACCCATCTAGTACTACGACAGTCGTAATGCAATCCTCACACCAACCCAAGCCCTTGACAAAGAAGATCCTGGGAACATCACACGAGCAATCGCAGTCTTGAAGTGATTACTAGGCTTGCCACCACCACCACCAACCGTCATGCGGTTGGAAAGACTAGTCGACCTCCCTTACTCACTCCTCGTCCTCATATTATTAATGGGAGAGACTGCAGGACAAGCAAGTCCAAACGCAATTCCCCCCATCTCCTCCTCCGCCTTATTACCAAACCCTCCTACCGCAACCGCTGCCATCCTATCTTCTGCAACAACAAATACCAACACACCTCAGAGCACCAACAACAGTACACAACAAACACCAACAGCCGCAACAATCACAACCAGCTTTCTGACAACATACTATCCCATCCTTATTGCCGCCCTCCTACTTCTTCTCTTCATGCTTGGTGTAACATACAAGCTGCGTCGTCGACAAAAGAAGATTGTCGCAGATTACATGTCTTCTAGACGGCAGCAAGCACTTGCACAAGATGTCGATAACATGGTGTACACATGGGATCCTACTATGCCCGCAACCGGAGCAGAACCAAGAAGAGCAGGCGTGAATGGATCTGGAACACATGGCCGCTGGTACAATCCAAGCAATTACTTAAGAAGGAACGAGATGATGGAGGGTCTCGATGAGCATGGATTGGCACCTCCACCATACAAACCTGGACAGGCTGAACCAAATGCGATAACACCAGTGCCCGAGGATATACCAATGAGGGACATGGGTAGGATGAGTAAACCACCAGAGTATGGAGAGGTGATCAAGGAAGTGTCTGGCGGAGATTTCGCGGAGAGTAATAGTAGACGATAATGGATAGCGGGTATGAACAGCATTTCTCACGACATACACGAGCAGGGCGGTGGTCTTCTTATAATTCGGCATCATTTCATGTACATATATTAATGGGAATAGCTAATCAAGCTGAGCACTTCAGTTTGCTTCCTGCTTTGCGCCCCATGTCCTCCTGCTTGCCATAACACATCTCATGAATTGATTAACAGATCGTAGACTGTACAGTAGCCAAGTGATTGTTCCAGTATATTCGGTGACGTGAGAGCACAACCATCCTTGCGTCACGTGAACGGTCAACCTGAAACGGTTCCATGTTTGTTTCAGAACTATTGACGCCAGATCCATTTCAAACACTACACAGCTCCGTCCATGCACTTCTTCATGGTCATTAGCGCGTCGTTACGTGTCATCGAACATTGCGAAGGTCAGGCCAGAACCATTAAAGGCTAATCTGCTATCATTCGACAACACCCCCATTGCTCTTTTACTTCGCCCTTCCACCACTTCACAATGTCCGCGGATGCCCTTCTCGCCGCACCCATCATCCTCGACAATGGCTCTGGCACTATTCGCGCTGGTTTCGCCGGCTCCGATCATCCCAAATGCTTCTTCCCTTCTATCGTCGGTCGACCGAAACATACCAAAGTGCTCGCTGGCGGTATAGGCAGCGCAGACGACACCTTTGTTGGCAACAAGGCGCAAGAATTACGAGGCCTTTTAAAATTGACGTGGCCACTGGAGCATGGTGTAGTTACTGACTGGGAAGATATGGAACGGATATGGAGCTGGATGTACAAAGAAGGATTAGGTGTAAACAGTGATATGGTAAGTAAGCTCGAGAATCTACTACCATAGCCAAACAAGAAAATCTCGCAATCTCAAGCACCCACCTAACCATCTCATCCTCTCCCTCTAGCACCCCCTCCTCCTTACCGAACCCCCCCTCAACCCCCGCCGCAACCGCGAAACCGCCGCCCAAATCCTCTTCGAAACCTTCAACGTCCCCGCCCTCTACACCTCCATCCAAGCCGTCCTCTCCCTCTACGCCTCCGGCCGCACCACCGGCCTCGTCCTCGACTCCGGCGACGGCGTCTCCCACAGCGTCCCCGTCTACGAAGGCTTCGCCATCCCAAACTCCATCCAGCGCGTCGACGTCGCCGGCCGCGACGTCACAGAATACCTGCAAACCCTACTCCGCAAATCCGGCTACGTCTTCAGCACCAGCGCCGAGAAAGAAGTCGTCCGTCAGATGAAAGAAAAAGTCTGCTACCTCCCCATTGACCCGCGCAAAGAAGAGCGCGCTTGGCTAGGCGCTGGTAAAGATGCTGAAGGCCGTGCGACTACGTACACGCTTCCCGACAACCAAGTTCTCAAAATCACACAAGAGCGTTTCCGTGCGCCGGAGATATTGTTTGATCCGAGCATCATCGGGCTTGAAAGTCCAGGGTTACACCATCTCTTGCTGGATAGTATCAAGCGATCTGATCTTGATTTGAGAGCGAAGTTGTATGGCAGTATCGTGTTATCTGGGGGCACGACATTGACGAAGAGGTTTGGAGAGAGGTTGTTGGGCGAGCTACAACGAGCGGCTCCGCAGGAGATGAAGATTAGGATTTTGGCGCCGCCGGAGAGGAAGTGGACGACTTGGGTTGGTGGGAGTATCTTGGGTGGATTATCGAGTTTTAGGAATGTAAGTGTGTTTTTGAGCGTAAAATTCTTACATGCGTAACCGGTTACTAATTTGTTGGTTGCTTTCTTCCGAGCAGATGTGGGTTACAGCAGATCAATATCAGGAAGATGCTGATATTATCTTCAAAAAATTCGCTAGCTGAGAAGAGAACGGGTAGAGCTGAACATTTGTCAGCCACGCTAGACGTACACAACATAATCAGGTTCAGCATGCGATACTTCCCCTTGCAATGGGCGGATAGGCAGAAGGATGAGGCACCATTTGGCCTACAATATATCACCTCGAGCATCAAAGAGGAGCACAGAGCAAACCATCGCCAGACCCCGCAAGGTTACCGCACAAACACTCCACCCATACACCACATACACCTTACGAGTTGCTCCCATCCACACAGCTCTCACACAGGCATCCACCCAATTTATCAAAACAACCTTTACCCGACGACGACAGCAACCAAAAGGCCAGGACTTGTTATCATCGATCAAGAAGTTGTACCAGAAATCTCTGACAAACAATACACGCCTGAGACTTTAAAATTCACGTCCCTCTCACACTCGTGGTATGAGCCTCGTCATCTCGAACGTGAGTCACACACCCTCCCTTTATCTTCGCTATTTCATTTTGCTAATCGTCAGTTTTTAGTATCAGGCTGGGAACAGAGCATTCTCACTTTTCTGCTCCTCGATAGAGTCAAGGAAACTAGAAACTGGGTTTGGATCCACTACTCAGACACGCAGAACAGAATGGCCACTACTGTACACCCGGAGTCTCTACGATCCCTTTCTTCGTCGTTGCCAACATTAGAGAGAACATAATGTGCGCATGTCATACAGCGATGTATACTATATCATCGAAGTATGTACGTAGCAAGGGTCTAGTTACAGTTGGCAACATAAAACACTTAGTATAGAAGGGTATAATGTTCGTCTTCATCTCCAGCCATTACATCTCCGTATTTTCTGCATTTGTGGGCATACCTGGTACCTACAACAGCCTCACACTACAGCTTTCTAGGTCAGGTTCTACCACTTCCTAAATCTCACACCTATTCTAGCAGTATACTATACCATTAAACCCCGAAGTCCCTTATCATCCAACCGTTCAGTCGTCCGATCCTCAAACCATCCATGCTATGATCTACCACCCATCTCAATCTAAAAGATAAAAGACACTTCACCCTCAAGTCAAGCCGAGCGGCCAGATAGATAGACAGAAAGACAGCAGAGACAACAAAGACAAAAGACGCCCACCCATTCGGTTCGGTTCCGTTCCAATCCAGTCCAGTCCCTTCTAGTCCATCCACCCCGAGTCCATTCCAATCCATCGACACAAAAATAGAAAAAATAGAACAAAAACGAAAAGAAAATGAAAGAACCAATGGATTGATTACGACTGGCCTCTACCTCTCCTAGCCTCCCCTCGCCTCCTACGCCCCCCTCTGAGGACCCCCTCGTACATCCCAATCCTAATCCCAATCCCAATCCCACTCCTTACGAGAAATCCCACTCCTGCCAAACGTTCATCCCCAAACCCAGTTCTATTCTGCAGAACGTGCTTTGGCCAGAACGGTCCTTCTACAGAACGTTCCTAGTTCCATCAATAGAACGTTCCTTCTCTACAACGATCCTTCTATAGAACGTTCCTTCTACAGAACGTTCCTCCTACACTCCCCATTCCACTCAAACAAGAACGTTCCACGTCCATACTACGTGCTATACCACACCAGATTCTATTCGATACAAAATCTGACGAGGTAAGAGAAAGGAAGCGAACACGGTACATATATGGCTAGACAGGAAATAGGCAAGAAGGCAAAGGGACGGAAAGGAAGATGGTGCATCCCCTCCTAGGATGAATTGATTCATTAATTGCAATACTCTCCTACATTAAACAAAAGACTAAAGACAAGAAAGAGCAAGGACAAGCCATGAAGAATCCATCATCGTTTCAATATTATGTATTATGATTACCTAGCATACGTCTGCCTTGCGCAAATTTCATCATCATGAATAACCCAAACCATACCAATCCCGTTCCTTCCCAGCCATGTATGCCGGCTCGCTCCTCCCAAACCTCCTCCTACCACACTCTCAACATTCATCGCTACATTCACCCAAGTTTCAAAGCTTCTCACTCACTTGATCATCTGCAATAGCCTTGAAACCAAGAGTGCGTGGCAACAATCACCCAACAGGCTTCCTCCTAACAGTTCCCCTCAACGGTACATTCGCCTCCCTCGCACCAGCAAGTCTAGTCGTAGCAACTTTCGGACTGCTGCCACTACTAGCAGGACTTCCAGGCATCTCCCTCGGTCCCGTCAACTTTCTGATTCCTCCAGGTTCAGCAACTGCGCGCAGGGCTGGTCGAGGACTTATTTTGGGCGTGCTGGTGAGTGACCGGTTTGGGTCTTCGTTTGGTCTGGTTTGCAACTGATGCTGATGCTGCTGCAGTTTTTGTTGTTGATCATGCCATTGCTGTCGTTCCCACTCACTACTCTCATTACCTTCCTCCTCCTCTTGTACATCAGCCATACCCGCAGCACTAGCTCGCCTATCTCCAACACTCTCATGGACACTACCTCTATTACTATGTCCACCACCACGTCTACTCTTCACGCTGTCTCTGTGATACAAGCTACTCCGATCACCCTCCATACTATACCTCTCCTCAATCGGATTGAGCAATTCTCCCGGCTGATATCTGCCCACACGTTGAGGAGTAGGCAGTCGAGTATCTTGCCACGATTGTCCTTGTTCATGACGAGAAGAAGCAGGTGATGAAGGAGCCGAGTTTGTTGTTGGATTGGAGGCAGGCTGGGGTGATTCCGAAGATGAAGCGTATTGTGGACGGTCAGAAGGGTGTAGACCTGGAGTTATGGGGAACGCACCAGGCATGAGTGGGTCTTGGTTGCCGTTATTGACGGGACTTTTATAAGTATGCGGAGGCGAGTCGATGTTGATATTGTTGAAGCGTCCTAACGTCGCAGGAGCAGGAGGCGCAGTTGCGTTCGGGTTGATTGCGGTAGGAACACCATACTGTGCTGACAGACGGCCTAAACTAGGATGACTTCCAAAGACGTCACTCTGGTTCAACAACGGACTGTGTTCTGGAGGACGAAACGACGTAGCTTGAGTTTCGAGATTGGATTGATGCCGACCTGTTGATCCTTGACGAGGTTGTGGATGTTCAAGGTCGAGAGAGTTACGGTTTGCATGGTACTTGGGATGCAATGTCGGAGAAATGCTGTTCAACTTGTTGTCGGGAAGTAGAGGAGAAGGAGACCGTGGCAGTCGATCATCGTCTGCTACTATATAGCCATGCTGTGGCAGCACCTCTCTTTCAGACCCTGATTGAGAATCTTCAGATTTCGAGGGAAAATGCATGCCCAGACTGTTACGATTGTCGTAAGAAGTTGATGCTGTTGTCTTTGACCATCGAGATACTACTGGAACGAACGAAGATGCGGTTGAAGCGTGCTTCTGGCGCTTATCTTCTATAGGTATGGCGGGAATTGATATTGGAGGATATCCATAATCTTGTTGTACACGGTGGGAATTTAACGGATTTGGTCTTTCCTGAGTAGGCGTCTGATCACCTTCTGATACTTCTTCATCTGCGTTGTCGAATTTCTTCGGACTGCGGTCTGTTCCAGATTGAGACTGTGGGTGAGCAAGATTCATGGGAGCACTGATGAAAGCATGTTGTGACTGATTCGGTTTCGACAGTGTCAAAGGTTTTCCATGAACATCAAAGTCAGTCTGATACGTTGGAGCAACTCGAAGATGTTCATAAGACTCCAGACTGCCTGGTTTTTGAGACTTTGCTGGCCATGGGGTACTTTGCGGCATCCCGCGGTCATCTCTCAGAGCTTCAACTTCATCCAAAAGCTGCATCAGCATATCTTCGATATGTGTGAGATCATTGGCACTCTTGCCACCCAAGCCCTTCAAGGCACGTCGGAAGATATTAGCCTTTTTTGTAGGAGACTCTGAAACATCTACACTGCCAGTCGTCTGCCGCTTGGCAGACGATATTGGAGCGGGAGGAGGTCTCGGACCACTTAAAATCTTGTTGACGACCTTGTCGGCATCCATATCAGTCCTCTGCATGTTGATATGATTTTGCTGCTCAATAAACTTTTTCATTCCTTCGATGGAATCGCGCATCTCTGAAGCACTTCGGACAAGAGTAACAAGAATCTCAGTATCACGAGCACTGCGCTGACCATCGCGTGCTGAGAGGTGGTCCATGAGTGCGACAATATCCTGTGACGCAATATGGTTCATACCGGTTCCAGTCGCAGCATCAAACATTGGATCGGAGACACCGTACGAGTTACCACTGTATTCACGATTGTGCTCGCGGTGTTGGACTCGTGGAACATTGTTCATTGTCTTACCAGGTGACAACATAAAATCCGGAGATGGTCTGGTGAGATCGACATCATCGAATAACCTCGGAGGACCTTTTGAAAATGATAATGGGCTATAGTCGTTCGTAGGATTGCCTTGTTGAATGGTATATTGTGGGTCTCTGCGGTTGGCGGCAGTAGTGAAATCCTTACGACTTTGCTGCGGATAGTGTTTCTGCTCTTGAGCGCCATTATAGGGAATCATGAAATCCTGCATGCTCTCCTCCGATCTTATAGATGAGCTGAGCTCGTGATGAAGCTGTGTGCCTGGCGTGACATCAGGCGACTCAAAATGCTTCTGATCACGATCTTGCAATTGCTGCAGTGCCTGAGGATCGCTCGAAATAGGCCAGCTTTGTGTATGTGTGATTGGTTCCGGTTGAGTTTGAGGTATCGAATCGTCCGAAGCACCACGAAAGAGTAACGGCTTTGGCGTGGACTCTGCTGGCGAAGCTTCCACAGTATACGTCTCAGGCTGAATCGGCGTACGTGGTTTATCAGGAGACGTCTCTCTTGAACCACCAATTGACACAGCTCTAGCAGTCTCGCGGAGCATAGCCCAGCGTTCACGGCTGTTATTGTCATGCTGAGTTGGTAAGGCTACCATACGACGTGTCGGCGAGTCCTCAGAACGTATTGATGGAGAATCGGAATCAACACGAGCGTAATGTCCAGGTCGACGGGTCGAAGATGCTTCAGTACTAACCATAGAAGGATCAAGCAGCGAGGCTACAGCGGACTCTACCTCAACAGGACCAGACACAATATGAGGATTAGCTGCAACACCTTGCAACTCCCTCTCTCCACTAGAATTTAGTGTATCAAAAGCGGAAGATTGTTGAGGACTATCGTAGTCAGTCATGGAGCGATACTCGTCATTGACACGATGCTGTTCCTCGTAGAAGCTATCTTGATTGTTAGCAGTCCCAAGATTCTCCTCTTCTTTAGATAGGTGAGGCGATGGCATGATGGGTTGGTCTTCTTCTGCTCGTGCAAAAGCTTCATCATTTTCCACTACCAGATCATGTTCATTTGCGTATATATGTGGTGAAGATTTCTCGAGAAGAGGAGAAGTAGACTCTTCGTGATGTGATATTGACCTCGAGGGGAGCTCCTCACGGCTGACTGTGCGGCCACTTCTGTGGGATTGTCGCGACCTTGTACGCTCATCCACATCTTGACCACGATCGTGCTGATACAATGCTGCCATAGCTGCACCTCCCAAACCAGCCGCAGCTAGACCAGCTTTCTTTGCCTTGGTCCTAATGCTCGCTTCAGTTCTAACACTCTCAGAGCTAGACACGCGGAGCTTGCGCGGTGTAGGCGTTGGACTTGAAGCTCGTATGGCGGTAAGTCTTGTTGAAGGGCGCGAATATGGTGGTGAGAGTGCATTTGGTGATTTTGCTGCTGAGCGTGGCTCTTGTTGAATGGTGATTGGGTTGCCTCGAGACACTTCATAAAGTGGCGATGCAAGTGCATATTCTGGACGCTCAGTACGACCACCATCAGAGTCGGCAGTCTCAGCAGACAGTATAGACTCCCGAGTGAGTTCAGAACCCATGAGCTCGCTCTTCAATGGCATGGGTGGGATTTTGTCGGGAGGCTCGTAATACTCCTGATCAGTATTAGCTATAGAGTTGGTGCGGCTTTCGTGCCTCGAACGGCGCATCCGTCTTTCTCTTGATTCCTTCTCAGCATCACTAGTATTGTGTGTACGAAGTGCTTCAGCAGTAAGTCCATCGAGACCTAGACCACGACTATGGGTGGAGTGCTTGCTGTTATTCTCTCGTGCTTGTCGCTTCTCACGCTCGATGGTGTCGATTGACCTCTCGGATCCTGTGCGACTGGCCCGTCGTCTTTCCTTGTGCCGTATAGAGTCCTCGGTAACCTTTGATGCTCGTAGGCTTGGGTCCGTTCTGCCACTCGAACCAGAAGTAAGAGAATCACGATTTCTGCGCTGATGCAGAGATTGGTTTCTCTTCAGTGTTTCAATCTCGGGCAGAATTAGTCTGCGAATAGCATCTTCGACAGCCTGGAGGACTTTCGGATTATTGGTAGAACTGCGCGACACACCAGACAAATTCGAACCTCCTTCTCTTGTTCGCAAACTTGAGCCATCTGGACTTCTCAGATCGCTGTCGTTGTGACTTTTGCTGGTTGAGCGGCGATTTCGTGCCTTGAGATCTGCATCGACCAACTCCCGCCCTCCTTTGTCTCTAACCTTTTGCAACTTGCGTCTACTAGCTACATCTCGCTCTTCTGATTTTAGCTTGTCAATGACCCTTTGCGCAATGTGCTCCCGTTCACGACTCAGGCTACGACTACGCTCATCGACTGGTGCTTTCAGTAGATCATGCTGCATCCCCGGCTCCCTCTCCAAGCTGCGACTACGACGACGTTGTGGTGCTTTAAAGGTGAGGGGTGCATCAAGCGTGCTTTCTGCTGGCATTGACGAAACGTCTGACGCATTGTGTATTCTGTAACCACTTGACATGTCGCTCGAGTTCTTCATGATTTCTATCTCCAGAGGTTGTCGTCCAGACAGATGCGAACCACTCGAGTGAGTCAATTCAGAACCAGCTACAGCCTGCGCTTCTGGGTCGTGCTTGGCTTCTTTCCGTGACAACGCACCTATTCCACTTAGTTGTACATTCTGATCAGTACCATCCAGCGGTATCCTTTTCACAAGCACAGGCTGATCATCTCTCCCCATCTTTGTAATCTTGACTGCATCATTCAGGTTCGTCATGCCGCTCTTTGACGACGGCCGCACCTTTACTCTTACGCTTGGTCGTGTGTTGTGACCAGACTTGGATGGTTTGCCGCCTTCGTAGTATTCAATCAGTAGAGAAGCTTGCGACATGTTGGTGCCCTTCGGCCTGCGGATGTGGACTTCACCACCATCGTCGGGTATTGAAAAGGAGGTCTTGTCAGTGCGCGTGGACAAGTTGGTACCGACGTCGGAAGGAGCGTAGTTGGTGAAGTCGGTCGGGGCCGGTAGTTGAGGAGAGTATGATTGTGAGTCGAGGCCCATTGTGGGTGGGTGGTGGTTGGGCGATGTCAGAGTGTCATTGATGGTGCTGGAGAATCGATTATCTACAGCAGTGCGAGGAGGTTATACTGTATCTTGTTTCTCGGTGAGTGAATACAGTGGTCAAGGCTACAAGCACGTTCGACGCTCGTGCACAACGTCAATAGAAGAAGTGCGCTCGTGCTCAAGACAATGTTGGTCTGTTTTCTTGGTGAAATGTAAATATGAGATGGCCGTTGTAGAGACGATGGGACGTTTCCATAGAGGCAAGAAATAGAAGTGGGGGAGAAATGATCGCCAGATGGTGGCTGGCTTTCGGTTTTAGTGCGCTGGCCGTGCGTCACACAGCATGTATCATGCATGCAGCGAGTTAAGGAGAATGTCTATCTTACAAATATATCCAGCATGAATATTCCTCTTGAATTTACAAATCATAGCACAAATCAACAGCGATTCGTTACGAATTCAGCCATCGATCCAGAATCTCTTAAGCTTTTCCAACCATGTTTGAGTCGCGATGGCGAAACAGCCTCAAAGCATGACCTGCATAAACTGCAACGATCGACAAGAACGTTTAAGCGAGAAGAACCACCTTTGTTCAGCATAAAGCATAAAGCACTCTAGCAGGCTCATACTATGCCTGTCCTATCCTCTTCCATTGGCCCTCTTCAAGTGCTGTGACGTCGAGCAGCCTCTGCGTGCACCCGCATCATGCTTTGCCTGCCCTGATGCGACCCACCTCAAGCATAGAGAATATATACTAAAAAGCCCACTCCTTCGCATTCACCTCTACCACAACCTCTTCCCAGAACATATGGATTTTAGAAATAAACCAACTAGCTCAATAGTCACCCCTCCTCACCTCTCTACTCTCCCTCCACATCCACACAAATACAAAACCCTTCCCATCAATTAATCCATCTCCCGATCCATCTTCACCCTCCACCCAGGACCCCACCTCCTCATACTGGGTATAATAGCCACCGCCCCTGCTGTCGTAATAGCAAGGATGGTGAAAAGCCAGCCATTACCTATCCCACGAATTGCTGGTTCGGCGAGGAGGGTGCCGAGGAAGGAGAAAATGTTTCGGACGGCGTTATTGAGGGCTACGCCGTTGCTGTGAGAGGGGAGGGGTGGAGGTCAGTTTGGTGGGGTGGTATACAAGGAAAGGGAAGGAAGAGAAAGGAGGAGAAGATCGATGTAGGGAGAGGGAGAGGGAGATGCGGAGGGGAGTGAACTGAGGATGAGAAAGGCAAAGGAAGACGTGATCGTTGGAGAGACGGGGTTAAGGATAATAAACATACCTAGCTTTCTTCGGCATGAACTCTGTAAGCATCGTCGTAGCAGCACCAAATATCAACATACCTATTCACTCAAGCGTTAGTACTCTAGCACAACAAAACACACACACCATCAAATCAAAGAACATACTTCCAACTCTACTGATCAATTAGCTGAAAGTTTCCTATATCATCAACATTCAAATCATGAAAACGTACCCGAAAAAGAAATTCGCAAAAATAGGACAAAACCAAAACACGCCCTTATCCGCCGTCCAGCCATACCACAATAATGCCGCCGGCATAAGCAGGGCACCGAGCCATGCGTTTTCACGCATACGGTCTTCGGGGAGGTAAATTAGTTTGCCTGACGGGGTAAGTCGGTTTGCGCGTTTGGCTTCTCGAGCCATGATTTTGTCGACCCAGCGGCCGCCGAGGAGGCTGTGATGTGTTAGTTGATTGTGACGATACGGACGAGTAGGTGATCAGGGTGAGAGTGGTACATACCTGGTAATCAAGTATCCAAGTGAGTTTGAAATATACAGTAATCCAACTTCAATCGTGCCGAAATTATATGGTGGTTTTGAGAATGTGGATTCGACACTAATGTTCAGAAAATACAAGCAGCCGAAAGCTATGCTAGCGTATAGTACTGTAAGAGCGACGGGAGGAAATCGTAGATAAGTGATGATTTTGAATGGATCAATGAAAATGCGTTTCAAAAGGAGGAGGCTTTTCCGCGTCTTGACTGCAGCACTTTTTACACTTTGACGCGAGGCTGTTCGTGAGAGATTTGGTCGGAAGTCTTTTTCTGCGTTGGTTTCGGATGTAATGGCTTGTTGTTCGATTTGATTGAGCTTAGGCGCGATGTGGTGGGTTTCGGGGAGAAACAGGAGGAGGCCTAGAAAAACGAGAACGCCATAGATTGTCTGGAACCTGGTCAATGAAGTAAGTAGATATATTCATGACACTGCCAATGTCTATACTACGCACCATTGAGTACTCCTCCAACCAAGGCCTTCCGTCAACAAACCACCAATAATAGGTGCAAACAACGGGCCACAGAGTGGTCCAATGTAGAACAGATTCATAGCCTTGCCTCTCTCCCTAGGCTCCCACAGATCAGCTACAGTTCCAGCACCAACAGCCTGAACCGACGCGGAAGCACCACCACTCAAAATACGCATAACAATAAACATGCTGATCGATGTCGACACTGCGGCTAGAATGTTGAAGACGATATACATGATGTAGCTGACCAAATATACCGTTCTCCGTCCAGCAGTCTCTGAGAAAGAAGACCACCATAGTGGGAATAACGACATACTTAGCATGTAAAAAGCCACACTTGCATTTGTGACGAACGGTGTGCTATGGAACGTCGACTCGATTTCCGGAAGGGCAGGTAAGATGATTGAACTGCCCATGGCTGCTGTGACTGCTGCAAAAGCGATAATGGTAGTAAGGAACCATTTTATGCGCCGAGGATAGTCTTTGGGTTCTTCTGCTTCGTATAGAATGGTGAAACGGCCGAGGAGACCTGTGCGTTTGGATCGAGGGACCTTGACTACGCTACGGCGGGAGCTGCTGGTCACTGTACGTAGAAGTGCTGGTGCTGGTTGTTTCGCTTGTGCTTCGAGATCGTGGTGTGGAGCAGTTGCTATATCGTCGTTTTGCTCGTGTTCCTCCTGTTCATCATGGTCCTCATGCTCTTCCTCGTGGGTTCCATGTCTCTCATGGTGAATAGATGGAGATTTATGCTCCTCGACAGCGATCTCTTCAGGGATCTGTATCGGCTCCTCCACGATGTGCTTGGCAGTATCCGCAGGCATATTGGCAAGTAAATCGTTCGCAGTCACACGCACACATTGTCAAGGCACTTTCCAGACTCCGCACACAAGACGACAACTTGGAGGATGGGAGAAAGAACAAAAGCTGGGGAGAGCTCTGCATTATCTGCTGGTGATGTGTCGGGAGGCGTTCCTCTATCGGTCTACTAATTGACATTTAGAGGGCGAAGGCCGAAGCCGACTTAGCCGAGGGAGGAATCAAGAGACACTTGACAGAACATGTTGCATGAGAGATAAGATGTCTGCTCTCGAAAGCTACTTTCTCGGATCTGCTACTGACCTATAATACAGCGGAAAGAAATTACTTGTAAGACAATCGACCAAGTCAGACAGCAAGTGACCTTGCCCTCACCAATGAGTCTACCGACTTTGTCGCGGAGCATGCGCCGGTGTCAATGACGACTACCCCCTCATCGTCCTTCCTCTTGCCCGCAGACTTCACTTCAGATATGATCACTCAGTAGCTGCCGTCTCATCACCAAAGCGCCCTTGCAATCACCTGCTACAACAATACACCAGGACAATGTCCACCCCAGCACCACCCCCCGACGACCGCAACCGCCTCCGCGACCACTTCACCGCACCAACCTCCGAACACACCAAACTATGGTCACAAATCTGGGACAAAGCAGCCACCTCCTCCGACCCATGGCTTCCCTGGGACCGCCTAGGCCCCAATCCAGCATTCATCGACACGCTCACCAAACGCCAGGATCTCTTAGGCGGTCCCATCGAAGACCCTTCCATCCAAAATTCCGTCCATGATCGCGGCGACCTCGCAGGCCAACGACGCAGAACAGCACTGGTACCTGGTTGCGGCAAGGGGTACGATGTACTGCTACTAGCCAGTCTGGGCTATGACGCGTACGGGTTGGAAGTCAGCGAGAAAGCTATGGAAGCCGCTGTGAGGAATGCAGCAGAGACATATGACAGATACAAAGACGAATCGGCAGGTGAAGGCAAGAGCGATGCCGGCGGACGCTATACATTCATCTGCGGTGACTTTTTTGATGACGCCTGGCT
>Ga0160428_1001226_pt1 | contig 20667 bp, 23 predicted proteins | sample SolpanmetagenomM_FD_108198 | JGI IMG/M metagenome (GOLD analysis project Ga0160428, IMG submission 108198) | Solar panel surface microbial communities from Lawrence Berkeley National Laboratory, California, USA - M | ecosystem: Engineered > Built environment > Solar panel > Unclassified ... | reverse complement strand
GGCGGTATCACCCGCTATGGACCGGCGCGCCCCAGCCACCCCAGACATAGACGGTAACGAACAGGAACAGCCACACCACGTCGACGAAGTGCCAGTACCACGCCGCCGCCTCGAACCCGAAATGCTGCTTGGGGGTGAAGTCACCACGATACACGCGAACGAGGCAGACGATCAGGAAGATCGTCCCGATCATCACGTGGAAGCCGTGGAATCCGGTCGACATGAAGAACGCCGCGCCATAGTTCAGTCCCTTGAACGGGAACGGCGCTTCCGAATATTCAAATGCCTGGATCGAGCTGAAGATCAGCCCGAGGATGATCGTCGCCCACAGGCCCTTCTTGAGCCCGTCGCGATCGCCGTGGATCAGCGCGTGGTGCGCCCAGGTCACGGTGGTGCCGCTGGTCAGCAGGATCAGCGTGTTGAGCAGCGGGAACTTAAACGCATCGATCACTTCGAGGCCCTTGGGCGGCCATTGCCCCGCGCCACGCGCGACGTCGGCGATAAGGCTGACCTTGCCATCGAGCACCTGAATCCCCGCCGGAAACAGCGAGAAGTCGAAGAACGCCCAGAACCAGCCGACGAAGAACATCACCTCGGAGGCGATGAACAGGATCATTCCGTAGCGCAGGTGCAACTGCACGACCGGGGTATGATCCCCCGCATTCGCCTCGAGCACGATCTGCCGCCACCAGCCGTACATGACCGCCAGTACGCCAGCGAGCCCGGCATAGAAGATCAGCCCGCCGCCGACCGCGGAATGCATCCACATGATCCCGCCTGCCGCCATCGCCAGCGCCGCCATCGATCCGGCCAGCGGCCAGATGCTCGGTGGCAGGATATGGTAATCGTGGTTCTTGGCGCCGGCCATGATGCATCCCCGTCGTATGATCGTTGGATCGATCGGTTTTTAAGACCCTAGCTTTTGGCTTTCGCCGAATCCACCGGGTAAAACGTGTAACTTAGCGTAATCGTCTCGACGTCGCTCGCGTCCGGATCCGCAAGGATCTTCGGGTCGACGAAAAAGATCACCGGCATCCGTGCGGTCTCGCCCGGTTGCAGCGTCTGCTGAGTGAAGCAGAAACACTGGATCTTGGTGAAGTATTTGCCCGCCTGCGCCGGCGTCACGTTGAACGTCGCGGTGCCGGTGATCGGCTTGTTCGAGGTGTTGGTCGCGGTGAAGAACGCCATGTCGCGCGCGCCGACATCGACCGTGTCGTACGGGTTCTCGGGCATGAACTTCCACGGCATGTGCGGCGCAACGTTGGTGTCGAAGTCGATCCGGATCTGGTGGTTCTTGACCGCCCCCGGCGCAACCGTGCCGCGCTGCGTCGTGCCGTTGAGCCCGGTCGCCTGGCAGAACATGCGGTACAGCGGGATGCTCGCCCAGCCGAGCCCGCTCATGAAACAGATCCCCAGCACCGCGAGCAGCGCGGTGCGCAGCTTGCGATCCATCCGGGCGATCCGGCCGATCATTGGTGCGGCATCCCCGGCATCCCCGCCTTGATCTTGGCGATGCTGATCGCGAACACGAGGATCACGAACGCGAACAGGATGATCGCGAGAGCAGTCGCCCGCGCACGCTGCCGCTTGCGGACGAGTGCTGCCTGCGTGGTGGGATCGGGGAGTTCGTTCATGCCAGGCACCGATCGGTTGCGAGGGTCGCGAAGATCGCGAGGATATAGCCGATCGAATAGACGAACAGCCAGCGTTCGGCCTTCATCGTCGCGGGCGTCTCGGCGCGCTGGACGACGACCCACACGGTCAACCCGAGGAAGATCGCCGACAGCACCGCCGCGATGATGCCGTAGAGCGACCCCGCCAGGCCGAGCGGCCACGGTGAGATCGCCGCCGCGGTCATCAGCACCGCATAGAACAACATCTGCGCGCGCGTCGTCTTTGCGCTTGCGACGACGGGGAGCATCGGCACGCCGCCCTTGGCATAATCATCACGGATCAGCAGCGCGAGTGCCCAGCTGTGCGGCGGGGTCCACAGGAAGATGATCGCGAACATCAGCAGCGGCAGCGCGGAAACCGACCCCGTTGCGGCGACCCAGCCGATCAGCGGCGGGAAGGCACCAGCCGCGCCGCCGATGACGATGTTCTGCGGGGTCAGCCGCTTGAGGCCGACGGTATAGACGAGCACGTAGAACAGGATCGACACCGCCAGCAGCGCGGCGGCGGGAATGTTGATCGCCAGCCCCATCAGCAGCACCGAGAACACCCCGAGCGCGACGCCGAACTGCAGCGCGGTCCCGCGCTCCATCTTGCCGGCGGGGAGCGGACGCTTGGCGGTGCGCTTCATCAGCGCATCGATGTCGGATTCATACCATTGGTTGAGCGCGCCGGCGGCACCTGCGGCCAGCGCGATCGCGAGGATAGCGGTGAAGGCGAGGACCGGGGGCAGCGATACCGGCGCCGCAAGCATCCCGCACAGTGCGGTGAACACGACCGAGCGCATCACGCGCGGCTTGGTCAGGGCGAAAAAGTCGCGCCAGTCGGCGGGAAGGGTAGCGTTCGAAACGGTCACAACGGTCATTAACACAATCCTCCCCTCCCGCTTTCGGGAGGGGCTGGGGGTGGGCACGCGCTCTTGTCCAGCGCTGAGTCGGAAGGTGAGCGCGAGCCCACCCCCTACCCCCTCCCGCACGCGGGAGGGGAGAAAACTTCGACCCTCTCCGCGTGAACGGAGAGGGTCGCAAGCTCAATCGATCCGCGGGAGCGTCTCGAACTGGTGATATGGCGGCGGGCTCGACAGCGTCCATTCGAGCGTCGTGGCGCCTTCGCCCCACGGGCTGTCCCCGGCTTTCTTGCCGGACATCAGCGAGAGGACGACGTTGACGAAGAACACCACCATCGACGCCGCCATGATCATGTAGCCGATGCTCGCGACCCAGTTCCACTGCGCGAGCGCATCGGCATAGTCGGGCACGCGGCGCTGCATGTTCTGAAGCCCGAGGAAATGCATCGGGAAGAACATCACGTTCACGCCCAGGAAGAACACCCAATAGTGCACCTGGCCGAGGAACTCGTTGTACATCTTCCCCGACATTTTCGGGAACCAGTAATAGAAGCCGCAGAACAGCGAGAACACTGCGCCGAGCGACAGCACGTAGTGGAAATGCGCCACCACATAATAGCTGTCCTGCATATAATCGTCGATCCCGCCGTTGGCGAGCACCACGCCGGTCACGCCGCCGACGGTGAACATGAAGATGAACCCGATCGCCCACAGCATCGGCGTCTTGAAGGTGAGCGAGCCGCCCCACATCGTCGCGATCCACGAGAAGATCTTGATGCCGGTCGGCACCGCGATCACCATCGTCGCTGCGGTGAAGTACATCTTGGTGTTCACGCTGAGACCGGTCGTGAACATGTGGTGCGCCCACACGACGAAGCCCACCACGCCGATCGCGACCATCGCGTACGCCATGCCGAGATAGCCGAAGACGGGCTTCTTCGAGAAGGTCGAGATCACCTGGCTGACGATGCCGAAGCCCGGCAGAATCATGATGTAGACTTCGGGGTGGCCGAAGAACCAGAACAGATGCTGGTACAGCACCGGATCACCGCCACCGGCCGGATCGAAGAAGGTCGTGCCGAAGTTACGATCGGTCAGCAGCATCGTGATCGCCGCGGCGAGCACCGGAAGCGCGAGCAGCAACAGGAAGGCGGTGACCAGCACCGACCACACGAACAGCGGCATCTTGTGGAGCGTCATGCCCGGTGCACGCATGTTGAAGATCGTCGTGATGAAGTTGATTGCGCCGAGGATCGACGACGCACCCGCCAGATGGAGCGCGAGGATCGCCATGTCGGTCGACGGCCCCGGCTCGCCATAGGTCGAGAGCGGCGCGTAGAGCGTCCAGCCGTTACCCGCGCCACCGAAGAAGGGCGACGCCAGCAGCAGCGTGAACGCGGGGATGAGCAGCCAGAACGACACGTTGTTCATCCGCGGGAACGCCATGTCGGGCGCACCGATCATGATCGGCACGAACCAGTTGCCGAACCCGCCGATCATCGCGGGCATCACCATGAAGAACACCATGATCAGGCCGTGCGCGGTGATCAGCACGTTCCACAGATGGAGCGAGTGATCGAGCCCCTGCTCGCCACCGGGCAGAAAGCTCGCCCAATAGCCGAGATACTGGATCCCGGGATGCGCGAGCTCGGCGCGCATCAGGCCCGAGATACCGCCACCGATGATCCCTGCAACGATCGCGAAGATCAGGTACAGTGTCCCGATGTCCTTGTGATTGGTCGACATGAACCAGCGCGCGAAGAACGACATCTGGTGCGTGTCATGCGCATGGGCATCGTCATGGTACGCCTCGAAAGCGCTCGGGGTCAAAGCGGTGTCGGTCATGACTCAGTTCCCTGCGGAAGCGTTGGCAGCGACGGGGCTGGCACCGGCGACGGGGGCCTCGGCGGGGAGCGCCTCGGCGGCGGCATTGCCGACTGCGGTCGGCTCGCCCGTAGCGACGGCGGCGGGCGTTGCGGCGACAGGCGCGGCGGCTGCGCCGTTGCCCGGCATCGTGCCGCCCTTGGCTTTCACCCACTGCGCGAACACCGCCGGCTTCACCGCCTGCACCGTGATCGGCATATAGCCGTGCCGCGCGCCGCACAGCTCGGAACAGACGCCGAAATAGACGCCTTCCTTCTCGATCGTGAAGCTCGTCTCGTTGAGGCGACCCGGGATCGCATCGAGCTTGATCCAGAACGCCGGAATTTCCCAGCTGTGGATCACGTCGTTCGAGGTGGTGATCAGCCGGACCGGCACGCCGACCGGCAGCACGACGCGATTGTCGGTCGCAAGCAGGCGGGGACCGTCGATCGCGGTGCGCGCGCGCTCGCCCTTGCCGACTTCATTCGCTTCCTTGAGCATGTTCGACGTGATCGAGAAGCCGCCGTTGCCGGGATATTCGTACGACCAATACCATTGGTTGCCGATCGCCTTGAGCACGACCGCATTCTTGGGCGCGGGCTTGTACTGTGCCTGGAGCAGACCGATCGACGGCAGCGCGAGCCCGAGCAGGATCAGCACCGGAATGCCGGTCCATGCCACTTCGAGGATCGTGTTGTGCGAAGTCTTGGACGCAACCGGGTTGGCGGCGCGCCGGAACTTGACGATCACGAGACCGAGCAGCGCGAGCACGAACAGCGAGATCACGGTGATGACGGGCATCAGCAAGGCGTTGTGGAACCACGCCGCCTGACGACCGGTCTTGGTCACCTGCGGCTGGAGCGAGATACGGCCGGGGACGGGCTGGCCGATCGTCGGGTCGATCGCCATCGCGGGTGCACCGTCGACAGCAAGCATCGGGTCCGTCGATTGCGCGGCGGCGGGTGCGGCGGGGGTCGTGGCCGGTGCGGCGGCGGTCTCGGGTTTGGTAACGGTCACGACCGGCGCGGCTTGCGGCGCGGCCTGTAAAGCGCCTGTACCGATCATCGCGAGGCCCGCTGCCATCACGATCGATTTCATCCCGATCATACGCATCCTCTGCATCTACCCTTTGCGACTCTGCCGGCTTTTCGGACGACGACCAGGCGGGGATACGCCCTTTTCTTTTAGGGCTATAAGCGGAAGGGACCGATGCCTCAACCCGCGCCGGTCCTTTTTCTAGCACGATCGTTGCGTCGGTGCGTCCTCGCCCGTAATCAGACCTCGAATTCCCGGGCGCAATCACTGGACCGCAAGCAATGACCGAAGACGATGTTCTCGCCGAATTCCGTGCTGCCGAGGCATTGCTGGAGGGGCATTTCATCCTGTCGTCCGGCCTGCGGTCGTCGCGCTACCTGCAATGCGCGCGCGTCCTGATGGACCCGGCGCGCGGCGCACGGCTGGCGGAGGCGCTTGTCGCGCGGCTCCCGGCGGACGTCCGCGCCAGCATCGCGGCGGTCGTCTCCCCCGCAATGGGCGGGGTGATCGCGGGACACGAGATGGGCCGCGCACTCGGTGTCCCCGCGATGTTCCTCGAACGCCCCGAAGGCACGTTCGAACTGCGCCGCGGGTTCCGGCTCGAGCCGGGCACGAAGGTGTTCATGATGGAAGACGTCGTCACCACCGGCCTGTCGTCGCGCGAGGCGATCGCCGCGATCGCGCGTGCGGGCGGCGAGACGGTCGCGGCGGGCGCGCTGGTCGACCGCTCCAATGGCACTGCCGACCTCGGCGTGCCCTTCTATCCGCTGATCCGGCTCGATGTGCCGACCTACGCCGCCGACGCGCTCCCGCCCGAACTCGCTGCGATCCCCGCGATCAAGCCCGGCAGTCGCGCGGCATGAGCGCGACGCTCCGCCTTGGGGTCAACATCGATCACGTCGCGACGGTGCGCAACGCGCGCGGGTCGGGCTATCCCGATCCAGTCCGTGCCGCGCTGCTCGCCGCCGAATCGGGGGCTGACGGGATCACCGCGCACCTCCGCGAGGATCGCCGGCACATCACCGACGACGATATTGCGCGCCTCTCCTCCGAATTGACGATTCCGCTCAATCTCGAGATGGCGGCGACCGACGAGATGCTCGAAATCGCGTTGCGGCACCGCCCGCACGCCGCGTGCATCGTCCCAGAAAAGCGCGAGGAACGCACCACCGAGGGCGGGCTCGACGCGGCGGGACAGTTCGCCATGCTCCAGCCGCTGGTCGCGCAACTGGGTGCCGCGGGGATCCGCGTCTCGCTGTTCGTCGAACCGAGCGCCATACAGATCGACGCCGCGCTCCGCCTCGGCGCGCCGGTCGTCGAACTCCACACCGGCCGCTATTGCGAGCTCGAGGGCGCGGCGCAGGCCGAAGAACTCCGCCGCATCGCGGATGCTGCGGCGCTAGCGGTCAAGAACGGGATCGAAGTCCATGCCGGGCACGGCCTGACGCTCGCCAACGTCGCGCCGATCGCCGCAATCCCGCAGATTCGCGAGCTCAACATCGGGCACAGCCTGATTGCGGATGCGATTTTCGTCGGGCTGGACGAGGCGGTCCGCGCGATGCGCGGCGCGATGGATGCGGCCCGATGATCCGCGTGGTCGCATGATCATCGGCCTCGGTTCCGACCTGTGCAACATCGAGCGGATCCAGGCATCGCTCGACCGCTTTGGCGACCGCTTTGAGCAGCGCGTCTTTACCGCCGTCGAGCGGGCGAAGGGCGACCGCCGACCGTTCACCAAGGCTGGCACGCTCGCCAAGCGCTTCGCGGCGAAGGAGGCCTTTTCCAAGGCGGTCGGAACCGGCTTCAAGCGCGGTGTGTTCATGAAGGATATCGGCGTGGTCAACGCACCGTCCGGCGCGCCGACCTTGCACCTGCAAGGCGGGGCTCAGGCGAGGCTTGACGCGCTGACGCCCGACGGTCACGTCGCGCGGGTACATTTGACGATGACCGACGATCATCCCTGGGCGCAAGCTTTCGTGATTATTGAAGCGGTTCCGAGGGACGAGACATGAGCGAGGAGCTGGCCCTGAGCGCCGACGACACCAAGCCGGGCACCAGCGCCGGGGAGCCTCGCACCACCCCCGGCGGCAAGCAGACCAAGAAGCCCGGCACCGACTGGGCATCGGAGGTCCGCGGCATTTTCTGGCTGATCCTGGCGGTACTGGGCTTCCACAGCTTCATTGCCAAGCCGTTCTACATTCCGTCGGAATCGATGCTTCCGGGCCTGCTCGTCGGCGACCAGCTCGTCGTCAGCAAGTTTCCCTACGGCTGGTCGTTCGTCTCGCCGACCTTCCACCTGCTGCCGTTCATTCCCGGCCGCCTGCTCGGCCATCTGCCCGAACGCGGCGACGTCGTGATCGTCACCCCGCCGGGTACCAAGACCGATTACATCAAGCGCCTGATCGGCTTGCCGGGCGACCGGCTCGAGGTGCGCGACGGCACCGTCATCCTCAACGGCGTGCCGGTGAAGCGCGGTCCGCTGCATTATGTCGACATCCCCAATTACGGCGCTGCGCCGCTCCCCTCACCCGAGGCGGGGGTGACGTGCGATCCTAGCCAGTATGACGATGCGCTCCACACCGCCCCCAACGGCAAGAGCGTGTGCCGCCTCCCGCTGGTCACGGAGACGCTCCCCAACGGCCGGCATTACGATACGGTCGATCTCGGCAGCTATCCCGGCGACAATTACCCCGCGATCACGATCCCCGCGAACCACGTGTTCCTGATGGGCGACAACCGCGATCGCAGCGCCGACAGCCGTTTCCCGCTGTCCGAGCAAGGGCTTGGCGGCCCTGTTCCGTGGGAATATCTCGGCGGGCGCGCGGAGTTCATCACTTTCTCGAAGACCGGGCTTGGTTCCTGGAATCCCCTGACCTGGGGTCAGTCGTTCCGGGGCGGACGCGCTGGCACCTCCTTGCATGCGAGCCGTAGTAAATGAATGATTCCAATACGGCGATGGTCAGCGAACCCGCGCCCAACGAACTGCGCGACCCGTTCGTCCGCAAGGAACTGACGCGCGCGACAGTGTGGCTCGGGCTGGCCTGCGGCATCGCGCTGCTCGTCTTGCTGGTCCATCCGCTGCTGATAATTTTCGGCGGGCTGGTGTTCGCCTCGATGCTCGATGGCGGCGTGCGGCTGCTTGGGCGCGTGCTGCCGATCGGGCGGTCGTGGCGATTGCTGATCGTCGTCCTGCTGACGATCCTGTTCCTCGTCGGGCTCGTATGGCTGACCGGAGTCCAGGTTACCGCGCAGTTCGCCCAGCTCCAGCAGACGCTGATCAGCCAGGCATCGCGCCTCGCGGCATGGGCGACGAACAAGGGCATCATGCCGCAGCAGCCCGACATCAACGGCATGCTGCAGCAGGCGCTCGGTTCGTTCGGCAAGCTGACGGGGTATGTCGGGATCGTGTTCGGGGCGTTCGCCAGCCTCGTCATGGTGCTGGTGATCGGGCTGTTCGTCGCGATGGAACCGCGCATTTACGGTCGCGGTCTCGAATGGATGATCCCACGCGAGGCACGTCCCCGGTTCGCGGAGACGATCAACGAAATGGCCAGAACGATGCGCCGCCTGCTTGCGGGCCGTCTGTTCGGCATGGCGCTGGAAGGCGCGATGACGGGCATCGCGCTGGCGTTCGCCGGGGTGCCGATGGCGCTCGTGCTCGGCATCATCACCGGCCTGCTCGCCTTCATCCCAAACATCGGCGCGATCACGAGTGGCGTTCTGATGGTCGCGGTCGGGTTCAGCGCCGGGACGCAGACCGGGTTCTGGGCGATCGGCATCTATGTCTTCATCCAGGCGGTGGACGGTTATGTCGTCATTCCGATGGTAGCGAAGAAGACGGTCGACCTGCCGCCCGCGCTCACGCTGTCGTCGCAGATCCTCGCGGGAACGCTGTTCGGCCTGCTCGGGCTGACGCTTGCCGACCCGCTCACCGCGATGATCAAGGTTGCGCTCGAGCGGAGTTCGGAAGCGGAGGCAGACGCGGACGCGGCATGACCCCGATCCTGTACGATTACTGGCGCTCGTCGGCGGCGTATCGCGTCAGGATCGCGCTCAACCTCAAGCAGATCGCGTATGACAGCGTCGCGATCGATCTGACGAGCGCCGCGCAACGGTCCCCCGAGCATTTCGCGCGCAACCCGCAAGGGCTTGTCCCCGCGCTCGATATCGGCGGGGTGATGCTGACGCAAAGTCTCGCGATCATAGACTATCTCGACACGCTCGAGCCGACGCCGCGCCTGCTGCCCGCCGACCCGCTGGCCCGCGCGCACGTCATGGCGAGGGCGCTGTCGATCGTTGCCGACCTGCACCCGATCACCAACCTGCGCGTCCTCAACCGGCTGACCGAGCAGTTCGACGCGAATCAGGCGGCGCGCGAGACATGGTATGCGCATTGGGTCGAGACCGGGCTGACCGCACTCGAGGCGATGTGTGCCGGCCGGTCGGGACCGTTCCTCGGTGGCGACTCGCCCGACCTCGCCGACGTCTGCCTCGTCCCGCAACTTTACAACGCGCGGCGCTTCGCGGTCCCGCTCGAACGTTTCCCCCGGCTCGTCGCGGCGGATTCAGCGGCGGCAGGCGTTCCCGCCTTTGCCGACGCACATCCCGACCGGGTCAAGCCGTCGGCCTGATCCCGGTGAACCCGCGCTTGAAGCGGTGTTCGAGCACGGTTTCGTCGAACAGGTCGAGATAGGCGGTCGCGGCATCCTCCCCGGGCTGCGGCACCGGCACCGGGCGCGAGCGCCCCGGCGCCAGCCAATGCTCGAGCGCCGCGACCAGCCCCGCCGCGTCGCCCGGCGCGACCACGCTGCCAACCGCCGCGCTCGTCACGATCTCGCGGACCGCGACGCTCGAATCGGTCGCCACCACCGGCGTCCCAACCGCAAGCGATTCGCGCAGCACGCCGGGAACGCCCTCGAAATCGGAAACCAGCGCAAGCGCCGTCGCGCGCGCGATCGTCGGGGTCGGATCGTCGACATGCCCGGGCAACCGCACCCGATCGCCAAGGCCATAACCCGCGATCTGCGACTCGATCGTCGATCGCTCCGCCCCCTCGCCCAGAATCATCAGCGAAACGTCGCGGTGGTCGATATCCGCGAATGCGTCGATCAGCCGGTCCCACCGTTTCTGCGGCGCAAGCCGTCCGACCCCGACGAGAAATCGCCCATTGGGTACGAGCGGTGCCGCCGCCCCGATCGCCTGGCGCGGCGGCGGATTGGGGATGACGCTCACCATTGATCGCGGAATCCCCATCATCCGGGATGCTTCCTCCGCCATCGCGGGGCTCATCGCGACGAGTCGGTCGACGAATCGCGGGTGCCATCGCAACCATTCGCGGTACGTCGCGGCGACGGCTGGATTCTGGTCGCGCCGGACCAGCGCGTTGGAAACCTTCGCGACGATCGGCGGGCAGCGCAGTCCGAGCCTCAGTCGGGTCCAGGCCGCAAGTGCTGTATAGTGATTCCCCGGACAGAACAGGACGTCGGGCGCAAGTGCCTCAGTATGGGCGGTAATTGCACTCATTCCGAGCATCGTCTTGGTGCCGACCTGATGCACTTCGACCCCGTCCGGAATGTCGCGCGCCAATGGCCCCGCGACATCGCCGACGATCAGCGTCACCCGCCGCCCGCGCTGCGCCCAGCTGCCCGCCAGCCGCAGCAACGTCTTCTCGACGCCGCCACCGTCCAGCGTTTGCGCATAGGCAAGAATATGGGCGGCGGGCGGACGGGGGCTGAGCATGATCGACCTTGTGTAACGAAGCTATGTCGCGAATGTGTCCCAGCCGTTCCATTCGTCCCATGCTTTTGACGGTCGCCGTGCGATGTGACCGGGGCGACGCACGAGATTTGCCGCGCCGTCGCGATCGGGGTAAGGCGCGGCATTCGATCGCCTTGATCGGCGTATAAGCGGACACTCTCGCCACGTGAACAAATTGACGACCGGGCCGGGAAGCGGGGCTGCGACGCATGCGTCGGCAAAACCTCTCCCCTTGCCTTCGCTCCCCGGGATCCCCGGAACGTCCGATCTTGCCGGACTCGAGCCGATGGCCCCCCGGCGGCGCCGTTGGCCCGCCTATCTCGGCGCCGCGGTGACCTTGCTGATGATCGGCTGGCTCGGGCTCAAGCTGCGTGCGATGGGGGTCAACAACCTGTGGACGGCGCTGCCGACCAATCCGTTGTTCTATGTGTTCTTCGCGCTGCTGTATCTCGCACCGGTCACTGGCGACTTCATCATCTTCCGGCGACTGTGGGGCATTCCGGCAGCGGGCTATATCGCGCTCGCCAAGAAGCGGATCGCCAACGACATGCTCAACTATTCGGGCGAGACCTATTTCTACGCCTGGGCACGCCAACGCGCCTCGATGGTGGCGGCACCGTTCGGGGCGGTGAAGGACGTCAGCATCCTGTCGGCGATTGCCGGAAACATGATGACGCTCGCGATGATCGCGGTGGCGATGCCGCTCGGGATCGGCTTGCTGACGCCGCGGGGGCTGCAGAACGCGATCTGGTCGGTGGTGATCGTGTTCGGCATGTCGCTGCCGTTCCTCATCTTCTCCAAACGCGTCTTCTCGCTGCCACGGCGCTCGCTGTGGTGGATCTTCGGGGTCCACTGCCTGCGGCTGATCGCCGGGTCGGTGCTGATCGCGTTCGCCTGGCATTATGCGCTGCCGACCGTCTCGGTCGGCATGTGGCTGCTGCTCGCGGCGGCGCGGATGATCGTCGGTCGGTTGCCGCTTGTGCCGAACAAGGACCTTCTTTTCGCCACCTTCGCCACCCTATTGATCGGCCAGGACGCGCAACTGTCCGTGTTGCTTGCGATGACGGCAGCGTTGCCGTTGCTCGTCCATGTCGTGCTGGTCGCGCTGTTCGGCCTGGTCGACCTGATTAGGAAAGCGTGACGATGGTGCGGAAGCTGGTGATGACGACGGTACTCGCGGGCATGACGCTCGCGGCGACCCCGGCGTTCGCGGTGCAGGCGCCGATCGGCAGCGACGCCGCCGCCTGCACCAGCGGCGGCCCCGCGATCCGTGTGACGGTCGACGGGCTCAAGGACCGGACCGGCGAACTCAAGCTCGAACTCTATCCCGCGAACGAGGCGGATTTCCTCAAGGACGACCGTGACCTGATCAAGGAAGGCAAGTTCTTCCGCCGCGTCCGGCTGCCGACGCCCGCATCGGGCCCGGTGATCCTCTGCATCCGCGTGCCGACGCCGGGGCCGTATGCCTTGCTTTTCACGCACAATCGCGATGGCCGCAACAAGTTCAACTTCTGGGCGGACGGCGCGGGCTTCCCGAGCAACACCAAGTTGGGGCGGTCTCGTCCAAAGGTATCGCAGGGGCGGATCGTCGTGCCCGAGGGTGTTGTCTCGGTCGACATTCACGCCCAGTATCTGCGCGGGCTGAGCGGTTTCGGTCCTATCCAAGGCGGTTGATCGGCATGCGGATCGTCGACGTCAACGAATTCTACTCGCCGACCGGCGGGGGCGTGCGGACCTATATCGACCGCAAGATGGGGATCATGGCCGATCTCGGGCATGAGCTGATCGTGATCGCGCCGGGTCGCGAACCGAGCGTCGAGGAACGTCCCGGCGGCGGGCGTGTCATCACGGTGCAGACCGGGCATCTGCCGCTCGACGCCAATTACGGGATCTTCTGGGACGGCGCGCCGGTGCTGCGCCTGCTCGACCAGCTCCAGCCCGACGTGGTCGAGACGTCGTCGCCGTGGCGGCTGCCGTGGGTCGTCGGCAAGTGGCAGGGGAATGCGGTCAAGGCGTTCTTCATGCACAACGACAATATGGCCGCCTATGCGCTGCGCTGGCTCGAGGGGCTAGCGCCGCAGGACCGGATCGAGCGCGCGTTCAACTGGTACAGCCGCTATATGGACAGTTTCCTCGTCCATTTCGACGCGGTCGTCACCAACGGTCCCGCGCTCGAGAAGCGGTTGAAGAATCGCGGCGTGCGGATCGACGCGTCGATGCCACTGGGGATCGAGCGCGGGCATTTCTCGCCCGATCTGCGCGACGAGCGGTTGCGCGCGGCGTTGCTTGCGCAATGCGGCCTCCCGCCGACCGGGCATCTGCTGCTCGGGCTCGGGCGGCATCATCCCGAGAAACGCTGGCGGCTGGTGATCGACGCGGTCGAGCGCGCCGGATCGGAACTGCCGGTCGGGCTGATGTTGCTCGGCAATGGCGTCGAAAGCGCCAAGATCGAAGCGCGGATCGCGGGATCGCCGCATATCCGCATGTTCCGCCCGGTCTATGACCGCGAACGGCTCGCGCGGATCGTCGCGAGTTGCGACGCATTGATCCACGGGTCCGAAGCCGAGCCGTTCGGCCTGGTCGCGTCCGAGGCGATGGCAGGCGGGTTGCCGCTGATCGTCCCCGATACCGGCGGGTGCATGGAAGTCGCCGATCCGCTGTCGTCCGAATTCTACACCGCGCGCGACGCACAGAGCGCGGCGAGCGCGATCCACCGCCTGTTCGCGCGCGACCAGCGCGTCCTGCGCCGCGCCGCCTTGGTGGCGGCGAGCAAGGTCCGCAGCGACCGCGAGCATACGATCGAACTGATGGCTTATTACCAGGGTCTGGTCGACGCCAAGCAGGTGCGGCGCCTGCGCGCCTGATCCGCGAATCGCCGTCTAGGACGCGCGGACCGTATCGAGGACGGCCTGCCACTGTGCCGCGACCGCAGACTGCCCGTACCGCCCCGTCAGCATCGCGCGCGCGTCGGCGAGCCTGGCCTGGGTCGTCGTATCCCATCGCGCATAGTCGTCCAGCCCGCCGGGCCAGTCCCCCAGTGCGATGTAGGGCCGAAGCTCCTCGTACGACGGGATCGCGTCCGCAACCACGCCGAGCCCCGCGAGGATCGCGGTGGCGGGGCGGTTGATCGTCTTGCCGGTGGTATAGTCGTTGAGCCCGACCGGGACGATCGCCAGCCGGTGCCGCGCAAGCGTGACGCGCGAGGTGGCGAGCCGCCACGGCATGTAATGGACCGGCACCGGCCACCGCGCCGCCGCGCGCCACAGCTTTACCCGCGCGTTGCTGACGACGGTGAGCGTGACCGGCCCGGCATGGTCGGCGAGCCGTGCCACCGCCGCATCGAGATGTGCATAGCCCGATTCGTGCCCGAGGCTCTTGCCGAACCACACGCAATGCAGCGCGGTCGCATGGCGCGCGAGAAAGCGGTCGAGCCGCTTCAGCTCCCACCGCTCGAGCGCGGTCGGGCGGTCGAGCAGGACCGGCGGTCCGGTGTCGAGCACGTCGGGCACGACATGGCGATGCGCGGTCCCCCCGGGCAGCTCGCGCGCGATCTGCTCGGCGAGCGCGGGGGTCGCGAACACGATATGGTCGGCGAGCGACAGGATCCGGCGATGCCGCTCGAGCCGCGCCACGCTGACATGCCCGGCGCGGTGCGCGGCGAACAGATTGTCGCACAGGTCGTAGACGATCGGCCGCCCCGTCGCGCGCGCGTGCTCGGCGATCTCGAGCGCCTGCTTGCCGTGCGACTTGCAGAACAGGATCGCATCGGTCGATTCCGGCGCGCGGTCATGCCGGTCGATCGACACCCCGCGCGCCGCCAGCGCGGCGAGCGGCGCGTCGAGCCGATAACGGATCGAGGCGAGACTGCTGTCGTAACTGTCCGCGTGCCACGTAAAGCGCGGGAGAGGCTTGGTCATCGTACGCGTCTTCCTCAACGGGATCGGGAGGGTCCGGCGTCGCTTTGACCTACACTGGCCGGGTTGAACAGAAAAGAGCGGGACAGGCCGCCGGCCACTGGTGTCACGAGGCCGAAATATCACGCGTGTTAAGACGTTCGGCGCATATTTTGGAAGGTTGGCCATGACCGTCACTATCGATCGCCGTTCGCTGTTGTTGACCGGATCGCTTGGGCTCGGTGCCTTCGCCATGCCCGGCTTCGCGCAGAGCCCCAACGTCACGCAGGCGCGCGGCTTCACCCATTCGGTCGCGAGCGGCGAGCCGGGCAGCGACACGATGCTGCTGTGGACTCGCTATGTCCCCGCAACCGGCGACACCGCAGAACTCCGCGCCGAGATTGCGGAAACGCCCGACTTCGCCCGCATCGTCTCGGGCGGCGCGCAGATCACCGGGGTGTGGCGCGATTTCACCGCGAAGATCACGGTCGACAACCTCAAGCCGAACACGCGCTATCACTACCGCTTCGTCGCACCCGATGGCAGCGTCTCCCCCGTCGGCACGACCAAGACGCTCCCGGTCGGCCCGGTCGCGCGGTTCCGCACCGTCACCTTCTCCTGCTCGAACATGCCCTATGGCTATTTCAATGCCTATGCGCACGCCGCCGCGCGCGACGATGTCGATCTTGCGATTCATCTCGGCGACTATTTCTACGAATATCAGACCGGCGATTATCCCGCGGTGAAGGATCAGGTCGCCGGCCGCGTCCCGATGCCCGCGACCGAACTGCTCCATCTCGCGGATTACCGGCTGCGCTACGGCAGTTATCGCAGCGATCCCGATCTGATGGCGCTCCACGCGAAGCACCCGATGATCGTCCAGTGGGACGACCATGAATCGTCCAACGACAGCTGGGAAGGCGGCGCGCAGAACCATCAGCAGAACGAAGGCGACTGGAGCGCGCGCCGCGCGGCGTCGATCCAGGCGTATCGCGAATGGATGCCGGTGTCGGACGAGCCGTGGAAAAGCTATGAGATCGGCACGCTCGCGACGCTGTTCCGCACCGAAACACGGCTGCTCGCGCGGACCAAACAGCCCGATGTCGCACCGCTGTTCGCCTCGACCGACCCGACCACCGCGCTCAAAACATTCCGCGACGGCGCGTGGATGGACCCGGGCGTGACGATGATGGGGTCGCAGCAGGAAAGCTGGCTTTCGCATGCGATGGCGCAGTCGGTGAAGCAGGGGCAGCAATGGCAAGTGGTCGGCTTCGGCACGATCATGGGGCAGACTGTGATGCCGGCGGAAGCGATGAGCTGGCTCTCCCCCGATTCGCCCGAGCGCGCGCGCGGTTATCTGCTCGCTGGCGTTGCTGCGGCAAAGGTCGGACTGCCGTTCAACTATGACAATTGGGGCGGCTATCCCGCCGCGCGCGCGCGTTTCCTGCGCAAGGCGCAGGGGCTTGGCGCGAACCTCGTCGTGCTGTCGGGCGACAGCCACAATGCCTGGGCATACGATCTCGGGCAGGACGGCAAGCCCGTCGGGGTCGAGTTCGCGGGGCATGCGGTGTCGTCACCCGGCTATGAGGCGGCGAGCAGGACCGACCCGAAGATCGTCGCGGCGGCACTGGTCCGGACCAACCCCGAGCTCAAATGGTGCGACACCAGCCGACGCGGCTATATGGCGATGACGCTGACCCCGGCGAGCGTCAGCAACGACTGGATCATGGTCGACACGATCAAGGCCAGATCCACCGCCGCAAAGGTCGGGCATAGCGCGACCGTGCAGCGCGGGCGCAATATCATGGCGTGACGGTTGCCGTTCCGCGTCCGCTGCGGCAAACCGGGGGAAGGCCCGGGGGTGGCCGCAGGGGGCACACGAATTGCGCGTAACGATCAAGGACGTGTCGCGGGTGTCGGGCGTGTCGATCAAGACCGTCTCGCGCGTGCTCAACAACGAACGCTATGTCGGCGCGGAAACCCGCGCGCGCGTCCAGGCGGCGGTCGCGGAACTCAAGTTCCGCCCGAGCACCGCCGCGCGCTCGCTCGCCGGACGGCGCAGCTTCCAGATCGCGCTGATCTGCGACAACCCCAGTCCCTATTACGTCTACGAGATGCAGTCGGGGATCCGCGACCGCTGCGTGCAAGACGGGGTGCGGATGATCGCGCAGCCCTATGACCGCAACGCGACGACGCTGCTCGACGAGCTCGAGAGCCTGGTCGATGCAACGCATGTCGACGGGCTGATCCTAACCCCGCCGGTCTCCGACAATCCCGACGTGCTCGATCTGCTCGCGCGGCGCGGGGTGCGCTTCGTGCGCGTTTCGCCGGGAAGCGGCCCCGAACTTGGCCCCGCGACCTTCATCGACAATGAAGCGGCCGCCGCGGTGATGACCGCGCATCTCCTGTCGCTCGGGCATTGCCGGATCGGGTTCATCGCGGGGCACCCGAGCTATGCGACCAGCGCGCAGCGGCTGCGCGGCTATGCGCGCGCGCTCAGCACCGCCGCCGAGGCGTTCGACCCCGCGCTGGTGTGTGACGGAAGCTACGACTTCGCCTCGGGCGCGGCGGCGGCGGCGGTGCTGCTCGACCTGCCCGAGCCGCCGACCGCGATCTTCGCATCGAGCGATGACATGGCAGCGGGGGCGCTGACCACTGCGCATCGGCGCGGACTAAAGGTGCCCGGGCAGCTTTCGATCGCGGGGTTCGACGATACCGAGATGGCGGGGTTCGTCTGGCCGCCGCTCACCACGATCCGCCAGCCGACGCGCGACATGGCGTATCAGGCGGCGGATCTGCTGCTCGCACCGCTCGAGGCGGACACGGCGCCCGAACAGCGCGAGCTGCCGTTCGAGCTGGTGGTGCGCGAATCGACCGGGCCGATAGCGCCGCCGCGCTGACCCGAATCATTCCGCTTTCGCCAATCCCGCCAGCGCCCTAAAGCGCGGCACATGACCAGTAATCGTCGCGTTCGCCCAGCGCTCGTCGCTGCCGCCATCCTGTTCGCCGTGGGCAGCGCTGCGCCCGCCGCCGCCTATTGGGAATATGGCCATCAGACGATCGCGCAGATCGCCGAGGCGAACATCCGCCCGCAGACTCGCGTCGCGATCCGCCGCCTGCTCAAGCAGCAGGCGCTGCTCGGCACGCCGACCTGCAAGGCGGGGACGATGACCGAAGCGAGCACCTGGGCGGATTGCGTCAAGCCGCTCAAGGACGCCGACGGCAAGTCGCGCTTCGGCTATGCCTACACCTGGCATTTCCAGGACGTCAGCATCTGCCGCCCGTTTTCGCTCACCGATGCGTGCAAGGACGGCAATTGCGTCTCGGCGCAGATCACGCGCGACGTCGCCACGCTCAGGAACCGCCGCGCGTCGGCGAAGGACCGGGTCGAGGCGCTCGTCTTCCTGGTCCATTTCGTCGGCGATCTTCACCAGCCGCTCCACGCGGGGGAAAAGGACGACAAGGGCGGCAACGACGTCAAGGCGTCGTACGACAATTACGCCCCACCGCGGCTCAACCTCCATTCGGTATGGGACGGCTTGCTTGCAGAGCGCGCGATCACCTCGGGCCCGTCGCTGGTGCACCTTTATGCCCCCGCCGTGCGCGCGAAGGTCGCCGCAGGGAATGTCACCGACTGGAGCCACGAGAGCTGGCAGGTCGCGCACGACGCGACCTACGCGAGCGTGATGGCCGATCCTTGTGCGCCGACTCCCGAGCGCGTGACGCTCGACGAGGCGACGATCGAGAAGCTGGTGCCGGTCGCGCGGCTCGAGGTCGAGCGCGGCGGGCTGCGGCTGGCGAAGCTGCTGGACGCGGCACTGGGGTAAGGCGCGGGCCACGGAACCGTTCGTTTCGAGCGTAGTCGAGCATCTGTCTTGCCGGTCAAGCAGCATTAGCGGTCCAGACACGGTTTTCGGTGATCAGGGTGTTTGCAAGAACGACGAGCTTGCGGGCGACCGCGGCGAGCGCGAGCTTGGCGGGTTTGCCGCGTTCGATGAGGCTCTGGTAGAAGCGTTTGAGGTCGGGATTGTAGCGGCTGGCGACGAGCGCTGCCATGTAGAGGACGCAGCGCAGCTGGGCGCGTCCGCCGTGGATGCGGCGTTTTGGCTGCGAGGCACCGCTGTCGCGGGCGAACGGCGCGAGTCCGGCGAGCGCGGACGCCTGCTTGGCAGTGACGCGACCGAGTTCGCTGAGCAGCGCGAGCATGGTCAGCGTGACGACGGGACCGACCCCCGGGATCGAGCGCAGGATGCGCGCCTTGCGGTCGAGCTCGGGATCGGTGTGGATCATGGCGTCGATCCTCGCGTCGAGTCGCGCGATATGACGCGCGAGCGTGCGCAGCCGGTTGGCGAGTTCGCGCCGCAGGAAGGTGCCGGTAGCGGCGGCATGTTGGTTGGTGAGCGCGGTGCGCTCGTCGATCGTGGCGCGGCGCGCGGTGGTAAGTTCCTGAAGTTCCGCCTGCGCCGGGGTGGGCGGGGCGACCGGATCGGGTTCGAGCCGTTCGCCCATGTGCGCGAGCATCGCGGCATCGATCGCGTCGGTCTTGGCAAGCGTCCCGCACGCCTGCGCGAACCGCCGTGCCCGCAGCGGATCGGCGAGCGCGACCGGCACGCCGGCCTCGTGGAGCTGGCGATGGACGCCGCAATGATAGCGCGCCGTCGGTTCCAGCAGCACCAGCGCCACCGGGTGCTGCCGCAGGTGTTCGACGAGGTGGATATGGCCGCACGCATCGTTGGTGACCTGCAACCGCTCGCCCAGCGGGTGCAGGTGCACATCGAGATGCGCCTTGCTGACATCGATGCCGACATGGATCGCCGGCGCTGCCTCAGCCTTTACTTGCATTCGGGTTTTGCTCCCCATCATCTGTTCAGGCCAGACAAAGAGGACGGACGGACCACGCTCGACTGCGGCGCTTAGCCCAGAAACCCACGGTCCCGCCCGTCCGACCTGCGGGGGCGGCCACCTCCGCAGGTCACCCTATCTGGATCACCAGATCGGGACGCCTGCAAGATGCAAGAAACCCGGCACCGCGCAGATTCCTCGACTACGCTCGAAACGAACGGTCGGGGGGCCGCTACCTCCGCCTGCCCCAATGCCAGCTCCACCCGCCACGCGTCTTGCGGATCGCGATCAGCATGAACAGCAGCAGCAACGCGACCAGCACGCCGACCCGCGCAACCCGGTTCGGCAGCAGTGCCATGTCGAGCACCGCCAGCGCCGAAAAGCCGAGCGTCATCGCCCAGCCCTGCCAGGTCACCGGGGTCGCGCCGATCCCGAACGCCTTGGGCGCGAACCAATAGCCATCGTCTGCATCAGCCATCGTCATCCTCCTTCGGTGGTCGCCCGCGCCGCGGCGGGTTGGGCGCATCCAGCTTGACCCCGCGTCGCGCGAGCGCCTCGCGCAGCAGGCATTCCACCTGCGCGTTGACGCTCCGCAACTCGCCCGCGGCAAGCCGTTCGACCGCCGCATGGAGCGCGGGATCGAGCCGGAGCGCGAACGCCTTCTTCGCGGGGGGCTCCGCCATCCGATCGTGCCTATTGGTACAGCGAGCCGGTGTTGACGACCGGCTGCGTATCGCGCTCGCCGCACAGCACGACCAT
>Ga0160428_1001225_pt1 | contig 20670 bp, 16 predicted proteins | sample SolpanmetagenomM_FD_108198 | JGI IMG/M metagenome (GOLD analysis project Ga0160428, IMG submission 108198) | Solar panel surface microbial communities from Lawrence Berkeley National Laboratory, California, USA - M | ecosystem: Engineered > Built environment > Solar panel > Unclassified ... | reverse complement strand
GTTAGCATTGGTCGCTCTGGTCATCATTGGCTTCCCTATCCTCACATACCTCAATGCACGCAAGCAAAACAAACACCCAGAAATCACAAAACTACCTGGTCCCAAGCAATATCCTTACATTGGTCGCATCCATGATCTTCCTATTCAGTATATGTGGAACAAGTTCAAGGAGTGGTCTGATGAGTTCGGTCCCATCTACTACACCTCTATGCTTGGCTCCAAGTTCCTCATCATCTCAGACGAGTCCATTTGCGAAGACTTGCTCGTCAAGCGTGCTAAGATTTACTCCGATCGTCCTGCCATGAAGTCTCTCTTCGATTCCAAGTCTACTCACGGATCAATGGAGTACCTCCCTCTCATGGGCAAGAACCGTAAGTTACCCATTAGCTTCAACGATATGATCATGAGACTAAAATGTTATCTTAGAATACTGGTCTCGCCAACGCAAGTACACACACTCCAACCTCACAGAAGCCTCCAACCAACGTTACTACGGTCTCATGGACTTTGAAGTCAAGCGCTGGATGGCACGTCTCGCCACCGACCCTGATGGTTTCAACTTCTCTCTCGAAGACATGGCTGCCAAGATCATGACTACTCTTACCTGGGACGATCCTGATTTGTCTGTTTCTTGCACCAAGTCTGCTTGGGGCCTTCTCACCCAAATGTCTCCCGGTGGTCCCATTACCAACGTCATCACTCCTCTTTGGGATTACCTCCCAGGCCCAATCAACCCATGGAAGATTGCTGAGCACAAGCGTCACGACGAACAACAAGCTTACTGGCTCGACAACCTCCACTCTGTCCGCAGGAAGATGGAACTCGGTATTGCCCGTGACTCCTTCACCCGCCGCTTCCTCCAGACAGAGAAGATGCAAGGCCTTTCTGGTGACCACGAAGCTTCTTCCGTCATTGGCATGATGGCTCTCGTCGGTATCTTCACCATCGGTGGTCCTCTTAACTACTTCCTCGTGGCCATGGTCTTCCACCCCGAATGGCAACGCAAGCTTCAAGAAGAAGTCGACCGTGTTTGCGGCGACCGCATGCCCACTCTCTCCGACAGCCCGAACCTCCCCATCCTCCGTGCCTGTATCAAAGAGACTATGCGCTGGAAGCCCAACGTGCCCACTGGTGTCGCCCACGAAGTCGAAGCAGACGACATCTACCGCGGTTACTTCATCGAGAAGGGAACCAAGATCCTACCTCTCGACCTCGCCATGCTCCGCAACCCCAACAAGTACCCCGATCCAGAGAACTTCCACCCCGAGCGCTGGCTCGAACCCGGATGGCCTACATACCAAGAACCTCTCACCCAGTACCCCACGATCAAGGGCATGACTTCCTTTGGTTGGGGTCAGCGCGCCTGCCTAGGTCAGACCCTGACACAAGATGAGATGATGCTTGCATGTGGTGGTCTGGCTTGGTCATTCACTATGAAGCACAAGGTCGGCCCTGACGGAAAAGACATCAACATCGACTACATGAAGAGTAACTCTCTGCTTATCGTCAAGCCTGATCCCTTCCAGATGGCGTTTGAGCCAAGAAGCGTAACGAGGAAGCAGCAGATTCTGCAAAACTGGGCGGACGCTGAGGCCAAGGATCTGGAGGAGCGCAGAGGTTTCGAGGAGACTGCTAGGCAAAAGCTTGTCGAGCAGGGCCTTGTTGCTGCAGCTTCTTCGTGAGAGTTGAATGATGATTGATGGCGGTTTTGTTTAGATTTGAGCGATGTTTTCTCTTCTTCTCTTCTCTTCTTTTCACTACTTGAGCCGGTTCTCGAATTAGGGATGGCTAGCTCGGGTAGCTTTTGGGATTGTACACTTTGCAAGGTGTTATAGCTATGAGGAGATGGGAAGCAATATCTGGATGATTTGCAAAATTATCCCATCTTATGTAACAAGTAGAATGGGTCTTACGACCGAGACGACTATAATAATATTATCAAAATTCAAAACATTCAAACAATATCATCCACAGTACTCTATTATGCTATGTCTTCGGGAACAATGCTTCTATGCTATGAACTTCGGACTTAATCAGAAAGACTGCTACCTTTTCATCTACATACCTTATGGTGACTGCTTCTTTCTCCATGAACCTCAATCGCACCTTCCAATATATAGACTACTCGCTGAGCTTCTACCTACTTGTATCCATTCTATGCCATGCCATCCCATCCCCACCCAACTCGTCCCATCCTTTTTCCTCACCACCCGGTTACGTTTCACCTCACCTCTCCTCACCAAATCTCTGCCATCACACAGCACACCAACCACAAACGCCGAAGTCTAGCCACGTACGCAAAACACGCACGCAGCACACGCCGTCTCCAGCCTACACATAAGCCTCATATGAAGCGCCCACTCACGTGCTACAAGACTTATATTCAAGACGTCCGATAGACCGTACCGTTCCGCCGTGTTTTGCGTGCTTGCGTGTTGTGGCTTTTTATGGAAGGGGTTGGAGCTGGGTCTAAAGTTCCACAAGACAGAGCTTTTCAGATGTTAAGTTTAACGTAGGTGTAGCTGTTTACTGGATGGCGTGTAGGTAGTAATCACATTATGTCTTTTCGATATCTGCATCTCTAGCTTCCACTCCAAGCTGTTCATGCAAGTATTTGTCTTGCATTCGCATCTAATGTACTAGCCTCCAGTTGTTCATGCAAATGCAGAGATGTTTGTTGGCTTGCATTTTGCATCTGCATTTGCGAGTTGAGTGGGTATCAAGCTCAAAGCAACACCAGCGGAGCAACAGCACCCAAAAGCAAAAATATACATGCGGCACGTTCCATGCTTGCGTATACCATACCACACCATATACCACGACCAGTGAAGTATACTACTAAACTAGTCACAATCACATTAATCACATTCCCTCCCTTCAAAAACCTGAAACAAACCCCATACAGTTCCCTACCTTACCCCTCCACATTCGATTCACCGTCGTCAGAAGCTTAGCTCGGCCTGCCGCCATTCAGCTAACTACTTGATACAAGATCCAGAGGACGTTTTTGACGTTCTGGCTTGTCGTAATACAGATCGAGTAGATGACATGGTAGATATATGGCGCGGCGAACGTGTCATCGCTGATACGGCCTCAATATAACTGCTATTGCGCTACTTGGCTGAAATGGCTGAAGGCGAGACTGCAAAGTTGGTGAACGTTACTGACCTGGGCTAAGAATGAAATGTAAGGGTAGGTGGCTTCATCCCGTTGTCGTTGAACGGTATCGTTGGAGTGGAGACGGAGAGCACGGCCGCCGACATTTGCGTGACCCCAGTCGATCATGCAGCCATTTTTTGTGGCTTGTGTTGTCTTCTCCATGTCTTATCTCGAACGAATTGAGGGAGAGAGGAGGGAGAGCGGTGAGAAGAAGAAGGGAGAACGAAGCTGGATGTAAGTAAGGCTGTTGGTGGAGGGTAGTAAGCTGACCGCGTGAGATGGGGCGATTTTGTATGTGCATGACATGCATGTCAGATTCCGGTATCTTGGGTCTGCATGAGTGATACTGTGGATATTTGTATGGAGAATATGCAAGAGTGACTCGACAGCGACTCGATGATCACCTTTTTGAGAACGACACAAAGTCACGAACACATTGTAGGTACCCTGCAGATACAGACAAAGACCACCTCAGCATCGAAGAAAGAGAATCTTGGAAGTAATCACGAAAGTAATTATATCAAGGATGTATTGGAAAATTAGCATTATAGTGCTATATAAAGATCAGCCATACCTATGAAAGCGACCTCAGACGAAATAGTCTGACCAGTATTGATCCTCAAACACCAAATCCCAACAGCGTGCTCCTCCTAACCTGTGTCAAAGTGCTAACTCATGCCCATCCTCCCTTCACCGCTTCAAGCAGCCTTGGGAAACGCACTCTCCGTCTTCAACCAAGTCTCCAAAGTCTTCAACTCGGGGTTCATCTTCCTCAACTTTGAAATGTTGGCCCTGTATCCATCCGTGCCAAACCATGTAATCATCAATCCAAGCTCAGTGACCATATACATCAACGTGTTACCCAAGAAACTCCACGTCGTGCCGGCCGGCGAACCAGTCGCCCTCCTGAAGCTCTCGCTCATCTCCTCAAACGTCAACTCATCTCCAGCCAATCCAAGAGCCTGGTGGTTCATCTCCTCGGGGTTGTCAAAGGCGTGTGCAGCGAAGAAGCCAATGTCAGATGTAGCAACGTATTGAATCTTCTTGTCCTTTCCGCCGTAGTATTGCAGAGTATCACGCAGAGCAGTCAAGAAGACCTTGGACGGCATACCAGGAGCAAGGTTATCCATGAACGCCACAGGCCTCAAAATCGTCCAGCCCATTTCGCCCGCATTCTTCTTCAAGTGTTGCTCAATCTTGAATTTCGTCTGGAAGTGAGTGACGGGCGTCTCGTTGTTCCAGCTCTCCTCGTCGCCACCACGCTCGACGCTGGAGTAGACAAAGTGCTTGACCCCGTTCTTGACGGATTCGTCGATCAGATCGTTGCCTTGTCTGATTTCGCCGTCGGTGGTCACGCCCTTGCCCATGCTGATTTGTACAGAGTAGACGCCCCAGATGGGCTCAGAGGTTTGTTTCTTGGCTTCGGTGAAGATGGCGGCGACGTCGTCGAGGTTGCCTTGGACAAGCTTGATGGTGTCGGATTTGGCAGCGAGTTTCTTGCTGCCGGCGGAGGAGGCGTCGCGGGTTACGGCGAGGATGGTGTAGGGGGTGGAGCTGGAGAGGAGAGAGGTGACGACTGCACCGCCTTGTTTGCCAGTGGCCTAGAGGATTTGTGAGTAGAGTGCTTGTGAGAGCTGATACAGGCAGACTTACACCAGTGACGAGGATGACTTTGGAAGCAGACATGATGGTATTGTTAGATAGTTTCAATGGGATGATTGGATGTGAGAGATGAAATGGACGATAAGAGGGAGATGAAGTTGAGGAAGAAAAGATAGATTCGGTAGAGATACAGAGAAGTTACAAAGTAGGCCGCCGCTGCGCCGGATTCACCACACACTTTCCGGCAAGTCTGTTTCAGCTCAGCTTCCTTGACTTTTTGGTCCTTGTTTGCCTTAGCATATCCTTCAACAACATCAGCAAGCCTTCGCAAGCCTCTCAAGCCTTTGTCACTGCAGCCACCACCACTTCAGGACCGACTATCTCTCTATGCCTGTTCCACCATGAAAAGCAGCAGCATTACCACTAGACACTTGACTCAAAGTGTTGACTTCAAGATCGACAGGTACGATGGCTTTGCTCACTGGAGCACAATCTCACATGCTATTTGTGGCTTTTCAGCCAATGGGGTCGATTCCATACTGGACGTCATTCGGCTTGAATGTCCGGCTCTCCTTCTATCGTCCGAATAGATGATCCTGTTTGTATAGCCTCCTCTTGGTAGTGGTAGAGGTAGGTAGTACTATGTAGGTGCAGCGTATAGCTATAGAAAGGGTGCATGTTACACAGCGTAGTAGAAGAAATAAACGGACAAAGGAAGAGCTAGTGGTATTGGACAAGACCGAAGGTGTTGAAGATAGAAAGTACCTTAGGCTTACCATCCAACGGTATAGCCTGGCAATCCGTTTTCTGTACACTTACCAACTTCGTCAAAGTTGCTTGGGATCTTGAATATAATCCACGCTGCTCTTCCCCAACTTCTAATACTCTGCACACCCATCAGCACAATGGATACTTACCTCAAACTCGCCTTTGCCTGCCTTCTCGGTGGTGGTCTCATCTTTCTGACCGAGAGGCTCTTCCCTACCGTCGCTCCCAAGCTCAACGCTGCTGCCTCATCCATCACCTCCAATGGCTCTGCCTCTTCCTCCTCTCAATCTACCCGCCTCCGCACCGCCTACTCCGTTCTTGACGGCTATAAGCACCTCAGCGTGCAAGCTCTGACCGATCCTCTCGCACCCAACTTCACTCAACAACTCCTCCCCTCCTCCCTCGGCATGCCCGCTCGCTCCAAGGAAGAATTCGCTAAACACGCCGGCATGGTCACATCAATCTTCTCCTCCTTCGCCATGTTGCCTATCGCAGGACAAGTGTTCGAAGACCCGGTACAAAACGCCGTCGTTGCGCATTGCAGAATGGTTGGTGAGCTGAAGAATGGACTTGGACCTTGGGAGAACGAGTGCATGATTACGATGAGATTTGATGAAAGTGGAACAAAGGTGGTGGAGCATAGGGAGTTTGTGGATAGTGCGAGGGCGGCTTTGTTGAGGCAAAAGCTTATGGCAGGAAAGGGAGGACCACCAGGTGGTGCGGCGACTGAGAGCTTCACAAAGAGTGCATAAAAAGCGAGATGTGTACAGGAGAAGCAGCAGAAGGTGAATAAGTATGAAGCTTGGGAATGTGCTCTGACCAGCGAGAAGCATTTGGAGTAAGAAATTTCGAGTCTGAGGAAGACTTGGGGAAAGCTAGCTCAGGCCAGTCCAGCTATCTAATCTATATAAATACGAGCATGTTTGAGCTCGAATACAAATAACATACCATACATATTCAAATGTATTTCGTGTTGGCAGACCGGAGTAGGGCCGAAAAGCCATCAAGGTACAGGTTTCAGATTCCAAATGTCTGGTCTGTGAGCAGCCTCTCATTACCTCGATGAAGAACATAGCTGTGTTGACGTCGGTCCCGTGACATACTCCATCCTCCATCTCCATTTCCATCTCATCATGTCCTCCGCAATATTCTCCTTCCTAGGCTGGTCCTTCCTCCCCGAATTCTGCACCGGCAAGCTTCAAGACTTCTGGTACAACTTTGCCTACCGCGCCGGTAGTCCAAAACCGCAGCCAGGCACACCGCTTTGGGTGAAGCATCGACGGAGGATATACTTTGGTGTCATCGTCGTATACCTGCTCTATACACTATACGAAGCAGATTGGAACATTCGCAGAGCAGGAGACTTCTATTCTGACCTTGGTGTGTTGCAAGATGTTGGAGAGAAAGAGTTGAGCTCACGCTTTCGGCGCATGTATGTGGTCGTCAAGTCCAAGAGACCGTGGTGCCCTTCATTTGCTGATCAGAACCCAGAACACTACAATTCCATCCAGACAAATTAGCACCAAACCTCTCCCCACCACAACGTCAAGCAGCAGAAGCTCGTTACATCCAGCTTCAACTTGCAAAAGATACCCTCATCGACCCAGCTAAACGATTCGCCTATGACCGGCTCGGCGCGGACATCACAGAATGGAAGCATGCAAAGACAATACGCGATTTCGTTGTTATTGGCGGTAGAGGAATGATTCCTTTCTATATCGGCAGCATCATAGGAATGGCCGGTGCACAATGGTTCGGAGTGTTTGATACAAGCGGGACTTATGTTCGTGCATCTTCCTATATACCGTCTTAGAGAATCAGCTAACACCCTTCTTCAACTAGTGGCGCTATCTCACCCTCCTCGCCCTCTTCCTCTTCGAACTTCGCACCATCACCTCCGCCTCTTCCCTCCCAATAACATACATAGCAACCGTACTAAACCCTCTCCACAACCTCCTTGGAACATTCCACTTAACCCCCCTGGCCACGATCCTTCACAACATCTTCGCAACACCACGGCCTCCATACCTCCCTTTCCAATCAGTACAGCTCGCACACCGCGCTACAATCACTCTTTTCATCGCTCTGAGCAGGCTGGCACCTCTCTTCACACCACCAGTGCCGCGAGGTGCGTCCTCAGCCGAGGAAGCCGAGATTGTAGGTGCAGTGCAGAAGCTGGAAGGACTGGTTGGTGGGTTTGCAGGCGATACGGCGCGGTTATTGGCATTAGAGGCTATTGCCTTTGGAGAGCAGCCTGCTGCTGGCACTAATAGTAATGAAACAGGAGGATATGCGCAATTGCGTATCAAGAACTTCCTCGTGACAAACACGGTGAGACAAGATCCACAGGTGCGTGCGGCTGTGACTGCTGTGCTTGCGAGGAAGAGGGGTCATGGCGGCGACGTGTTGGGTGATATTGGGCCGAATCAGCAGGATTTGAGCGTAAAGAATGAGGCTGTCAGGCAAGAGGAAAAGACGATGGAGCAGTTAGGTTGGATTGCGAGTGCGACGTCGCCTGGGACTTCCTTCCTTGTCGATGGTGTCGGCAAAGACGAGGATGAACTCGCTAATCGAGAAGAAGGAGATGATCTGACAAACAACTCAGCCCAAGCATCAACCTCAACAGAACAAACAGCACAAAAGTCCAAACACACCACACCACCATCCCCACAAATCCCCCATCCCACCACAACCTCCAACTCCCATCCCCGTCGCAGCTCCAATCAACTCCTCAGCTCTCCACCCACCACAGAACCTATAGAACCAGCGCCCCTTCCCCCACTAGACCCAGGCGAACTAGCAGACACAGAAGGCGAAACGCCCGCACCTACTCCTGCTGCAACACACAGCCATACACATCACCACAAGCACAGTCATAGTCATGGCCACAAGACGAATATGGGTGCGAGCGTGGAGTTGCTTGGGGAGAGTGAGATTAGAGAGGCGAAGAAGGAGATGGAGAAGGTGGAGGGGTATGAGGGGGATGTTGATGTTTGAAGACGTGTATATCGGAAAAGATATCGACATACAAGACAATCTGTACGATTTCGAGCCATAGAACGAGTAATATGGATGCTATTGGTCAGGTGGTGAGCGTGTGGCGTCTGCGGTGTACTGCGAGACTGCTCCGTTGTACATCTCGAGCTTTCGTCCGATATAAGCTCTTATGAATGTGCGAAATTTATAGCAACTACCTCCTTGTAATCACGATGCAATCCCGGAACAGAGCAGAGCAGCCACAAAGCAGCAAAATAGTATATCTGGACTCAGCTATTTCGCCAGAGTTAACTGTTTTACTAGGCGAAAACCCACGCCACAAGATGTAAAGCAATACGTCTCAAAGGCCACTTTGCCCTCTTGTAGGTAGAAGCGTCTTCTCTGTAATTCGACAACGTAAAAGCAGACAACTTGGAAGCTGGTATAAATTGTGCTTGTGACTATGCACGTGGTTGTGCTTGTGCCTAATGACTTTTATCGATGAAGGAGGAGAGAAAAAGCATACCATACCATATCATGACACATATGAGTTTCGAACTCTGTCTGGAAGTAAGCATGTTTTTGCGCCACTGGTATACGAGTGTATCACGCAGAACAAACAACAAGCTCTTCACCACTGTTCCAATTTCACCTCCAGGCCGTGAGATCCATTGAAACAAGAACACCATCTTCATATCAAACCATCTAGACATTCACGACTTGGTTCTGTTGTAAGAATCCTCTCATACATCCCAGCTGTGAATGAGTTGATGGAGTAGGAAGGGGGACCGGCGTTTGCCCACTTCCCTTACTAATAGCTGAGAGTGTGTGCACGAACGTTGTGGATTTAGTTGTATGCTGAGCGCGACTGGGGATTTTGTTTCGCTGGAGGAGGAGGAGGAGGAGGAAGAAGAAGTGGAGGAATGAGTGAGAGGCAGTCAAGGTGTATGTACTGTATTAGGCAGATATCAGTGGGGGATGGAAAGAGAGCTGGCGAGTAGAAGGTGACAGATGGAGAGGAGATGAAGGAAGAGGCATGAGACAAGAGATGAAGGATAGTGTGAAGCAAGAGGAGAAGAGAGAGGAGAAGAGAGAGGGGAAGAGAGAGGGGAAGGGAGAGGGGAAGAGAGAGGGGAAGAGAGAGGGGAAGAGAGAGGGGAAGAGAGACGGGAAGAGAGAGGGGAAGAGAGAGGGGAAGAAAGAAGAGAAGAGAGAGGAAAAGAGAGAGGTGAAGAGAGAGGGGAAGAGAGACGGGAAGAGAGAGGGGAAGAGGGAGGGGAAGAGTAACATGCAACAACGCAAGACAAAACATATAGCAACACCACCTTCCACACGGCAAGAAAACTAGGATATGCCCATGCTCTTCCCAACTAGAATAGAAATGGAAAAGTATCAGGGATCTTGGCGCTTCATCTTTTTCTTGCCATCACCAATAATTTCATGTGTTCGCCGCAGGATATCAAGGAAGTGCTCTAAGGTAGGGATAGCTGGGCTGTTGGCTGAGAGCAGTGATTTTGTCAATGACACGTATAGAAATGAATATATGTCCTTGATTTGCAGCACCACCGTCCTCTACATCCCGCTCACTCGCTCGTTCAAGACAAAGCTCTATTATTCGAAACAGGAATGGATTGTTGTCTGCAACAGTCGAACCTTATCAGTTGCGTATTGTTGACCTGGAGAGGAATACTGTTCTTAGCGGCGAATGATTGCTCTTAGACGCACGCCTTTTCATCTACCCAGGAGGTGGTGGCCGGCGGCGGCGGCGGCGGCGGTGGGTGGGCGGGCAGACGGACGGACGGGCGGTTTGAATATGCATCAAGTAGCAAAGCAAGACCATAACACATACAGGTGAACCAAGTTCACAAAAGTGGTCGAAATAGCCAGACAACATGCTCACTATCGATACCAGAATCAAAAGATCCGTTGTTGATAGTTATTGTTATTGTTTTTGTTTCTCAGATAAACGATGTTTAAACAAGAGTATAAATTGTAGGCTATCGGCAGGAGAAGCTGCTCAAGAGTGAGCCCGCCGAGACAACAGTGGTAAGGTATGGTCGTTCGCCGAAGCACCCAGTGTCGTAGTCACGACTTCTACTTCCTCTAAGTGACCAAGTTTGTCGAACTTCCCGGCTTGATCTACATGTAAGAACCGAATAATCACAACTTGATGGAAATGCCCCTCCTGTCCAACTCAAAAGCCACAGCAGCTAACACAGCCAAGTAACCCATCAGCACCAGCATAGCCATCTGATCGCCAACTTTCAGAGTCGGTACAGTCAAGTTGACCAGTCCAGTAAGTAAGTTCGCGATCAGGAAGACAGCTAACCCGTTCCGATTGAACGCTCTCAGCAAGCGACTCGTGGCGAATTCTGCTCGCTCTTTCTCATTCCTCTGATCTGTTTCATTCTTGCTCTTGTTCTTGGTCCCATTGTTCACAGTAGAACGAAAGCTCAAGGCTTCCACGCTATAAAAGAGGCCTAGTTGACCTGTGTTGAACGCTGCAGTCCAGAGTACATAAGGCAGGTTTGCGAGACGACGGGATACCTGGAGGTTGAGACCGATCGTGTAGTCAGTGGCCAGATAGAATAAAGCACACCACATACAAGTCCAGGTAGCTAATTTCCTCAGTATTACATCTTGCTTCAAGTTCGCCGTCGAAGTCGCTGGTGCATGCGGCAATACATACATTCCTGCGCCCTGTCCAGCCAAAAAGATTGCAAGATAGCCAAAGAAGGAGAATATACCCTCTCTATTCTGCGAAAAGAGGGTTGTGCGTGGACCTGTCAAGATGAACTTTTTCAGATCAGTCAGGTCGAGTGCGAGTTCGTACATCGCAGAGAGGATGAGGGCGAGCACTGAATACGACGGCAGCCATTTGAACGCCGAGTCGAAAAGCGCAACGAAAGGTGGCACGAATGTCAGTGTGAAGAAGAAGTTCCAGTGTACACCGTACTCAGTAACATGTTCTGCGTAGTCTAGCCCTTTCACACTGTACAACCTAATCAACCCAAGCACGAACAATGGCAACGCGTGTCGTGCTGCTGTCTTCAGTCGTGCTAAAAGTCCCTGTGAGCGTCCTTGCAAATGCTGCTTCAAAATCGGCCGTGCTGCGACGACACCAGCGGAGAAGACGAAGGAGCCCACACCCAGATCCATGAGTGAGGTTCCCCAATTTTCAGTTTTGGCGAATCGACGGGGAAATACTTTGAAGTCGACAGCGAGGATTGCGACGCAGGTTATGACCATCATTGTGCCCCGGTAGGCTGTCACGAAAGCTTTAATAGGGAGCGGATCTTTGTTGAGTTCTGTGACCGAGGTTTCGCTGTCGAGTTGAGTGGTGGCTGCCTTGGGAGGTTTGGCATATTGCGTGACTTTTTTGGACACTTTGTTTGAGCTTGTCAAGGTTGGGATGATGAGGAGAAGGAGAAAGAGGATGAATATGTTGAGTGTTGCCTGTGATGATGACAGTACGGTTGTGGCGTAGAGGATCGCGACGCAGTTAAGCATGAAATCGACCACTGCTGCTGCTGGCGTATATGGATGAAAGAAGGATTGTCGTGATTGCAGAATAGACCATAGTAACACTGTAACCTGGAAAGGTATTAGCAAAAATGTACGGCGTGGTCATGTTGAGATACATACTGGTGCCACGAGAGTCACGTTATTTATCTCCCATAACGTGCCTCCGTTGAGGTTTGACACGAATGCTTCTTTCTGCTTTTTGTACGATGCTCGGAGTGCAGCTTTTACGCGTTCTTCACCAGCGGCTACGTCGTCCATGATCTCTGATAGCAGATGGGAGTCAAGTTCAAAAGGTAATGTGTTGACATTAATGTAGTTGACGTGATGAAAGCCAAATCTGGACACTTGTCACTTGCAGCTTGAAGGCGGAGTGTGTCATTATTTGGGATAGCACGGTTTTTAAGTCGACAGGGTGAGTGAAGCACTGCTGTCATGCAAGACTTAGAGGGCAGAGATAGATATGTAGATTGAAGGAGAAAGATATATAGGTTTGGGACAACTATAAATGATGTGAACCTAGATCCCTGATCCGCTCAGAACGTATGTGCACTGCAAGCCTGCTAACACTGTCTATCTTCTAGAAATATATCTGTTTGTTGTTGTCAGCCTTGATCACAATGAAGGTGAACGGATGATGTGATATTGTATGTTGCTGTGATCAGATAGGAGCGAAAGATGGATGCAGGTTTTTCAACACAATAGTTTCAGTTGAACTATGCTATGGTATGGTAATCATCATAGGAGAAGGGCAAGGAGGGTTAGTTTGAGGAGGAACTGTTGCTTACCTTTCAGTGGACGTCTGTGGCGACTTTGCTAACATATACCACATACGAGCTGTATGTCACCTTTTTCCAGGCCAGCAGTTTATGGTGTGCATGTGCACCAGAAACTGAGCCTTCGACAGCTCATCCTTGTGTAACAAACATCATGGCACCGTCTCCCACTCGCTGCACAATGGAGTGTAGTTATTGTAGCAGATACATGCTTTTGACAGGATGAAGTCAAAAAGAAAAATTGAAGTGCATTGGTCCTTGCGTGATCCGAGTTCTGATCGCCACGGAGTAAAGTCCTAGAGCATTTTCATCAACAACCCTGCTCAAAAGTGACTATACAGTGCCCAGGTGATCAACCATCATGGCGAAAGACGACTACTCCTCCACTGGCGGCGGTTTAAAGCTCAAGGGAGCTAAGCCCACAGGTGTAGAAAAGAAACGCAAGAAGAAGATCACGTCCGCGACATCGAAAGCAGAAAATACATCCTCCCAAAAACAAGAAGATACTACCACATCAGCCACCTTGGACGATCGCGAGGATACTGGCAAGGGCACCTTGCAGAAAGCAGAAGATGCAGAGAGTGCAGCCCGTCGCGAGCTAGACATGATGCATAAGACTGAAGCCGAACGTCGACATGAGGAGATGCGCCGGAAGCGCCTGAACGATAGATTGGCTCGAGAAGGTTCAAAGACACATAAGGAGAGAGTGGAAGAGCTAAACAAGTATCTCAGTGGCTTGAGCGAGCACCATGACATGTATGTCCTCGCCATAGGAAGTGTTGTGTAAACAAAGATGTGCTAACAATTGCTTGTAGGCCACGAATTGGACCTGGCTAAACTCTGCTGTGATCAATATCGAGCAATGAAAGAGACAAACCACAAGGATACCTTCGAGATACTGTCGCAGCTTACTGGCGATTCATAGGACTTGGCGACTGCAAGGGCCGGTCAACATCCTGCAACGAAGGACTGTCCCATGAAAGATACTTTACAGCCTGCAAGAGATATCTGGACCTACTGAACAACGAGATTCTACCCATTCCTACACGAGGATCGTGGTTACAGCGCCTTGAGTGCTTTTCTAGACAAAGCTGAACACAAGTTATATATACTCTCTTGTCTTCTAGGGTACAGAGAGATGAAAAGCAAGATCAGTGTTCAACTCATCTCGCGAATGAGTCGAGGTGAACCCTGCTTGCATATTGCATGACGGCATAGGGAATAGCCGACAAGATGACTTCGGCATACGACAGGTGAATCTCGGCATAGTTGGAACAAGTATACTTCTCAAGGCTGCGGAGTGTGTGTTCGAGTCACTTTGATGATTGAGGATTACCATCAAGGAGCGTGATAGTAGCAACATACTCACATGTCGGAGGTATAATTATTGAATACAATCCTCGCTAAACACGCGAGCAGACGTCATTGAGTTTCTTTCAAAAGTCTATTGCCTACCTTATATGAGCCTCCCGTCGACAAGCAACTTGGCACGTATGGTTTGTGATTGCTGATTTCATGCGGCGAAACCATGAACTTGCAGTTGAAGCGAAGAAAGTTGAGTTTGAGCATGACTCGAACATAAACGACCTCCAATCTTGATCACTTGACATCGGAATGGTATTGACTTTCCACAAGCTCATATACCTTATACATTTGTGAGTGAGCCGGAATGCGGTATATGCTCTCGAGCTACTGGCATCTCGTACGTACCTTTTACAGTCTCTATAGCTGAGAAATACCGTGCCCGGCTATAATTGTCCGGCTGGTGGTTGCGATGTTTTTTGCTGGATGTGGCTGACAGCAAAAACGCTGGCGGCAGGGCCGTGCTTTAGGGGTGACGCAGACTGCAGAAACCATATTCCTCTTGTGGTTTGGCGCCGCCAGGGCAAGGTGTGCTCGATATACTCGATTATGGTCGATGTCTTACTATCAATCTGCTCGATATCTGGCCTGTGCACCTCTACGAACCATCACCACAGCCGACGTTCCGCCTACAGATGCATGATGCATATAACAGTACCTGCACATTTGTACGGCAGCAGGTTGTTATTGTGGTCGGTTAGTGCTGTGTTCACCATCCCCATACTCTGTGGTCAAAGTCTAATGTAATCTATAACTGTGGATGCTGCAAACCCAATTATTGATTAACATTTGACTTCCGATTATGCGATCTCTCATCATGTGCGCCACAACATACGAAATAAGCAGGGACATTTGAGAGGTGTAACACCAATATCAACATTGATGTCGATGTTGTCACTTTAAGCTATGATACAGGTCGACAGTAAAACGAGGTCGCACGTTATTACGCCCACGCGACTGCAGATCGTCAGATCAATGCTGACTGTCCATTTTAAGTGAAGAACAACAGATAAGCTGATACTAGAGATGCTGAAGCTATGTGGCAGTGCAGTGTGTTGCGGTTGAAGAGCGGGCAAGCTGTAGCGACGTTCCAAGCATAGGCAACATCTTGGTGGTTCTTTCCTCGTTTGTGATATACGCCGAAGACTGCACGTTTATCTGCTTCAAACTATTCCGTCTCGGGCTTCCCCGAGAAACGTCTAAAATGATTTCAGCTATGTACAACCTGCACGCAAGCGATACAGACCCATGATCTCCTTCCCAATTGGTTGATTGTGATCCCCAAGATATTAGCCTCCTCATTGACGCGTTGGCGCCGGACGTTGCTCTCACGATCTGGTTATGACGACGGAGCTCTGAACACATCTGCACGAACACAAAAAGTCCCCTACCATTTCCACCGCCGGTAACGTACTTCTTCGTTTTGCTTGTAGGGCTACTAAACCATTGCCTTTTACGGGCACCGCAATGCTCAGTACGCCTTACAGACTTGCCATTTTGTCCACCTGCTGCTATGCCAGAACTCATGTTCCCCACCTGATGGCTGATATTCCGCCAAGTTGAGGCTATGGATCGTGAGTTTCCTGGTGTTCATGGCTAAGTCCGATCTCGCATCTCAGCTGTCTTCTGTCTGCTGGCGCTTTTCGAAATGACCTTCAGTTCACACAATCTATCATTGTACCGTATCTCATTCGCTCGTTTAGTCTGCTTCGGCTGACTCTCATCGACGCCTCCAATACCGCTTCAAGCGGCTGCTGCTTGTTTCGAAAGAACGTTTCTGCCTTATGGCCATCGTGATATTACGCCGTGTCATTTGCTTTTCATATTAACCTCCCATGGACATTCTTCAGCCTCGACAGCTGGTCGGCTGCTTGGACTTGCTGGCTGAGACTGAAAGAGCTTTGACTATATATCTGAGGCGCTCCATCAAGAGGGGCTAGATTTTCGTGAATAAAAGATCTACATTCACCACGTTTTGAAGTAAACAACTATTACTCTTGGAAGGTAAGAAAGGTATCACATCTCACCCGTCTTAACGCAGCCTCACCTGCATCTAGACCTGTTACAACTCGGGGCACGGATTCATCCACGAGTCTTCTGGACCTGGACTTGGACTTGTCTGGCCTTCCAATGTGCCTACAAGTCATTGAGAGATACGCAGTATGCAGATGCGAATACTATCGTCATGCGGTCGACCCATGTCGTCAATATGGCCGGCACAGTGCTTCAGAGCGAACCATACTGGTTGGGTACACATGCCCGGTGCACTCTCCCAAACGAAGATCATCAGCACCACCAGTGACTCCTCCATTACCCCATCATACTGTTCGAGATACTGCTACACAAAGCGCGGAAGAAAAGAAGTGATCAAAACCTGCCAACAATAACAATGATATCCCTCGACTTGGTCTGCAAGATTCTGCCTGAGATGAACATCTTGGACGACCATCTGGCTAGCGAGGATGACATAAATCCTTCTTTCTTTTGCGTTCGTCACGCGCAGGAATTTCTACATCGACATCGACATCGACATGGACACAACATCAAACAACCTCTCGACATCCACGAAGACAGCACAATAGTATCAAAACACATTCGTCACATAACGAGAGAACGATCAACCACATACCCCACGAGAACATATTCAACTACATAATTACTAAAACGCCACGACTCCCAACGAATCACGCTTTTCAAAAAAAACAAACCAATTCTTCGGCATTTGATTTGGTTGCTATTAGGAGCATACAAAAATTGCATTTAATGCTTTGCACTGGCATGATGATTTACGCATTTCTACGTTTGGGGAGTCTTGGGTTCATTCAGCATTGCATGCGTCAATATTGATAAGCGCTGCATTTCGCGAGACGGGATTTTGAGGGTCTGGTGTGCAAGATGGCATTTGTGCGTGGGGAAACGCATGCACGTCGACGATAGGGTCAGGATCCGAGCACTCCGAGAACCGAGCTGAAGGTGTTTGTGGCAGGGCAGCCTACTGTCCTCGGAGTAAGAACAATGGACTGCGATCCGGAGTGGAAGAATTTTGGATCAGGGAGCCTCAGCCACTTGTTCACAGCCATTGTCCACAACCTGCACGATAGCTTTGATTGCGTCAGGAGGATTGGTCGCTGTAGAGCCGTGTTTACATACCAATGAATGGACGAGGTTGCGTGGTCTATCTAGGAATAGATGAAATTGTACGTGAATGGATTTTTTCGAGAGGAGCAGCATTGTGAAACACTTGTGAACTCGTGATTGTGATTTTGATTTTCTGGTACTAAGTATACATAGATACACAGTCCTTGGCGGTTTCTTTCGAAGGGGGAAGGTGTTGTGACGGCGTGCTTTGGCGTCGAAAACCGCTGGGAAGAAAAGTATAACTAGATACGCTACATATTTGGTAGCAGATTGGTTCAACTGAGGATCAAGCCACAGAAGTACGTTGTAGAAGTACTTAGCCCAAGTACGAGATTGATCTTCTTTTCATGATTGTTTCTTCCTTCCTTGGGACAGACAACATATTTATTTGTAGATTCTGCGTATTGACTTTGTTTTGAAACATCTGAAACACAACGATCACGATCTACTTGCAATACGCGAAGACCTCTTTCGTCATCAGCGACATCAGCGACATCATCACATTGTTACATATGTGTTTCCTGATAGCTCAACAACTACTGCGCTCACATCAGTACTGCAAACTCCTTGACCTCATATTTGGCACGAGTGGCAGAGCTGATATTATTGGCGTGCGGCTATCAATTCACTCCATGCCTACTTCTTCACAAGAAACCATGACCCTATCCTAGAGATGCTCGACGTCTCGCTGCATTCGCCACCTTGGTTCACCATGATAAAAGCATGGCAGTACCATTAGTCATAATCTCGTTATTCATACAATCATCAATACGCACACTTCCTCACCAGCTGGTTCAAGATCATTTTGCCGCAAGCCTGAAGCCCACATCACAACCTCGCCGCCACTAAACTCATATATACATTCCAAACCAACCCACACCCACTCAAAAACACAATCCTTCTCTCCACAGGCACATACGTTGTCGACACGAAGTTGGCAACCGGCCATACCTTATAACTATTCCATATAATGCCCAACGTCTCCACCCTCACATCCATCACAATGCGTGACAGCGTCTTCCCCTTCATGAGCCCCATCAAGATCAGAAACGCAAGTGTATTGAACAATGCGCCGAGCACGATACAGTCGGTGAACCACTTCTTCGCTATGTTGTCCCACCGCCGCACTTTTGGCACGTCGTGGAGACTGCCCTGTCCTGCTTCTAGCAGTCTTTCGTCGCGGCCTCGTCGTTGTTCGAAAGAGACTAGTTCGGTCGTGCCTTTCAAGTCTGCTCTGCTTGCGCCGGCTGGAGTCCATCCTGGAAATGTCCGCTCGAGCCATGCTTGCCATAGATAGTTTAATGGCGCACATATGACTACCATGATTACGTATTGGATGAAGAGCGTGCGATCGAAGGTGAAGGGCGTGGGCTTTAAGGTGGAGTTCTGCTTGTAGTGCCGGATGTGTTGGGCGATTATATTGGAGCATGAGTCGATGATGAGGGCGAGGAAGGAGGAGGTTAGGATGGGTGGGAGACGGGAGAGGCGAGTTGTGAGGGATGGCATGGTGAGACAATGAAGGTTGTGGTTCAACACCTGGTAGTATAGATGAGATGTCGAAGAATAGTCGTTGCCGGGCCTGGCTCCGGTGCCAAGCTCTACTCCGTGGTTTGGTGATAGACTGACGGCAACCACCGCGAGGTCTATTATCTTGCACACTTCTGCTGCTTTTCTTTTTGTGACACTGCCAGTCGTTGTCTGTGTGATCAAATTCCAACCCCAACGTACAGAATCATTATGACCTCCATATCAGTGCTACCAGTAGAGATTCTCCTACATATCCTCAATTACCTCGGCGGTAACAACGTGCCTATTTCTCAGGCACTATCAGGTGAAGTACCATCTGAACAGCTGTTTCCTGCTCGTTACTCCAACGAGCATGCTCTCAAGGCCTTTTCTCGTGTTTGCCGCAGTTGGAGGCGAATTGTATTTCCTATGCTGTTCAAATATGTCAAAGTCAACATTGACGATGTAATATGGTGTGATGAGGACATGTTGGAAAACGATGGCCATTACAGCGAGCGCAACCACCGCTATCAAAAGGATGATTTGCGTATGATTGAACTGGTCGAGGCAACCCAATTCTGGGATGGGGGACTGTTCGCTTGGGCCCGAGACAAAGGCCTTGCCAATATCACATCTCGAATATTGCTGTACGCTGAACCTCGCTATATCCACGACCATCGAGAATACGCCAGATGGCGTCCGGAAGAAACAGCAGACGTTCTGTCCTTCACCGCCAGGACTGCGAGCATGCGCACCAAAAGATATACCTGGTTGTTACAGCGGCTGTTCTGCCTGTTCGATCCTGCCAGCATTCTTCTTGCAGCATGCCCTTACAGACTTGCTACAATTATGAACCAGCCCATCTACATGAAGGATGCTTGGGCTTTCAACATGAAATACCAGACTGTTGAGCTGAAGATGAGCAAAGCCAGTTTTGACCAACGATACCAGTACGCGCTGTGTCCTGCACAGAGGATTGAAGAAAGCGATTTGATGGAGATGCAAGCATGGGATGAGATTGAGTATCATGGTGGGAGCTGTCTAAATGTCTACGGTACTTGTATGTTGATCCTGTCTTGTGTGCTCGAAGCTGATAATCACATATGAAGTGCGCAGCGGTGATCGTCATAGAGGTCCGTCACCGAATTCTACATATCAATGTAGAGATTAACAAATATTAGAAAAAAAGAAAAAAAGAAACTAACATCACTGCTCCTCCAGACCACTACTTCGAGAAACGACCTCCCTGCATTCTTGCTGCAAACGCGATGCTACTCTACCCTGACTTAGGAGCTCGACTAACCATATTCACCTACCGCTGTCTATTTCCGCACTATGTCCACTTCTCCAAGATAATCAATCGCATCCGTATCATATCCAACACCCTCCAAACGCTCTGCCTTCAGCTCACCCCATCACCAGAATCAACAGTTCTAGACGATACAGCAGTCATCAGCCGAGGACACTTCAGGCTGCGAGACTGTTGGATGGAGGTTGAAAGGTGCTATAGTCAAGTTGTGCAAGATATACTGACACTTGCAGTGCCAGAGGGAGGGACTCACAGGCCGATGCGACATCTGACGACCTTTGTGAGTTATGACTGTACGACACCGATGATGAAGGAGGAACTGGAGAGTTTGTTTGCGCAGAATGCTTGGGCTTGGCAAAAGAAGGATATTATCACTTGGACGCTTTCAGATGATGCTGCGGCTCCTGTGATCGACGAACGAGAACCGCGATTGGACGAAGCACAACATACGCCGGGCGAATCGAACGAGTTAAGCGATCGTGAACGTGCTGCTCTTCGGTCGGCCTCGCCATTGGTTTAATCGAGCTGAATACAACCTCCTAAATGACCTTT
>Ga0160428_1001224_pt1 | contig 20728 bp, 21 predicted proteins | sample SolpanmetagenomM_FD_108198 | JGI IMG/M metagenome (GOLD analysis project Ga0160428, IMG submission 108198) | Solar panel surface microbial communities from Lawrence Berkeley National Laboratory, California, USA - M | ecosystem: Engineered > Built environment > Solar panel > Unclassified ... | reverse complement strand
GTTTCCAGCCTGCCTGCTTAAGTTCAACGCACCGCCGGCGTAGCGCTTCGTATTCTGCTTGTTTGTAAATAGCCATCAAAGGCTAAAGAACAACTCTTCATGGACTTACTCACGGGTCAATAAATAACGATTCACCTAATAACCCACTTGCTCTGTTCAGGAGCGGAGTATTGAATTTATGTTTGACTCCCTGTTGCACAAGCTTTTGCCGTACCTTTGCTGCTGTGAAGTGGTTGACCCTCTTGTTATCCGTCTGTCTCCTTGGCCTGTCCCTTTGGCCCTGTGCAGATGAACCGCTGCTCCCTACCGGGCAGTCGGAGCTAGCTGTGGGTTGGTCTATTACAGCCACTGAGTCGGATGCCGGTCATCAACACGAGCATGATGCCTGTTCGCCTTTTTGTACCTGCGCCTGCTGTGCCGTCACGATCACGACAGTTTCCCGATTCCATTACTCGCTTATGCCTTCGGTCAAGATTATCCCGATGGATATAGCTTCGTTTCATTACGTATCGGCTCCCTTGTCCGATATGCTTACGGCCATCTGGCACCCCCCCAAACTCCAGGTCTGAACACCCTTTCCGTTCACGTCTAAGTACGCCGTCACACCTGGCTCAATAGAGTAGGTTGTGCGCTTAGCGCGTGTATGGCATCCTCCTATTGTCCATATGTTCAGACTCGTTTATGCTGGATTCCATTATTCGTTTTTCCATTCGGAATAAACTTATTATTAGCCTCTTCACGCTGGCCTTAGTCGTGTGGGGTGGTTACTCGCTGGGTCGGTTGCCCATCGATGCCCTGCCTGACATCACCAACAACCAGGTGCAGGTCATCACCCGCAGCCCCTCCTTGGCCGCTCAGGAAATTGAACGACTCGTTACCTTTCCTATCGAGCAAACGATGGCCACTATCCCCCAGATTGTGGAAATTCGCTCGTTCTCGCGCTTTGGGCTGTCGGTCGTTACCCTGGTTTTTGCCGATAAGATCGATGTTTATTGGGCCAGGCAGCAAATTAGCGAACGCCTAACCGAAGCCCGAAGCCAGATCCCTGCCGGAACCGGCGAGCCGTCGATTGGACCGGTATCAACGGGTTTGGGCGAGATTTACCAGTACGTGATCTATGCCAAACCCGGCTTTGAAAATCGCTACTCGCCGACCGAACTGCGTTCCATTCAGGATTGGGTCGTCCGTCGGCAACTGCTGGGTACGCCCGGAGTGGCCGATGTGAGCAGTTTCGGCGGTTTGCTGAAACAGTACGAAATCGCCATCGACCCCGACCGGCTGCGGTCTTACGGGCTGAATATCGGTGATCTGTTTACGGCTCTCGCGCGCAACAACCAGAATACGGGCGGAGCCTATATCGACAAAAAACCCAACGCCTATTTCATCCGTACCGAGGGGCTGGTGACCAACCTTGACGACATCGGGCGGATTGTGGTTCGGCGCACGGCGGGCCGAACGCCGGTACTGATTCGCGACGTGGCCACGGTGCAGTTTGGCTCAGCGGTACGCTACGGTGCCCTGACCCGCAACGGGGAGGGCGAAGCCGTAGGCGCATTGGTACTCATGCTTAAGGGTGAAAACGCCAACCAGGTGATTGGGCGGGTGAAAAGCCGAATTGGTCAGGTTCGCCGGACTCTACCCGAAGGCGTGGATATTCACGCGTTTCTCGACCGATCCGAACTGGTGGGCCGGGCCATTGGTACCGTTACCAAAAACCTGATTGAAGGCGCATTGATCGTCATTTTTGTCCTGATCTTGTTTCTGGGCAACCTGCGGGCGGGGCTGATTGTGGCGTCGGTAATTCCGCTGGCCATGCTCGTTGCCGTCAGCCTGATGAACGTCTTCGGCGTGTCGGGCAACCTGATGAGTTTAGGGGCTATTGACTTTGGGCTGATTGTAGACGGGGCCGTCATCATCGTTGAAGCGTCGCTGCACCATCTGGGAACGATTAAATTATCCCGGCTCACGCAGCAGCAGATGGACGAAGAAGTCTATGAATCGGCGAGCCGGATACGTACCTCGGCCGCTTTCGGCGAGATCATTATTCTGATCGTTTACCTGCCCATTCTGGCTTTAGTGGGCATCGAGGGTAAGATGTTCGGACCAATGGCGCAGGTGGTTGTGTTTGCCATTGCTGGCGCGTTTATTCTCTCCCTGACCTACGTACCCATGATGTCGGCTCTGTTTCTAAGCAAGACCATCGCTCATAGACAAACGTTTTCCGACCGGATGATGGCCTTTTTTCAACGGGGTTACGAACCCGTGCTGCGGGGAGCCATGCGGATGAAAACCCTCGTAATGGCGGTGTCGGTGGTGTTGCTGACCGGGGCGGTAGGGCTCTTTACCACCTTGGGTGGGGAGTTCATACCGCAACTCAACGAAGGCGATTTTGCGGTTGAGACGCGCATTCGCACGGGTAGCTCACTTAGTCAAACCGTCGACAAGACATTGCAGGCCAGCCGGTTACTAAGAAAGCGGTTTCCTGAAGTGCGTGAGGTAATCGGCAAGATTGGTGCTGGCGAAATTCCCACCGACCCCATGCCCGTAGAAGCCTGCGATCTGATGATAATTCTGAAACCCCAGGACGAATGGACATCAGCGGGCAACATGGACGAACTGGTCACCAAAATGACCGAAGCCCTCGAAGCCATTCCAGGGGTCGAATTCGGCTTCCAGCAGCCTATTCAGATGCGGTTCAACGAACTCATTTCGGGCGCCAAACAGGACGTGGCCATCAAGATTTTCGGCGAAGATCTTACCGAACTGACCCGGCTGTCGGGGCAGGTGAAAGGGTTGGTTGGTAGCGTTTCGGGTGCAACAGACCTGTATGTAGAGCAGGTTTCTGGCTTACCCCAGATTGTGGTGCAGGTAGATCGTGAGGCTCTGGCCCGCTACGGGCTAAGCGTGGAGGAGGTGAACCAAACCGTGTCGACGGCTTTCGCTGGGCAGAGTGCGGGACTGGTTTACGAAGGTGAACGACGCTATGACCTCACCGTGCGGCTGGCCCAGGATCAGCGGAGCAGCATCGAGGATGTCCGCGCCTTAACTATTCCCGTTCCCGATGGACCTGCCGTGCCGCTTTCGCAATTGGCTAGTATAGACCTTAGGCCCGGTCCCAACCAGATTCAGCGCGAAGATGCCAAACGGCGGCTCACGGTGGGCTTTAACGTGCGGGGCCGCGACGTGGAAAGCGTGGTGAAGGAATTGCAACAAAAAATAAACGGTCAAATCAAGTTCCCGACCGGCTATTATGTCACCTACGGCGGACAGTTTGAGAACCTCATCGATGCCCGCCAACGGCTGTCCATTGCCGTGCCGGTGGCCCTCGGCCTGATCTTTTTGCTCTTGTTTCTTACGTTCGGGTCGGTGCGGCAATCCCTGCTGATTTTTTCGGCCATTCCGCTGGCGGCTATCGGCGGGGTATTGGCTCTGTGGTTGCGTGATATGCCGTTCAGCATCTCGGCGGGCGTAGGTTTCATTGCCCTGTTTGGGGTGGCCGTGCTGAACGGCATTGTGCTGATTGGCGAATTCAACCGGCTTCGTTTATCCGGCGAAATCGATTTAGTCAAGGTAATTTTTGAGGGCACCGCTGTGCGGCTGCGGCCTGTGCTGATGACCGCAACAGTGGCTTCGCTCGGCTTTTTGCCAATGGCCCTGTCGAGTTCAGCCGGGGCTGAGGTGCAAAAGCCATTAGCCACGGTGGTTATTGGCGGACTCATTACGGCTACGCTGCTGACCCTGTTTGTGCTGCCAGTACTGTACGTGCTCATTGAACGGCGGTTTGGCAAAAAATTCGGGCAATCCAACCCCGAAACAAAACCCGTAACGGTTCCAATAGCTAACTGGCTGCTGATTGGGCTGGTTGGGTTGGGTACGTCGTTGTGGTCGTCAACGGCAATAGCACAGGCTACCGCTCAACCAAGCGTGGCCCGGACGGGCGCCGGGGATGGTCTTTCGCTGACTCAGGCGTTGCAACAGGCATCCGCCAACAACCCTCAACTGCGGGTGTCGCAACTTAATGTCGGCTATCAGCAATCACTGCGCGGCACGGCGGGCGACGTGGGCAAAACCGACATCGCCACCACCATCGGTCAGTACAACAGCCGCTACGTCGACCAGTCGTTTACGGTGGGTCAGCGGTTACCCAACCCGGCCCTGGTGCGGGGGCTGCGTTTGCTGGCCGATGCCCGCACCGCCGGAGCCGATGCCGACGGTCAGCTGACCCGCGCCGATCTGACCCGGCAGGTGAAAGCTACCTACTATCAGCTTTGGTATGTGCAATCGCTGGCGGGTTTTCTCCATAGTCAGGATAGTTTGTTTGCCGCCATTGCACGTGGAGCCGAGGTACGTCGGCGCACGGGTGAGGGGACCCTACTAGAACAGACAGCCGCCGACGTGCAACGCCGACAGGCCCAAACCGCCCTAAGTCAGAACGCATTAGACGCGCAGATTCTGGCCCGGCAGTTGCAGACCCTGCTGGCTTCGCCCGCCCCGCCCGCCATTCCTGATACGCTCCTGACCGAGCGAACGTTGCCCCGCATCGACTCGTCGTTGCTGGCGCAAAATGTCGAGCTGACCCTGCTTGGACAACAAATCGAGATTGCCCGGCGCGAAACCGATGTGGAAGCCGCCCGACTCAAACCCGATTTCACCCTGGGCATCACCAATCAGTCGCTACAGGGCGTTCAAACACTACCTAACGGGGCGGGTGATCGTTTCTACGGGTTCGGCAGCCGCTTCACCTACGGGCAGGTGGGCGTGTCGATTCCCGTGTTTGCTAAACCACTCCGGGCACGCGTTGCAGCAGCCCGCATCGGACAGGAGCGGGCGGAGGCTCAGCGCACGGCCCGGCAACGTTCCCTGGAAGGCGAGCTAGCCACGACGATCCAGAGCTACCAGAAAAACCGGCAGGCTCTGTCATATTACCGCGAATCGGCCCTTCCCCAGGCCGCGCTGATTCGGGAGCAGGTCACAAAAGCTTACCGGGCGGGCGAAATCGGCTACGTCGAACTGCTGCAAAACCTCCGAACCGTCAGCGAGATTCAGACCGGCTACTTAGCGGCGCTCAACGACTTAAATCAAACCTTAATCAATCTCGACTTTTTGTTGGGACGAATCGACTAATGAAACCGATCCATCTGCTTATCCCTCATATCTTGCTGTTCGCACTGCTCACCGGAGCGTCGTGCAAACAGAAGCCCGAAGAAGCTAAAAGCGGCGCAGCAACCACCCAATCAGATACCGCAACCGCCGAAGAGGAGCAAGAAGAAGCGGGTCTAATCGAACTGACCGAAGCCCAGTACCAGACCGTCGGCGTGAAGCTGGGCCGGTTGGAGCAGCGGCAAATGAGCCAGTTGATCCGCGTCAACGGGTCGCTGAGGGTGCCGCCCGGTCAACAGGTGTCGGTATCGTCGTCCTACGGCGGCATTCTCAAATCGGCGAATCTGCTGGCGGGTACGTCGGTGCGGCATGGGCAAACGCTGGCCGTACTGGAAAACCCGGAGTTTATCCGCATTCAGCAGGAATATCTGGAAACGATTAGCCAACTCACCTTTCAACAGCAGGAATTTGAGCGGCAGCGTGAACTGAGCCGCGAGAACGTAGGTGCGTTGAAAACGCTGCAACAGGCTACGGCTCAATTAGGTGCGCTACGGGCGCGGGTGGGCGGCCTTCGGCAGCAACTCGCGCTGTTGGGCCTCAATCCGGCCCGACTTACCCCCGAAACCATCACCCGTACCATCAGCGTTCGTGCGCCCATCGGCGGTACGCTCACGCAGGTCAACGTGAACCGGGGGAGTTACGTGGCGGCTAACGACGCGCTGTTTGAGATTATGAACACCGCCGGGCTGCTGGCTGAATTAACTGTGTTTGAGGGTGATTTAGCCCGAATGCAGATTGGTCAGCGGCTCAGGTTGTCAGTCGTAGGCGTATCGGGCGAACGCACCGGACGGATCAAACTCATCAACCGCGAAGTGAATACGGACCGGACGGTGAAGGTCTATGCGAGTTTAGACAACCCGGCTTCCGGCGCGCTGCGGCCCGGCACGTTTGTGAAGGCCGTGATCGAAACGGGGGCGGCTACCGAACCGGCCCTGCCCGAACCGGCGGTGGTTCAGTCGGGCAACAGCAGTCAGATTTTTATGTTTGCCGGGACAGAAGACCACGAGGGGACGATCCACTACCGGTTTAGGCCCGTACCGGTACGGGCGGGCGCGGCCCAGAATGGGTACCGAGCCGTAACCCTGCCCACCGGCGTAGCAGCCGATGTACAGGTCGTGCTGGCGGGTGCGTATGATATTCTCTCGGCCAGCGCCGGGAGCGAAGAAGGGGGCGAACATGGACACTAATCGCATGGAACGAATCGACTCCGTATTGCTAACGCCAACGGGTAACAAAGTCCACCTGCACGCCCGCGATTATAGTCGCAGCGTGCGGCTGAATCGCCTGATATCGGAAAACGAGCTGACGTTTGCCCACTACCCGGTTCTGTCGCTCTCCATTGCTGATGAAGCGGGTTTAGTGCTGTGGAGTGAGGAGGTGTATGCCTATGCGTTCCGGAGAAACCTGACGAAGCCCGGATTGAAAGCACGTTTGCGGTATGGTAAAGCCCGCCCATCGGCATCGAAACCCACGGGGAAGCGGTTGATTTTTCAATTCGGGTGTACTACACGTTAAATCCAGACTGAGATAAACCCTTATTTGGTTTTGCTATGACTCCTCTGTTTCAACAGATCATTACCTACGCGATGCTACCAACCCTGGCCCTGATGGGCGGGGGGCTGCTGGCCCTGTTTATCCGCTTCGGCGTTCAGGCTCGTTCGGCCATTCTGCATTTTGCGGCCGGCGTGGTATTCTCGGTCGTAGCGGTTGAGATTCTGCCCGGCGTAGTCCGTCTGCACAGCCCGGCCCTGACCACCGTAGGGTTCGCGCTGGGAATCGGACTGATGCTGTTGATCCGCTACCTGACCGCAACTCCGGAAAATCCAGAACGAGGAGATGTTGTTACGGCGTCCCGCTTACCAACGGCGTTTCTGCTGGCTGTTGGGGTCGATCTGTTTATCGACGGGCTGCTGTTAGGGATTGGCTTTGCGGCTGGGGCCAAAGAAGGAGTATTACTGGCGGTCGCTTTGGCCGTGGAAGTCCTCTCGCTGGGGCTGGCTACCGCCACCTCTTTGCAGGAAAGGGGGCTATCCCGCGCCCGAATTATGAGTTTGCTGGCCGGGTTGTCGGCAATTTTCTTTGGCAGTGCGCTGGCTGGAGCCACCCTGTTGCACAACCTGCCCGAAACGGGTTTAGACCTTGTGTTATCTTTTGGGCTGGCCGCCCTGCTGTTTTTAGTGACCGAAGAACTGCTGGTAGAAGCCCACGAAGCGGAAGAAAAACCCTGGCTGACGGCCATGTTCTTCGGTGGTTTTTTGTTGTTTCTAATTCTGGGAATGATTTCCTGATAAGTAGATTCTTATCTGTATTGTGCGTTAAAAGCAAAACAACGAAACTAGATGCTCTGGAACTTACTGATTGGCAGCATTTTACTGGGATCTATTCACGCGGCCATTCCTAATCACTGGTTGCCGGTGGTGCTGATTGGCCGCGCCGAGGGCTGGTCACAGCGTGAAACGCTGGGGGTGGTGGCGCTAAGCGGATTCTTCCATACACTCAGTACGGTGGTGCTGGGCATCGTCATCGGGGCTATCGGTGTAGAGGTTTCCGAACGGCTCGAAGCCCAAACCCGGCTGATTGCCTCGCTGCTGCTGGTGTTTATGGGCCTGATCTACTTTGCCATGCACGATGCTAACTCTGCCCATGAACACGTACCTAAAGGGCTGGTGGGTCGCTCGAAAGCAACCATCATCACGACCTTGTCGGTGGCCATGCTGTTCTCGCCCTGCCTGGAGATCGAGACGTTCTTTTTTACGGCGGGTACGCTTGGCTGGACCGCCATCAGCACACTGGCCCTGACCTATACCGTCGTCACCATTGCCTGCATGGTTGGATTAACGGCCCTCTCGTACCGGGGGTTGGCCCGCGTTAATTGGCACTGGCTCGACCATAACGAGAAACGTATTACCGGCGGCATTCTGATTGCCTTGGGCATTTTCACTTTTTTCATTGAACTCTAAAATTATCTATGGCACACGATCACGACCATGAAGGTCACGACCATAACGACGGTGATGATGTCGAACTGATTGAAGCAGGCACCACACCCGCAGCAGCGGCCAGTAAAGAAGGCCCTGACCAGGCCTGGCGCACCTACATACCTGCCGCCATCAGCTTAGTGCTGTTGCTGGGTGGCATTACGCTGGATTATGTCAAACTAAGCTGGTTTAAAGACCCTATCCGGCTTATCTGGTACGTGGTGGCTTACCTGCCCGTTGGCTGGCCGGTGCTGCGCCGGGCTTTGAGCAGTATACTTCGTGGTGATGTATTCACCGAATTTTTCCTGATGGGCGTGGCTACCCTCGGCGCATTTGGTATCCGCGAATACCCCGAAGGCGTGGCCGTGATGCTGTTTTACACCATTGGCGAATTGTTTCAGGATGCTGCCGTACTCCGGGCACGTCGAAGTATCAAAGCCCTGCTTGATGTTCGCCCCGACGAGGTAACTATACTCAAAAACGGACAGGCGCAGACCGTTAAAGCGGTTACAGTGGCCGTTGGTGACGTTGTTCAGATCAAACCTGGCGAAAAAGTAGGGCTGGATGGCACCATGCGTTCTTCGTCAGGTACGTTCGATACGGCGGCTCTGACGGGCGAAAGCGTCCCCCGCACGATTGAAAAAGGGGAAGCGGTGCTGGCGGGCATGATTAACCGGCAGTCGCTGGTGGAGATGGATGTTACCACGCCCTATCAAGATTCCAAACTGTCGCGTATTCTCAAATTAGTGCAACAGGCTACGGGCCGGAAAGCACAGACTCAGGAGTTCATTGCCCGTTTCGCCAAAATATACACGCCAATCATCTGTCTGCTGGCGGTACTGATTACCGTGGTGCCATACTTCTTTGTGGCTGATTACAAATTTGCTGACTGGTTATATCGGGGATTGGTCTTTCTGGTAATCGGTTGTCCGTGTGCGCTGGTGATCTCCATTCCGTTGGGCTACTTCGGCGGCATTGGGGCCGGATCAAAGCAGGGTATTCTGTTTAAAGGCTCCGTGTTTCTGGATTTGATGACGCAGGTTAAAACGGTCGTCATGGATAAAACCGGTACGTTGACTAAAGGCGTGTTCAAGGTGCAGGAGGTGAAACCGGTAAGCATCGACGCGAAGGGACTGGCCCGACTCACGGCCGCGCTGGAAAGCAAATCCACGCACCCGGTGGCTACGGCCATCATCGAGTATGCAGGTACGGGCTACGAGTCGATCACGGTCGACAACGTCGAGGAAATTGCCGGGCATGGACTGAAAGGGATAGTAGACGGGAGGGAAATGCTGGCCGGCAACGCCAAACTACTCCGTAAGTTCAGTGTATCGTTCGATGAGAGCCTGACCCAAATTTCGTTCACTATCGTCATGACGGCCATCGACGGACAGTTTGCGGGCTACTTCACCATCGCCGACGAGATCAAACCTGATGCCGCCGACGCGGTCAAACGCCTGAAGGCCGATGGTATCCGTACCGTGATGCTGTCGGGCGACAAGTCAGCGGTAGTTGAGATCGTCGCCAAACAGGTGGGCGTTGACGAGTGGCACGGCGATCTGCTGCCCGAAGACAAAGTAGCGCAGGTCGAGCGGCTCAAAGCCGAGTTGGCGGGCAACCCAAAAGCAAAACTAGCTTTCGTCGGCGATGGCGTGAACGACGCGCCGGTGGTCGCCTTGGCCGACGTGGGCATAGCGATGGGCGGCTTAGGGTCGGATGCTACTATCGAGACTGCCGACGTCATTATTCAGAACGACGAACCATCCAAAATCGCCACCGCTATTGATATTGGCCGGGCCACCCGCCGAATTGTCTGGCAGAATATCACCCTGTCGATGGTGGTTAAAGCCATTGTGCTGGTGCTGGGTGCGGGCGGATTAGCCACGATGTGGGAGGCCGTCTTCGCCGACGTGGGCGTAGCGATGCTGGCCATTCTGAACGCCGTGCGGGTGCAGAATCTTAAGTTCAAGTGAGGTATAACCAATGAGACCCGTAGCCACCCAACTACGGGTCTCATTTAGGAAAAACGGCTGAAGGCTCCGTATGCTACCGATGGCGTTGGACAGATATTAAAAAGTCACTGTCTCACAATTCGCTCTACTCGTTAGCGCTTATCAGCTAGATGGAGTAGCCCCGTTTTTTTGGTTTTCAAATACGTAGCGGCATGCACGAGTTGATAGGCAGGATTTGCCTCGAAGAGCTCCTCAAGTACCCCCACGTGAGCCACGCCGTACACGGCTAACACCCGCTGCGCCTGACTTTGCTGCTGCGCCCGGAGCATGTTGGAGTAGATTTTGAGGTTTCGGTTGTAGAACAGCGTAATAAAATGCGCCCCAATGTATTCGGTATCCACCTTGCCCAAGTCCACTGAATTTGTCCCACCCGCTGCAAACGTACCATTCATTACCAACGCCGGGGTGTTGAATTGCACGCGGTGTACCAAAGCAATCATGGTGGGGTGGTTGGCCAACGCCAAGTAATCGTAGAGAGAAAGGCTATCACGCTGTACTAAGGTCCGCAACGGCCGCGATGTAGTCTGTAGTAGCTTCAAGTCTTGCTGGTAGGCCTCAATGTTGGTGCCGGTGCTCAACAGGGATTGGGAGGTGGCAGCGAAGTAATCTACCGCCTTGGGGCTGGGTAGCTGCAGTTGCTTAGCCAAAGCGAAGCCTATTTGGTAACGCTCGCTGCGACCGGTTGGTAAGCGATCTAGTGACAGGAGTCCTTTTTGGTACAAAGCATACAGGCTATCAATCTGTGCCTGCTCGCTGGGCTCGGCCTCGACCAAGATCACCTCGGGCCGAAACCGGGCGAGTTGCGCTCGCACCTGAGCCAGCTCGTCTTGTTTTTTGGGAGTGAAGACATCCGACGCGGGTTGTTTATTATACAGTTGGTTGAGGTGGTCGGAGCCAACGACCATAACTTGAACTTTAGCCGTTGGGGTAGTTTGCGCACTACCAGATAGGGGCAGGCATAGACTCAGGAGAGCCAGTGCGTGAACAAGAATGAGACGCAAAGTCGAAAAAAGGAGGTGCATGGGTAATTAAGGAGAATGAGAGAGCAAATATAAATACCTAGTACCTTGCAAAGCAAAGTAGCCACAGAAAAGATTGCTCACCTATTCACTTTCTTGTACAAGATGCATTTACCGATGCATAATTTGATGCCTAGCTATGATTAGCAAGCGCTCATTGTGGTAGGAAATCCAGGATTGATGTCTGCCTATTTCTTAGGCTAACTCTATGTTGCTTCCCCTATGAGTCCGCCCCACTCAACTAAAGGCCCTCTGTTAAAATGATTGTCTCATCAAAGGCTCCTACGGTGGTACCAAAACGGTGCACCGACGTTACTACAGCGATGGGAACCCGCTGGGGACAGTGGAATTTGACATCGAAGATGAATCATCAGGAACACAGAAGTATTTTGCCCTGTCTGGCCCCATTCTGAAAACACTGCAACAGGGCGATACGCTGGTGTAGACGAACTGGAATCGAAGCTGCATCCCGACCTAGTTCGTAAGCTTGTCGGGCTTTTTCACTCGCCCGAGACCAACCCGCACAACGCTCAAATAATTTTCAATACGCACGACAGTAACCTGTTGGGGGCAAGTGGCGAGGCCAAACCCATATTCCGACGCGATCAGATCTGGTTTGTCAGAAAAGACCGGTACGGCGCGTCCTCGCTTTACGCACTGTCGGACTTTAAGACGGATACAGTTCGCAAGGGAGATGATTATCGCGAGAAGTACCTGCAAGGTCGGTTCGGAGCCATTCCCTACCTAAGCGATTATGAACAGATGGTAAGCCATACATTGCAGACCAGTATGGAAGATACCCAAATCGATGGCCGGTAGTCGAATGAAAGCTATCCGCGAGCATCAGGAGCGTGATGGAAAACGGGCTAAACGGGCTGCTGCCCGGTCCATGAGTCGCGCAGAACCCAGTGAAACGGAGTTCATTCGGCTATTGATCGTTACGGAAGGGGTCAACACGGAGGTGAGCTACTTCGATCAGTTCAGGGTACCGACCGTACAGGTTAAGGCCGTAGGAACGGGCTATAATACGGTGTCATTGGTTCGCTGGGCGGAGCAAATTCGTGATGAAGAGGCACGGAAGGGCAATGACTACGATCAGGTCTGATGCGTGTTTGACAAAGATGACTTTCCAGTTGACGATTTTAACGAGGCCGTAGACTTGGCTCAACGCCTGTTCGGGAAGGATCGCGTGGCCTATTCCAATCAGTCGTTCGAGTATTGGCTGCTCCTTCATTTTCTGGATCATCAGGGGGGCGGCATGCACCGTCGGCAGTACGATGCCCGCATCAATCAATGTCTTGCACCATATAGTATCAGGTATGAAGGTTGTGACAGCAAGCTGATCAGTACGCACTTTTTCGACCTGTTGCTGGCTATCGATCCACAAACCCGCTCGTCTTTGCCCGGAACCTGTCCGGGACGTAGCCGCTTTTCGATTTTGAGGAACCGTTGGCCGCCCTGCTGACCGACGGACACGTCCCGATTAACGGCCGCTAACTTTCCCTGCTGCTGAAGGTCAACCAGAATGAGCGTTACGGTCGACTGGGCAAACAGGCAGGTGGGTACGCTCAGCAGGGCTGCCAGCAGACTGCGCCAGAGCCCGGCCGGTAGCGGAGTAATTTGTTGGCGGAGGTTCATCAGGCGGTTGGTTGAGTTTAGCGTGGTAAAAAAGCAATCAGTTAGGTGTGACCTTCAGGTCCGCAAAGTAGCCTTCGGTGCCCATCTCGACCCACAGGGCAATTGCCCCAGACCCGGTAGCCCCGTACTTCATATCCTTCACCACCAGCGAAGGCTGTTTGGTGTCATTCAAATACAGCCGGGCTTCCTGACCCTGCACCACAATTTTCAGCGTAATCCACTTATTCAGCGTCATGTCCGCGTACGATTCGTACTTCTCCGGTGATTCCTTGCGCAACTGGTCGAATTTATGATTGGGGTAGGCGTAGTACTGAATCGAGTGGTTACGCCGAACCTGATCCTCGGCCCGCCCATTGGTGGGGCGGATGTAGATGCTTTCGTAGCGGGTGTTGTCGTCGTTGATGCGGAAAGCCACGCCGATAAAGCCCCGCGCTGAGGGCGGGGCGCTCTTGAGCAGGCGGCTCAACACCTTGACCTCAATAGTACCGTTGCTGAATGGCAGATCCTTGATGCGGACGAACGTGGGTTCATCGACAGCTTTTACGGTGGAATCTTTCACCACCCGCAGGGCTTCCCGGCCCTGCACCCGCTCGAACGACATCGCTACCTGATGGGGTGTCAGCCGGGCTTTCTCCAGTTTGATAACCTGGGCGTAACTGCCGGCAGTGCTCAGCAACAATCCGCCCAACAGGGCATACATCGTACGTTTCATTGACTTACTACTGGGTGACACAACGTAAAAAATTATAGGTAAGCGACTAACCAGCCTATGGCAGGACGACCAGTTTACCGGTGGCCTGATTATCCTCCATGACCTGATGGGCCGCTACGATCTGATTCAGTGAAAACGTCCGGCTGACGGCGAGTTTGACCAACCCTGATTCGACCTGCCGGATAAAGTTCTCGAACACGGCCGTGGGGCTGGTGATCTGTCCGCTGTCGTAGGTCGTCAACCGCACCGTGGCAGGGATGAACTCCATCGGCGCGAAGTTGGCAATTGACCAGTGTTCGGCCAGCATCCCGCTCATGCAGCCGGTTCCACCAGGTCGTAGGCAATGCAGTGAATCGGCCAGCGTCGTGGTGCCGACCAGTTCGAGCACCTTGTCGACACCACCCGGATAGAGGGCGCGCACGGCCTTGTCCACGCTCCCGTTGTCGATCAGTACGTGGGTGGCTCCGTTGGCCAGTAGTGCCCCCGCTTTTTGCCGATTGCGGGTCGTGGCCAGCACCGTCAGGTCTGCCGCCTGCGCCAGTTGGGTTGCCAGCATGCCGACCGAAGAGCTACCCCCGCGAATCAGCAGCGTTTCGCCCGGCTGGCAATCCAGGGCAGGGTAGAGGGAGCCGTAGGCCGTCTGAAACATTTCAGGAATGGCTCCCAGCACATCGTAGGGCAGCGTGCTGGTGAAGGAGTGTAGCTGCGACTTAGGCAGTACCGTGTACTCGGCGTAGCTCCCGTCGAAGGCCCGTCCCATGCCGCCCATCAGGGCCATGACCTGCTGCCCGGCAGCCAGTTCGCCCGAAGGGTCGTTTTCTACCTCACCCACGCATTCAATACCCAGTATACGCGGAAACTGGACGCCGGGCGAGTAACCTTTGCGGGTCATCAGCTCTGAGCGGTTTAGCCCGAAGGCCCGCACCCGGACCAGCACCTGCCCGTTGCCGGGCAGCGGCACGGGCCGTTCTTCCAGTTGGAGCACCTCGGGCGGGCCGGGACGATGTATAACGACAGCTTTCATGGGGAAGCCTATGTTGAGTACGACAAAAATGGCCGTCCACCGATGTTCCACCAATAAACTAGCTTAAGAAATAGCCGTAACCTAGCCACAAAAAACGCCAGTCCTCCACGTTCAGCCTGTTGCGTCAACATACCCTGTTCGGTCGACTTACTCCGGTTTATACATGTGCGTCGACTGACCCACCAGCTTCCACTGCCCGTTTACTTTCTCCAGCATTCGGATTTCGCGCGAAAACGTCGATACGCCTGCTTTGGTGATCGATTCCTCGTCGTGGCTCACCCAGGCACTGCTACCGTGGATGCTCATTTTGACGTTGGTGAGTTTGGCCGAACCACCTCCGCCGGTCATCGTCGCCGGGGGATTGATCATCAGCGACGGCGCTACGTCCAGCGACCGGCCATCGGCCAGCGACACCAGAATCCGGCTGTAGGGTCGCACCTGCCAGCAGTCGGCATGGCCTTTTACGTCGCCTGAACGCCAGGTCGCGGCTTCTCTGTCGAGCACCGCCCGGATGGATAACGAATCGTTGATGGCCTGACCCCTTACGCTCAGAAGCGTAAGGGTCAGGCCAATAAGCAGTATGTATTTACGCATGGAAAACGGCATTCGGTAGAGTTAATAAAAACAGGTCCAGGATGGTCGATCAAGCCAATAGTTTCATGCCCACAGGGTCCCAGTTGACGATCTTCTTGCTCAGGTAACTGCTGTTGCAGGCCAGCGCGGGCGCAGCGGCCCGGAAGCCAAAGGTCGCATCTTCCACCACGGGCTTACCCGTGCGGATGGCGTCGAAGAAATTGGTGAAATGGTCCAGGTGGTCGCTGTAGCCCTCCGGGGCTTTGAACACGATGTCGGCCTTGCTGTTGCGCTTACGCTGATCGGGCGTCCATTTGGCGTCGTAGGCCTGCTGCATCTGATCCTGCATCTGTTTGGAGAAGGTGAACAACGAATCGTAACCGCCAAAACCGGGTGCTTCGGGCAGCCGGCTGTGTTTGACGATGATATCATTGCCGACCACGTCGATGGTACCTTCCGAGCCCACCAGCCGGATCACTTCCTGTCCGCCCGTGCCGCTGATAAAGTTCACCTGCAAGGTCAACTGAAAGGCTGCGTGTTCGGGGCTGTCGGGGTACTGCATCACCCCCGACATGACGTCGGGTAGGTTGCGCCCGTCTTTCCAATAGCTGAACTGCCCGGTGCTGTAGATGCTCTTGGGCCCTTTCGAGTTAGTTATGAAGTGGGTGCCACTTAGCAGGTGGATAAACAGATCGCCCGCCACGCCCGTACCCACTTCCTTAAAAGCCCGCCACCAGAAGAACTTCTTGGCGTCGAAGGGCATCTTGGCCGTCACGGCGATAAACTTGTCCCAGTCGGTGGTCTGCGCGTCGGCGTCGGTGGGAATCGTATACTCCCATGCCCCAATGGAGCTCTGCCGGTCGTAAACAGCGTTGACCATGTTGAGCTTGCCGATTTCACCCGCCGCCAGCAGTTCTTTAGCTTTGGCGTAGCCGAGGCTACTTACTCGTTGGCTCCCCACCTGAAACACTTTTCCCGCTTTTTTAGCCGCTGCGATGACGGGGTATCCTTCGCTGATTTTGTAAACCATCGGCTTTTCACAGTACACGTGCTTGCCAGCCGCCAGGGCGTCCTGCGCGATGCGGGCGTGCCAGACGTCGTGGGTGGCGATGATCACCGCGTCGATGTCTTTGCGAGCCAGCAGTTCCTTGTAATTGCGGGTGGTGTAGACCCCGCTGCCGAAGGTTTCTTTGGCGTTTTCGATCCGGCCCGTGTACAGATCACAGACCCCCGCCAACTCAACGCCCGGCACCTTGAGGGCTGTGCCGGAGTCGAAATGGCCCTGTACCCCGTAGCCGATGAGGCCCAGCCGGATGGTGTCGTTAGGCGACACCGGCCGTTCATAATGCAGAATGCGTTCTTCGGCTTTAGCCTGCGCGGCCAGCGACGACAGGGGGGCGGAAGCGGCTATCAGACTGGTCGCGCCGATCTGCTGCAAAAACCGTCTTCTGGACGATGCGTTGTGGTTTTTCATGGTCGATAAAAGGATAGGTGTTAATTTACTTGACCTGATAGCTGACAAAGGCAATTTTCTGGCTGTCGGGACTCCACGAGGGTACGTTGATGGTGCCCTGCCCGCCGTAGAAGACGGGCGTCAGGTCTTTGATCGCTTTGGTCTTGGGGTTCATCAGCCGCAGCTTGACGTTTTTGCCGAACAGGTGGGCCTGCTTTTCGTCGGAGGTGTAGGCGATGTAAACGATCCAGTTGTTGTCAGGCGAAGGGTGGGCAAACCAGTTCGAGTTGTCGTCAGTAGTGAGCTGTTCGGGGTTGGAACCGTCGGCCCCCATGCGCCAGATCTGCATGTGGCCGGTGCGGTAGGAGTTGAAATAAATGTACCTACCGTCGGGCGAGTAGTCAGGGCCGTCGTCGAGGCCCTCGGTGCTGGTGAGTCGTTTTTCGGTGCCCCCGTCGACGCCGATGGTGTAGATGTCGAAGTTGCCGTTGCGCTCGGCGCAGTAAGCCAGCGTCTTGCCGTCGGGCGTCCAGCCGTGCCAGAACGAGGGCACCTCCGTGGTTACTTTTCTGGGTTGCCCGCCCGTGATGGGCAGCAGAAAAATGGCTGACTTATAGGGTTTGGTAGAGGGGTCGGCCTTGTCGTTATGACTGACGACGAGCCACTTTTTATCGGGCGAAATGCCGTGGTCGTTGTTGCACTGGGTGATGGTTCCGGTATTGATGGGATTCACTTTCTTTGACGCCAGGTTCAGCGTATACATTTTGCCCCGGCTGTTGAGTACCAGGTAATTGTCAGGGTGCCAGTTGGGGGCTTCAAAGTGGTCCTTGACGGCCAGCACCGTGTCGATCTTGCCAGTTCGGATGTCGAGCGTCTGAATGTAGCTCGTCGTATCCTGCTTAACCTGACCGAGGGCGTAGAGCGAGTTAAGCAGCCCCATGGTAATCAGGGACCAGGAGCGTAGAGGAGGGCGTAGTGCCGAAAAAGAAGGGTTGCCTTTTCTGAGCGATCACTATGAAAAGTACAAAATAGTGAAGCCGCATAAAATCACTAACTTTAAGTCACTATAATGGTAAAATACAATTCATAATTGCTTCCTGAATAAGTCTGTAACGTCTTTTCCGTGGCCTGTGCTATTTACTGTCGACTGGGTTCACTACTGACATACCGCTGTCACTGCTCTGGCTTTTCTTTGTGTGGTCAATCAATCGACAACTTCAACCAATAGTAAGCCATGGAAAACACAGCGCAGCTTAGCCAAACAATGGATCAGATCGTTCTTTCACCCGAGCAACTTCTTGCCCATTGGCAGGGACACCGGGGACTCACCCGCCGGTTGATCGAAGCCTACCCCGATGAGCACTTCTTTTCGTATACCCTGGGCGGCATGCGACCTTGCTCGGCGCTGATTTATGAAGTACTACAAATGGCCGACCAGAGCATGCAGGGCGTTATTTCGGGCCAGTGGCCTTCCTTTGGGGAGGGGGCGGAGGCAGCTCCCAAAGCCACGACGAAGCAGCAGGTACTGGCGCAGTGGGATCGAGTGACCCAGACGATTAACGCCCATTGGCCGCAGATTCCACCTGCTCGTTTCCAAGAAGTGGACAAGGCTTTTGGTCAGTATGAAGGACCAATCTACTGGTTTCTATTCTACCTGATCGATAATGAAATTCATCACCGGGGTCAGGCGTATGTCTACCTCCGCACCCTGGGCGTAGAACCGCCCGCTTTCTGGGATCGCCCCCAGGTATAATCCACCGGGACGCCCCCAAGGAGAAAGCCGTTTTACAAAAGCCTTTGCCATTATAAAGATTGGCAAAGGCTTTTATGGATCGCGCTGGCGGCTATCCATTCGGTGATACCTATTCTTCTCACGATGAGAGCGTTTTAAGAGATTTGCATATATTTTGTTTTAAGGTAATCCAACGTACGCATGTGAACAAATGCATGATACGAACCTGTGAGAGCGGGTTTTGTACGCCATTAACCGCAACAATTCTTTTGCTCCTGTATCGGGGGGCACTTCGCTGAACCATAGGAGCAGAACACGCAGCAATCCTCCGCCAGCGGCTTTAAAAGGGTCTGGCAGGAGGTGCATTCATAAAAATAGATACAAGCATCGGTCGGCATGATCTCCGCTGCTTGGTGGCCACAATTTGGGCATTTAATCACAGATTTTAGTGTGACGGTCACTGCTTAAAGCGTTTTACTAGTGACTTTGTAGCCCTGTAGCATTCACCGTTTTTCCGATGTCGGCTAAGGTTTCATCCAGAATAGCAGTAATTCTGCAATGGGCTGGACAATCGGCAACTGCATCCAACAATTGCTTCTTGAGAGCCTGCAATTGAATGATTTGTTCCTCGATTAGCCGCACTTTTTCCAGCACTAGGTCTTTGCCTGCGATGCAGTCCAGCCCGCCGGTTTCGTAAGAGCCAATGACCTGCTGAATTTCTGTCAGTGTGTAGCCAATTTTCTTTAATTCCTTGATTGCCCGGAGTCGTGATAGAATGGCGGGTGAATATTCCTTATAATTATTTTCTCGCCTGGCCTTTTTAGACAGGCGCAACAGACCGATTTTTTCATAATACCGGATTGTATCCCGCGAAAAGCCCGATTCCTGGGCAATGATGCCGATGAGCATAACTATTTATGGGTGAAATGCTTGACAGTGGACTATACTCCACCGTTTAAATTTACCAGAAAAATCATGAAATCACTCCTACTTACCGGGTTCGCCTGGCTGCTTGTGCTGTCGGGCATGGCTCAGACAAAATCAACAAAAACAATGGAAACCGAAACCGTTTTGAAAACGAAAATCGCCCTGGCCTGCAAGCTCACGGATAAAGACCAGATCAAGCGAATGAATGAATTGCACCAGACACTTTTTAAAAAGGTGTCGCGCGCCGTGGAGCATCCGGCCAGCTACGAACTGGTATTTGAGAAGTCAGATAATGCCATCGTTAGCGATCTGACCGAATTTATCAAATTCGAGCGGTTGTGCTGCCCTTGGTTGGTATTTCATCTAACTTTTCAGCCCGAAGAAGGCCCGATTTCTCTGGAAATGGGGGATTCTGCCGAAACCAAAGAAATGGTTTATCTGGTGATGGAGTTAGACAAACTCGACAAGCGCACTGCTCGATAGGTCGTTCTGTTTAATTCCTGGGTGCGTAATAGATGATGCATACACCAATCAGCGCAATGAGTGCGCCAATCATATCGTATTTGTCTGGTCGAAAACCATCTACCTTCCAGGCCCATAACAGAGCCATGACAATGAAAAATCCGCCATATGTTGCGTAAACGCGGCCAAATCCGGCGGGCTGGAAGGTGGCCACGATGCCATAGCCCACTAGAATGATACCGCCAATAATGCCATACCAAAGCGGTTTACCTTCCTTCATCCACTGCCAAATTAAGTAGCCACCCCCAATCTCGCATATCCCAGCCAGGATAAAAACTATGACGGACTTTAGTAAGATCATAAAATTGTTCGATTCGTTCTTAGACACTTAATGTCGCAAAATAACAACACAACGGCAGTCGCTCAGCAAACGAATATAGCAACCATTTTACGGGTTATTCTTGACTTCATTTTGTCCATTCAGCTTTTGCCGCTTCCAGGTCCCGTTGAAAGGCTGGATTCTGGAAATAGTATGTCAGCATTCGATGCGTCACCTGGCGGGCGACTTCGTTATCGCTGGGATAGTGAATTCCCATGATCTCGCGCGAACGCCGAATCTCTTCGGCGAGTTTGAGAAATTCGGCCCGGTGTTGTGGTAGCAATTCACTCCAGGTGTATGCCTGGATAAAAGCCCATAAGGTGTGCCCACTGGCAAAGGATGGAGAGCCGATCCGGGTCAACGGCTTCAGCTCTGCTTCCAGATGGTAGGGGCGAGGGCGGATAACGTGATATTTGATGGTAAACTCCATCACCCGCATATCCCGCATAACACCTTTTAGAAGGAGGGCCGTTTTCGGGTATTTCTCTGCTGTGCAGGCGGCACCCAAAATTTCGCGTCCTTCAAAAAACAGGTCTTTCAAATTCTGGTAGTGGCTTAATTGCGTTGATCGGCAAAGAAAAACTGATTAATAAACAAGCCGATTGTGGTATCGTGGACCGCTACTGATTTGGAGAAACAAATGGTTCGGCGGGTCAGTC
>Ga0160428_1001222_pt1 | contig 20736 bp, 17 predicted proteins | sample SolpanmetagenomM_FD_108198 | JGI IMG/M metagenome (GOLD analysis project Ga0160428, IMG submission 108198) | Solar panel surface microbial communities from Lawrence Berkeley National Laboratory, California, USA - M | ecosystem: Engineered > Built environment > Solar panel > Unclassified ... | reverse complement strand
TACAGCCGGGCAGCTTTGACCAAGCAAAATTACTCACTAGCATAAGGAGACGACGGCAATGGCCATCATGATAACCGACGAGTGCATCAACTGTGGTGCCTGCGAACCGGAATGCCCCAACACTGCCATCTACGAGGGCGGCGCCCAGTGGCGCTGGGCCGATGGCACCACGCTAAAAGCTGTCGAAACCATCGATGGCAAAGTGGCGGGTGGCACCGACCCCCAGCGCCCCGTATCGAACGAGTATTACTACATCGTGACCGATAAGTGCACCGAATGCGTAGGCTTTCACGAGGAGCCGCAGTGCGCCGCCGTGTGCCCCGTAGACTGCTGCGTAGACGACCCCGACCACCGCGAAACCCGCGAGCGCCTGACCCAAAAGCAGCAGTGGCTGCACAAGGCCGCGTAAGAATGTAGCGCGGACTTTGTAGTCCGCGTTTTACTACCTATCAACCAAAAGAACGTCCTGCTGCGCTTGGCGAAACACCTCTACCGCACCATTAGGTTACTAAACCTAGCGGCGCAGTAGAGATGCTTCATCAAGCGCAGCAGGACGTTCTTTTTATTTCTAGCTCAGAATAACTGCCGCCCTACCCCCTGCTCCGTTGCCAACAATGCCAGAAACTTGTCGCGCGATACCTCCTCCGCACCCAGCGCCAGCATATGCGGCGTGAGTTGTTGAATATCGAAAAAGTTAGCCCCGCGGGCCTTTAGGTGCTCGGCCAGCGCCAGCACTGCCAGCTTCGAGGCATTGGGCCGGTGGTGAAACATGCTTTCGCCCGCGAATACGCCCCGCACGGCCACGCCGTAGAGGCCACCCACTAGCTCGTCGCCTTCCCAAACCTCCACGCTGTGGGCGTAGCCGGCGGCATGTAGCGCCTCGTAGCCGCGCACCAACTGTGGCGTTATCCAGGTGCCATCCTGGCCGGGGCGCGGCTGCGCCTGGCAAGCCCGCATCACTTGCCCAAACGCGGTGTCGAAGCTGATGCGCCACGGCGACTGCCGCTGCGCCCGCGCCAGGCTGCGGCCCACGTGCAACTTGTCGAGCCGCAAAATGCCCCGGCGCGGCGGGCAAAACCAGGCCAGCGGCCACCCCGGCACCGGCCACGGAAAAATGCCCTGCGTATACGCCGCCACCAGGTTTTCGACGGTGGGCTGGCCGCCGAGCAGTAGCAGGCCGTCGAGGTCGTCGCGCGCGGCGTTGGGAGGGGGGAAGGTGAGGGGCATTATGGCTAATTATTCGTTTAGTTTTTCAAGAAAGCTTGTGCAGTCTCTTTGGCATCTGTAGCAGCTTTAGGATGAGTAATGACTAATTGATAAACGCTTGCAATAGAGCGCCCTGCGATTGATTGTTGTCCTGAGTTATTGATTCTGCCGGCCATAATAACTGTGAGGTCAGTTGGGTGCCGCAGTAATGAATCGACTAATTCAATTTCGTATTCCGGATAAGCTTCTATACCGTGTAGCACCCCCCACAACACGCCAGCGCTTTCATCATTTGGAAACCGCTCTAGCAACCGAAAAAGAGGAGATAATGCTTCGTTAGGAAATTCTTCTGTCCATAGTTCTTGCAGTAAGTCATCTAAGGCTAGCCAATTACCTTCTTTTGTAGGTTGGAACTGCTCAATTTCGTGTAGAATAGTGGCAGCTGAACGCATGATAAATAGAGAATAAGGTGAGTTTACAAGTAATGGCAAATCGCCACCCCTGTCACGACTTTAGCGCTCATAATTCATGATAGCAGCAGCAAAAATATCCAGCCCACCGCCAACCCTGCCCGCCGTACTTTTGCTACCTAGTAGCTGAATCCCGACCTAATGTCTCTCGCCAAAACTTATTCGCCCGCCGACGTTGAAGCCAAATGGTACCAGCGCTGGCAGGAGCAGGGCTTTTTCCAAGCCAAACCTAACCCCCGCAAGCAGCCCTACACCGTGGTTATTCCGCCGCCCAACGTGACGGGCGTGCTGCACATGGGCCACATGCTCAACAATACCATCCAGGACGTGCTCGTGCGCCGCGCCCGGATGCAGGGTAAAGAAGCACTGTGGGTGCCCGGCACCGACCACGCCAGCATCGCCACTGAGGCCAAGGTAGTGGCCATGCTCAAAGAGCAGGGTATCAATAAGAAAGACCTGAGCCGCGAAGATTTCCTGACCCACGCCTGGGCCTGGAAGGAGAAGTACGGCGGCATCATCCTGGAGCAGCTGAAGCAGCTCGGCGCCTCCTGCGACTGGAGCCGCACGCGCTTCACGATGGAGCCCAAGCTGACCGAGGCCGTGCTGCGCGTGTTCGTGGACTTGTACCGCAAGGGCCTGATTTACCGCGGCGTGCGCATGGTAAACTGGGACCCGCTGGGCGGTACCGCCATCTCCGACGAGGAAGTGATTCCGAAGGATACGCAGGCCAAGATGTACCACCTCAAATACGAGGTGGTAGGGCAGCCCGGCCGCTTCCTCACGGTGGCTACCTCGCGCCCCGAAACCGTGATGGCCGACGTAGCCGTAGCCGTGAACCCCACCGACCCGCGCTACCAAGACCTGGCCGGGCAGCGCGTGCGCATTCCGCTGCTGGGCCGCGACGTTCCGGTTATCCAGGACGAGTACGTGACGGTGGACTTCGGCACGGGTGCGCTGAAAGTGACGCCCGCCCACGACCTGAACGACTACGAGCTGGGTTTGAAACACAACCTGCCAGTTATTGATATTCTGAACGATAACGGCACGCTGAACGAGAAGGCGGAGCTGTACGTGGGCCAGGACCGGTTTGCGGCCCGCCGCAACATCGTGAAGGATTTGCAGGAGGCCGGCTTGCTCGATAAAATCGAGGAATACGCCAGCATCGTGCAGACGTCGGAGCGTACCGGCGCTGTGATTGAGCCCAAGCTGAGCTTGCAGTGGTTCCTGAAAATGGAGCACCTGGCCAAGCCCGCGCTCGAAGTGGTGGAGAACGACACTATCAAGCTGCACCCGCCCAAGTTCAAAAACATGTACCGGGTGTGGATGGAGAACGTGCGCGACTGGTGCATCTCGCGCCAGCTGTGGTGGGGCCAGCGCATTCCGGCTTACTACCTGCCCGATGGCTCGTTTGTGGTAGCCCAGAACGAGGCCGAAGCCGTAGAGCTAGCCCGCGAGCAGAGCGGTAACAACGAGCTGCAAGCCAGCGACCTGCGCCAGGACGAAGACGTGCTCGATACCTGGTTTTCGTCGTGGCTGTGGCCAATTTCGGTTTTCGATGGCTTCGACGACCCCGACAACGCCGACATCAACTACTTCTACCCGACCAACGACTTGGTGACAGCCCCGGAAATCCTGTTTTTCTGGGTGGCGCGCATGATTATGTCGGGCCTGGAGTACCGCAAGGAAGTGCCGTTTAAGAACGTGTATCTGACTGGCATCGTGCGCGATGCGCAGGGTAGGAAGATGAGCAAGCAGCTCGGCAACTCGCCCGACCCGCTCGACCTTATCCGCGACTTTGGCGCTGATGCGGTGCGGACGGGCATGCTGTTTTCGTCGCCGGCCGGCAACGACTTGTTCTACGACCAGAAGCTGATTGACCAGGGCCGCAACTTCAATAATAAGCTTTGGAACGCCTTCCGCCTCGTAAAAGGCTGGGAGGTTGACAACAACTTGCCTTTTGCCAACGAGCAGGCCGTGAAGTGGTTTGAAGCCAAACTAGCCGAAACCGTGGCGGCGCTCGATGAACACTTCGAGAAGTTCCGGATGAGCGACGCGCTGCTGACCGTGTACAAACTGGTGTGGGACGATTTCTGCGGGCAATACCTCGAAATGGTGAAGCCTACCTATCAGCATCCGATTGATGCTGAGACGCTGCGCGCCACCGTCGGTTTCCTCGAAACGCTGCTCAAGCTGCTGCATCCGTTCATGCCCTTCATTACTGAAGAGCTGTGGCACGAGCTGGCCGAGCGCGGCCCCAAAGACTACGTGTGCGTGGCCCACTGGCCTAAGGTCCCTACCCCCCCCAACAGCGTCGAAATACTGGCCAGTATGGACAAGGCGCTGGCCATTGTGGCGGGCGTGCGCAACGTGCGCAACCAGAAGAACCTCGGCCCGGTGAAGCAGTTGGAATTGGCGGTGAAGACCGACGACCAAGCTGCCATCTTGGCCTACGCGCCGCTGGTACGCAAGCTGGCCAACCTCAGCGATTTATCCTTCGCCCAGGAGGCACCGGCTGGCGCGGTTAGCTTCGTACAAGGGGGTAGCGAATTCTTCATCCCGCTCGATATGCAGGTGGACGCTGCCACCGAGCGCACCCGCGTCGAGAAGGAGCTGGGCTACGCCATCGGCTTCCGCGACTCGGTGAATAAGAAGCTGGGCAACGAGAAGTTCGTGGCCAATGCCAAGCCTGACGTGCTGGAGCGCGAACGCCAAAAACTAGCCGATGCCGAAGCCAAAATCGCGGCGCTAGAGCAGGCGCTCAAGGCGCTGTAACTACCAAGAAATAATCTGGAAATATCTGCTAAAACGTCCTGCGAGTAGCTTCGCAGGACGTTTTGCTTTTTCGGTACTTCGCTACTTTACTGGCATGAAACTCTTCCTAATATGGTTGCTCGGTATAGCGACAATAGTTTATTTGTCGGCGTGTACTTGGCTGTATTTCAAGCAGGAAACGCTGTTATTTTATCCGCAAAAGTTGTTGGCAAACTATCAGTTTCAATTTCCTGGCAACTGTACCGAACATATCATTAAGACTCCTGATGATATTGAGCTAAGTAGCCTGCTTTTCAAAGCTGATTCAGCGAAAGGGTTGGTATTCTTCCTGCACGGCAATGGTGGCTCACTAGCCGAATGGGGGCAGCTAGCGGCTACTTATACCAACCTTAGCTATGATGTATTTATGGTTGATTACCGGGGCTACGGTAAAAGTGCGGGTGAGATTTCTAGCCAGGCTCAGCTGCTGAATGATGCAGAAGTCGCTTATCAGCACATGCTTACCAAATACCCTGAGCACTCAATTGTTATTGCGGGCTACTCGCTCGGCACCGGGCCAGCTACTTGGCTAGCCTCCCGGCACCAGCCCAAGCTACTGCTACTACACGCGGCTTATTACAGTATGGCCGATATGGCCGCATATACCATCAAGGTTTGGCCTCTGTTACCCGATTTCCTGCTGCGCTATCCATTGGAAACCAACGTGTTTATTAAGCAGGTAAAGGCGCCTGTCGTGCTAGTTCATGGTGACCACGATGACCTGATTCCGTATAACTCTTCTGTACGATTGTGCTCGTCGGTAAAGTCGCAGGGAAAGTTAATCACCATCAGTGGGGGAAGGCACAACGGGCTAACTACTACTACACAGTACCAGAAGGCTATGCGTAATATCTTGTAAAATGTACGATTAGTGCAAGTTATCTAAAGGTTTTTGCGTTTCTTTGAGGTTACCTACCTACACTTTCCTCATGAAACAACTTGCTACTTTCGGGCTTCTTTGCCTGGCCACGCTTGCCGCGCGGGCCCAGTCTACCTCCCCCCATCCCATGCCTACCCCCCCCATTGCCACTATAAAACCTAAGGCGCTTGTGTCGCCCTACGGTACGCGCACCGACAACTACTACTGGCTCAACGAGCGCGAAAACCCGCAGGTGCTCGACTACCTTAAGGCCGAGAATACCTACTTCGACCAGCAGATGGCGCCGGTGAAAGCGCTGGAGGACAAGCTGTTTACGGAGATGAAAGGCCGCATCAAGGAGCAGGACGAGTCGGTGCCGTTCCGCGACAACGGCTACTATTACTACACCCGCTACGAAACCGGCGGTGAGTATCCGCTCTACTGCCGCAAGGCCGGCAGCCTGCAGGGCACCGAGGAAGTGCTGCTCAACGGCAACCAGATGGGCCAGGGCCACAGCTACTTCGCTATCGGCGGCTATGAGGTGAGCGACAACAACGAGCTGCTGGCTTTCAGCACCGACACCGTGAGCCGCCGCCTCTATACGCTGCGCTTCAAGAACCTGAAAACCGGCCAGCTCTACCCCGAAAAAAATTGCCAACGTGGAGGGCAACGCCGTGTGGGCCGCTGATAACCAGACGGTTTTCTACGCCAAAAAGGACGTGACCACGCTCTTGCCCTACCAAGTGTACCGGCACAAGCTGGGTACCGAGCCGAGCCAGGATGTGCTGGTGTACGAGGAGAAAGACGACACCTTTGGCCTGCACGTAACGCGCAGTAAATCAAAGAAATATTTGGGCATTGAGCTGAGCAGCGCGTTCTCATCGGAGTACCGTTTTCTGGACGCCAGCAACCCTACGGGCGAATTCACGGTGTTTGCGCCGCGCACGCCCGACCTGCTCTACGAGGTGCAGGATGCCAACGGCCGGTTCTATATTTTCACCAACTGGGAGGCGCCCAACTTCCGGGTGATGGCCGCGCCGCTCACCAGCACCGGCCGCAACGGCTGGGCCGAGGTTATTCCGCAGCGCGAAGACGTGTTTTTGGAGCAGATGGAGCTATTTAAGAACTACCTGGTGCTGAACGAGCGCGAGGAAGGTATTCGCCAGCTGCGGGTTATCAATTTTAAGGACGAGATTGGGCACGTCGTGGATTTCCGGGAGCTGGCCTACACCACGTTCATTGGCGCCAACCCCGAGTTCGATACGCCGCGGCTGCGCTTCACCTACACCTCGTTTACTACCCCCGCCACCACCTACGATTACGACATGACCACCCAAAAGCTGGCCCTACTCAAGGAGCAGCCGGTGCTGGGCGGTTTTGACAAGAAAAACTACGTGACGGAGCGCAAATTCGTGACCGCGCGCGACGGCAAGCTCATTCCGATGGCCATTGTGTACAAGAAGGGCTTCCACAAAAACGGCCAGGGCCCGGTGCTACAGTACGCCTACGGCTCGTATGGCCTGTCGATGGACCCCACGTTTTCGTCGGCGCGCCTGAGCTTGCTCGACCGCGGCTTTGCCTATGTGCTCTGCGGCATTCGGGGCGGGCAGGAGCTTGGTCGCCAGTGGTTTGAGGACGGTCGAATGATGCGCAAAATGAATTCATTTACCGATTTCATCGACTGCTCCGAGTACCTGATTAAAGAGAAATACACCTCGCCCGCCAAGCTTTTTGCGTTGGGGGGTAGCGCCGGCGGCCTGCTCATGGGCGCCGTCGTGAACATGCGCCCCGAGCTCTACAAGGGCGTTATTGCCGCCGTGCCGTTCGTAGATGTGGTCACGACCATGTCGGACGCCACCATTCCGCTCACCACCGGCGAGTATGACCAGTGGGGCAACCCCGCCAATAAGCCGGCCTACGACTACATGCTTTCGTACTCGCCCTACGACAACGTGAAGGCGCAGCCTTACCCGAATATGTTGGTAATCACCGGCCTGCACGACTCGCAAGTGCAGTACTTCGAGCCGGCCAAGTGGGTAGCCAAGCTCCGCGCCACCAAGACGGACAAAAACCTGCTGCTGCTGCACACCGATATGGAAGCTGGCCACGGCGGTGCTTCGGGCCGCTTCAAGGCGCTGCACGATGTGGCGCGGCAGTACGCGTTTATGTTCTTGCTGCTTGACCCGAAAGCGGCACTGTAACAGGGGGTAGGACTGCCTTATTTCAACTGCGAAGGCGCGGTGGTCGTTTGGGCCGCCGCGTTCCGCTCGTCGGCACTCAGCTGGGCTTGCAGCTGAAACGTCACCTGCTGGCAAGCAGCGCCTTGGCGCTGGGCTTCGGCCAGGGCAGTTTGCGTGACGGTGAGCCGCCAATAGAGAAAGAAAATGAGGCCCAGCGACACGGCCAGGGTAAGAATGAACAGAATATTCTTCATGAATAAAACTTAGGTGAAGCAAGTAAGGGTAAACCCTGCGCTGATAAGGAAATTTGATAGATGGCAGCGAATTCTAGGAGTTGAAAAACGGTAATTGCTTACTACTTAATAGATGCAGGGATTTTAGTCTATATTCGTTAGTATTGTTATACTAGTATAAGAATCGAGTAAGTTGTTCGGCAAGCTCAATATGACGACCTTTTTTAAGCAGTTAGTTACTGCTGTTAGGTAGTTGTCTCGTTGAAAGGGCTTCGGACGGGTAGCGCGATTTTTGTAAATCTCGTCCTCGCGCCATTATAGCCACCCTCCCGGCGCGGGGACGCGATTTACAAAAATCGCGCTACTTCCTACTGCGTGACAGTGGTTAGTAATTTAATAACAAGTCTGTTAACTATTGTGAAAAAAATAAGTGTTCTCCTATTTGCTTTGGGCGCTACGCCAGTTTTAGGTCAGGTAGTGCATCCGGCCGGGGCCGCTATACTAAACATAAACTGGTATCCACTGGCTGCCAGTACTGATTCTCTTGCGCTTGACTTAGACAATGATCGGGCAACAGATGTGACATTTTCAGTGAGGTATTCTGCCTCTGCCCCCTACGGTCCAGTTAAAGATATTTTCTCCGTGGCTGTCAGGCCAAAGGAGGTTCAACTAGCAGTTGATTCAAGCGAATATGATAGCGCACATCGCTTTCAGGCGAGCGAAGTAATTAAATGGGGCTTGCGTTGGGATATCAGGAGTGGCTACTTGGATTACCTCTTGCAAGGAAACGGGGGTATTGGAGAACGAGGCTTCTTTCGCAACGGGCAAACAGGTTACGTAGTAGTGCGTAAGCAGTTAGCTGACAACCAGTGGCGCTACTGGTGGTTCCACGTGGCCACCCAAAAGGACGGCCGCCGACAAATTCAGCTTGACTTTTACGGCAGTTCGCTCGGTACGGCGCTGGCCGCGAGCCCTCGGGCGGCAGCGACCAGCGCGCTGGCCTATCCCAACCCAAGTCCCGATGGCTGGATGCTGCCAGCTGGCAGTAGCGGAGCCTACCGGGTACTGGACTGCACCGGCCGGGTAGTAACCCAGGGGCAACTGCTTAGCAGCCAGCCTTCTATTGAAGGGCGGCTGCTAGCTCCCGGCCTATACTGGCTCGAACGAACCGAAAACAACCGGCTTACCCGGCAGCCCCTCAGAAAGCAGTAGCCCTTCTTTATTCTAAGGGTTACTACTTGCTGATTACTCTTACACCGTCGTGTTTGGGTCGAACTGCTCGAGGTAATCGGCTACTTTGCGCACAAACATGCCGCCGAGCGAGCCATCGACCACGCGGTGGTCGTAGCTGTGGCTCAAGAACATAAAGTGCCGGATGCCGATTAGGTCGCCCTGCGGCGTCTCAATTACGGCGGGCTTTTTCTTGATGGCGCCCACGGCCATAATCGCCACCTGCGGCTGCATGATGATGGGCGTGCCCATGACGTTGCCAAACGAGCCCACGTTGGAGAGCGTGTAGGTGCCGCCGGCCAGGTCTTCGGGCTTCAGCTTGTTTTGACGGGCGCGGTTGGCCAAGTCGGTCATCTTCTTGCTCAGGCCATTGAGGTTGAGCTGGTCGGCGTTGTGAATCACCGGCACGATGAGGTTGCCCGAAGGCAGGGCCACGGCCACACCAATATTGATGTCCTTTTTCTTGATAATGTAGTCGCCTTCCACTGACACGTTGATGCCCGGATAATCCTGGATGGCGCGCGCCACGGCCTGAATAAAAATCGGTGTAAAGGTCAGGTTTTCGCCCTCGCGCTTCTTGTAGGCGTCTTTGTGCTTGTTGCGCCAGTTCACTAGTTCGGTCACATCAGCCTCCACGAAGCTGGTGACGTGCGGCGAAATGCGCTTCGAATCGACCATGCGCTGGGCAATCATCTTGCGCATCCGGTCCATTTCGACCAGCTCCTGGTTGCCCGATACCGAGGGTGCGGGTTTCTTCGCTTCCGGCTCGGGGCTCTTGGGCGCTGGGGCCACCTGGCCATTGGAGCTAGGGGTAGGAGTAGCTGGAGCTGCTTGCGCAGGTTTAGGCGCGGTAGGGGCTGCGGCCTTAGGCGCGGGCGCCGGAGCGGCTGGGGCAACTGCTGTCGGGGCCGGCGCGGGTGCCGCAGCGGGCGCAGGTTGCAAGGACGGCTTGCCGGCGGCCACGTGGTCCAGGATATCCTTTTTCGTGACGCGGCCGTCCTGGCCGGTGCCGGGCAGGCGCTCTAGGTCGGTCATGCTGATGCCTTCCTCGCGGGCAATGCTGAGCACCAGCGGCGAATAGAAGCGACCGGGCAGCACGGGGTTGGCATCTGCGGCGGGGGGGAGGGTGGCTGGCGCGTTGGGAGCAGCGGGCGCGGCTGGGGCCACCGGCGAGCCAGGGCTGGGCAGGTAGGGCACGCTTTCGTCGCCGGCCGGAGCCTCGTGCAGCGGGCGCACCTCTTCGGGGGCCGTCAGGGGCGGGTTGGCGCTGGCTTCTTCCAGCTCATCGTCGTTGGGGTCGGGGGGGGGGGTAGGGCTACCGGCGCCGGCTTCGGTTTCGATGCGGGCAATGGGAGCGCCCACGGCCACTACGTCGCCTTCCTGCACCAGTATTTCGGCCAGCGTGCCGGCGTAGAGTGCGGGCACTTCGGTATCCACTTTGTCGGTGGCTACTTCCAGCACCGACTCATCTTGCTCGATGGCGTCGCCTACTTGCTTGAGCCATTTCAGCACGGTGCCTTCCATGATGGATTCGCCCATCTTGGGCATCGTCATTTCCACTCGGGCCATAATTCGGGGGCGGGGGGTCTAAAGGGGGGGGTAGGGTGGGAGAGCGCTTGGGGCCACAAAGGTAGGCAGTAGCCAAACGCCCCCGCACCGGCGGGCCCGGCGGGGGCGTTGGAATAAATTGCCACGAGTAGTTGCGGCCGCGCCGCTGGCCCGTCCAGCCTACGAGCCGGTGCTGCCGCCGCCCTTCGAGTCGTCGTTGCGGATGGAGCGGCGCTGGCGCCCGCCATTGGCGTCGAGCTTACCAAAGCGATAGTTGAACGACAGCCGCACCGCGCGCTGGTACTGGTAGCTGATGCTGGTGCTGGTAAACTGGTCGGTGGTCGTGACGGAGCGAAACTCGCGGCCCGGCTGCAAGAAATTGCTGGCATTGAGCGCCAGGTCGGCTTTGTCTTGCAGCAGCGTGCGCTTCACGGCGAGCGAGTAGTAGCCATAGCCCGAGTAGCGCGACTGCAGCTGCACGCCCGCCGTGCCAAAGCCCCCAAACCCTTGCAGGGTGTAGAGCTTGCCGATTTTCCACGACGAGTTTAGGCTCATATTCAGCGTAAGCTGGCTTGTGGTGCGGTCCAGGGCCACGCTGGCCAGGCGGTTGTAGTTCAGCGTTATGTTGCTGCTCACGTTCACGGTGGTCACGGGCTTCAGCGACCCGTAAAGGCTCACGCCGTAGGTGGCGTTGGTGGCCAGGTTGCCGTAGGTAGATTCGGTGCGGGCCAGCGTTTCATTATACAGGTTGTAACGCTCAATCGAGTTGCCAGTGTAACGCACGTAGCCCGACGCATTAAGCGAGGTTTTGTTGCCAAAGGTGCTGTAGGTCAGTTCGTACGAGTTAGTAAGCTCCGGCGAGAGGGTGGGGTTGCCATAGCTCACATTGTTGGGCGAGCTCTGGTTAACGTACGGGTTGAGGTAGTAAATATTGGGGCGCTGAATGCGGCGCGAAAAGCTCAGGCGCAGCGTGTGGCCGGGCTCTTTGAGGGTGCGCGTGGCGCTCACGCTCGGCAGTACGTTAAAATACGAATTGGAAAAGCCACTCTGCACCCCCGAAAACTCGCCCTCAATGGCCGTTCGCTCGAGGCGGGTGCCTAGGCTCAAGGCATATTTTTTGCCCGCCGCCAGGTTGTAGGTGCCGTACAGGGCCTGCACATTCTGGCGGTAGTCGAAGGCATTGGAGCGGCGCGGGCTGTGCGCAAAATCAACCTGCCGGGCTTGCAGCAGCGTGTCGAGGCTGTAGTCGCTGCTCACCTGGCGCAAAATGGCTTTGGCGCCGGTTTCGAGCGTATTCTTTTCCGAAAAGGGATGGATGTAGTCGGTTTGCAGCGTCGTTTCCAGGTTGCGGGCCAAATTGTCGCTGCGCTCCTGGTATTCGAGCGGGCCGCCCTCGATGGCAGCGGCGTGGTACTGGGCCAGCTCGTAGCGGCCGTTGTTGCTGCTGCGCGTGTGCTGGGCCAGCGCGCTCCACTCGCGTCGCGGGTGCTCGGGCCCAAAGGTGCGCGTATAGCCGGCGTTAAAATCGTAGTTGCGACCCATATAGCGCTGCTGAATGTCGCGCGTGTAGAGCGTGTCGCGACCCGGCAGGCCCGCGTAGCTATTCAGCAAGGCCTGCGGCGAGTTACTCTGGTAGAGGTTGCTGTTGGCGCTTAGTGTGAAGCTGTGCAGCGCCGAGGGGTCGTAGGTTAGCTCTACCTGGCCGTAGCCGCCGCTGCTCGCGCTTTTCGAGCTGGTTTCCTGCCGCAGCTGCCCATTGCCGGCCGGGGTAAAATCGGTGCGGCTGGTGCTGGAGCGGTAGGGGTAGCTGTTGTAGTAGCCATTGAGCCGGGTGTTTACGCCCAGCTTACCGCGCCGCACGTTCAGCGAGCCGTTCAGGCCCTGGTTGCGGTTGCCGGCGTTGGCGCCCACGCTGCCATTGGTGCCTTGCAGGCTGTTTTTCTTGAGCACGATGTTGATGACGCCGCCCGAGCCTTCAGCGTCGTACCGCGCCGAGGGCGACGTCACGACCTCAATGGACTTAATCTGGTCGGCCGGAATCTGCTTCAGGGCATCGGCCAGGTTGCCCGCCAGCATAGCCGAAGGCTTATTGTTGATGAGAATGCGCACATTGGAAGTGCCGCGCAGCTGCACGTTGCCTTCCACATCCACGTTCAGCAGGGGTGTTTTGCGCAGCACATCGGCCGCGGTGCCGCCGGCGTTGGTAGCATCTTGCTCGGCATTGTAGATGAGGCGGTCGGGCTTGCTTTCCACGAGTGCCCGCTGGCCCGTCACGGTTACTTCGCCCAGCTTTTGCGCCGCCGCCGTCAGCGTGAGGGTGCCCAGGCTAGCGGCTTGGTCGGTTACGGTCACGTTTTCGATGCGTGGGGCGTAGCCCACGAAGCTGAGCTGCAGCCGATAGGTGCCCGCCGGCAGCTTTTTCAGCTCAAAGCGCCCTTGGTCGTCGCAGGTGGTGCTGGCCACCGGTGCCGTGCCCGTGGCCGGCAGCAAAATCACGGTAGCATACTCGACGGGCTTTTGGGTAGCGGCATCCTGCACGTTGCCCCGCAGTTGGCCGGTGCCCGCCAGCGAGGTGCGGGGCGGGGCGGTGGTTTGGGCCCGCACCGCGGGTGAAAGCGCCAGCAACAGCAGGCTCAGCTTTAAAGAGTGCTTCATGAAAGGGGGGTAGGGAAGAAGTGCTAAGTTGTTTTTAAGCTTTAGAGGAGAGGGGATTAGATAGCGATGCGGCGCGCTCAGAACGGAGTCCTTTGCGGGTATAGTATCTGAAAAACATAGCCGTATTGCTTTTTGCCTGAGAACGCCGGGCTAAAGCTACCTGGTAGTGCCCAAATGCCACCATAGCTGCATTGGTAGGCCCCGTTGGCGCGGCCGCACTGGCAAAAGCAGTTGCGCGGCGGCTGGCCGAGATAGTGCTAGTTGCCCTTCAATCGGTACAATCGAGGCGTTGGTCGGGGTTTGCAGGCAAAAGGGCCCTGGCCGGTCCTTAAGCCACTTTTTCGGCCACGCATTTGCAAAGGGATAGTCAACCAGCCGTTGGCGCCTAGGCTGCCGGCGCGGTTGGTTTCTCTTCTTCCTTCTCGACTTTTTTTACTTTCCACTGTCATGAAATCCTTCCTCTTTGCCGCCCTTGCTTCGGCCACCCTGCTCACCAGCACCAGCGCCTTTGCCGCCCCTACCCCCGCCAACGACCACGATGGCCGCTACCAGCAAGGCCCCGGCGACCGCAACTTTAACTACGGCTACGACCGCAACCACCGCGTGACCCGCCAAGAAATAGCCCGCTACCAAGCTCAGCACCGCAACGACAACCGGGGCCGCGACAACGACCGCCGCGACGACAAGTTTGACCGCAACAAAAACTACGGTTTCGACCGCGACCACCGTGTAACCCAGGCCGAGCGCCGCGACTGGGAGCGCAGTCACAACTACGGCTACGCCCAAAACTACCGCGTGAGCCCCCAGGAGCGCGCCCGCTGGGAAGCTCAGTACCGCCGCTAAGCCTCAACGCCCCTGCACCTTAAACCAATCGGCCGGGCCGGCATCTAAGCACCCGCAGCTGCCGGCCGGCTACTTTCTTCCTACCCCCTCTTTTTTCGCTACTTGCGCTTTAGTTTATGAAAAAGTTTCTGTTGCCCCTACTGGTGCTCGCACTGTCTGCCACCGCTGCCTCGGCCCAAACTACGCCCGACCAAGTGAGCGGCCGCCCCCAGCACACCCCCGAAGAAATGGCCGCCCGCCAAACCCAGGGCCTCACCAAGCGTTTGGGCCTCAGCGCCGACCAGTCGGGCAAGGTGCAGCAAATAATGCTGGCCCGCGACCAGGAAATGATGGCTATGCGCGGCCAAATGCAGGCCGGCACCGCCGACCGTAAGCAGCTGCGCGAGCAAATGATGGCCGGCCGCACCAAATACGACGACCAGCTCAAGGCCGTGCTTACCCCCGACCAGTATACCAACTACACCGCTATGCAGGCCAACCGCCGCCAGCGCGGTGGCATGAACCTACCCAAAGATGCCAAGGTAAAAGCCAAGGATGGCAAGGTGAAAATCAAAGCCAAAACTGACAGTTAAGACCTACTGCCACTAAAAAGGAACGTTCTGCTGTGCTTAGCACAGCAGAACGTTCCTTTTTAACTTTTGACAGCAAAGCTCGGCTAAAAGATGCCGCTGGTGCGGCGGTGGCTGCGCATTGGGCCTTTGTGCCGGGCAGTAGCGCGCCCATTGCCGTGCAAGAAGCTGAAGAGCCCGGCCCCGTCTTGGCGGCTGTGGTTGCGGTAGGTGCCGTAATGGGTAGTGTAGTCGCCGGGCAGCTTGCGGCTGCCGTGGCGCTCGGGCTTCGAGAGCCAAAACGGCCAGCTGGCGCGGGTAGGGCGAGCGGTGGCGGGCGCAGTGGCGAAGGCCAGCAGCCCCAGCAGGCAAGCAAAGAATGCAGCTTTTACCATGGGTTTTTGCAGAAAATGAGACCAAGCACGTAGGGCGGGCCCCACGGGCAGCGCGTTGCTGCCACTCTCCTAACTCCCTATTCCCTGCAAATAGTACTTGCCTGCCCCAAACACTAGACGCCTACCCCCCTTTGCTCGACCAACGCTGGCCTGGGGCCTACGAAGGCCATTAGCTGACGGCAAACGACTTAGCCACCGCTGCTGCTGGCTTGGCTACCTGCCAAAAAAAGCCGCTTGCCCGGTAGGCAAGCGGCTTTTTAAGTAAGCATTAGTTGGGTTATTTGTTGCCGCCGAGCAGCACGCCCACGTAAGCCTGGAAGGTCGAGTTGCGCGCATTGCGGAACTCGTCGTTGCTGTAGCTGCTGTTCTTGGCGAAGTCGGTGAAGGCACCATTGTAGCGCAAGCCTACCATCACGCCGTTGCTAGCCTGGAAGCCAAGGCCACCTACATAGCCGATTTCGCTGCGGCGCACATTGTCAAGGTTAGTAGTACCTGAACCAATATTGCTCACGTTGTTGCCATTCAACGTTTGCTCGCGGTTAGTCGACGCTTTCAGCAAGTAGCTGTACTGTGGGCCTACTTCGAAGAACAGGCCAGCGGCGCGCACGCGCACCAAGATGGGCACGTCGAGGTAATCGTAACGTACGTTGCCGGTGTTGCGGTACGTATTGCCAAGTACCGTAAACTGCTGGTCACCGTACTTAAAGCCCTTTTGCGAATAAAGTACCTCGGGCTGGATAGAAATAATATCACCAAGGCCAAAATTTACCATCACACCGCCGTGAAAGCCAAAGCGGTTTTTATACTGGTCCTGGTTGACGAGGTCGCCCGACAGGTTAGAGAGGTTAGCACCGGCTTTTACACCGAAACGGACGCCCTGGGCGTGTGCCGCCGGGGCCGCCGCAGCAACCAATAAGGCTGCCGAAGCACTAAGGAGTAGTTTTTTCATGGGGCCGTTTACGCGAAAGAATCTGAGTAGTTTCTAAAGCTGTGCTTTTGTCGCTGCTTCTGCAGATATTCTCTCCGAACCTACGCTGGCCCCTAGCCGTCTACTTTTCCTACCCCCCTTTTCTGCTGCTGCTGTATGAGCCTTTGGCAAATTATTCAACGCCTGCTGCCCTTTGTGCGGCCCTACCGGAAGCTAGTTATCAGCACGCTGCTGCTCACGCTGGTAGGCTCGCTGGCGGCCCAGGTCAACCCATTTGTGCTGCGCTACACCGTCGATACGGTGCAGAACCTACTGACCCAAGGCCAAGGCCTGGCCCAGGGCTGGCAGATGCTGGTCTGGGTAAGCGCGCTGTTATTAGGGAAAGAAATACTGAACACCGGCATCACCTTCGGCCAGAAATACTACGGCGAGAAAATCCGCATTAGCGTATCAGGCGCGCTGGCCGAGGCCGCTGTCACCAAAATTCTGGGCTACGAACTGGGCTTCTTTACTGAAAGCGGTAACCAAACCGGTAAGCTCCAGACCCGCATCGATAGGGGGGTAGAGAGTCTGATGAAGCTGGTGCAAAACTTCTTTATCGACATTCTGCCGCTCTTTGCCAATGCGATTGTGGCGCTGGTAGTTATGTTTCTGGCCAACAAGTGGGTAGGGCTAGTGGCCACGTCCATTCTGCCCGTTTACTTCTGGCTGAGCTACCGGCAGGCCGACCGCCTAAACGGTACCCGCCGCAACCTGCGCGCCCTGCGCGAGGAGAAAAACCACGGCCTCATTAGCATCATCGACAGCATTGTGGTTATCAAGAGCTTCGTGCGCGAGGCCTACGAAGGCGACAAGCAGCTCGCCGTGCAAGACAAGCTGGAGGCCGCCCAGCTCACGACCCGCAAAACCAACTTCCGCTACGACGGCCTCAAGTCGTTTTTCGAGCAGATTGGGGTGGTCGCCATCATCGTGCTCACCGCCTACCTTGTGCTGGCGGGCCAAATGAGCATTGGCGCCATTATGTTTCACGTCTTGCTCTTTAACAACGTGTCGGCGCCCATCCGCCAGCTGCACCGCATCTACGACGAGATGAACGAGGCGCTGACCTACGCCGAGGGCTTCTTCGCCATCCTCGACGCCGACGACCAGACCGAGCGCCCTGGCCCACTGCGGCCCACGCACCTCTACGGCCGCTTCGAGCTGCGCCACGTCAACTTCACCTATCCCAGCGGCACGGCTGCGCTGCACGACGTGAGCATGACCATCGAAGCCGGCAAAACCACCGCGCTCGTAGGCCTCAGCGGCGCCGGCAAAAGCACGATCATCAACTTATTGTGCGAATTCTACCGCCCCGACAACGGCGGCGTTTTCCTCGACGGCCAGCCGCTCAGCGAGTACGACACACCTGCCCTGCGCCAGCAAATCGGCCTAGTGCTCCAGAAAAACCACATTTTCAAAGGCACCATCGAGGAGAACATTCGCTATGGTGATTTCAACGCCACCCAGGCCGAAATCGAAGCCGCCGCTCGCCAAGCTTACCTGCACGACCAGATTCTGGACCTGCCCAAGGGCTACCAGAGCGACGCGCAGCAGCTCTCGGGCGGCCAGCAGCAGCGCATTGCCATCGCGCGGCTCTTCCTCAAAAACCCGCCCATCATCTTCCTCGACGAGCCCACCGCCAGCCTCGACGCCATTGCCACCGAGCAAATCAAAAACAGCCTCGACGCCATCAAGCAAGGCCGCACGGTAGTCATCATCTCCCACAGCCTCGCCCAAATCGTAGATTCCGACTGCATCTACGTGATGAAGAAAGGCGAAATGGTGGAAAGCGGCACCCACCTGCAGCTCTACGAAAAGCGCGGCACCTACCGCGAGATTTTCGATGCCAGCGCAAGAAGCCTCAATATCGAGAAGCTAGCCAAGACGATGGCCGACGATGGCGATGAGGTGCTGGATACGGCGCTGTGATATTTTGAATGATATTTCTTTTACTTTAGTATCCACAGATACCGATTTGGACATGAAACACCTTCTTATCTGGCTACTGATTATTAGTTGTATACATCAAACATTCAGTCAGACTGTAATCGGCATGGAAGAGGTATCTGCAAAAGACATAAAACCATGGACTCCTTCTTCGCCAAAGGAATTTCAAGGAGTATATCACTTTGGTGAATCAGAATCTGAGTCAGACTTAGTGCTAGTGATAAATAATGGAATTATAACCGCTCAAATACGGTCCGGCGAGTGGATTCGCGTTAAGAGTGTAGACAAATGGAAGTGGCATTACAAAACCTTGTCTAATATCAAAATAAATAGTAATAAATTCTCTTCAACTGAAGTATCTGGTGAATTTGTGAGCGTTACAGAAGATAAAAAAGAATACGGTTTAAAAGTGCGAAACCCATGGAGTGTGTCCGTTGATAGAGGGAAGTCAGAAATCGGAGTAAAACTTATTGGCGTAAAGGAGTATTATAATGGCTTGTATCCGCAAGCTTCCTATCAGTTGCTTCAGGCTGATAAACTTGCAGGCGTTGGTAAAACGCAATTAGCCATTATGCGAAATGAAATATTTGCTCGATATGGTTACATCTTTTCAAGTAATAACGGAATGTTACCATATTTCAAGAAACAAAAGTGGTATAAGCCAGCAGTAACCGATGTAAGCCGTTCGTTAACCGAAATAGAAAAGAAAAATATTATTCTTTTGAAATCACTTGAGGCGAAAATGTAACCCTAAATTCACGTCAGTATTGATAGAGAATAGCATGGGTTACCCAATTGCCGCTCGCGTAAACTCCGAAAGCACCAGCCGGCCACTAATAGCAGCGCGCTCCACGAGCAGGGTATTCCAGTGCTCGGTGCCGGCCCAGAGGACTTGCTTTAGCTCGCGCATGGCGTCGGGTGAGGAGGCGGCCAAGCGCTGGGCTAGCGCTTGCACGGCCGCGTCAAGGGTAGCGAGGTCGGGCAGCACCTCGGCATAGAGGCCGTGGCTAGCGGCCCACTCGGCCGAGCGAAACTGCGTGGCATCAATGGCAAGCTGGCCGAAGGCAGAGGTGCCGATCTTGCGCTCTACGGCTGGGCCGACTACGAAGGGGCCGATGCCCACAGCCAGCTCGCTGAGCTTGACGGCGGCATGGGTGGTGGCCAGGCAATAATCGGTGGCGGCGGCGAGCCCTACCCCCCCGCCCACGGCCTTGCCCTGCACCCGCCCGATAATAAGCTTGGGGCAGGTGCGGCAAGCATTGATAACGTGCGCGAAGCCGGAGAAAAAGGCTAGCCCCTGCGCCACATCGGCCACGGCGCGCAGCTCGTCGAAGCTAGCGCCGGCGCAAAACGTACGCTCGCCCTCGCTTTGCAGGATGATGACTTTGGTGGCTTGGTCCTGGCCTAGCCGGGTAATGGTATCGGCTAGCTGCGCTAAGATGGCGCCGGGCAGCGAGTTGTGGGCCGGGTGGAAAAACGTGACGGTGGCAATGCCTGCGGCATCGGTAGCGGCGGTAACGTGGCCGGCGGTGAGGCTGCTCATGGGGGGGTAGGGATAGTAGCGCGAACTTTGTAGTTCGCGTCCCCGCGCCATAACAACGATTTTGACGGCTCTATCGGCGCGGGGACGCGAACTACAAAGTTCGCGCTACTCGGCTATTGCTGGTTTTTCTTCTTTACCATCGTCAAAATGGTGGCGACGGCCACGGTTTCTTTCGTTTCGTCGGTCACGGTTACGAGCCAGCGCACGATGCCTTTGGCAACGTCGGTTTCGTCGCGCTTTTCCTGGCCGACTTTCTCCTTTACCGTGAGCGTCACGCCGATGGTCGTGCCGGGATACACAGGCTTGGTAAAGCGGCACTCATCGAGGCCATAGTTGAGCAACACGGGGCCTTTGCGCGGGTCTACAAACATACCGGCGGCTTTGCTCAGGATATAGTAGCCGTGGGCCACGCGGCCGGTGAAGAGCGTGCCTTCCAGCGACGTGGCATCGACGTGGGCGTAGAAATTATCACCCGAAATCTGCGCAAAGGCGCTGATGTCGGCCTCCGTCACGGTGTGCTTGTGGGTGGTGTAGGTTTCGCCGATTTCCAGCTCCTCGAAATAGCGCTGGAACGGATGCTTATCGTATTCCACCGTTTTGGCGCCCGTCTGGTACACCTCCGTAATGGCGGTAAGCATGCTGGGCGAGCCTTGCAAGGCCACACGCTGCATGAAGTGTTCGACGCCCCGGATGCCGCCCATTTCCTGGCCGCCGCCGGCGCGGCCGGGGCCGCCGTGCACCAGCTGGGGTAGGGGTGAGCCGTGGCCGGTGCTTTCTTTGGCCATCTCGCCATTGAGCACCAGCATGCGGCCGTGGTGAGTGGCCGCGCCGAGCACAAACTCCTGGGCAGTGCGCGGGTCGTTGGTGGCCAGTGAGCACACCAGCGAGCCCTTGCCGAGGTTGGCCAGGGCCACGGCTTCGCCTAAATCGTGGTAGGGCATGAGCGTAACCACCGGGCCAAAGGCTTCGAGCTCGTGGCTGTCGAGGTGCTGGAAGGGGTGGTCGTTGCGCAGCACGATGGGCGAGATAAACGCGCCCTTGGCCGCGTCGGCGCCGCGCTCCTTGCCCAGGATTTCGACGTTCTCTAGGTCGCCGTACACGATGGGGGTAGTCTTGGCTAGTTGCCGCACCTGCTCGCGCAGGCGCTCGGCCTGAGCGCGGCCGGCGAGGGCACCCATGCGCACACCTTCGGCCTGCGGGTGGCCGATGGTGGTTTGGGCCAGGGCCTTGCCGAGGGCAATTTGTACGTCTTCGAGCAAGCTATCGGGCACGATGGCGCGGCGGATGGCGGTGCATTTCTG
>Ga0160428_1001220_pt1 | contig 20759 bp, 21 predicted proteins | sample SolpanmetagenomM_FD_108198 | JGI IMG/M metagenome (GOLD analysis project Ga0160428, IMG submission 108198) | Solar panel surface microbial communities from Lawrence Berkeley National Laboratory, California, USA - M | ecosystem: Engineered > Built environment > Solar panel > Unclassified ... | reverse complement strand
CGGCGTTCTTCTCCGTCGCCCTCACCTCGCTGACGATCAGATCGGCCCGCCGCAACGCGGCGTAGAGCGACTGCGACACCTTCCGCATGGTCTTCGGCATCTCGCTCAGGTCGGCGACCTGCTCCTTGCGCATCCGGCTCAGCACCTCTTCGAAGCGTCGCATCCGGTCCTCGCAACCGGCCCATAGGGCGCCCATCCGGGCGTTGCTCCACTTCTTCCGCTCCGAGGCTACGGCGGCTGAGCCGTAGTAGGAGAGCGCCAGGAAAAGCCAACCGACAGAGACCTTCGCCAGCCCGCTGGCCTGGACGGAGAAGATCATCCAGACCGCGAGCGCGACGATCAGACCCACGATCAGACGCGTGGGCGAGACGAGTTCGCGCGCCAGTCGCTGGGCGTCTTGGCGGCGAAGGTCGTCCATCCCCTGTCCTTACGGAAGCGAGGGCCGTCGCGTGGCGTCGGCCAGACCTTTGCCGGACAAGACCCTCTCGATCGAACGCGCCGTCTGGAGCAGCCGCTCGTCCGCCATCGCCGGGGCCATCAGATGCAGGCCGACGGGAAGGGCGTCCGCATAGCCGCAGTTCAGGCTGAGCGCGGGGAAGCCGCCCATGTTGGCGGGGATCGTGCAGTAGTCCAGCAGCTTCATCGCCATCGGATCGTGGCTGAGCGAGCCCAACGGGAACGGCGGGACGGGCGAGGTCGGCCCGGCGACCACGTCGTACTTCGCGAAGGTCTCGTTGAACTCCCGCGTCATGAGGGCCCGGACCCCCTGCGCCTTGAGATAGTAGGCGTCGTAGTAGCCCGCCGACAGGGCGTAGGTGCCGATCATGATGCGGCTCTTGACCTCATGGCCGAAGCCTTCCGCGCGCGTCCGCTCGACGTCGCCGATGTGGCCGCCGCCCTCGGAACGGGGCCCGTAGCGCACACCGTCGAACCGGGCGAGGTTCGATGAGGCCTCGGCGGGGGCGATGATATAGTAGGTCGTGACGCCGAGGCGGATCGTAGGGATCGAGACCTCCTCGACGACCGCGCCCTCCTGACGAAGGGTCTCCAGGGCGGCGTCGATCGCGGCCCGGACGCCGGGATCGGTCGCGTCGCCGAACATCTCCGTCGGTACCGCGACGCGCAGACCCTTGAGGGTTCCGTTCTCCAGGTCCCGCGCCGAGACGGCGGGGTGGTCGAGCGAGGTCGCGTCGAGCGGATCGTGGCCCGTGGTCGCCTCCGCGAGCAGGGCGACGTCCTCCACCGTCCAGCCGAAGGGGCCGACCTGGTCGAGGCTGGAGCCGAAGGCGACGAGGCCGTAGCGCGAGCAGCGCCCGTAGGTCGGCTTGAAGCCGACGAGGCCGCAGAACGAGGCGGGAAGCCGGATCGAGCCGCCGGTGTCGGAACCGAGCGAGAGGGGCGCGAGACCGCCCGCGACCGCCGCCGCCGAGCCGCCCGACGAGCCGCCGGGGGTACGCGTGGGGTCCCACGGGTTCGTCGCGATCTTGTAGGCGCTCGTCTCCGTGGAGGAGCCCATCGCGAACTCGTCCAGGTTCGTCTTGCCGAGGATCGGCAACCCCTGCGCCTTCAGGCGGGCGACCACCGTCGCGTCGAACGGCGGCACGTAGCCTTTGAGGATCTTCGAGGCGCAGGTCGTCTCGATGCCGTCGGTCGAGAGGTTGTCCTTGACCGCGACGGGAACGCCGGTCAACGGCCCGCCCTCGCCCGCGTCGAGCGTCCTTTGCGCCCCCTCGGCTTCGGCGAGGCAGCGGGCACGATCGACCGCGAGGTAGGCGCCGAACGCGTCCTCGCGGTCGAGGAACGCGGTGGCGACCTCGACCGCGCCCACTTCGCGGGTCTTCAGGCGCTTCGCCAGTTCGGCGGCGGTGAGAGAGGTGAGTCCGCTCATTCTTCGATGATCATCGGCACCACGAACAGCCCGGCGCGGCTCAGCGGGGCGTTGCGCAGGGCCGCCTCGCGGGGCAGGCCGGGGCGGGCGACGTCGGGCGCCCACACGTTCTGGACCGCCACCGCGTGGGAGGTCGGCTCGATGCCGAAGGTGTCCACGTCGCGCAGGTCCGCGAAGTGGCCCAGGAGCGCGTTCAGCTCGCCTTGTAGGGTGACGATCTCCCCCTCTTCGAGCTGGAGGCGGGCAAGGCGGGCGACGTGCCGCACCTCATCGAGGGTGATCGACATAGGCCCCTAGTCTAGCGCATCCGGGGCGGGCCCTTTTCGCGCCTACTCGCCCGCCGTCCTGAGCTTCGTTCCGCCCCGTTGCGGCGCGCTCCGCGTCCGAGCGCCCGCCTGATCGCCCATCTCGGTCGAAGACCTCGCGTTCGCGGCGACGGGGTTGTCGCCCTGCTGAGGGGCGTCGTCGGACGAGCCGCAGCCCGCAAGGCCGAGGGCGGCCACGAGGATAGGTCCGTAGGATCTACTCCACCTGGTCATCGCGCCTCCACTCGACGGGTGTTCCGAAGTTCTGGAAGTCGAAGTCGGGCATGAACAGCAGCGAGTGGCAGAAATCCGTGTCCTGCCACTCCGAGCGGATGCTGCCGTCGGGGTGGTACTGGCTCCAAGGGTCGGTCCGGTAGTCCGTCCGGCCGTCCACGTTCATGCCCACCTTCTGGAGTTTCGCGTGGCCGTCGGCGAACGCCCAGACCTGGCCCCGCCCGAACGTGGTCATCGGGGCGGTGCGTGGGTTGGCGCCGTTCGTCGTCACGACGGGATAGGAGAAGCCCGAGACGGCGCCGTTCTGGGCGGAGTTCTCGCATCCGGGAGCCGGAGCGACGTAGCGGCAGGGCTGGTCGCCGTGGTCGCAGGCGAGGGCCGGGTTGGACGAGGCGTAGCCCAGCAGGTTGACCTTGCCGTTCGACTGGGTGAAGACGGGAAGCTGCGCGGGAGCGGCGATGCCGGACGCGTTGTACGTGTTCAACAGCCCGTTCATCTGAAGGTTCGTCTTCGCGATCTTCCGCAGGGCGACCGAGAAGTCGTCGGTATCCAGCAGCTTGATGTCGGTCGCTCCCGGCATCGCGAGCAGATCAAAACCTTTCAGATACGGCTGCATCGAGTTTGCCCAGCCGACCTGCATGGAGGGTGCGTAGTCTGCTGGCCTTCCCGGCCTCCAGTCGAACGGCGTTGGAAAAGCCGAACTGGGATACCAGCCTCCTCGGTAGTACACGCACGCCATGGGATAGACGTCGTCGCTGTCCCCCAGGTAGAGCTGCGCGGCGGTCGCGGTCTGCTTGACGCCCGAGAGCATGGCCGTCCGCTTTGCCGCCTCCTTCGCCTGCGCGAAAACCGGGAAGAGGATCGCCGCGAGGATCGCGATGATGGCGATCACGACCAGGAGTTCGATGAGGGTGAAGGCCTTTTTCATGAGCGGGCGTCGGGATCGTCCCAAGTCCCCTACTTCTGCAGGGGACATAAGGACCGTACCCGACACTTGCCGTAGAGGCGCGTAATCTCGTTAATCCAGGCTTCGCTTCGCGGGGCCAGCGGACCGGGCAGGCCCGTTCGAAGGAGCCTTTGCGGGCCCCGTTTTAATCTCACCCTGAATCGGTGGAACTCCATCGCCTCCGCTGCAGCCGGCGACGATCGCTACCGAGGCGAAGGCGACAAGAAGGAGAAACGGTTTGGACTTCATTAGCCGTGGTAGTTGCACTGGTCGTTGGTGTAGTTGAACTCTGAGTCTGGGCGGAACCAAGCCGGCCAGATCTTATCGCCTGCCGCAGCGTAGGTTCCTCCTACGTTGCAGTCGGTCATCCACGCGGGCGAGGCTTCGGGAGCGCCGGCCGTGGAGTCGAACTGAGAGAAGGGACTGCTGTTCTGGTTCTGGGCGTACTGCGGATCCTTCGGGGCGTTAAGGGGGATGAAGCGGGCGGAGGAATCCGACATCACGAACGGCATGCCATGACCGTACACCCAGACAGTCGAGTTCGCTGCAGTGGATGCGCCGTACCAGATGTAAGTGCCTCCGTTGTCTCCAGCCGTTCCTTGGGCATAGCCGCTTGGATTGAAGCGGCACGCCGTGTCGATCGCCGTGCAGTCGAGCACCGGGTTCGACGTGGTCATGCCCTTTACGTTCTCTTTGTAGTTGCCCGCCCAGAAAAGGGGCAGCTTGGAAGGGGAGGCGACGGCGGTCGCGCTGTAGGCATGGAGCAGACCGTTGTAAGTGATGTTGACGTTCGCCGGCGAGCCGCCGCCTGCCGCCTGAACCGCACCCACGTCCGTGTTCGCCAGTCCGTTCGCACCGAAGATCTGGCTGTTCTTGGTGTAGGGAAGGAGCGCGTTGAGCACGAAAGACGCTTCCTCCGTCTTGCGGGGCTCCACGTTTCGGCTTCCCGAAGAGGTCCATCCGTTGGGCACCGCGTGGTAGTTGACCGATCGCCAAGCTCCCTTGACGCTGTCGAACGACTGTCCGAGCGGGAAAGTATCGTCGACGTCAGCCGTATAGATGCTTGTCGAGGTCCCGACTTGCTTGTATTGCGAGAGGGTGGCGGTCTTCTTCGCCGCCTCCTTGGCTTGGGCGAAGACGGGGAAGAGGATCGCGGCCAAGATGGCGATGATCGCGATCACGACGAGGAGCTCGATGAGGGTGAAGGCGCGTTTCATAAGTGGAATGCCTCGGACGATGGAACTCGGAAGCGCTCGAAACTTAGGGCGGAGTACGCCACCTTAATCGATAGACGAGGAAAACGGTCCGATAGGTCGGTCGTCCGGAACTTTTCTCCGGAGAACGTTGTTCGATCGCCCTTCGGCTACGAGCGATACAATAGGCCGATGTCGCCCCTCGCCCTGCTCGCGCTCGGAGCCCTCTTCCCGTTCAAGGGAGTTCCGGATCCCGACCTCCCTACGATCGTCGCGCGCTACGCGGAGGATCGGAGTCTGATCGAGCGGGCCTATCCCATCCCGAGCTCTCCCGCCCGCGCGGCGCGCCTTCGGGCTTTCTACGCGGAAACCCAGAAGGCCCTCGACGCGCTCGACTTCGACCGCCTGCCGAGGGAGGACCAGATCGACGTGACGCTCCTCGACGACGACCTCCGCCGCCGGAACCGCGCCCTCGAACTCGATGCGGAGTACGACCGGCAGGCCGCGCCCCTCCTGCCGTTCGCCGACGATCTGCGCGGCTTTGAGGAACGGCGCCTGCGTCTGGAGCCGGTCGACCCCAAGGAGGCCGCCGCGCGGCTCGACGCCTTGGCGAAGGCGATCGACGCCTGCACCAAGGACTTGGCCGATCGGCTCGCCAAGCGGAGCCTCGCCGTCACGAACGGCGTCGACCCCGCCCCCGCCGGATCCGAAACCGCCGTCACCCGCGCCACCGCCAGTCGCACGGTACGGACCCTCGGCGACCTGCGGCGGCGGCTCGACCGTTGGTACGGCTTCTACAACGGCTACGACCCTCTCTTCACCTGGTGGTGCAAGGCGCCCTACGCCGCGGCGACCGCCGCCCTCGATCGTCATACAACGTTCGTACGGGAGCGGCTGGTCGGGATCGCGGAGGGCGACCGCACGACCATCGTCGGCTTTCCGATCGGACGCGAGGCCCTGCTGACCGAACTCCGGGGCGAGCGGATCGCCTACACGCCCGAGGAACTGATCGCCCTCGCGGAGAAGGAGTACGCCTGGTGCCTTCGGGAGATGAAACGCGCCTCGGGCGAGATGGGCTTCGGGGACGACTGGAAGAAGGCCCTGGAGAAGGTGAAGAACGCCTACGTCGAGCCGGGCCGGCAGCCCGACCTGATCCGGGACCTCGCCCGCGAGGCCGAGGAGTACGTCGAGAAGCAGGACCTCGTCACGGTGCCGCCGCTCGCGAAGGAGACGTGGCGCATGGAGATGCTCTCGCCCGAGCGGCAGCTTCAAAGCCCCTTCTTCCTGGGCGGCGAGAACATCCTCGTCTCCTACCCGACGGACGGCATGACCCAGGAGCAGAAGCTCATGAGCATGCGGGGCAACAACCCCTACTTCTCGCGCGCCACCGTGTTCCACGAACTGATCCCCGGCCACGAGCTTCAAGGCTTCATGGCCGCGCGCTACCGCCCGTATCGAAGCGAGTTCGGGACGCCCTTCTTCTGGGAGGGCAACGCGCTCTACTGGGAGATGCTGCTTTGGGACACCGGCTTCACCAAAACGCCCGAGCAGCGGGTCGGCGCGCTCTTCTGGCGGATGCACCGTTGCGCGCGGGTACGGTTCAGCCTGGGCTTCCACCTGGGACGCCTAACGCCCGCGCAGTGCGTCGAGATGCTGGTGGACGAGGTCGGGCACGAGCGCTCGACCGCCGAGGCGGAGGTGCGCCGCTCGTTTTCCGGCGATTATGGGCCGCTCTACCAGATCGCGTACCTGATGGGGGGTCTCCAGTTCCGCGCCCTCGGCCGGGAGCTGGTCGACTCGAAGCGAATGACGCGGCGACAGTACGACGACGCGATCCTCCACGAGGGGCAGATCCCCGTCGACCTGATCCGCGCCGTCCTCACGAACGCGCCACTCCGGCGGGGCGCGGCCCCGTCGTGGCGATTCGGGGATTGATTCGGTCGCGGTAGGCGGCTTGTACGGGATTTCCGTCTCTTCGGAAGGCTCCGCGTCGGCACGAGGGCATCCGACGCCCACGGCACGGTCATCCGTCATAGGGCGACCGGCCCATAACGGACGACCGATCCGCGTCAGACTCTTGCGTATGATTCTCACCGACGAGGTGGCCGACCGCGTCCACCGTCTGGCCGTCGCCAACCTCCGCGCCACGGCGGAGGCCGCCGCGCGGGTTCGTTCCGACGCGGTGGGGGCGGACCTCGGCACGGGCTTCGCCCTGTTCGCGGGCGCGGGATCGCCGCTGACCCAAGTCGTGGGCTTTGCCTACCGCGAGGCGGGCGACCCGCAGGCGATCGAAGCGTTCTTCAACGCTCGGTGCGAAACCTGGGAGGCGACGGCGACGCCCTTCACCCACGGCGAGACGTTCCGGGCGCTGGTCGACGCGGGCTACCGTCCCGCCCATTTCGAGGCCGACCTCGCCCAGTGGGTCGGCGACGTGCCCGAACCGAAGGGAGACCGCGCGGTCGAGATCGTGGAGGTCGAGGGCGATCTCGCGACCTGGATGGAGACGACCGGGCGCAGTTGGAGCGAGACCGAGGACGCCTCGTACGAGCCCGACGAAGTGGTCCGGGTCGTGGCCGCCGCGACGGGGCGCAAGTACCTCGCGTTCGTGGACGGCCAACCCGCCGCCACCGCCTCGCTCTGGGAGTTCGAGGAAGGCGTCATGCTCGGCGGGGCCGCCACCCGCGTCCCGTTCCGGGGGCGGGGGCTCCAGACCGCCCTGCTCCACCGCCGCCTTCGCGACGCGGGTCGAGGGCGGTTCGCCCTGATCGGGGCGGTACCCGGCACGCCATCCTACCGGAACGCCCAGCGTGTGGGATTCACGCCGCTGTACTCGAAGGTGACGATGACCCGCTAACCCGTCTACTTCGGAAAACGGACCTGAATGGGAGATCCACCCCTGTCTGAACGATGGTCGGAAAGGGGTGGATTCAAGACGTTGGAAGGCGTAGCCCGCCTAGTTCTTCTCGGACATCTTGGCCTTGACCGCCTTCATCGCGGCCTCGGTGCGGCTGTTCACCTGGAGGGCCTTGAGGATGTTGCTGACGTGGTTCTTCACCGTCTTCTCCGCGATGGAGAGGTGGGCGGCGATGTCCTTGTTGCGCATACCTTGGGCGACGAGGTCGAGGATCTCGCCCTCGCGCTCGGACAGGACGTACATCTCCGATTCGTCCTCCACGTCCTCCTCCTTCGTTCGTCGGAAGTCCTCGAGGACCTTCGTCGCGATGCGGGGGGTGATCTTCGCCTCGCCGCGCTCCGCGAGACGGATCGCCTCGACGACGTCCTGGGGGGTGCTGGTCTTAAGGAGGTAGCCCAGGGCGCCCGCCCGGAACGCCTCGTAGACGGTATCGTCGTCCTCCTTCACGGTAAGGATCACGACGTTGATCCCCTTCTCTTTCTTCAGCACCTTGCGGGTGACCTCGATGCCCGTGAGGTGGGGCATGTTGATGTCGGTCAGCAGGACGTCGGGGGGATCGGCGAGGCAGGCGTCGAGCGCCTCCTGGCCGTCCTTGCACACTGCGATCAGATCGCACTCGCCCATCAGTTGGAGGGTCTTCTCGAGGGCCTTTCGGTACGACGGCTCGTCATCGGCGAGAACGACGCGGATCTTCTGGGACATGAGGATCACCTTACCGCCTCGTCAGGGCGGGCAGCGGCCGCTGGTAGGCCGATGGCGCTATCCTGCCTCGGCGCTGGGCGTTAGGGCCTAGTGCGCCGCCCGGGCTCGCCCGGCGCGTGGCGGTCGGCTTTGCCGAAGCCGACCGCCTGCCGGCGCGTGGGATCACCGAAGGGCACCGCCGTTGTTCAACGATCGATCCTCATGCCCGCCGACTCCGACCGCACCCCATCTCCGACCCACCGTCGACCGAACCCAGAGCGCGAAAAAACGCGTTATTCCCGTCGTTTTTCTCGTGAGAACCGAAAGATCGTACGCTCGGAAGGCCGCTCTGGAAGCCCCACCTCGCGCCTCATGGTTCTTAATAGCCCTATCCCCTTCCGATGCTGATCGACACCCACTGCCACCTCAACGACGCCAAGGCGTTCCCCGACCCGCGCGCGGAGATCGACGCGGCCCTCGAACTCGGCGTCGAGCGGCTCATCGTCGTCGGCACCGCCCCGGACGACTGGGAGCGGGCGGTCGCCCTCGCCGAGCGGTTCTCTGAGGTGTGGGCGATCGTCGGCTGGCACCCGAACTACACCGCCGACTACGACCGCTCGACGCTCGTCCGCCTGCGCGAGCTGCTCGCCCACCCGCGCGTCCTCGCGCTGGGAGAGATCGGCCTGGACTACCATTGGGCCCACGCCGAGCGGACGGTGCAGCACGCCGCCCTGCGCGACGGTCTCGACCTCGCCTCGGAGACGGGGAAGCCCGTGGTGTTCCACGCCCGCGAAGCGTACGGCGACCTGCTCGACGTGCTGGAGGCGCGCCCGCCCCATCCGTATCTCCTTCACTGCTTCGCCGGAAGCGCGGCGGAGGGCGCGCGGGCGGCGGCCCTCGGGGCTCGCTTCGGCGTGGACGGCCCGGTCACCTATCCCAAGGCCGAGGAGCTTCGGGCGGTTCTCCGGTCGCTGCCGTTCGAGAGCTTGGTGGTCGAGACCGACGCCCCGTACATGAGCCCCGTGCCGCACCGGGGCAAGCCGAACCGCTCCGCCCACGTGCGCCACGTCGCCGAAGGTTTGGCGAAGGCGCTAGGACGCTCCTACGAGGAGGTCGCGGCACGGACGACCCAGACCGCCCGGGAGTTTTTCGACTTCTAGGCGGCGACGTTCAGGGCGTCGCCGCTATCGCCCTCTCGAGCCTTCTTCGACCGGCTTGACCCCGACCTTCACCTTAGGCGCCTCCGCGTCGGGCCGTCCTCCCTCCTCGGAAACGGGCTCGTCCTCGTCTAAGGGCTTCTGTCCAGGGGCGAGCTTGACCGCTTCCGCGCCCTTCTGAACCAGGGTCTTCAGGCGGCCGTCCCCGGCGAGCTTGGGGCCGAGGATGAAGTATCCCAGGCCGATCGCGAACGCCGGAGCGGCGAGCCACTTGAGGAGAGAGCGCCCCATAGGGTCTATTCTAATCCAAGCTATGCCGACCGACGCCTTCGAAGACGCGCTCGACCTGCGCATCGGCCTCCTCGAAGCCGTCGCCCCCGCCTCGCCCTACCCCCGCCTCCGGCCCACCGGCATCGAGGAGACGCGAAGCTTCGGGGCGGCGATCCTGGAGAACGCCTACCTGCGCGTCTCGATCCTGCCCGGTCTCGGGGGGCGGATCGTCTCGATCTTCGACAAGCGTACGGGGACGGAGATCCTGGACGCCGGCCCTCTCGTCCCCCGGCCGGGGGGGCGGCGAGGGGCGCGTCTCACCGCGGGGATCCAGCTCCTTTTGGACGTCGACGACCGTCCGAACGACCTCGGCCCGGTGGACTATCAGATCGAGGAGCCGCCGGAGGCGATCTGGATCGCGGAGAGCGCGGGCGGAACGGGGCTTTCGTTCCACCTGCGGATCGAGCTGCCTCCCGAGCGCGCGGAACTGCGCTTGGAGGCGCGCGTTCTCAACCGGACCCGCCGCCCCCTGCCCTACAACGGGGCGCTCGCCTTCGACCTGGGCGACGCGGCTTTCGACGGGCGGGTGGCGTACGTCGCGAGTAGACGCGCGGGGCTGCGTGTCGCTTCCGAAGCTCTGGAGCGTGGGGCGTTCGCGGAGGGACGGCTCGTGTGGTCGCGCTTCTCGAAGGCCGGGCTCCTGGGTGCGCGCCAGACGGACGCTTGGCAGGCCGTCCTGACTCCCTTTTCCGGCTTCGACGGCCTGCCCCACGTCGCGGACGACGTGGCGGCGTTCCACGACGCCGTCCGGGTCCAAGCCCAGGCGACGGAGCCGGTCTCCGGCGCGCGCCTCCTGCTGGGGCTTGCCGACGGCCAGACGTTGGAGGCCCCCGCCGATCTCTATCCCGAGCACGTTCTTGAAATCCCGCTCGACGGGCTGGCTTCCGCCCCCGTCGCCTTGGCGATCCAGGCCGAAGGACGCGATCTCCTGCGCGCCCAGGCCCACGCGGCGGAGGAGTTGCCGAGCGGGGAGGCCGCCCCGGTCGGGTTGGACGACCCGAGCGTCGGCACGCTCGACGAGGCGGCTCTCCTGCGCTTGGCGTTCTCGCCCGCCCACCGCTCCCTCGCGCACCTGGAACGCGGGCACCGCGCCCTCGCCCGTGGCGATCACGAGGAGGCCGATCTCCACCTTGAGAACGCGCTGCTCTACAACGGCGACGACCCGCTCAACTGGTGGGCGAAGGCGATGGCGCGGCGACATTCGGCGACCGACGAGGAGGGGCCGGAGCTTCCGAACGCCCACTACCTCGCGCCTCTGGAGCCCGCCCTTCGGGCCGAGGCGTTCCTCGCCCAGTCGCCTGCCCAAGGTAAGGAGCCGAATCCGCTCGTCGCGCCGCTGGCGGAGAAGCCGGAGTCGCTGATCGAGGTCGCCGCCCTTCTCCTCGAGATCGGGGTCTACGCCCAGGCGAGCCGCTGGATCGACGAGGCGCTGCGCCACCGCGACCTCGCGATGCTTCGCTACCTCGCCGCTTGGGCCTTGCTCGTCGGGAGTCGAATGGAGGCGGAGGCCGCCTTCCAGATCGCCGCCGCCGCCCGCCTGCCGTTCGATCCGCCCTATCCGTGGCGCGAAATCGAGTTCCGCGCCCTGCGCGAACTCCGTGAGCGGTTTCCAGACGACGCGAGACTCAAGGGGTACGCGGCGCTAGGGGAGGGAGCGTCGGGTTTTTAGAAGGGCTCGATGAGTTCGAACTCCGCGACCAGCATCCGATGATCGGAGTTCTGGGTCTTTTTGGCGTACGACTGGCTCCAGCGGAACTCCGGCGAGGCCCAGATCTGATCCACCGCGACCATGGGAAAGTCGTTCGTTCCGGTGCCGCGCCAGCCGCGGGCCACCGAGCGGCCCGCCTCCTTGAAGCGGGGGCGGTCGTCGGTGACAAGACGGGGATTCGTCGCGTTGAAGTCGCCGCCGAAAAGACAGGGTTCCGATGGAAGGAGCGTTTGGAGCCTCGCGCGCCGCTGGCGAGCGTCGTCGGCGTAGGCGCGCCAGCATTCTGGACTCCAGAGGTCGAGCCGAAAAACGGGCGGCGCCAGCCGAAGGGCCATCACCCGGATCGGATGGCCTCCAAGATTCAGGGTGGCCGCCGCGAAGTCCAAGCCGCTCGAAAGGTCGCGGAGCGGACGGCGGGCGAACACGGCGTCGTCCACGCTCCAGGCGACCTAGGGATAACCCGCCTTTCGTCCGGCGGCGACGAACTCCTCTTTTGCCCCGACCTCTTGAAGAAGCACGACGTCCGCTCTTTGCGCGAACGCTTCGTCCGCCGCCGGGACGGTACCCGCCGAACAGTTTAGCGAGACGATCCGAAACGTTCCCGTCGCCGAGGCCTGAGGCGGGAGGAAGACGAGAGCGGAGGGTTCGCGCACGACGTGGAGCGCCACCCCCCACCCGATGAGCGCGAGGAGAAAGGGGCGTAGGAGCGGTCGGAACCGGAAGGAGAGGAAGGGAAGGAGCGCGATGGGCGTCCAGACGGCCATCGGCCACCGGTGGAGCGCGGAGAGTCCATCCGGACGCGCTCCTTAAAGCCCCAGCGTGGCGGCGGCGATCGTCGCGAAGGCCGCCAACCGGACGCCAAGGTGGGACCGTTTCATCGCACCAGCTTATCGCTTTCGGCGGAACCTTGCGACCCAACCTCGGGTCCGTGGCGCATGGACGAACGAAGGCTGCCCCTGGACGAAAGCCTGCGGGCCGACGATCCGGCGCGCGACAGCGTGCGGGGCGACGGAACCCACGAGGTTCGACCCGACGTGGCCTACAAGCGCATCGTGTTCGTCAACCTTCTGTACGTCGGACTTCCCGATGCGGGCGATCGGGGTTGGGCTCTCGTCGACGCGGGCGTGGGCGGCGCTTCGGAGGGCGAGATCCGGAAGTCGGCGGAACGTCGGTTCGGGAAGGCGCGGCCCGCCGCGATCGTGCTGACGCACGGCCACTTCGACCACGTCGGGGCGGTCGAAGAACTCGCGGAAGCGTGGGACTGCCCCGTCTACGCCCACCCTCTGGAGATGCCTTACCTCGACGGACGGAGCGCCTACCCGCCCCCCGATCCGAGCGTCGGCGGGGGGATGGTCGCCTTGGGTTCGCCGACCTATCCTCGGGGGCCGATCGACCTTCGGCCTCGTCTCCAGGCGCTTCCGGAGGACGGAACCGTGCCGGGGATGCCGGAGTGGCGGTGGATCGCCGCGCCGGGCCATTCGGTGGGGCAGGTCGCCCTTTGGCGGGAATCGGACCGCGTTCTGATCGCCGCCGACGCGTTCGTCACCACGGACCAGGAGTCGCTCTACGCCGCCCTAACCCAGAAACTCGAACTCCAAGGGCCGCCCGCCTACTTCACGAACGACTGGGAGCGGGCGCGCGAGACCGTCCGTACCCTCGTCGCCCTCGAGCCCGAGATCGTCGTGACCGGCCACGGGCGGGCGATGCGGGGGCCGGAGTTCCGGGCGTATCTGCGTCAATTGGCCTTGGACTTCGACCGGATCGCGGTGCCCAAGGACGGCAAGTACGTCCTCCATCCCGCGCGGGTGGAAGACGGCTCGGCGTACGTGAGCTGAGGCTCGGTACGCTTCCCCTATGCGCCGCGCCCTTCTTCTCGTTCTCGACGGATGTGGGGTCGGCGCCGCGCCGGACGCGGCGACGTTCGGAGACACGCACCGTCCTTCGACGTTGGCGCACGTCTACGAGGCCGCGCCGTTCAACGCCCCGACGCTCGCCCGTCTTGGATTGCTCGCGGCGGCGGGCATCCCTTCCGAGCCTTCGGAAGGGCAGTGGGGTCGCCTGCGTCCGATGAGCCAGGGCGGGAAGGACAGCGTGACGGGGCATTGGGAGATGGCGGGCATCCGCGTTCCCGAGCGGTTTCCGACCTACCCGGAGGGCTTCCCGGCGGAAATGGTCGCCGAGTTCGAGCGGCGGATCGGGGTCGGGGTCCTGGGCAACCGCCCCGCGAGCGGAACGGAGATCGTCGCGGAACTGGGCGAAGAGAGCAGGCGGACGGGGAAGCCGATTCTCTACACGAGCGCGGACTCCGTGTTCCAGGTTGCGGCGCACGAGGACGTCGTTCCGATCGACCGCCTCTACGAATGGTGTGAGATCGGGCGCGAGCTGTCGAGCGTCCAGCGCGTGATCGCCCGGCCCTTCATCGGTGAGCCGGGCGCCTACGTGCGGACGGACCGGCGGAAGGACTGGCCTCTGGTTCCGCCGTCGAACCTCGTGGACGCAGCGGGCGACGTGCGCGGGATCGGCGTCGTGCCGGAGCTTTTCGGCGGGCGGGGCTTTCTGCCCGGCCCCCGCACCCAGAGCAACGACGAGCACGCCGCCGCCCTGCGCGCCGCCTGCGGCGAGGGGGCGCGGTTCGTGTGGGCCAACTTCGAGGACTTCGACATGCGCTACGGCCACCGGAGCGATCCCGAGGGCTTCTCGAAGTGCCTGGAGCGGTTCGACGCGTTCCTCGCCGAGTTCCTGGGCGAACTCGATCCCGACGACCTTCTGATCCTGACCGCCGACCACGGCAACGACCCCACGGACGACAGCACCGACCACACGCGAGAATACGCGCCGGTCGTCCTCTGGTCGCCCCTTATCGAGACGAAGCCGATCGGCGACGTGGACGGTTACGACGCGGTCGGCGCGACGGTCGCGGCCTGGCTCGACGTGCCGTGGGACCGGGGCGTCGATCTTCTCGGCGCCAGGATCTAAGGCGGTGGGCCGGTGAGGGTCCGTTTCGCGGTCGTCGGGATCAACCACGGCCACGTCTACGGCATGGTGGACCACCTGCTGCGGGCGGGAGCGGAGTTCGTGACGTGGTACGCGGAAGAGGCGGAGCTTTCCGCCGCCTTCGCGTCCAAGTTCGACACGATCCCCAAGGCGGACGGGGAAGCGCGCATCCTGGAAGACGCCTCGATCCACTTGATCCTCTCCGCGTCCATCGCCTCCGAACGGGCTCCCTTGGGTGTACGGGCGATGCGGCAGGACAAGGACGTGATGGTCGATAAGCCCGGTATGACGAGCCTCGCCCAGCTGGAGGAGGTTCGGCGCGTCCAAGCGGAAACCGGACGGATCTATTCCGTCTGCTTCTCCGAACACTACGACAACGCCTCGACGGTCGAGGCGGGGCGTCTGGCGCAGGTGGGAGCGATCGGGCGCGTCGTTCAGACCCTGGGTTTGGGACCTCATCGCGCGAACCTGGCAAGCCGCCCGGCCTGGTTTTTCGAGAAGGCGCGTTACGGCGGCATCCTGACGGACATCGGCTCGCACCAGGCCGAGCAGTTCCCGTTCTTCACGGGCTCGACAGAGGCGGAGGTGGTATCGTCCACGGTCGCGAACTACCGATATCCACAGTGTCCCGGCCTGGAGGACTTCGGCGAGATGACCCTGCGGGGGAACGGCGGTCACGGTTACGTGCGGCTCGACTGGTACACCCCGGACGGCCTCTCGACCTGGGGCGACGGTCGGCTGACTATTCTCGGGACGGAAGGGTATATGGAGCTTCGCAAGTACGTCGATGTCGCGCGCCAGAAGCGGGGCGATCACTTGTTCCTGGTGGATGCCCAGGGCGAGCGCTACGTCGACTGCACGGGGCTGGATCTGCCCTACGGGCGTCAACTCGTCGCGGACGTCCAGAACCGCACCTGGACCCACACGCCCCAGGAGCGGACGTTCCTCGCGATGGAACTGGCCCTCAAGGCCGAAGCGGTGGCGGTGCGGTTGGGAAACCTAGCCGCCGGATAGCTTCTTACGGAGGATCGTCTCCAAAAAGCGCACGTCGTCCAGGTCCTTGGGGCGTCCGGCGGCTTTTTTCATCGCGTAGAGGTCCTCTTCCGAGGCGACCTTCACCTTGAGTCCCATGATGTTTCCATCGATCGCGCGCGCGAGAACCCCTTCGCGAAGGGGTCCACCCCCTCAGGCTCGGTCAGCCAGTCCAGATAGCCCGCCGTCGTGGTCAGGGTAGCGATGCTCATGCTCCGCACGGTCGTCTCATCCCACACGAATGGAAGATCCGGCGGGAAATCGCGGGGGCGAGGCTTCAGGGGGGCCAAAGCCCGAACGATCCGGACCGCGTTCTCTCGACCGCGCGCGATCGAGATGTCGGTGTCGAAGGTGTTGCGTGTCGAACCGTGGGCGATCATCGCGAGGCCGCCGATCAGGACGAATCGACAATCCTCGGCCAGAAGGCGGTTAAAGACCGTCTCGAAATCAGGGACGCTGGGCCGTTCCAAAGATCGCCACCGCCAGTTTGGCCGCCGCCTTGTACCGTTCGAACCGCTCCGTCATGCTCAGCCGAAGGCTCTCCTCGATCAGCGACACGTCGTCGCCGTTCTCATCCTGCTCGACCCACTTCGGGCGCGACGCGAGCCACTCATCCTGAAATTTGCGGGCCTCTTCGGCGGTCATCGTGGATTCCTCCTCTCGATTATAGCGGTCGGCGTCGAGCGCCTTGGCCCTTCTCCCCCTGCGGTCTTCCACGCCCGGAGGCGGAGCCACCTTTCGCTCGCGCCTCCCTCCAAGGGGAACCATCCCAGGAGACGAGCCTGAGGTCAACGCCCCTATCCCTCTCCCCGGAAGGGAGAGGGATTCCCAGAGGTTAGAGACAGGTCCTAGTAGTGCCAGTCCACGTTCGTGACCTTCTTCGCCTGGGCCTCGATGTAGTTGCGGCGGGGCTCGACCTTGTCGCCCATGAGCCGCGAGAACATCTGCTCGATCTCGATCTCCATCTCAGGGTCCATCATGACCTGCACGAGCTTGCGGTTGGCGGGGTTCATGGTGGTCTCCTCCAGCTCCTCCGCGTTCATCTCGCCGAGACCCTTGAAGCGGGTGACCGTCGGGTCCTTCTTCTTCTTATGTTGCTTGATGAGCGCATCCCGCTCCTCGATGCTGGCGGCGTAGTAGCGCTCGTTGTTCCCCACCTTCACGACGAAGAGGGGCGGCTGGGCGAGGTAGATGTTCCCCGCGTCCATGAGGGGCTTCATGTAGCGGTAGAAGAAGGTGAGGAGCAGGGTGCGGATGTGCTCGCCGTCCACGTCCGCGTCGGTCATGATGATGATCTTCGCGTAGCGGAGCTTGGTGATGTCGAAGGTCGGCTCGTCCTTCTCCTTGTCCTTCTTGCTTCCGTAACCGCCGTTGCCGCCCTTCTTGGTCTCGACGACCGCCATCTCAAAGGCTTCGCGCTCTCCGTCCTCCTCTTCCGCGCGCACCGCGTTGGATTTGCCCATCGAGAGGTCGATGCCCACGCCGAGGGCGGCGATGAGGGACTTGATCTCCTCGTTGTCGAGGGCCTTGTCGAGGCGGGCGCGCTCGACGTTCAGGATCTTGCCGCGCAGGGGCAGGACGGCCTGGGTCTGCCGGTCGCGGGCGCCCTTGGCGGAACCGCCCGCCGAGTCGCCCTCGACGAGGAACAGTTCGCACTCGTCGCGGTTTTTGGAGATGCAGTCGGTGAGCTTGCCGGGCAGGCCGAAGGAGTCCATCGCGTTGCCGCGCCGGATGTTCTCGGCGGCCTTGCGCATCGCCTCGCGGGCGCGCTGCTCGGTGATCGCCTTGTCGACGATGTACTTCGCGGGCTTGGGGTTCTCCTCGAGGAACTGGGTGAGGCCGTCGCCGACGAGGGAGTTGGTGAGGCCCTGCACCTCGGGGGTGACGAGCTTGACCTTATCCTGCGAGTTGTAGGACGGGTTCTCCAGCTTGAGGGAGATGACCGCGGTGAGGCCCGCCATGATCGCGTCGGAGGAAAGGTTGTTGTCCTTCTCCTTCAGGAAGTTCATCCGCTTGGCGTAGGCGTTGACGACGCGGGTGAGGGCCATCTGGAACCCGGAGACGTGGGTGCCGCCGTCGGGGTTGTGGATGTTGTTCGAGAACGCGAGGACGGTCTGGTTGTAGCCGTCGTGGTACTGGAACGCGATCTCGACCTCGGTGCTCTCGCGCACACGGCGGAAGTAGATGACGGGGGTGAGCGTCTCCTTCGCGTCGTTCAGGTCCTCGACCAACTGAGGGATGCCGCGCTCGTAGAAATAGGTCTCGTCGTCCTCGGGGTTCTGCTCGCTCTGGAAGTCGAACTTGACCTTGGCGTTGAGGTACGCCAGCTCCTTCATGCGGGTCTTGAGGAGATGGACGTCGTACTCGGTCGTGGAGAGGACGGTGTCGTCCGCGAGCCAGCGCTGCTGGGTGCCGGTTTCGGCCAGGGGGACCGTTCCGATCTCGACCACGTCGCCCTTGGGGATGCCGCGCTCGAATCGGATTCGGTAGACCTTGCCGTTGCGCCGGACGGTCGATTCCATCCATTCGGAGAGGGCGTTGGTGCACGACACGCCGACCCCGTGGAGGCCGCCCGACGTTTTGTAGCCGCTCGACTCGCCGCCGAACTTGCCGCCCGCGTGGAGCACGGTCATAACGACCTGGAGGGCGGAGACGCCCATCTTCTCGTGCTTGTCCACCGGGATACCGCGCCCGTTGTCCTTGACGCTGAGCGAGTTGTCCGAGTGGAGAATCACCTCGATCGTGTCGCAATGGCCGGCGAGGGCCTCGTCGACGGAGTTGTCGAGGACCTCGCGGAAAAGCTGGTGCAGGCCTCGCTTACCGTTGTCGCCCACGTACATTCCGGGGCGCTTGCGCACGGCCTCCAGGCCTTCCAGCACCTGGATCTGAGAGGCGTTGTAGTCGCCTTCGACCTTGCTGGAGATGGCGTCGATGTGCTGGAGCTGGTCGTCGTTCGGAGGGGTGTTGTCTGCCATGTTCGCGCGGTTTTCCAAGCCCTTTGGAACCTGGATTATACCTCTTATACATACGCTCGTCTGGCGGTTCGCGATGCGTGCCGGTCGATCGGAGGTCCCCCTTGCGTTCGGCGTCGCGCTCGGTTCGAGGTTGCCCAAAGGGCGTACCCGGCGCGTCGCGCCCGGCGGGTCGAGAGGGTGAGAACGACGGTCGGTCCGACGTCGTCCCACGTTCGTTGCTCGCCCACCTTCCGTTGCCTCTTCTCATCGTTCTCTTCGCCCTCGCCGCGAGTGTGGTGTGGTTGGCAGGGCCTTGGCTGGCGCGGACGACCGACCACCTCGCGGGCAAGCTGAACCTGGGCCACGCGTTCGGCGGTCTGCTGATCCTCGCCGTCGCGACCAACCTGCCGGAGCTGGCGATCGTCGTTTCCGCCGCGCGGGCGGGGCGGACGGACGTGATTACGGGCAACCTCCTGGGCAGCATCGCCGCCCAGACCGCCGTGCTGGCCTTGGTCGACGCCTTGGTGACCCGGGACGGCGGTCCCCTGACGACGCGCGCCGCCTCGTTGGAACTGGTCTTGGAGGGGGTGCTCGTGATGGCGATGCTGGCGGTGATCGTGATGGCGACCGCGCTACCGCCGACGATGATCGGCCACTTCACCACCCCGGCGGGCTTTCTGATCCTCGCCGGATGGGGCGTGGGCGTCGCCACGCTGGCAAGGGCGCGGCGGGGGCTTCCCTGGGAGGTCGCGGAAAGCCACCCGGCGCCCGACCCGCCTGACCCGGACGAGGCCGAAAAGCCCTTGCGCCGCCCCGTGCTCACCCTCGTCCTCGCCGCCGCCGTCACCCTCGCGGGCGGCGTCGTCCTCGAGCAGACGGGCGATTCGATCGCGGAGCGTCTTCACCTCTCGGGGGTCGTGTTCGGGGCGACGGTCCTCGCCTTCGTGGGGGCGCTGCCCGAGCTTTCCTCCTGCCTCGCCGCCGCGCGCTCGGGCCAGGAGACGCTCGCGGTCAGCGACGTCCTCGGCGGCCACGTCTTCCTGCCCGTCCTGTTCGTCGTCGGCACCGCCGTCTCCGGCCACTCGATCCTCTCCGGAGCGGGCCACGCGGACGTGTACCTCACCGCCCTCGGGATCGTCCTGACCGCCGTCTACGTGTACGGACTCATCTTCCGTCCCCGTCGCCAGATCCTTCGGATGGGCATCGATTCGTTCGTCGTCCTCGCGCTCTACCTCGCGGGGATCGCAGGTCTGGTGGCACTCGCGCGACGATGACCTCGTATTCCCAGGCACCCCTATGAGAATCCAGATGGGCGCCGTGGATTACTTGATCCTCGCCCTGTACTTCGTCTTCGTGCTCGGTATCGGCTGGGGGCTGAAGCGCCACATGAAGACGAGCGCCGAGTTTCTGAGCGCCGCACGGTCCATCCCCGCATGGATCGCGGGGCTCGCCTTCCTCTCCGCGAACCTGGGAGCGCAGGAGATGATCGGCATGGCCGCCTCCGGCGCGAAGTACGGGATGATGACGTCCCACTTCTACTGGGTAGGCGCGATCCCGGCGATGGTGTTCGTCGGCATCTTCATGATGCCGTTCTACTACGGCTCGAAGGCACGCTCGGTCCCGGAGTACCTCAAGCTCCGCTTCGACGAGAAGACGCGCGCCTTCAACGCCATCACCTTCGCGGTGATGACGGTGCTCTCCTCAGGCATCTCGATGTACGCGATGGCCCTGCTGCTGGAGCTTCTCCTCGGCTGGAACTTCAGCTTCAGCGTCCTGGTCTCCGCCCTCATCGTCCTGGGGTACATCTCGCTCGGCGGGCTTACGAGCGCGATCTACAACGAGGTTCTCCAGTTCTTTCTGATCGTGTTCGGCTTCGCCCCCCTGGTCTTTCTCGGCCTGCGGGACGTCGGCGGCTGGAGCGGCCTCACCCAGCGCCTGGAGGCCCACTCCACGTCCCTCGGTTTTGCCCCCGACGCCTTCTCGCACTCCTGGCGGCACCTCGGTTCGGCGAGCGCGAACCCGATGGGCGTCGAGTGGTTCGGCCTTGCGATGGGACTCGGATTCGTCCTTTCGTTCGGCTACTGGTGCACGGATTTCCTCGTGGTGCAACGCGCGATGGCGGCGGAGTCGGAGACCTCCGCCCGGCGGGTGCCGCTGATCGCCGCCGTGCCCAAGATGCTGTTCCCCTTCCTGGTCATCGTGCCCGGCGTGATCGCCATCGCCCTGACCTCTTCGCACGGCGGCCTCACCCTCCCGAGCAAGCCGGACGGCACCCTCAACTACGACCTCGCGATCCCGGTGATGCTAGGCCACTACTTCCCAACGGGGCTGCTCGGCCTCGGGCTTACCGCCCTGATCGCCTCCTTCATGAGCGGCATGGCGGGCAACGTCACCGCGTTCAACACGGTCTTCACCTACGACCT
>Ga0160428_1001219_pt1 | contig 20759 bp, 19 predicted proteins | sample SolpanmetagenomM_FD_108198 | JGI IMG/M metagenome (GOLD analysis project Ga0160428, IMG submission 108198) | Solar panel surface microbial communities from Lawrence Berkeley National Laboratory, California, USA - M | ecosystem: Engineered > Built environment > Solar panel > Unclassified ... | reverse complement strand
GAAGCAACACCAGCCAGTGGGTCGTGCTGAATAGACAGTAGGATATCGTGATATGCGCGCAGGAAGAGTTCGCTCGGCTTCGTGTCACCAAATCTACCACATTCAAAAGCTCGCTGAAGATCTTGCTCGCTGGCCGGCTCGCGTTCATGAGGTGGTTTGGTCTCTTTTTCTGCTAGGATATGGCTACCGTATAGACGCTTGGCTATGTCTCCAATTTCTTCGTGTGGTGTCTTGAGAAACTCATTGCTAATATTGGATTGACTCCGAAACAATGCATATAGCTTGTCTGAAATGGTTGTTTCAGTGTGCATGGTTGCGCTGTGCTGTTTGTGTCTTTCTAGTCGGGTGAAAATAGGTGAGTAGGTAGGAACACTAGAGGCGTCTTAGTAGTAGATCTGATAGAAACGCCCCTCCAAGATATGGTTCTTTACGGTATTCTGAGGCTATAGTGCGTGCAGAAGCGATCACGCGGCTGAAGTGTTGTGTTGTTAGCAGCTGCACTACTCTAGGGGAACACTCCTTGAAGAGGTGCGATTGGCTAGGTAGTGTTGGACGAAGGTGAAAGCCACAAGCAGTTACTTTATGGTTGTCAAAGCGAGAGAAGAGAAATAGGCGAAGGTCTCAATAAAAATGACAATGAATTGGGAATAAGCGTGTATTGATAGAGGAGGACGGGAGGAAATTGATAAATAGCATGACGTAAGCCTTTCGCAAGCCAGACCTTGGAAGTGGACAAGTTTGACAAGGGTTCTCGCTAGCAAAGTATGGTTTCTTGTATACTTCATACCTGCACTCGGTCCTCTTCCTTGCGACTTCAACTACACACTCCAATGATTGCTGATGATAGTGATGATAATGATAATCGACTCTGCTGTTGCCAAGTTGATGCCAAGGGTAGGGCTTGAAAGCTTAGCTTAGCAAAAAAAGTGATCTGCAGGCACAGAAATATGGAGCAGTTTCAGGTTCAAGAAGGTGTAATCACTTCGTACAGCTGCACGTCGTTGTCAGGATTCGTGCGCTAGGACAAAAGTTGCTACATGGTATTATAAGGTGTGGAGAGTGCCCGTAGACCTTCTATATTCAGTAGATATATTAGAATATAGATATCAACCGAGGAAGAGCCTAGGATACTAGAGAACGGCACAAGGTAAGTAGCTCGAAGAGAGTTCGGGTACCCTCTATAGCGGTCCTAGGCCACGAACTCTGACAAGGACGTGGCTGGCATGATGGCTGGCAAGATGCCTATGGTTGGACAGCTATTTGATGAGAACTGCTACTAGAGTCAATGCGGCAGTGAGCAAAACTCTGAGTGATGGTAGCAACTGACAGTAGCAGGGAATGACACTAGTTTGAAGGAGAGAATTGGAGATAAACGAAGCAATTGCGAATGACATGATTCGTTGATCTACAACCGACGTAGTATCTACTAGCCATCCAGCTTAAAACTCACAATGCCGTAGCACTATTAACTGCCCTGTAACGCCGAATGTGCAATTAGTATCGTATCCCAAATACAGAAGGGGTACAACCGTGAGAAGAGCAGGTAAGCATCATATTGATCATCATTCCAGATTCTCCGCCGTCTAGTCCTCTGCCTCAACTTCGCCCCTTTCATAAACATGTCGTGTTTTGGTCGCATCCTTGCGCATGGAGGTACCTGATCCAACGAATCCAACTATAATGGAATATTAGCAACTGTCAACAAACCATTGCACGTCGTAAACTAACCTCTAGCAGTCATACCCTCACCTGTCCTGAACATGCTTTCTTTCTTGACCGCCTTGCCCATCTTCCCCTTTGCTGAAAAATCTTGCCATTTACTCTTGCCAGCCTCCAACACCTTGGTTGCTTGAATCTTCTTTGCCACTTTCGCAGGTCTTGCAGGGCCATCGCTGACTTTGCTTGGCTCTTTACGAACAAGATCCGGGTTGATATTTGCGGCTGCAGAAATAACATTCGAGTTATTCGGTATTGTAGGTGTACTGGGAGTTGATGCATTGCTGTCAGCTTTGCGCTTTTTTGATTCACTTGCGATCGCTCTGATATCCTGACTTCTAACAGTCTCCGAATTTCCATATGATTTGAAGGACACAGTGTAGATAGGATCGGCCTTGGAACCTGTGATGGAGATGATGCGAGCAGCATAGAACGCTTTGTCGCCAGTAACCCATTTCGCCATGACCGTATCGTTCACTCTGAGCTCTGTAGGTGCAGGCGCCTCTTCTACAGGCTCTGGGGGTGCGCCGACACGTTTGTAACCTGGTTGAAAGGCTGGATGATTTGCTTTTGACCATTTTTCCGGCTCTGGTGTTGCTTGTTTGTTTTGTGGCGCTTCTGCTTGTCTGATGGAAACGAGTGTCTCTTCTAGCGCCACAATGCCTTCCTCCAGTTCTGTTTTGAGTGTTTGTAGGTCCGCATTATTTGGATCGTTCCGAATCAGCTCTTCAATGTTCTCGAGCTGGAGGAGGGTGTCAGTAGTTGACTTTGTGACAGTACATATTGCTAACTAACCTGACTTGTGAATTCTTTGATATCAGCCTCTGTTCTGGCAATTTCGCTGGCCATGGTGTTCAGTCACACGATGCTAGGATTCTGTAGCAGCAAACGTTACCAGATGTTGGATATCACGTTGTGTTAGACGATCGGTAGACAGAGTACTCGGGGTGCTGATGGATGTTATAGAGACAGATGATTGTGGATGATGGATGATTCAAGATGTGGTTCAGCTACAAGAGGGAGAGAAGCTCCGGGCCTGGCATTAGTGGCACGTGTAAGCATAAAATACGCAGGCGAAGTGCTGTATTTGTCCACTATATTGGCAGCTTCAATCTCTAGCTTTACTACACTACAGCGAGTGGCAAATAGACCTCGATGATGTGACAAGATTGACATACCCATCTTCACCTTGACGCATGATACTATGCCACTACCTAAGGTTCTAGAGCGAGTTTGCAAGAGAAGACCCTGATTCATTGTCAACTGCTTGCTGATAAATCAGCCTTGACATTTAGAGTTGCTCCGAAGAGCCTCACATCACCTGATCCCCTCTTCTTGTCTGACATTCATTCATCGCAACCATCGTCACCCTCTCACTCTCCTTCACACAGCTACGCGCTCAATTGACTTTCTGTATCAACAGAGCCCAATCACACCCAATAAACGACCCCGAAGCTCACGATTTGGTGGCACTTTCTAAAAGATCGTAGCAGCCAGTCGGCCTTGCATTGAAAGAAGTTCCTCCGAGCTCATCCATTTCCATCATGTCGACAACTTCACAGTACCCAAGCTTGTCAACACCACAGCGCAATCTTTTGGCTGCGGCTCTGGCATCGAATAAGCGCAACAAGGCCAATCCTACTGCACCCCAAGTTCCTGATTACTTTCCGCAATTCACTGCTCCACAGAAGATCCAGCAAACCTCTTATGACAGCGTCAATCCGGCCATCTTTGACCTCAATCAAAGTAACATTGGTTACGACTCGACCTTTGATGACAGCTTGTTGTCCTTGGATGGCCACAATCCCGTTGATTTTGGACTCCTGCAGCCAAGTCCCAATGCTCTCGATATCGATGCACACGAGAAGAGGAAGAGCCCGGATGATGATGAAGAAGATGATGAAGACGACTATGATCACAAGAAGCAAGAGGGCGATGACAAAGTAGCTAAGAAACCAGGCCGCAAGCTCATCACAGCAGAACCTACCACAGTTAGACTCTCTTCTTATTGTTGCGTTCCTTGCATCGTCTGCTAACATTATGATAGAAGCGGAAAGCTCAGAATCGTGCTGCTCAGCGCGCTTTCCGCGAACGTAAGGAGAAACATCTCAAAGATATGGAGGTAAAAGTGGCAGACCTGGAGAAGACATCAGAGAACACTTCGCAGGAAAATGGCATACTCAAAGCACAAATCAAGCGACTACAAGCTGAGCTTGCGGAATACAAGAATAGGCTATCTAGCAGTGCCGGCTTAGCAGGGTCTCCACCGAATGCTGCCTTCCCAAGCTTTGCCAATACTTCTCGTGGTATTACAGGAGCTTCAGACTTTCAGTTCGACTTCACCAAGTTTGGCCAGAACTCTTCATTCAGGCATATGTCAACTGGCACATCTGCCTCCAACTCAAACTCTGGCCCCAACACGAACACACAAAGTCGTCAGAACAGCGGGAGCCTGAGTCCGTCGCAATACAATTCGTTAAACACTAGCTGGACTGGTTTGAGCAATGATGCAGGCTTCACATCTACAACTCAGCAAGCTACGACGAACAGCAATGGAGCTACTGGTAATTTCTTGGGTAACCTGGCCAATCTCGGAAATATCAACTTCGATGCAAGCTTACTCGATATGAACACGTCCGCTCAAGGTACCAGTTGTCCTTCTTTGTGCCATGACGACACTAGATCTTCGGGTGCTTCACCTTGTGCTTCGACTCCACTCGACCCGTTCACCTCGGAAGGGACTTCTCCGACACCAATCAGTAATGAGTCAGCACAATCCACATCGGCGGTGGACAACATTGCGTTGGACTTCAGCAATTACACAGATGGTAAGCAGGGATGGAGCAAAGATGTTCACGCAGAGGCTGACTTCAAATTAGATCAAGGCTTCGGTCAATTCGCCAATACCACCACGAACAACTTCGATTTCGGTATTGATTGGCTTGCGAATCAGAATGGTGGCCAATTCGATCCTGTCTTATTCAGCGACTATCGCGAGAGTCAAGACGCCATCATTGGTGCCGGTGATTTCAGTGGTGGTCTTTTCGACGACAGCTTCGGTATGCCGGGTTTGCCAAATAACTTCAGCTTCGACATGTCACCTCAGAACTTCAATGCTACTCCATTGCCTGCAAAGACTACCACTACCACCAAACAGACGACTCTTCTCGAGCGGGTTGACGCTTGCAGGAACGGCGATATTGGAGAGCACGACGGTCTTTTCATTCCAGCCGAGGACAAAAACGCTGCAAAGGATGCACACGTTAGTGAAGCACACATGTTGACGGCTCATAAGATATGGTATGTTTAGGTCTTTCTATGTAATTTCTTGTGATATGACGCTAACACATCTATCCAGGTCTGAGCTACAATCATGTCCCAAGTTCAAGTCGGGCGAACTCGATATCGACAGTCTCTGCACCGAGCTTTCGAAGAAGGCTACCTGCAGCGAAACTGGTCTTCAGGTACCCCGTGACGTTGTCAAAGCAACGCTATGGAAGCTTGTTGGTGATGATGAAGAAGCTGGGCAACTCATGTCGAGAGCCAAGGGTGCGCATAAGCCTACTGCATGAAAAAGTCAGCATCCTGGGCACGCATGACGCACGCATGACAGCAGGCGCACCAAAACTCAACTCGCTGCAGCGCTGGAGAGGAACAAAGATACGATTGCGATGACCGGAAGGATGGTGTTTTGGCTCAAGGAAATGGCTTGTTACAATGATATCCAAACAAATTAAGCGTTTTTGATCGTAGAAGAAAAACTTCCAAGTTACTCTACTCTGTGCACCCGATGTGATGTCGAGCCGTGGTATAAATTGGTTTCTGTTTGTTATACACAACAACTCTAGTCTAAGTGTTCCTTGTGAATATAATGCCGAATGCTGGGTATCTTGATAACGCCAACCCAAATGAAAAAGAACACCTAATCGTCCGCCCACTCCTACTCATACCTCGACGTCAAGCTGATCGTGCTGCCTGCCTGCCAGCTTCACCGATATGCCGTTTTTCTTTCTCCCAGATTGTTATTGCCGATTTCTGTCCTGACCAATTGATGTTATCTGTTGGATAGGAAAAGGAAAGCAGGATGCGAGTTCTTGCTGCTAACCGATATCAATCGAATCCAATGCATCAAGTATCCTCTTCTCCTTCTCCTTACGCATCTCCTCTTCATCCCATACACCCTCTCTTACCCTTTCACCAACCCCACCACCACCCTCATCCACCCCCAGCCCACCACTGCCCCTCCCAAGCCCGATCATCATCTCATCCACCTTCACCCCCAAATTCCTGATCCGCTCGACCTCCCCCTTCCGTCTCAAAACCTCGCCTTCCATCATCGCAATCAGCGCTTCTCTGGCGCCATGCGCCCTCTGCCGATTCACCAGATCGTGCAGATTGACGAAGAGGACGCGTAGGTCTTCTGTTTTTTGGAGGGCGAGAGAGGGGGAGTGAGACAGTAGGGCGATTAGTTCGAGGAAGGAGAGGAGGGTGGAGCGCGTTAGTTGGAGGAGGGCGGGCGTGGGGTTTGTGGGTGTGTTTGTGTTTTGGTCTGTGCTGATGTTTGGGTGTGGAGGGGTGAGAGAAGCGTGTGGAGTGAGTTGTTCGAGGTTGCGTGAGCTGAGAGTGGGTATGTTTGGTGTTAGGTTATGCGGCGTTGAAAAGGTGCGTGTTGTTGTTGATGCGTCTGGTGGGGAGGGCGGGATGAGGTAGAGGAGTTCGAGTGGGAGAGTGGGCGATAGTTGTGGTGCTGCTGAAGTAGTGCTTGGGTTTGCGTCTTGTGTTTGTGCTTCTCGTAAACGTGACAGGTTGGTGGGCGTGAAGTGTTTGTAGAAGGGTGGTGGTGCTGGGAAGGCGCTTGCGAGGGTGTTGGATGGGTTATTGGCGTCGGTCATTATGGTGGGTGGTAGGATGAGAGCAAGAGCTCGTCTCGGAAAACCATGAGCTGGAAGATAAGAAGTGTTAGATGTCCATCTTGAATCTTGTAACGACTCCGAAACTCGATATGGCCGTTTCGTGCGGGGACAGGTCCGATGGTTCCAGAAATAAATTATCGAGACTAGATTGAAGTCTGTTTCTTCATTTTGAGAACATAATCACAATCATACAACCATGGCAAGAAGCAAGTCTCGCGCAGACCAATTCACCGATCTAGAAGACCGCGCTCATCGTGGTGAGCCCTATCAAACTACACATTATCTGTAGCCAGGGTCTATCTATACTAACAAACCCAACAGATTTCGACCCCGAAGACGACCCTCGCAGCGCCTCAGACGCCTCAGAAGATTCCGAGGACGAAGTCGACGTGAATGCTGGACGGAGACATTATGCTAACGTGGAGAAGAGCAAGCTGAGAAAAGGAGATGTCGCGCCTTTGGGTCCTCAGTATAGTGGGTCGCGTGTTAGTCGGCAGGCCGTGAACGGAGATGATGAGGAGGAAGAGCATGATCCTTTTGCGGAGCACGGTAGTGGGGAGAGTAGTGAAAGTGGGTTTGATGTAGACGATGATGATGATGATGATGAGGAGGAGGAGGAGGGAGGGGATAATGTGGGAGATTCTGATCCTTATGAAGAAGAAGAAGACGACGAAGCAGGCACAGATGATACGAGCGTGGGTGACGACGAGGATGGCAGTGATCTGGAAGAAGACGACGACGACGACGACGAGGAAGATGAAATGGACGAGGCAGAACACCAAATCGACCGCGAACAGCTCAAGCAGATGCTTCACTCAGACCACACCAACGTAGCAGCAACAATCGCACAAGCAAACCAAGCAGACGCAGACAAAGGCCGCGCAGTCAAAACTCAACGCAAGACATTCAACGGCATACTCAACAGCCGCATCCGTCTTCAACAAGGCCTAATAGCCACCAATTCCCTAACAGCAGAGGAGGTAACAAAATCCGCCACCACCACCACCACCAGCACCAACAACACAGACACCACAACCGCCATACACACCGCCGAGCTCGCCGCGCTAAAACTCTGGAACACGCTCGAAAGTCTACGCCAGAGTATCGAAGAAGCCCGGAGCACAGGCACGAAAAAGCGAAAGCGAGAGATCAACGACGACATCGATACCACCACGACCTCCTCAACCATCTGGGCACGAATGCAAAGCGCTGAGACAACCAGCCTCGCCCACCGCCGCGCCGTTCTCCAGAAATGGTCTACGAAAACGCAAGCAGCGACCGCGCAGCCCACGCGGGGCAAACTTACCAATAACAGCACTACCTCAGGTTCCTCGACAATCCTCGACGTCTTGACGTCGCATCTCTCCAACCCCGACCCTTTGATCGCACGCACACGCATCCCCCGCTCCTGCGCGCCCCTCCAGGCCTCTGCCTCCACAAAATCTCAAAACCCATCCACCACGTCCCCACCCAACAACAACACAACCAACATCTACGACGACGCCGACTTCTACGGCCTCCTCCTAAAATCCCTGCTGGAACAACACTCCATAGACTCCGCCACCAACGTAAATACGAATGCCAGCACGCTAGCACGACAACACATGGCCGCGGCACGCGACGCCAAAACGAAAAAGAACGTCGATGTCAAAGCGAGTAAAGGCCGGAAACTAAAGTATACGGTGCATGAGGAGTTGCAGAATTATATGGCGCCGGAGGATAGAGGGCTGTGGACGGGGAGGCAGGTGGATGAGTTTTTTGGCAGTTTGTTGGGACGGAGGGTTGAGATTGGTGAGGAAGGGGATGGGGAGGTGGGAGAGGAGGAGGCGTTGATGTTGTTTAGGAGTTGATGGTGTTGTGGTTAGTATTATATCAAAAAAACGCAATAATTTGCAGGGAAAAGCATGCATTCTTCAACAACATTCATTGAGGATGAATATCCTTACGACGTTCAGTAAGACATGAGGAAATATACTCAAAGCAGTTGATGAACCAGCTACCTCGGTAGGTAAAGAACCGCTCAGCATCTGAATCAATCACCGCAGACATGTAAGATATGAGGCATATATTCGCTTTCTACCAAGAAGTAAACTCCCCAAAACTACGACGGCTGAAAAGACGCATTCAAAAAATACCACATCAAAGCCGGCTGCAGAGAGGCCGACGCTCATTTCCAGACTACAACGACGATCAAGATGCTAGAGTATCATTATCTCCCTCAACGGCGCCTATCAAGAAGCGTACAAAGACTTCATTTACTTCACGAGTGCGTAGGAATCACCGACTAGGTCTGCAGAATACCAGCAAAGCTTGGAGCAGCTTATTCGAGAGACCGGAGCAAGCACGGACAACGCTATCCGCGGCCTCCGCGAGGTTGTGAATCATGCAGCAGCCTTCATCCATATCACAAACGCCGTGGTTAAAGAGGACTAGCCAATTATCGAGCAGCTAATCCATGAAACCCACGTATCTTAGTCAATGGCATGCCTATCGTGATAAGGCAGACCAGTGCCCCATCGGCATCGTGCATACCATGATATCGAGAAGTACAAATTACAATATGAGCGAGGTTTTGCGAACACACCTCCGGCACACTTCACAACTTTTTTAATCTTGAATTACGAGAAATATCTTTTGGGTATTGGATGGCCAAGCCTTTGGGATGTGACTATAGTACAGTGAAACACGAATACCATCATTAGAAATTGAAAAAAAAGAGTCTCATCACTGAGCTATGAGCGGTCGTTCATTAAGCAAACCACTCTACCATCTCCCCATGCCTTGATTCGTAGCGAATGTGTCGCATCACTTCCGGTCTCTTATTGGGATGATAGCCGTACTCCATCATACATTCACGCAGGTGACATTCGATGGTCTCCTATCAGCTCTTCACGGCAATGGGCAGCCCAACGAGAAGACTCTACCACACTAAAAAATGTCGATGTGCATTCAATCGAATTGGACATTTACATACTGCAGCACGACAACAGAAAAGCAGACTATCCTTGTTGCCAACAACGACGACATTGAGTCAGTCTATGCGAGTTTCGCGTGCTATCTCGATTGTGCCATTTGCATCTAGCAACCAGTAGTCGCCAGACTTGCTTCACTCCAAGACATACCACAAGGCCCTGTCAATAGAGACTCAGAGGAACCTTGTCGAATTCTAGCCAGTCAACCCAGATAACAACACCATTGATCAATCGCTGCTCTAGATATTAGGCAACGCGAACGCAAAACCAGTACAATTGTTTACGCCGAACATGTTTCAGCAGCACTGCGCGGAAATGACTGCAAAGCAGGATTCGATGTCGGATGTTATCAGACGGTGGCCAGTCTCTAGAATGTGAATAGTAGACAATTTCCATCTCTACTCGAGCGTCACTAATACTCTTGCTAGGCAGTAGTCAACGAGGCCACGAACCTCCTCCGCGTATTCGTCATTTACTGGCTGGCGTACCTGCTACACAACGCCTGGGACCCATTCCCCATCAATATGCCTCCCCCAAGCCCATCGCCCCAAAATCAGGCACCGGCATCGTCCCACACACAAACTCTCTCTGCGCTTGCACATTACTTGGCAGTATCCCCGCCGCAACGCCCTTTTTCCAACTCCACTGCGTTCCCGTCTCCGTCTGCCACGTCCAATAAAACCAGCCCCATCCCAACTCATAACTCTGCATTTGCGCCTCCGCAAACATCTTCAGCCACTGTTTGTACGCCGTGCTGTATTTGCCGGGGTCGGCGTTGGCGAGGGTGCAGTCGCAGCGGGTGGAGGAGGATTTTGTGGCTGGGTTGGGGCAGACAGGGACTGATGGGGAGGATGGATTGAGGGTGCCATCCCAGCGAGCGCCGGTGTCGACGTTATTGAGCCAGGGTTGGCAATCGGTGTCTGATTGAGACCTAAATGGTGGAAGTGTTAGTGTGGGTCAACAGAAGATTGGAAGGATGGAATGTGCAGGCTCTACGTACCACTCGCCGCAGAGGAAATTTCCAAACCCGGTGCTGGGATTCATGCTTTGGTTGGTTTGTTGTGCCCACCCTTGACACGCGAATTCGATCTTGGGCGTGTGTGCTAAGCTGAGTTGGTCATTGTTAAAGACGACGTATTGATGTGCGTCGAGCAGGACTTTTTCATGGCCGGAGAGAACGCCTTGCCAGTTGCGAAGACCGAGAAAGCCATCACCAATCACGATGATGGTATCATTCGACATGCCGGAAGAGCGAACAACTGCAATAGCAGAGGTTGTCCAGGCGATTACAGGTGGTAAGTGGAGATCCACCATACGAGGTTCATTGGCGAGGCCGTACATGGTTACCAGGTTTGCGTATCGAGGTTGTGCAAAGAAGGTGGTCAGCTGTTTATGGATGTCCAGTGATCGTTGGGCATTGAGGGCTCCGTCTGTTCCATTAAGCCATCCGATTTGTCCTAGATGACCTGAGTGATTCCATCCATTTTGACTGCCCGGAAGTGCATGGAGGTCGAGATTGATGCGAAGACCGTATTTCCTTGCATACTCCAAACCACGGAGAAGATAACGCCAGGCTACTTGTGGCACATATGGATCGGAATCGTAGGTGGTCACAGCCCAGTAAGGATAAGGCAGACGGATGTGGTCAAATCCAGCGGCTTGGATGTCTGCGAATGTTTGCTCGTTGACAAAGGTTGCGTAGTGTTTCTCTATGGTCGCTTTGGCTTTCGCTGTACCTAGTGTTTGACAAAGTGTCCATTCGTCAACGACGCCCTGACTAGTGGAGTATTGGTTGAATAGGGAGGGTGTGATGAATGGTTCAATGCTGAGCCAGCCACCTAGATTTATACCACGTATTACGCGAGTTCCATACTCCCATTTGTCCTTCAGAGCAGGTACGTTGATGTTCGCTTGTTTATTATCATCCCAGGTTGAATTCAGGCCGATGATCGACAGTCTCCCCACAGTGGCATCTGTGAAGGTCAGGTTGAAGTCTGTAGTGTCATACCAGGTGGAAAAGTCTAGAATAGTGCCTTGCGCTTCGATCGGTATCGAACCTGGTGAAGCAATGTAGGTGTTTGAGGCAGAGGTAGTCGTTGATCCAGAGCCAGACGTGGTATTCTTCTTGAGCGCAACTCCAACTCCAATTGAGACGATTATTATAACGAGAAGAATGCCACTGATTATCCCTGACAACATACGGTTAGCTATGTTAATCCCAAGACCGGCATGCTCATATCACTCACATATCCACTTCCGCCTCTTTCTCTTCCTAGCTTTCTCATCTTCATAATCTGGATACCCACCAGGAAGAGGAGGGTCATTTTTCCGCGTCGACCTGTGATACTGTGCTTCATACTCTCCATCCTCAAGCAAAGGTCCGCTGACCACTCGACGTGACTTTCTCGATTCCCGATAATGATTATGGTCTTCCGTCTCTTTTCGTCGACGTTGCTCTCTTCTGGCCGCTCTTCGTTCTCGATCCCTTCTTTCTGCTTCATAGTCTGTTCCCTGCTTTCTTACAGCTCGCTTTGGCTGACTAACGGGCTCATATTCGTCCCATCCTTGCTTCTCATTGATTGCGTCTAGCTTTGCCAGCGCCAATGCTGATAATGTTGTTGTTGTTGATTCTGATGTGGTGGGATCATTATATGATCGGGCATTGCGGGATGGTGAATGGTCTTGACGACGACGTCGGTGTCGCTTGCTGCGGTAATACTCCTCCGAAGCTCGTGCTGCGGCGGAGCGGTCAGTGCGTGGCGCCATGCATGCATTCTCGCGTAGGAGCTTTCTTGACTGTTCTTGTCGTTCTCAAGCTCACGTGATGGTTGGCACAGCAATGACCGCCGGCACTCGGACCGGCACTTTTCATCATAATCGAATGCATCGATATTTGAGGAGGATATCGAGCCATCAAGTCACAGAAGGCAAAGTGATGATTGGTAAATGGATATCTTTATCATGCTCTCATGATGATGTACACATATAGCAGTGTGACGAAAACCCTTGTCTCCAACCTCGTTATTTACAGAACACGATTGAGACTGGACATCTCCTCATGTAGCTCAATACCCTTCCTCGGAGGACGCTCTCTATACCTCCTGTCTGCCGCGGATCGGCATTTGTGAGCAGGCATCATGGCGAAGCTCGAGTACCTCATATGTACCAGTCTAAGCAGACTCTGTTACCTAACATAATACCCACAGATTCGTCGTTGTGTTTGAACGCTTCACGCTCCGTTCGACACTTTCTCGCCGTCTGCTATCTTATGATTGCTGTTGTTGTATGAACTCGATCTCGATGTTGGCGGAGGATGATCGGGCTTGAAGAGGTTGTGTTGGTCAATGTATTTAAGTGTTGCTTCCGGGATCAAGTATCTATTCAGTGGTGTTAGTGGCAGACTCAACAGTGCTTCTATGTACCATACCTTATGCTCATATCTTTTCGTAAGAAATTTCGCACTTTCGTTGAAGAGACATCATTCGTCACGAGCTGTGGAATTGGGTAAATATTGTGTCGCCATTTCGAGAGAGACTCCAACGCCTTATCCATGTCCGTGCCGCTACGCTCAATGATGAATCCACCGTATCTTCCCAGAATGTGATCGAGATCTTGCTGCGACCAAACCCCTGGTTCTGACATTGTTTGTATTAGATCGGCACCACTGAGAAGTGCGACCTTTGCTATTCTCCGTTCTCCCTCACTTGTCTCAACACCTCCACGGACCTCGTTGATTTCGTGTTGGATGTGGTCGAGCACCAGGGCTGTTCGAGTATATTCCTTCTTTGAAGCCTCCCACGGGTCTACCATGATCCAACCTGATTCCAAAGCAGCTAACCGGCACATCTCCAGCCTGTGATATGCAGGAGCTAGTCCCTGTTTCTTGTATGAATCTGACACTGGACTAAGATATCCTCCTACTACCTCGTACTCTGTATTTTCACGAACCCAGTCTGTGCACATCTCGAACATTCGCAGGTGAAGATAGGTGATTGGAGAGAAAGAGCCGCAGGATATCAGGACTAGCGGCTTCTTCGACGAATTTTTCAGCTTGCGCATCTTATCAGTGGGAAGAGAGTATGAGTCCATGTCGACGTCGGCAGCCGTAAAGGGCCGATTTCGGCGCAGATTCGAGGTGGAAGTGTACGCGCGAGAACGAGAGAAAGCGTGAGGATGGGCGGCGGGCTTAAGATGCGCGAGGAACTGGTGGTTACCGAGCGTAGATGAGAGAAGTGAATGCCGAGGAGGGGTATGTACTGAAGTGATTACGAATGATGGTAATAGCCTTGATAGTGAATGTCTCCTCATTGACTGCACATAGCGCTAAATGTAAGAGTTTGAGGATGGGTCTCGTGATCGGAATCTGCGATTGTAAATAATATTGTCATAGAATGAAGTCGTATGAACGAGGTGAGTGTTGAGTACAAAACTGTCTAGTCCATCCACAAGCCCGGCTTGATTATTAATTGCCACGTGACTCACTTCGAAACAGCATCAGCAGTTTACGTCTTGGAATTCGATATTGAGGTGTATGCATCAATAGAGCAAGTCTGCGTGGGGAGACTGTCAACTACCCTACAAACCCTACCAGCACAAACAACCTGATCACTATGGACAACGTCTAGCACAGCTCTCCCTTATCAACTGTCTCTCTACGACAGTCAAAGGCGGGGCTACTGATACTGGACGCACTTGCCATTCTTTGTTTCAGGAGTAGATCCGCTCTGGCCTGCGATTGAAACACAGTGTAGAGCCTATCTCACACAAACGAGAACATATCATTCAGGCTTCAAGCATAGACCAACAAACCAAGCGTCAAACTCTCTCCATTCCTTCTCAAACCCCGCACACTTCCTTCACCATCTCCAGCAACCGACAACAGCTCATCAGCTATCAAGACTATTTATCGTCTGACGATTTCAAGACCTTTGCTGTCCTGAATTTGTCCAGCAAGGCTTGAGGCCATCTTCACCATCACAGTTTCAAGAAGAAATCTCTCATGTCGTCAAGGGTCACTCGTTCTTCAGCCAGACAGTCGGCCACTTCAGCATCATTATCCAACACTGAATCTACAACAAATCCAAAAGAACAAACATCACCTATCACAGCCACATCAACTGCATCCAAAGCTAAATCTGCTCCTACGGGCCGGAAGCGTAAGGCGTCAACCAAGGATCTGAGCGTGGTTGGTGAAAACCAAGAAGACAGCGTTACTTCAACACGACAAAGCAAGCGAGCAAGACACTCGGACAGTAACACTCCTTCAACTCTGTCAGCCACTAAGCGCGGCAAAAAGGCACAAGAGAAGATGTCCTCATCGAGGTAAGTACTGTTCTTCTGATTACGACTTATAAGCTAACAACCAAATCAGTATAAACCCAGAAGATGCAGGACTCTCATCGCCTATCACGAACACGACTTCATCAAGGAAGAAATCGGACAAAGCCAAAACAACCTCGAACGACCAATCCGATACTCCCACCACAAGGCGTTCTAAAAAGTCGAGTTCGCGGAAGACTGAGCATCGAACAAAATCGGAAACAAAAGCACCAGTTGCTCAGAACCAAGAAAACACCACGGAAGGCGAGAAAGCAGAAGATATGATGGCCGAGGACTCAGCAGAGGACGACCACGGACGTGCCGATCACGATGACGACGATGATAGGGAGGAGGAGCATGACTACGAAGGTTGGCTTGGTGGTCATGGTGGTGCTCCGGGTGGGTTGTCCAATACACTAAGAGCTCTCACAGGGATGATGTCTGGCATGACTACTCGTTTCCGTGGTATGCTCGACAATATCAAGCAGAAGGACGACCCCTCGATGCAACTAGTTGGCCTCCAAAGCCTTTCAGAAATGCTCCTGGTCTCGACAGAAGACACGCTTGCTGGACATTTTTCACCGGACGCTTACATGAAGGAGCTTGTGCCACTCATGCAACCAAACGAATTTACTGGCGAGGAAAATCCCGACATTATGCTTCTGGCATGTCGCTGTATTGCTAACATGATTGAGGCGCTACCTGCTTCTACTGCTTCGGTCGTCTACGGGGGTGCTGTTCCGGTTCTCCTTTCCAAGCTTATTCAGATCGAGTATATGGATCTTGCTGAACAAGTGCTTCTAGTAAGTCTGCACTAAATCTTGTATCGAAGGGCGGTCGCTAACTTAAAACAGACACTCGAGAAAATCTCGGCCGAATTTCCAGCCTCTATCGTACGTGAAGGAGGTCTTGCAGCATGTCTCACATACCTTGATTTCTTTCCCACAAGCACTCAGCGTACGGCTGTAACCACAGCAGCAAACTGCTGCCGCAACATTCCTGGCGATTCCTATTCGATGGTCAAAGATGTTATGCCCATACTAGAGAACGTCCTCAACAACAACGATCAGCGTGTAGTAGAGCAAGGCTGTCTCTGCATCATTCGGATTGTGGAGAGCTTTAGATGGGAAGAGGCAAAACTCGAAGGGCTCATGAGTGCTGACCTCCTCCGCACTATTTTGCGACTTCTGGTTCCTGGCTCAACCAACATGATCAGCCCTAACATTCAGACGCAATTTCTCAAAGTCCTTGCGCACACTGCTCGAGCGAGCTCGACCCTGACCGCCGATCTGTTCAAGATGAACGTCGTCGACACTCTTTTTCAGATGCTCACTGGTGTCTCACCACCAGCTGGCGTTGAAGATGTAGCGCAAAAGATTGATAGCGTCATGATCATGCAGGCATTGATTCATCGCCCAAAGGATCAGGTCTTTGAGACATTGAACGTCATCTGCGAGCTCTTGCCTGACAAGGACGGAGGGACTCTAGGTCTCAAGGATGAGTTCGCGGGCATGTTCATCGACTATGCTCAATACGGGAGACTCAAGCGCAATACCAAGCCTGTACCAGAGAATGCTTTGGCTGAATGCAAGCAAGAACTTCGGCGTTTCGCGGTCGTGCTGTTTCCTACCCTTACCGATGCTTATTCCAGTACCGTCAATGCAAACGTGAGACAGAAGGTGTTGACGGCTCAGATCAAAATGCTATCCGACTTGGATGTGGACATCTTGACGGATGCACTCAAATCCGTACCATATGCGTCATTCCTGGCTTCCATACTTTCCCAGCAGGATCACTCAACTCTGGTCATTCTAGCGCTTCGTGCTACCCAATTACTACTACAAAGACTCGAGTCGGTCTATCGATACCAGTTCTACCGAGAAGGTGTCATTGCAGAAGTGCGCAAAATTGCTGAGCGACCCATCGCTGTTGTAGCGGAGCCAGTCGCAGACAAGGCTGCAGCTTCAGAGACAGAAGTTCCAACTCTACAGCGCGCTTCAGCCACCGCGGCAACCTCGCAACAGCATGAGGATGCATCAGACGATGACGAAGGCGACGACGATATGGACGATGACCAGTCATCTGACGAAGAAGAAATGGCTGCAGCTATACGTATGGGCAGACCCGTGACGGTGAATATACAGGACTCAATCACAAGATTCGCTCAGCAATTTCTTGTCGAGTACGAGAACGATGGCGGCGCTGATCTCGGGACCAAGGCAGCATCTAGGTTACAAGAGTTGCGTAGTCTGATCACAGATATTGCCACGACATATGACACAAACAGGCCGGAAGACGGCGTGACATTGTTCAAGAGATTGGCTCAATATTTTGATGGGGATGCACTCGAAAGCATCACCAGCTACGAGTTGATGAACTCGAACCTGGTCGACAGCTTACTAGAGATCTTTCAAATCAATGAAGGACAATCAAGCGACGGTGTCCGTGCAGCATTTGTTGAAGTGTTCATGGGCTCAACACTCAACCATGGAGTGAAGACAAATACCAGCGAATCTCCAGCAACCCCCTTCAGCAGTCTCATTCACAAATTGCAAGATCTTCTTTCACGCTCTGAACACTTTGAGGTTCTTACTGTTCACTCAGGCTCTTCCGATTCTGGCAGAAGCAGTGCGGTGTCAATGCTGGCTAAGCAGATCCGTGTTAAATTAGTGGCAGACGAGAATGCTGGCGTTCCCCGCGCGTATCGCAACATTACTGTATCAATACATGCCATTGCCACATTTAAGGCCCTGGATGACTATCTTCGGCCTCGCATCAGCATGGCTGACAGGCCGAAGCCTTCACGCAGCCAAGATCCTTCTAGCCTTAGTGGAGCATACAGTGCCGCCATGGACAGCTTGGCTGCACTCGAGGAGCGTAACAAATCGCTGCTAGGCGGTGCTTCTACGCCTACTTCTGCGCCACATGAGTCGTCGAGGAAGTCATCCAGATCCAAATCTGGCACAGCCTCAAGATCGGAACAGACCACGACATCAGGCACAACTGGCACAGGGACACCAACAACGAGAAGGTCTGGACGAAAGTCCAAGACGCAGATCGAACAACCACCTATCAACGATCAGACTCCACTTCAGCCACCTCAAACGCAAAATACGCTCGAGTGTGCCGACGAAGCCCAACTGACTGATGATGATGATGATGATGATCTTGACATGGATGCTCACGAAACTCTTAATGCTGTTATGGACGATCTCGAGGATGGGATGGAAGTAGATGAACACGATCCCTCTGCTGTCAATTTGGAAGTTGCGTCTTCAGGAAAAGTGACTGCACGACAAGAGGATGGCACGCGTATTGCCACACCTGTGCAAGGAGCAACCCCAACCCGGCCTCCAACGCAGAAGCCATACTCGAGTGAGATGGCGAAGTCGTTGTTGTCCCAATTATCCGGACGTGCCATGTCATATGCAGCAGCACTACAGTCTACCCCTCAAGATTGGCATCTCGAGTTCAGTGTCAATGGTCAGCCTCTTAGCCTGGACACAACAATATACCGAGCAGTACATGCAATGCAAGACCCGCTCAATGAAGCTGCTTCGCGAAACATCTGGTCCGCTGTTCATGCCATCAATATCAAGAAGGTTGCAGGTCCTCCACCCGCGGAACCTGACACGTTGAGATCTGTTTCACCCGAAGCCGTCGCAACAACGGGCTTGCCTGCATCTCTTGAGAACAATCCAGCTACAGCTTCTATCTTGCGTCTTCTAGGCATTCTTCATGATCTCAACAGCAACCTAGATGATGTTCTGGCTGACAATGTAGAACCCGCCAAGATCAAGTCAGAGCCGTTGACCCAATTCGTCAACACAAAGCTTACTGCTAAGCTCAATCGTCAACTGGAAGAGCCGCTCATCGTTGCCTCCAACTGCCTGCCAAGTTGGAGTGAGGACCTTGCACGTCTGTATCCTTTCTTGTTTCCTTTTGAAACCAGACACTTGTTCTTACAATCGACCTCGTTTGGCTACTCGCGGTCAATGACTAGGTGGCAGGATGCTCAGGTTAGTAACGATTCGAGAAGAGATCGTCACAGAGATGAGCGTCCCTTCTTAGGCAGGCTTCAACGACAGAAGGTGCGCATCTCAAGAACCAAGATTTTGGAGTCTGCTGTCAAAGTCATGGAGCTGTATGGCGCATCACCAAGCATTCTTGAAGTGGAATACTTTGAGGAAGTTGGTACTGGACTCGGACCTACGTTGGAGTTTTACTCTACTGTTTCGAAGGAGTTCTCGAAGAGAAAGTTCCGCTTGTGGCGTGAAGACGACTCGAATGCTGGCGATGAGTTTGCCTTTGGCAAGCGTGGATTATACCCTGCGCCTATGGGCGACAGCCAGGCCACGACAGAAAACGGCCAGAAGGTCTTGACACTTTACAAGATGCTTGGCAAGTTTGTAGCACGATCGATGATTGACGCGAGGATGATTGATGTGTCTTTCAATCCAGCTTTCTTCCGGTTCAATCGCAATGTTGGCATTCCGCCATTGTCGACAGTCAAAGCTGTTGACTACGACTTATACAAGTCATTGTTGACCCTGAGACAGTTTTATACAGCCAAGAGAACCATCGACGAACATCCCCGTCTTACATCGGCACAAAAGGAGGCAAAGACATCATTGATTCAGGTCAATGGCGCCAGCATTGACGACTTGGCTCTTGACTTTACACTTCCTGGTTATCCACACATTGAGCTCATTGCGAACGGTTCTCAGGTTCCAGTCACGATCGACAATGTTGGACTTTATATGGCTGGCGTGGTCGATTGCACGACCGGTCGAGGAGTACAGAAGCAGATTGAAGCATTCAGAGAAGGCTTCTCACAAGTCTTCCCATACTCTGCTTTGAGTGCTTTCACACCAGAAGAGCTTGTGATGCTCTTCGGCACGACGGATGAAGATTGGTCGATTGAAAGTAAGTTCATACAATCTGCACAATACACTAGAATAGCAGGCTAACATTTCCAGCTCTCATGGACTCCATCAAGGCGGATCACGGATTCAACCTTGATTCACAAGCTGTGCGTTACTTGCTCCGTGTCATGACAGAGCTCTCTCCAAGTACAAGGCGGGACTTCTTGCAGTTTGTTACTGGTAGTCCAAAGCTCCCTATTGGAGGTGAGTTTGATATTGCTCAGATCTTCAATCGTACACAAACTAACAGTCGTGCAGGCTTCAAATCACTCACACCGATGCTCACCGTCGTATGCAAGCCTGCAGAACCGCCTTTTGGCTCAGACGACTACCTTCCTAGTGTCATGACGTGCGTCAACTACCTCAAGGTACCTAATTATAGCACATTCGAAGTAATGAAGAACAAGGTCATGGTAGCGATCAAGGAAGGACAAGGAGCATTCCACCTTTCTTAGCTTGGTGGACATATACATTTGTAAAGTTGTCATAGACTCTGATTACAAGGATCAGGCGTTGGTTTAGGTTGGGATATTACGTCTGACATGAAAGCAAGAAGATACGGGTTAAGAAAGGCACTGCATGGATAGGCGTTCTTCTCTTAGGTGTCAAGTCACTCATTCATGCTTACCTCTGTTGGAAGCAACTAGTTTATGGCTCAATACAGCCTGTCATCTTATGTAGTAATACACTCGAAATGAGAAGCCCTCCAATCTTCCCTGGCCAAGATGGTCGTGCTCGATTTGCCAATGTCTTTCATAAGTGGCTGGCTTATTACGTCAGCATCGACATCTGTGAATTCGATCGTCTGGTTTGTTCGTACCTGCATTTGAATCTACTATCCGCAATTTTATTTGACAAGATTCACCACTATCCACACACTACATACTCTTTAGCCCTTCTTTGGTAGCATCCCT
>Ga0160428_1001218_pt1 | contig 20787 bp, 19 predicted proteins | sample SolpanmetagenomM_FD_108198 | JGI IMG/M metagenome (GOLD analysis project Ga0160428, IMG submission 108198) | Solar panel surface microbial communities from Lawrence Berkeley National Laboratory, California, USA - M | ecosystem: Engineered > Built environment > Solar panel > Unclassified ... | reverse complement strand
TGTTCCCAGAATGTTCCGCTTAGGACGACCAGGCTTCGAACGGGAGATCGAGGTCGTCGGCAACGGCCTTGAACGCGATCTTGCCCTTGTAGACGTTCAGCCCGTTGGCGAGGTGCGGGTCGGCCTTCATCGCGCCCTCGGCCCCCAGCGTGGCCAGCTTGAGCACGAACGGCAGCGTCGCATTGTTGAGCGCGAAAGTGCTGGTGCGCGCCACGGCGCCGGGCATGTTGGCGACGCAATAATGGATCACGCCGTCCACTTCGAACACCGGATCCTCGTGCGTCGTCGCATGGCTGGTCTCGAAGCACCCGCCCTGGTCGATCGCGATGTCGACCAGCACCGAACCGCGCTTCATCGTCTTCAGCATGTCGCGCGTGACGAGCTTCGGCGCGGCCGCCCCGGGGACCAGCACGGCGCCGATCACCAGATGCGCGTTCTTCACCGCCGCGGCGATCGCCGCCTTGGAGGCATAGGCGGTCTTGATCTGGCTGGAGAAGAACATGTCGAGCTCGGCGAGGCGCGCGTTCGAGATGTCGTAGATCGTCACGTCGGCGCGCATGCCGACCGCCATCTGCGCCGCGTTCACGCCGGAGACGCCGCCACCGAGGATCGCGACGCGCGCCGGCGCCACGCCGGGCACGCCGCCGAGCAATACGCCGCGGCCGCCCTGTTCCTTCTCGAGGTAGTGCGCGCCGACCTGGATCGACATGCGGCCGGCGACTTCCGACATCGGCTTGAGCAGCGGCAGCGAACGATCGTTGGCGGTGACCGTCTCGTACGCGATGCAGGTCGCGCCGGACTTCATCAGCCCCTCGGCCTGCGGCTTGTCGGCGGCAAGGTGGAGATAGGTGAACAGCAGGTGGCGCGGCTCGAGCAGGGCGATCTCGCTCGGCTGCGGCTCCTTGACCTTCACGATCATGTCGCTGGCGGCGAATACGCTGGCGGCATCGGGCAGGATCGTCGCGCCGGCGTCGATATAGTCCTGATCCTCGAAGTCGATCCCGAGCCCGGCACCCGTCTGCACCGATACCGTATGGCCGAGCGCGACGAGTTCGACGACGGACGGCGGGGTCAGCCCGACGCGATATTCGTGGTTCTTGATTTCCTTGGGGACACCGACGCGCATTGGGGGCACTCCTGAACAGATAAGACAACGGATGCTAGCCGATTTCCCGGAACGAATCTCTGCAAATCATGTGGCGGAAGGCTGCGTCCGTGCATATGTTGCATGCTCAAGCAACGCCTTGCGGAGGTTCCATGCAGCTCGACCGGATCGACACCGCTATCCTCCAGTCGCTCGCAGCGGATGCGCGGTCCTCCGTCAGCGCGATCGCCGGGCGGGTCGGACTGTCGCAATCCGCCTGCACGCGGCGGATCCAGGCGCTGGAGGCGTCGGGGCACATCCTCGGCTATGGCGCGCATCTCGGGCATCGCCGGCTCGGTTTCCGCGTCACGGCTTTGGTCGACATCACGCTCGGTACGCAAGTCGGCGAGGATCTCGCGCAGTTCGAACGCGCGGTCGCGGCGATCGACGGGATCGTCGAATGCGCGCTCGTCTCCGGCGCGCAGGACTATAGGCTCAAGATCGTCTGCCGCGATCTCGACGATTACGAACGGCTGCACCGCGAACATCTCGGCCGCCTGCCGGGCGTGCTGACGATCAGCAGCAGCTTCGTGCTCCGCTCCGTCCCGACGCGGGGCGAGGCGGACGCGCTGTTCGGCGGTGCAGCATGACGTCCCCGTTGCCGATGACCAATGCGGGGTGTAGAGCGCGCAACCTTGGGGCCAGGGGGCGCGTTGCGGTCTTTACGATGATTATTCCACAACATCTCCGGGTTAGATTGCTCGCCCTGTGAGCACCACCGAGCCAGTCCTGGACTCGACCGCGTCGTTCGACGCGCAGAACGGCGACCATCCTGGCCAGAGCGGGCATCACAAGGACGGTGTCGTGCGGCTGGCGCTCGGCGCGATCGGCGTGGTGTTCGGCGATATCGGCACCAGCCCGCTCTACGCCTTCCGCGAAACCTTTCACGGCCACCATCCGCTCGCGCTCGACCAGGCGCATATCATGGGCGTCGTCAGCCTGATGTTCTGGTCGATGATGGTCGTCGTCACGTTGAAATACGTCACCATCATCATGCGCGCGGACAATAAGGGCGAGGGCGGCAGCCTGGCGCTGCTCGCGCTCATCTCCGGACGAACGCAGATGAAGCGCTGGTCGCGCGGCATCGTACTGCTCGGCGTGTTCGCGACGGCCTTGTTCTACGGCGACAGCATGATCACGCCGGCCGTCTCGGTGCTGTCCGCGGTCGAGGGGATCGCGGTTGCCGCACCGGCATTCGGCGGGCTCGTGCTGCCGATCGCGGTCGTCATCATCATCGGCCTGTTCTCGATCCAGCGCAGCGGCACGTCGAAGGTCGGTCTGTTCTTCGGCCCGATCATGCTGACCTATTTCGCGGTGATCGCCACGCTCGGCATCCTCAGCGTGATCAAGACACCGCAAATCCTGTGGGCGTTCTCGCCGCACTACGCGCTCGAATTCTTCTATCTCGATCCGCTACGGGCGTTTCTCGCGCTCGGCTCCGTCGTCCTCGCCGTCACGGGAGCGGAGGCGCTATATGCCGACATGGGGCATTTCGGCCGCAATCCTATCCGTGTGTCGTGGCTGTATTTCGTCCTGCCGGCGCTGATGGCGAACTATATGGGGCAGGGCGCCTTGCTCTCGCGCGAAGGCGCGGCGGCACTGATCAGCCCGTTCTACATGCTCGCACCCGAAAACCTGCAGCTGCCGCTCGTCATCCTGGCGACCTGTGCGGCGGTGATCGCGTCGCAGGCGGTTATTTCCGGCGCCTTCTCGGTCACGCAACAGGCGATCCAGCTCGGTTTCATGCCGCGGCTGCGCATCGAGCATACCAGTGCAGCGACGGTCGGGCAGATCTACATCCCGCTGGTCAACTGGATGTTGCTGACGATGGTGCTGCTGCTGGTGATGTTCTTCCGCACGTCGTCCAACCTGACCTCGGCCTATGGCATCGCGGTGACCGGGGCGATGCTGATCGACACCTGCCTGTTGTCCGTCGTCCTGTTCAAGCTGTGGGGCTGGAAGCGCCGCTACGCGGTCCCGCTACTGGCGCTGTTCTTCGTCGTCGACGGCGCGTATTTCGCGGCCAACCTGACCAAGGTCCCGGCTGGCGGTTGGTTCCCGCTGCTTGCCGGGCTGATCATCTTCACCTTCCTGACGACCTGGTCGAAGGGCCGGCAATTGATGATCGAGCGACTGCGCGAGGCGGCCATGCCGATCAAGGTCTTCATCCAGTCCGCCGCGAACTCGGCCACCCGCGTACCCGGGACCGCCGTCTTCATGACGTCGTCGTCGGAAGGGGTGCCGCACGCGCTGTTACACAATCTGAAGCATAACAAGGTGCTGCACGAGCGTATCATCCTGCTGACCGTCAAGATCACCGACGTGCCGTATCAGCCCGATGACGGCCGCTGCCACCTCGAGGATCTCGACCTCGGCTTTCACCGGATGGTGCTGAAATACGGCTTCATGCAGGAGCCCGACGTTCCCGCCGCACTGGCCCGCATCCACCAATGCGGTGCCGATTTCCGCATGATGGACACCAGCTTCTTCCTGTCGCGGCAGACTTTGCTCGCCTCCGACCGCCCGGGCATGATGATCTGGCGCGAGAAACTGTTCGCCTGGATGCTGCGCAATGCGGAAAGCGCGATGGAATTCTTCCGCCTGCCGACGAATCGCGTTGTCGAACTCGGCAGTCAGGTCGAGATTTGACGCCGGTCCAGCCCGCCACCGGGCAGACCGGTCCGGCTTCGATGCCAGCGCCGATTATCGTCACTGCCCTGTTCGGAAAAGCCGACGCGGCGTATTTCGATACGCTGCGCAAGACGCACTTCCCGCCGGAGCGGAACCAGCTTGCGGCGCACCTGACGATGTTCCACCACCTCTCGCCGTTGCTGGAGGCCGAGTTGAAGCAACGCCTGTCGGGTGAGACGCGCGGTATTCCGGCACCGGCGGCGCGCATCGCCGGGCTGATGTCGCTAGGCCGCGGCGTGGCGTTCCGCATCGAATCGCCGGAACTCGCCGATATCCGCGACCGGCTGGCCGATGCATTCGCCTCGATGCTGACCCCGCAGGATGCGGCCGGCTGGCGCCCGCATGTCACGGTGCAGAACAAGGTCGAACCCTATCAGGCAAAGGCGTTGCAGGCCGATCTGGCAGCGGATTTCCGTCCCCGCCCGGTCGCGATCGCGGGTCTGGCGGCATGGTGGTATCGCGGCGGGCCATGGGAGCCGCTGTCGCGTCATATGTTCGCTTGACCACTCCGGGCGCGGTTCCTATAGCCCGCGCCTCGCGAGTGGAAACGCGTTTCCGGCAAGCCCGGTCACGGCGAAGTAGCTCAGTTGGTTAGAGCACGGGAATCATAATCCTGGGGTCGGGGGTTCAAGTCCCTCCTTCGCTACCACTCGCGACTTTTCTTCTACCTTCGATACTCCGCAAGCTCCGGCGTCACGGCATCGTGACGCGGCGCGCGGAGGTGATGCGGATCGGTGGGGCGATCATCTGGCCGCGCATCACGCCTTCGCCGAGCGTCGGCGAGGTCGGCGAATCGAAGATCTTCTGGACCACGTCCATGCCCTCCACGACGTGGCCGAAGGCGGCATAGCCTTGATTGTCGCCCGGTGCGGCGGGGTTGGCATCCAGGCTCGGCTGGTCGCCGACCATGATCGTGAAGTCGCCGTTCGCGGTGCCCGGGGCGTAGCGCGCGATCGAGATCGTGCCGTCGAGATGCTTCAGCCCGGTGAGCGTGGTCGGTTCGTGCTTGATCGGAGGGAGCACCCTTTTGGGGGCGTTCTGCACGCCGAACTGGACGAAGCCGAAATGCGGCCCGGCCTTGGCGGTGCGGTAGAAGCCGATCCCGTCCAGCCGCTTCTGGTCGACATAGCGCAGGAAGTTGGCGGTGGTGACCGGGGCGCGGCCCTTTTCGAGTTCGAGGACGATTCGGCCTTCGCTCGTCTCCAGTGCGACACGGACGGTGGGAAAGGCCGGGTTCGGCGCCGCATTCGGAAGCGCAGCCGCATCGGGGCGGGGCGGGGGAATTGGGGCCGGCGGCACAGAGGGAGCGACCTGCGCCGCGAGCGCCAGTGCGAGAATCATCGTCGACATGCTTTTCTCCGGGCTGTCCGCTAGGGCACGCGAGGATCGCAAATCGCGGCTACGCCATCCACAAGATTCGCTCGCCTTTCGCGCGGCATCGCGGCCTCCCATGTTGCATCCCTGACCCCGCGCCCCCTAGAAGCGCGCAACCGCAATACGGACGATTGTTCATGACCACGCATAAGACCAAGATGCTCATCCTCGGATCCGGCCCCGCCGGCCTGTCCGCGGCGATCTATGGCGCGCGCGCCGGCATGGCGCCGATCGTGGTGCAGGGCATCCAGCCGGGCGGCCAGTTGACCACCACCACCGACGTCGAGAATTACCCCGGCTTCAAGGACGTCGTCCAGGGCCCGTGGCTGATGGAGCAGATGCAGGCGCAGGCCGAGCATGTCGGCACGCGCCTGATGTGGGACACGATCGTCGAGGTCGATCTGACGCGGCGTCCGTTCCGGCTGATCGGTGACGGCGGCGACGTCTATGAAGGCGATGTCCTCGTCATCGCCACCGGCGCTCAGGCGAAATGGCTTGGGCTCGACAGCGAGGATGCGCTGAAGGGCAAGGGCGTCAGCGCGTGTGCGACGTGCGACGGGTTCTTCTATCGTGGCAAGAAGGTCGCGGTGATCGGCGGCGGCAACACCGCGGTCGAGGAAGCACTGTATCTGACCAATCATTCGCCGGACGTGACGCTGATCCACCGTCGCGACAGCTTCCGCGCGGAGAAGATCCTGCAGGAGCGGCTGTTCGCGCATAAGAGCGTCACCGTGCTGTGGAACAAGGAGGTCGCGGAGTTCGTCGATGGCGGCGGCAATTCCGGGCTCGTCGCGCTCGACCTGCGCGATACCGTCACCGGCGAGATGTCGCGGCTGGAGGTCGAGGGCGGGTTCGTCGCGATCGGTCATCATCCGGCGACCGAACTATTCCGCGGTCATCTCGACCTCGATTCGGACGGCTATATCGCGGTGCAGACCGGCAGCACGCGGACCAGCGTGGCCGGCGTATTCGCGTGCGGCGACGTGATGGACAAGGTCTACCGCCAGGCGGTGACGGCAGCCGGCACCGGCTGCATGGCCGCGCTGGACGCCGAACGCTTCCTGGCCGAGGCTGAGTTCGAACTGGCGGAGGCGGCAGAGTAAGTCACTGTCCGGCGCGATGGCCTCGGCGGTTAGGCGAGGGCGGTGAGCAGGATCTTTTCCAGCGCCGCCTGATCCTCGGCGCGGGCGAAGCTGTGGCTGTCCGTATCGATCGTCTCGGCGGGGAGGATGCGTCCGGCCGGGGAGGCCGCGAAATCCACCGCAGTGGCATCGCCTTTGGCCAGGATCACCCGTATCGGTCGATTCGCGCTCAGGAAAATCGATTGTAGATGGGCGACGAGCGCGGGCGGCGGCTCGTGTCGCGCGGCGGAGAGCCGGACGAGGCCCCGCATCAGCTTTCGCAGATCCACGCCGCCGCGCAGCAGTCGCAGGTACGTGGCGGGATCTTTAAGCCGTTCGACATAGCGGGCGCGGATCGCGGCGGGCGGGGGCAAGTCGTCGCCGCGATCGCTCGTCCACGGGTTTGCCAGCACGAGCGAATCGATCCCGGCGGCCCGATGGAACAGCACCAGCGCCGTCGCGGCGTCGCAATTGCCGAACCCGACGACCGTGGTGAGGTGCGGACAATGCTTACGAAATGTCGCGACGGCGGCGGCCATATCCTCGCCGGAATTTTTGAAGCCGGTGTTCGCGCCGGTGGAATCCCCGATGCCGCGGCGGTCGTATCTAAACACGGGCACGCCGGCACCGGCGAGGCGGGCGGCGAGCAAGGTCATGCTGCGATGCGCGCCGGCGCGGACCTCGTTGCCGCCCGACACGACGACCAGTCCGGTCGTACCGTGTGCGTCGTCGAGCGTTCCGAGCAGCGTCTCGCCCTGGCAGTCGAACGCGATCACCGTTCGCATGCTGCGATCCATTCGGCGATATCGTCCGCAAGGTGTTCCGAAAGAGGGATATTGTTGTCCGGCTCACTGCGACGCCACAGCGGCGCGCTGTCGAACTTCCGGTCTGCCGGGTTCGGATCTGTCGTCATGCGGACCACGCGGCGGGCGATTGCAGGATCGGCGAACGGCGTGCGCAGCTTGAGTATGGCAAGCAATTCGGCGGAAATCCGGTTGCCGGCGATCTCGACAGGACGCGTGGCTGCAGTGTCGCCGCCCAGAAACCAATAGTCCGGCAGCGACCGTGTCGGCCCGACTTCGGCCTGTTTTACGCGGGTCAGTTCGCGCAGCAGGCTCTTCCCGTCTTGCGGGGAAAGGTGCCAGCGACCGCGCAGGACCGCGAGACCATCAAGCAAGGTGCCGCTGCGCACCGTCAGCCCGTAGACGTGTCGGTTGGCCTGTGCGGCGGAAGCGGCGACACGGGCATAGGCGCGTTCGAGATCCAGCATCGCGGCGGATTCGGTCGGCAGCAGACTTTCGCCGGTGCCGGGCAGGTCGGGCAGGATCGACGCGATGCCGCGTGCGGCCAGTGCCCGCAGAATCGTGACGACGAAGGTCCGCGTGCGATTGGCTTCCTCGAACAGCGGCAGCGCGGCGATGACGACCGGGCCGGTATCCGGTCCGAAACGCAGCATCGTCTCGGCGCCGCTCGGCCAGTCGTATCGCTCGATTCTCAATCGACGGATCTCATACGATCAGCTTCGTCGCGGCGAAGCGGACCAAAGCGCCGAACGTCTCCAGCATCTCGCCATCGACTTCGTCATCCTCGATCAGGATACCGAGCCGTTCCTCGAGTTCCGTCAGCAATCCGGCGACGGCCATCGAATCGAGTTCGGGCAGCGCGCCGAACAGGGGCGTTTCGCTGCGGAACGCGTTGACCTGGGTCTGGCTCAGCCCCAGCACGTCGCGCAACGTTGCGCGGACGGTCGTGTCGATCTGTTCGATATCGTCTGGTAGCATCGGCCAACCCCGCTGTTGCAGGTCGCCCGTTAGAGCGTGGCGCGGTCGATGCCAAGTACGACCCTTTGCAGAGCGAGCGCGCGCTGCGTATCAGGGGCGATGACTCCGCTCGATCCGACACCGTATCCGATCGATACGCTCCCGCTGCGCGGCGCGGCCGATGCGGTGGCGCTGATCGATCGCGCGCGAGTGCTGAGCTTCGGGGAACTCGAGGCGCTTACCGGTCGCACGGCGGCGTGGCTCGCCCGCCAACGGATCGCCTCGGGGGAGCGGATCGCGAGTTGGCTTCCCAAGACGCGGCTGGCATGCGTGCTGCCGATGGCGGTGCCGCGCGCGGGCCATGTCCACGTGCCGGTCAACGCGATGCTGAAGCATGCGCAGGTCGCGCATATCCTGAACGATAGCGGCGCGACGGTGCTGGTGACGCAGGCCGCGCGTGCGGCGACATTGGGGGAAGGCGATGTTCCCGCCGGATGCCGCATCGTGATCGCGGACGAGGTCACCGCCGAAGAGATGCTGCCGCCCTCGGCCGCCGATCCGCAGTCGCTCGCCGCGATCCTCTACACGTCGGGATCGACCGGGCGGCCCAAGGGGGTGATGCTGAGCCATGCGAATCTCTGGCTCGGCGCGATCTCCGTCGCGCATTATCTGGATATCCGGCCGGAGGATCGCGTGCTCGGCGTGCTCCCGCTGAGCTTCGATTATGGGCAGAACCAGCTATTCTCGACCTGGGCGGCGGGGGCGAGCTATGCGCCGCTCGACTATCTCACCGCGCGCGATGTCGTGAAGGCGGTGGACCGGGTGGACGCCACGACGATCGCGGGCGTGCCGCCGTTATGGGTGCAGTTGCTGGAAGCGGAGTGGCCTGAGGCAACCGCGGCGCGGATCCGCCGCCTGACCAATTCGGGCGGTGCGCTGACGCCGCGACTGGTGCGTGCGCTGCGCGAGCGGTTTCCGGCGGCGGACCTGTACCCGATGTACGGCCTGACCGAGGCGTTCCGATCGACCTACCTGCCGCCCGACCTGGTCGATGCGCATCCGGACGCGATGGGCCGGGCGATCCCGTTCGCCGAGGTCGCGATCGTTCGACCGGACGGATCGCGCGCCGATCCGGGCGAGGCGGGGGAATTGGTCCATGCCGGCCCGCTTGTCGCGAAGGGTTACTGGCGGGATGCCGAGCGCACCGCGCACCGCTTTCGCGACGCGCCGGAATGGACGGCGTCCGGCGGCACGGCGGTGTGGTCCGGCGACACCGTCGTCGAAGGGAGGGATGGACTATTCCGCTTCGTCGGGCGCGACGACGAGATGATCAAATCGGCCGGCAACCGCATCAGCCCGACCGAGATCGAGGATGCCGTGCTGGCTGGCGGGGAAGTCGCCGAAGCCGTGGCGATCGGCGTGGCGGACGAGCGGCTGGGACAGGCGATCGTCGTCGTCGCGCGCGGCGACGGAGCGGCGGAAACCGACCTGCGCGCCCGACTGCGCCGCGACCTGCCGAGCTTCATGCAGCCGGCGCGCTATATCTGGCGCGACGACTTGCCACGCAATGCGAACGGCAAGCTGGATCGCGCTGCTTTGAAACAGGAATTGACGTCATGAAGCCGATGGGGCCGATCCCGCCCGAGTTTGCGGGCGCGACGCTGTCGATCGCTGGCCGGAAGGCGGAGCAATGGGCGAGCGAGGGCGATACGCCTCTGTTCGTCTATGATCTCGACATCGTCCGCGCGCGCGCGGCGGCCTTGCGCGCGAACCTGCCGGTCGGGCTCGACATACATTATGCAATCAAGGCCAATCCCTTGCCCGCTTTCGTTGCCGCGGTGGCACCTTCGTTCGACGGGTTGGACGTCGCGTCGGCGGGCGAGCTGGCGATAGCGCTGACCGCGAAGCCGGCCAATGCGATCAGTTTCGCCGGACCCGGCAAGCGCGACGCGGAACTGGAAGCGGCGATCCGCGCCGGCGCGACGATCAACCTCGAATCCTCCGGCGAATGCGATCGCGCTTTGGCGATCGGCGATCGTCTGGGCCTCACGCCGCGCCTCGCCGTGCGCGTGAACCCCGATTTCGAACTGCGCGGATCGGGCATGAAGATGGGCGGCCGCGCCTCGCCGTTCGGGATCGACGTACTCGACGCCGCCAGCGTCGTGGCCCGGCTGCGCGCGGCCGGCGCGGACTGGCTCGGGTTCCACATCTTCGCCGGATCGCAGGCGCTGGATTCCTTGGCGATCATCGAGACGCAGGCCGCGACCGTCGCGCTGGCCGGTCGGCTGGCAGACGAGATCGGCGCCGCGCCGCCGCTGGTCAATCTGGGCGGTGGGTTCGGTATCCCGTACTTTACCGGCGATACGCCGATCGACCTGCCGGCGATCGGCAGTGCGCTGGCAAACGAGTTCGAGCGGCGTTCCGACAGCCTCGCGCAATCGCGCTTCGCGATCGAACTCGGCCGGTTCATCGCCGGCGAATGCGGCGTCTATCTCACGCGCGTGGTCGAGCGGAAGGAAAGTCGCGGCGAGACCTTCCTGATCGTCGATGGCGGGCTCCATCATCAACTCGCCGCGTCCGGCAATTTCGGAACGGTGGTCAAACGCAACTATCCCGTTGCCATTGCAACCGCATCGCCCGGCGCCGCGACGGAGACGGTCAGCGTGGTCGGGTGCCTGTGCACGCCGCTCGATCGCCTTGCCGACCGGGTGACGTTGCCCGTCGCCGGGGTAGGGGATATCGTCGCGGTGTTCCTGGCCGGCGCATACGGGCGATCCGCCAGCCCGACGGCGTTTCTCGGTCACCCGCTACCGGCCGAGGTGCTGGCCAACCTCGCGCACGACTAACGCAATATTTACCTGCCCGGACGCATAGCCGGACCATCATCCGTGACCCGTGGGGAGAGACGTCTCCAACGGAAAAGCGGCGGGAGGTCTGATAGATGCGTTTCGATTCCGGTACCAAGGCGATCGGCCTGGCGATGCTCGCCACGACCATGCTGTCGGCGTGTGCGAGCAGCGGCGGCCGGACGGAATTGCCGCCCGCCAGCTTCGTCGCGACGCAGGAGCAGCCGGGCGAGGAATATGTCATCGGCCCGTTGGACCAGTTGCAGATCTTCGTCTGGCGCAATCCGGAACTGTCCTCCGACGTGCAGGTCCGTCCCGACGGCCGCATCACCACGCCGCTGATCAGCGACATGCCCGCGGTCGGCAAGACCCCGGCGATGCTGGCGGACGACCTGAAGATCGCACTCGGCGAATATATCAAGGACCCGATCGTCTCGGTCATCGTCAAGAATTTCAGCGGCACGTTCAGCCAGCAGGTGCGGATCGTCGGCGCGACGGAAAAGCCCGCCTCGATCCCGTACCGCGCCAACATGACCTTGCTGGACGCAATGATCGCGGTCGGTGGGCTCAGCCAATATGCCGCGGGCAACAAGGCGCGGCTGGTGCGCTACGATCGCACGACCGGCAAGCAGATCGAATATAATCTCAAGCTGTCGAGCCTGCTCAAGAGCGGCGATTCGCGGGCCAATGTGCGGCTTGCGCCCGGCGACGTGATCATCATCCCGGAAAGCATGTTCTGAGATGAGCGGTATCTACGACGAAGTCCGCGTGATGCTGCACGCGATCTGGCAGCGGCGCTGGCTGGCCATGGCTGTCGCCTGGGGCATCGCCATCCTCGGCTGGCTGTTCGTGTCGCAGATCCCCAACACGTACGAATCCAAGGCGCGCGTCTTCGTGCAGATGCAGTCGATTCTGCCGTCGACTGTCGGCATCACCCCGGCCGACCAGCAGAAGGACGTCGACCGCGTCCGCCAGACGCTGACCTCGGCGGTGAATTTGGAAAAGGTCGTCCGCGGCACCGATCTCGCCAACACGGTGCAGACCGATCGCGACGTCGCCGACCGTGTCGCGAGCCTGCAAAAGGCGATCACGATCACCGCGCAGCAGGATAATCTGTTCGAGATCAGCGCCAAGGGCAGCAGCCCCAAGACCACACGTGCCATCGTCCAGAAACTGATCGATATCTTTGTCGAGGAGAATCTGGCCGGCGACCGCGACGAGACGAGCCAGTCCTTGCGCTTCCTCGATGCGCAGCTCGAACAGCGCCAGAAGCAGTTGCAGGACGCCGAGGCCAAGCGCACGGACTTCCAGAACCGCTATCTCGGCGCGCTGCCGGGCACGGGTTCGCTGACGGACCGGATGGGGACGGCGCGCAGCGCGATGGCCCAGGTGGAAAGCGATCTGGCCGCCGCGCAATCCAGTCTCGCGGCGATCAACGGGCAGATGGCAGGCACCTCCCAGACGGTCGCCGGAGCACCTGGCACCGCGACGTCCGGACCGGCGCGCGCGCGCCTCGCCGCGATCCAGGGCCAGATCGCCGATGCCCGCTCGCGTGGCTTTACCGACAACCATCCCGATATGATCGCGCTGAAAAGCCAGCTTGCCGCCGCCACCGCCGCGGCGCGCAGCGAACCGGCGGGTTCGGTGGCCAGCGGCGCATCCGCCAATCCGCTGTACCTCTCGTTCCGCTCGATGCAGGCCGACAAACAGGCGCAGGTCGCGGCCTTGTCGATGCGCAAGGCGCAACTGCAGGGTGATCTCGACACGATCAACGCCAAGCTGGCGGGCGACCCGGCGGTGGCCGCCGAACAGGGGCAGATCGAACGCAACTATGCCGTGCTGAAGGACCAGTACGACAAGATGCTGGCCGATCGCGAAGACATCAAGCTGCGCGGCCAGGCGCAGACACAGACCGATTCGATAAAGTTCAGCGTGATCGACCCGCCGAACGCGCCACGCGTGCCGAGCGCGCCCAATCGTCCGATGCTGCTGACCGGCGTGCTGATCGCCGCGATCGGCGGCGGGATCGGTGCGGCCTTTGCGCTCGGCCAGCTCAAGACGACCTTCGCCACCGCCGCGCGGCTGGAACGCGCGACGGGGATGACGGTGATCGGTTCGATCGGCGAAGCGGTGACCGCGGTGCAGATCGCCGCACGCCGCCGCAACCTGATGTATTTCGGTGGCGGGGCGGCGGCGTTGGGCGCGGCCTACGTCGCATTGCTTGGCGTGGAAATGGTGTCCCGGGGGCTTGCGGCATGAACGAGATGCGCAAGATCACGCCGTCGCTGCTGGAACGGGCGGCAAAGGTCTACGAGTTCGAGGCGCATCTGCGTGGGACGGGCGCCCCGGTCTACGATCCGGTTCCGGATGATGCCGATCCCTTCGAAGGCGATGTCTCCTTTGCCGAGACGAAGCGAACATCCGTCGAGGATCGCGTCCTCTCGTCGGCACGGTCGGCGACAGGCGTCGCGATCGATCGGGCGATGCTCGAGGAAAAGGGCCTGCTCGTTCCCGGCGCGGCGATCGGACCGCTTGCCGAGGAATTCCGCCAGGTGAAGCGCCAGATGCTGATCACCGCGCGGGGCGTCCGGTCGAGCGGGATCGAGGGCGCGGGGAACCTGGCTCGCACAATCCTGATCTGTTCGGCCAACCCCGACGAGGGCAAGACCTATTGTGCGGTCAACCTCGCCATCTCGATGGCGGCGGAACGCGACACGGAAGTGCTGCTGGTCGATGCCGATTTCGCCAAGCCGGACGTGCTGAACCGTTTCGGCCTGGCGGATAGCGCGGGCCTGCTCGACGCGCTCGGCGATCCCGGGATCGATGTCGAGGGTTGCGTGATCCGCACCGACATTCCGCAACTGAGCCTTTTGCCGGCCGGCACCAAGACCAATCTGGATACCGAATTGCTCGCCAGCGGGCGGACCCGCCAACTGATCGCGCAGCTGCTCGCCGCCGACCCGCGCCGCATCCTGATCTTCGATTCGCCCCCGGCGCTGGCGGCGTCCCCCGCCTCGGTCCTGGCGGCCGATGTCGGGCAGGTGATCCTCGTCGTTCGCGCCGATCGCACCGGCGACGGCGACCTGCGCGAAGCCGTGGCCGAACTGGACGGCTGCGAGCATATCCAGCTGCTGCTCAACGCGGTGTCGTTCGCCCCGGACGGTCGCCGCTACGGCAGCTATTATACGCAGGACGAGGCGCGATGATGCGGGCGCCCTTGCTCGTCGCCGGTGCCGCCGGGCTGCTGCTTGCCGCCCCGGCGAATGCCGGCGCGCGCACGTCGATCACGCCCTATATCGAACTCGGGCAGGTGCTGACCGCCGACCTGCAACGCGGTGACGTGCTGACCTATTCGACCGCCGCGGCCGGGGTCGATGCGGTGATCAGCACGCGTACGGTCGAGGTCCAGCTGAGCTACAACTACCAGCACAACTTCTCCTGGGACGATCGCTACGGCGACGACGATGCGCATTCGGGGCTCGCCCGTGCGACCGTGCGGGTCGCGCCCGGGGTCAGCATCGAGGGCGGGGCGCTGGCGACGCGGGCGCGTTCCGACATTCGCGGCGCGGCGCCGGCCGTGCTGGTCGGGCGGCAGGATAATGTCACGCAGCTTTACTCGGCCTATGTCGGGCCGACCGTCAGCACGCATGTCGGGCCGGTGAGCCTCAACGCCAGCTATCGCTTCGGCTATACCAAGGTCGAGGCACCGGGCGCGACCGGAGTTGCGCCGGGCAGCCCGCGGCTGGACGCTTTCGACGATTCGAAGAGCCATCTGGCGCAGGCGTCGGTCGGGATCGGATCGGGGAACGGCCTGCCGGTCGGCGTGACCGTGTCGGGCGCGTACGAGCGCGACGATGGCAGCCAGTTGCGGCAACGCTACGAAGGCGCGTTCGGCCGCGCCGATGTCGTCGCGCCGGTGCTGCCGACGCTCGCGGTTACCGCCGGGGTCGGATACGAGAAGATCAAGGTTTCGCAAAAGGACCCGCTGTTCGATGCCGCGACCGGCCAGCCGGTGGTCGACGCCAACAACCGCTTCGTCACCGACGAGTCGTCGCCGCGCCGCATCGCCTATGAAACGGACGGCCTGATCTACGACGCCGGTCTGGTGTGGAAACCGTCGCTACGCACGACGCTGCAGGCGCGCGTGGGGAAACGATATGGCGGCACGACCTATACCGGATCGCTCGGGTATGCCGCGACCCGCGCGATCGGCATCCAGATCGGCGTCTATGACAGCGTCGATACGTTCGGGCGGCAATTGCGCGACGGCATCGCCGCCTTGCCCGCCAGCTTCATCGACCAGCGCGACGCGTTCAACCAGCAATTTTCCGGCTGTACCTTCGGACAGTCGAACGTCGCGGCGGGCAGTTGCCTGAACGGCGTGCTGCAGTCTATCACCACCGCCAGCTACCGCGCGCGCGGCGTCGACGCGGTGCTGTCCACCCGTCACGGGCCGCTCAGCTTCGGCATGGGGGTGGGCTATGCCAACCGCAAGCTCTTCGCGCCGGGTGGGGTAGGCTATGTCGTCTACGGCGCGAACGACCAGAGCTATTACGGGCAGGGCTTCGTCAGCGTGACGCTGGATCGCAATTCCGGGATCACCGGCAACCTGTTCCTGAACTATTACGAGAGCGGCTTGCCGGGCGCGCCGGCGGTATTCTCGACCGGCGCGACTGCGAGCTATTACCGCAATTTCGGCCGTATCGGCACGACGCTGACCGCGGGGCTGTACAATTTCAGCCAGGATGGGTTCGACGACCAGACGTCCGGCCAGGCGCAGGTCGGCGTGCGGTACAGTTTCTAGGCCGGAGGCGGTCGCGGGGCGGTGCTCCGGAACGCGGTGAAGGATCGGTTAACCGATTGCGAATAGAGATGATGGTGTAGAGCTATCCTACGCCCCTTGAGGTGGTGACGATGTACGACGACCATTATGGCCTGACCGGACGACCGTTCCAGCTGACGCCCGACCCGCGTTTCTGGTTCGACACCGCCACGCATCGCAAGGCGATGGCCTATCTCGGCTATGGCCTGTCGCAGGGCGAGGGCTTCATCGTCATCACCGGCGATGTCGGCGCGGGGAAGACGACTTTGGTCGGCCACCTGATGGCGACGGTCGATCGCGAACGGCTGAACGTGATCAAGATCGTCTCGACGCAGATCGAGGCCGACGACCTGCTGCGGCTGGTCGCCGGAGGATTGCATATCGATGCCGATGGCTTGACCAAGGCGCAATTGCTCACCGCGATCGAACGCGGGCTGCATGCGACGGCGCGGGCGGGCAAGCGCACGTTGCTGATCGTCGACGAAGCACAGGCACTGCCGGTGTCTTCGCTCGAGGAACTGCGCATGCTGTCCAATTTCCAGGCGGGCGGGCATGCGCTGCTGCAGATCTTCCTGCTCGGCCAGCCCGAATTCCGCGAGCGGTTACACGGCTCGGAACGGCTGGAGCAATTGCGCCAGCGCGTCATCGCGATGCACCACCTCGACCCGATGGGCGCCGAGGAGGTCGAACCGTATATGGTCCACCGCCTGTCGCTGGTCGGCTGGACGGGCAACCCGCATTTCACTCCCGACGCCTACAGCGCGCTGTACGAGGCGACCAATGGCGTCCCGCGGCGGCTGAACCAGCTTGCCGGTCGCGTCCTGCTGTTCGGTGCGATCGAGCAGACGAGCCATATCGATCGCGCCGTCGTCGATGCGGTGCTGGCCGATAGCGCCGCCGACACCCCGTCGTTCGCCCGCCTTGCACCCGAAAGCGTGCCGCTCGCCGCGGACGACGTGCCGGTCGAGGCCGAACCGGTCGACGAGCCTTCGCCGCGCCCGCTGTTCCACGCGGTCGAGTCGTCCGATCCGCTGCCGATCCGCGCGCCGTCTTATGTCGAGCCCGAGGCGCAAGCTACCGAGGAGACCGAAGAGACCGAAGCCGACCCGGCGCCGGAGCCGATCTCCGCCGAGCAGCGCATCGCCGCACTCGAGGCGCGGATCGAGGACCAGGAAGAGGCGTTGCGCCGCGTCCTGACGTTGCTCGTCGACTGGGTCGAACACGATCCGCGTGCCGAAGCCGCTTTCGTCGCGATGGCTGGTTAGGCCCGGATGCGCCACGCGCTGTCCGTCGATGTCGAGGACTGGTTCCAGGTCGGCGCGTTCGAGAAGGTGATCGACAAGGCCGATTGGGCTTCGCTGGAGACGCGGGTCGAACGCAATACCGATGCGGTGCTCGGCTTGTTCTCTGAGACGGGGGTCAAGGCGACGTTCTTCACGCTCGGCTGGGTCGGACAGCGCCATCCGGGTCTGATCCGCCGGATCGCCGATGCGGGGCACGAAGTGGCAAGCCATGGCTGGGACCACCAGCGCGTGTTCACGATGGACGCACCCACCTTTCGCGCCGATCTCGCCCGCGCCCGCGGCGTGCTGGAAGAGGCGAGCGGACAAAGGGTGACGGGGTACCGCGCGCCGAGCTTCTCGATCGATGCGCGCACGCCCTGGGCGTATGCCGAACTTGCCGAGGCGGGCTATACGTATTCGTCCAGCGTCGCGCCGCTGCGGCACGATCATTATGGCTGGCCCGAGGCGCCGCGCTACGCTTTTCGCCCGCTTGCCGATGCCGATCTGGTCGAAGTTCCGGTGACGGTGGCCGACCTCGCCGGACGCCGGTTGGCGACCGGGGGCGGCTTCTTCCGCCTGCTGCCGTCCGCCTTGATGAACTTCGCCGTCCGCCAGGTCGCAGGCGAGGGGCAACCCGCGATATTCTACTTCCACCCGTGGGAGATCGACCCCGATCAACCCCGCGTCGCCAATGCTCCCTTGCGGTCGAAACTGCGCCATTACAGCCGGCTTGGGGCAATGGCCGGCAAGCTGCGCGGCTTGATCCGGCGGCACGATTGGGGCCGGATGGATGCGGTGGTGGCGGAGGCGCGGACGCACCTGCCGTCGGTCGCGGCACGATGAACATGATGCAGTTCGACCGGCCGCTGGCCTTGCGCTTCGCGGATCTCGGCGCGCCGCACGAGCGCGCCCGGATCGACGCATGGGTGCGCGACCAGCCGCACGCGACGCCGTTCCATCTGCCCGGCTGGAGCATCGCGGTCGCGCGGGCGTGCGGCCATACCAGCCATACGCTGCTCGCCGAGCACGCCGATGGCAGTATCGGCGGGCTGTTGCCGCTGACCGAAATCGCCTCCGCTCTGTTCGGCCGCGCGCTCGTCTCGAACGGCTTCGCGGTGGGCGGCGGAATCCTGTCGAGCGAACCCGCCGCGGTTCGCCAACTCGGCGAGGCGGCCTGGGCGCTGGCGCAGGAGTTGCGCTGCCCGACGCTCGAACTGCGCGGCGGGCCGGTCGAGGGGCCGGAATGGCATCGCGAGCACGCGACCTATCTCGGTTTCGTGCGCACCCTGGCGGCGGACGACGATGCCGAATTGCTCGCCATCCCGCGCAAGCAACGCGCCGAGGTGCGCAAGGCGCTCGCCGCCGACCTGCATGTCACGATCGGCGCGGATGCGGCGGCGGCACGCGGGCATTATTCTGTCTACGCCGAATCCGTCCGAAACCTCGGCACGCCCGTCTTCCCGGCTCGGCTGTTCCGTATTGTGCTCGCCGAATTCGGCAATGCCGCCGACATCCTCACCGTCAGCGCAGGCGGCGAGGCGCAGGCGAGCGTCCTCAGCCTGTATTTCAACGGCACGGTCTATCCCTATTGGGGCGGTGGAACCGCGGCGGCGCGGGCACTCCGCGCCAACGATCGCATGTATTTCGCACTGATGAGCCATGCCCGCGCAAAGGGCTGCACGCGCTTCGATTTCGGCCGCTCGAAGGTCGGCACCGGGCCTGCCGCCTACAAGAAGAATTGGGGTTTTCACGGCGCCCCCCTGGCCTATGCCAAGCGTGTCGCCGACGGACAGGTCGCCCGCGAGATCAATCCGCTCGATCCGCGCTTCGCCTTCAAGATCGCGGCGTGGAAGAAATTGCCGCTGTGGCTGGCCAATTCGGTCGGCCCGCATATCGCCAAGGGTCTGGGCTGAGCCCGGGCCGATGGGCGATATCCTGTTCCTGGCGCACCGCACGCCTTATCCGCCGGATCGCGGCGACAAGATCCGCAGCTTCAATATCCTGAAGTTCCTCGCTGCGCGCAAACGCGTGCACCTCGTCGCGTTCGCTGACGACCGCCGCGACATGGCGGGCGATAGCGGGCTGACCGATCGCACCCGGATCGTCTGGCGCGGGAAATCGCGCGCGCTTGCCGCCGTGCAGGCGCTGGTGACACGCCGGCCCATATCGCTGACCGCGTTCGACGATACGGACGTGCATGCTGCCGTGGCGGACATATTGGCGACGCGGCAGATCGACACGATCTACGTCTTCTCCAGCCAGATGGCGCAATACGTCCCGGCCGACACCGAAGCGCGCGTGATCATGGATTTCGTCGACATGGATTCGGCCAAGTTCGCCGGTTATGGCGCGGCGCAGTCCGGTCCGATGGGCTGGCTGATGCGGCGCGAGGGCAGGATGCTGGGCACGTACGAGGCGCAGGTCGCCGCGCGGGCCGACGCCAGCCTGTTCGTCAGCGAGGCGGAAGCCGGGCTGTTCCGCAGCCGGACCGACTCGCCCCGCATATTTGCGGTCGAAAACGGCATCGACACGGTCACGTTCGATCCCGCCGCGCCCTTTGCCGCGATCGAAGTCGCCGCGCCGACGATCGTGTTCACCGGACAGATGGACTATCGCCCCAATATCGAGGCGGTGACGTGGTTCGCCGACGCGATCCTGCCGCAGATCCGCCTGACCCATCCGCAAGCGACGTTCGCGATCGTCGGTCGCGCGCCGGGCGAAGCGGTGCGGGCGCTCGCCCGACGCGCCGGTATCACGGTGACCGGGGAGGTCGCCGACACACGCGGCTGGCTGGCCGCGGCGTCGGTCGTCGTCGCGCCGCTCAAGCTCGCGCGCGGAGTGCAGAACAAGGTGCTCGAAGCGATGGCGATGGCGCGCCCGGTCGTCGCTTCGGCCCCCGCGGCGGAAGGGATCGACCATGACGGTACGATTGCCGTCGGGAACACGGCGGTGGAGATTGCAGCGCAGATCGTACGATTGCTCGACGATCCCGCCGCCGCCGCCGATCTCGGCCGCGCCGCACGAAACCGCGTGACCGCGCGCTATGGCTGGGATGCCCGGCTCGCGCCACTCGATGCGCTGCTCGGCACGCATCCGCCCGAGAGCGAGACCTGCCGGAGCGCGGCATGACGATCGCATTCCGCGCGAGCGGCATCGCGGTACCGCGGCTCGACACGATCTGGCGCCGTCACCTTGCCGTGCTGGCGGGAGTCGCCGCGCTGCTGCTGATCGTGTTCCGCCGCGACGTGGCCGACCTGACGCATATCTGGTGGACTAATACGACCTTCGGCCATTGCCTGTTCATCGCGCCGGTCCTCGGCTGGATGGTGTGGCAACGCCGGGGGCAGCTGGCCGAACTCACTCCGGCATCGTGGTGGCCGGGGCTGGCCTTGGTCGCGGCGGGCGGGTTCGGCTGGTTGCTCGGCGATGCGGCCAGCGTGGCGCTGGCGCGGCATCTGGGACTGGTCCTGATGCTCCAGGGGGCCGTGGTCACGATCCTTGGGCCGAACGTCGCGCGCGGTCTGCTGTTTCCATTATGCTATGCCGTTTTCATGGTGCCTTTCGGGGAGGGTCTGGAAGCGCCGCTGCAGACGATCACCGTCGGCATGACGATGCCGTTGCTGCATCTGTTCGGCGTACCGGCGTTCGTCGACGGCGTGCTCATCACGATACCGAACGGCTATTTCGAGGTCGCTGAGGCGTGTTCGGGCGCGAAATTCGTCATCGCGATGATCGCCTATGGCGCG
>Ga0160428_1001217_pt1 | contig 20798 bp, 21 predicted proteins | sample SolpanmetagenomM_FD_108198 | JGI IMG/M metagenome (GOLD analysis project Ga0160428, IMG submission 108198) | Solar panel surface microbial communities from Lawrence Berkeley National Laboratory, California, USA - M | ecosystem: Engineered > Built environment > Solar panel > Unclassified ... | reverse complement strand
GGATCGAGCCGGAGCGCGAACGCCTTCTTCGCGGGGGGCTCCGCCATCCGATCGTGCCTATTGGTACAGCGAGCCGGTGTTGACGACCGGCTGCGTATCGCGCTCGCCGCACAGCACGACCATCAGGTTCGACACCATCGCCGCGCGGCGCTCGTCGTCCAACTCGACCACGCCCTTTGCCGACAACAGGTCGAGCGCCATCTCGACCATCCCGACCGCGCCCTCGACCAGCGTCGCGCGCGCCGCGACCACCGCCTGCGCCTGTTGCCGCCGCAGCATCGCACCCGCGATCTCGGGGGCGTAGGCGAGATGGGTGAAGCCGCATTCGTCGACCGTGATCCCCGCCGTCACCAGCCGTGCGATCAGCTCGGCGCGCAGTTCGCCTGCGACCTGATCGTGATTACCGCGCAGCGTCACTTCCTGATGCTCGTAATCGTCATACGGATAGCGCGCGCCGATCGTGCGGACCGCCGCCTCGATCTGGACGATCACGAACGCCTTGTAATCGTCGATGTCGAACAGCGCCTGCGCGGTATCGGTGACTCGCCACACGACCTGCGCGGCGATCTCGATCGGGTTGCCGCGCAGGTCGTTGACCTTGAGCCGCTCCGAAATCATGTTGTTCGCGCGCAGCGAGACGCGCTTGCGCCCGAGCCACGGCAGCACCCAGCGCAGCCCGGTCTTGCGATCGGTCCCCTTATACGCGCCGAACAGCGTGATCGCGGTCGCCTGATTGGGTTGCTGCATGTAGAAACCGCCCGCGACGAACACGCACACCAGCGCGGCGGCGGTAATCAGAACGCCGCCGAAATCGGACTCCCGATCGAGCGACGCGGTGCCGAACCCCGCCGCCACGATTGCGGCGACCATCACCGCGAGCATCGCATAGCCGCTCGACGTCGTCGCGGACTGTTCGTGCGACAAGGTGAGCGCGGTGTTGCGTGCGATCGACTCGGACATGCGGACCTCCCGTTTATTATGATATCATGATTATATCATTGCGAGATCGACCGCAACATTTCCTTCCGTCATCCCAAACGCGTTTCGGTATGACAGCGGTGGGGGTCCGGGAGCGCGCTCCACCGCCGTTCGGGCTGAGCGTAGTCGAAGCCCCCATGCGCGGCGCGTGCCCTTCGACTGCGCTCAGGGCGAACGGGGGGGCGACGCAAAAAAGGGCGGCATCCTCGCGGACACCGCCCCTTCCGATCGAACCGTGAGAAGGATCAATTCAGAACGATCGTCACCGCACGACGGTTCTGCGCGAGGCTCGCGTCATCCGAGCCCAAAGCGATCGGGCGTTCCTTGCCGTAGCTGATCGTCGAGATCCTCCCCGCAGCAACTCCGCGCGCGGCGAGATAGTTCTTCGCCGAGTTGGCGCGGCGGTCGCCCAGTGCGAGATTATACTCGCGCGTGCCGCGCTCGTCGCAATGGCCTTCGAGGCTGACCGTCACGTTCGGATATTTGGCGAGCCACGCCGCCTGGCTGTCGAGGATCGTCCGCGCCCGGCCGTCGATGTCATAGCTGTCGAGCGCGAAGTTGACCGTGTTGCTCGTCACCGAACGCTCGAAGTCCGCGCGCGACCCGGGGGTGATAGCGCCATTGCTACCCGCATTGGGGTCGACTGGTGCGGTATCGCTCGGTGCGGGCGGGATGACGGCGGGGCGCTTCTTGCTGCACGCAGCGGTGGCGAGCAGCGCGGTCGCGATCAGGATTGAGGTCGTTACTTTTGCCATCGGGTTTTCTCCTTGGGGAATTGGAAACGAACACATCCGGTTACACGACAGGATTACACATCCACCGGCGCATGTCGAAATTGCTGTCAGGGGCGTAACGGTCCCCACGCGGGATCGGACCCATCGAGCACGGTCGGCACGCGCCGCACGTTGACGCCCGTCAGATCGACCGACCACAGATCCGCCTTGCCGCTGCCGCCGCCGCTCGAGCGGAAGAACATCAGCACGCGACCATTGGGCGACCAGCTCGGGCCTTCGTCCTGCGATCCGTCGGTCAGCAGTTTCTCGTTGCCCCCCGCCGGGCTCATCACCCCGATGCGGAACGATCCGCCGAGCTTGGTATAAGCGATCAGGTCGCCGCGCGGGCTCCACACCGGGGTCGCATAGCGCCCGCTGCCGAAGCTGATCCGCTGCTGCTGCGATCCGTCAGCGTTCATCACATACAGCTGCTGCGTCCCCGAGCGATCGCTCTCGAACGCGATCCGGCTGCCGTCGGGCGAATAGGTGCCGCCGGTGTCGATCGCCGCCGATGTGGTCAGCCGCTGCGGCGTCCCCCCGCTCAACGGCACGCGGTAAATGTCGGTATTGCTCGCACGCGCCATCGAGAACAGCACCCAGCGGCTGTCGGGCGAAACTCTTGGCGCAAACGTCAGGTCGGTATTGCCGACCAGCAGCCGCTGCCGTCCCGATGCAAGATCATAGACATAGATCGCCGGACGATCGTTGAGATAGCTCATGTAGACGATCGAACGCTGGTCGGGCGACAGCCGCGGGGTCAGCGCGATCGCCTGGCCGTTGGTCAGGAAGCGGTGGTTCTCGCCATCCTGGTCCATGATCGCGAGCCGCTTGATGCGATGCCCCTTGGGGCCGGTCTCGGAGACATAGACGACGCGGCTGTCGAAATAGGGGCCTTCGCCGGTCAGCTTGGAATAGACCATGTCCGCGCATTTGTGCCCCGCGCGCCGCCAGTCGCTCGGCGGAACGACATAGCCCGCGCGTGCGATCTCGTTGCGCGAGGTGACGTCGTACAGATAGCAGCCGACCGTCAGCGTCCCGTCCCCGGTCGCGCGGACATAGCCCTGTACGAGCGCGGACGCCCCTGCTCCGGTCCAGTACTCGAACGTCGGCGCGGTCACCTCGGAGAAGGCGACTGGCTTGACGCCAGCCTCGAGCGGTTTGAACAGCCCCGAATTGCGCAGGTCGGTCGATATGATCTTCGACAACTGGACACCCAGCGCATCGGTGCGCCCTGCGGGCGTATCGACCGGCTCGGTCGTCGGCATCGTCGGCACCGCGATTCCGAGCGGTGCCGCGATCCCGCCGACCACGTCGACGACGAGCTCGCCCTGCTGCTGAGGATTGGCCGCCCCGGCCGGAGCGACGGGCGCGGGTTGCTGCGCGGGAGCATCCTGCGCCGCCGCGGTCCCCGCGATCAACGCGGTACCGGACACCGCCAGCAGGGTCTTGAGCATCGTCTTGGGAAGCATCGGCAGTTCCTCAGCCCGGAAGTTTGTAGCGCAGGGCAAACTTTTTCCACCCGCGCGGCACGTCATAAAGCTCGGGTGGCAGACCGCGCAGCGGTGCACACCCTGTGAAAGTCGCAATCGCATTACGGTCGACCACGTCGACGTAGCGCCGATTCTCATCGTCGACGCCGAGACGATCATCCGAAATTGTCGGTCGAGCGGCAAGCGATCCGTCACGGTTGAGCAGCAGGTGGACAAGCACGACAATGCGCGACGCCCCCGGGCCGGGGATCGGCTGACGGTTAGCGCACGGCTGGACCTGACGCTGGATTGCATCTCTAATGTCGGCAGCGGCCTGCGCGTTCATCGTCGCGCCCGGCGCGGCTTCGGAGGCCTTCGCCTTGCTCGGGCTTTGCGTCAGGCCCTTGCGGAAATCATCGTCGAGCAGCGATCCCGTCGCGCGCGCCTTGGTCGACTTGGCGTTCGCGCCATTGCCCTTGGCGGCAGCGCTCTTGCTGGCAGCGGCCTTCGCCGCGGCTGCGGCAGCGGCAGCTTTCGCTGCCTTGGCATCCGCGACGGCCTTGGCCGCCGCCGCTGCTTTGGCCTGCGTGGCCTTGGCCTGTGCCGCCTTCTCCTGCGCAGCCTTGGCGAGGTCGGCCTTGCTCGGCTTGGCTTCCGCCTTGGGTTCGGGCCTGGGCTTGGGCTGCGGCTTAGGCACCGGAACGGGTTTCGGAACCGGCTTGGGCTCGGGCTTCGGCTGCGGGACCGGCTTCGGTACCGGCTTAGGCTGGGGCTTCGGTTCCGCCTTGGGCTGCGGCTTGGGTTGCGGCTGCGGCTTTGGCACGGGAACCGGCACCGGCTCAGGCTCGGGCGCAGCCGCCGCTTCCTCCGCCGGCGGCGCGGCATCCTCGGGCGGTCCCGCATCTTGCGCGGCGGATTGCGCAGGCGGTTCGGCGGCGGGCGGCGCGGTCTGCTCGAGCGCGACATTGTCGACCAGCGACACGTCGATCGGCGTCGTCGCGGGCGGCGGCAGCTTGGCAGCACTCCAGCTCAGCGACAGGATCGCGAACAGCGCGACATGGCCGAGCGCGGCAACGCCGAGCGCGATCCCCTCGCTGCGCGTCATCCGCCCGTCCATCTCAGTTGCCGTCCTGGCTGACCGTCACCAGCGCCACGCGGTTGAGCCCAGCGCGATTGAGTTCGCCCATCACGCGCATCACCTTGCCGTAATCGAGCTTGGTGTCCGCGCGCAGGAACACCTGCGGCGGCTTGGCGGGATCGGCCTTGGCGGCGAGCTGCGACAGGATGTCGGGGAGCATCGCGTCGCTCGCGGGATCCTTGCCGACGAACACCTTGCCTTCAGTGTCGATCGAGATCTCGATCGGCTTCTGGTCCTGATCGAGCGCCTTGGCGCGGCTGTCGGGCAGGTTGACCGGCACGCCCGCGGTGAGCAGCGGCGCGGTGACCATGAAGATGATCAGCAACACGAGCATCACGTCGACCATCGGGGTGACGTTGATGTCCGCCATCGGTGCGCGCCGACCGCGCCCGCGCTGCGAGGGGAGGTTCATCGCCATCGCTCAGCGCCGACCCTCGCTCTCGAGCTGCCGGCTGAGCGTCGCGTGGAAGCCGTCGGCGAAGCGGTTGAGCCGTGCCTCGATCCGGTTGATGCCGTGGCTGAAACGGTTGTACGCGATCACCGCCGGAATCGCTGCGAACAGCCCGATCGCGGTGGCGAACAGTGCTTCCGCAATCCCCGGCGCGACCACCGCGAGCGACGTGTTGTTCGCGCTGGCGATCCCGGTGAAGCTCCGCATGATCCCCCACACCGTGCCGAACAGCCCGACGAACGGCGCGACCGAGCCGATCGTCGCGAGAATGTTGAGCCGGTCGGACAGGATATCGATCTCGTTCGCGACCGAAGCCCCCATCGCGGTCGCGAGCCGTTCGCGCGTCGCCCCGCGATCGACTTGCCCGCCGACGGTCGAGCGCCGCCATTCCGCCACGCCCGCGACGAACACCCGCGCGATCGGCAGTTTGCTGTCGACATGCTCCTTGTAGAAGGCGTCGATATCCTCCGCCTTCCAGAACGCCTTTTCAAAGGTCCCGATGTTGCGGCGGATCCCGCTCAGCTTGACCACGAAGCCGATGATGATCGCCCAGGTCCACACGCTTGCCAGCAACAGCCCGATCATGATCGCCTTCACGACCACGTCGGCCTGGAGGAACAACGCGATCGGCGACATGCTCGCCGCGTCGGTATTCAGCATCATCTCGTTCACGACGTCTTTTCCCCTGATGGCATTTGCTGCTCACCCATCACTTGCTCGCCCATGACCTGCTCGCCCATGACCTGCTCGAACGCGGCGACCCATGCGTGCGGCTGGCGCAGCGGCCGCCCGCTTGGCGAGACCAACGCCGCGGTCACCTCGGCCTCGGTGAGTATCTGGGCACCCAACATGACCTGTTGATGAATATCGACCGATGCGGCGCGGATCATCTGCAATCGCGTCACCACCACCAGCGCATCGTCGAGCCTCGCGGGCGCGCGATACCGGATCGACAGCGCGGTGACCGCATAGGCCCCGCCCCCCGCTTCCTGATGCGCGCGCTGGTCGATCCCGGCGCGCACCAGCATGTCCGAGCGCGCACGCTCCATGTAGCGCAGGTAATTGGCGTGATAGACGATCCCCGAAAGATCGGTGTCCTCGAAATAGACGCGCAGCGGAAAGCGATGCTCGCCCCCGACGATCCGCCCGTTCGCAGGCTGGTCGAGCCCCTCGACCGCGGGCATGGCCGGGTCGCGCGGGTGCTCGGCGCGGGCGGACCCCGTCGGAACAGGCATGTCGGGATCGGGCTGCGGCATTCCGTGTCGCTCTAGCGGCAAGCCGTCGCAACGAAAACCCCGCATGGCCCCGGCGATCGCGCTGGACGGGCGCAGGGTACCGCTTAAACAGAACAGATGACCGATTCAGCGCTGCGCATCCGGGGGCTTGCGAAGAGCTTCGACAAGCCCGTGATCCGGGATCTCGACCTCGATATCGCGGCGGGGCAGCTTTACGCGCTGCTCGGCCCCAATGGCGCGGGCAAGACCACCACCCTGCGGATGGTCGCGGGGCTCGCCGTTCCCGACGCGGGGTCGATCGAGATCTTCGGGATCGACACCACGCGCGATCCGCTCGGTGCCAAGGCGATCACCGCGTGGCTCCCCGACGAGGCGATGCTCTACGACAAGCTCACCCCCTTGGAATATCTCGCCTTCGTCGCTGGGCTGTGGCGGATGGACCCCGCGCACGCCGCCGCCGAGGCGGATCGGTTGCTGCAATGGCTCGACCTGTGGGACCAGCGCGACACGCGCTGCGAGGGCTTCTCGCGGGGCATGAAACAGAAAGTCGCGCTTGCCGGCGCGCTGATTCACGATCCGCGGCTGCTGATCCTCGACGAACCGCTCACCGGGCTCGACGCGACGATGGCGCGGCTCGTGAAGGATGCGCTCCGCGCGCAGGTCGATGCGGGCAAGACCGTGATCATCACCACGCACATCCTCGAGGTCGCCGAGCGGATGGCGGACCGGATCGGGATCATCGCGGGCGGGAGACTGCTCGCCGAGGGCACGTTGCAGGACCTGCGCGACCGCGCGGGGACCGAGGGGATGACGCTCGAGGATACGTTCATCCGCCTGACCAGCACGCCTGCAGTCGCCGCATGAGCCTTGCGCGCCCGGGAAGTTTCGCGTGGCTTGCGCTCCACGAACTGCGGCTCGCGCTGCGCGCGCGGCCGACCAGGGGGAAGACGCGCTGGATCGGCTATCTGCTCGTCGGCGCATGGCTCGTGATCGGCTGCCTTGCGGGCTGGGCGCTCCGCAACCGGGAGATCCCGGTGCCGCCCGACGCGCTGATCGGCGTGCTCGCGGTCAGTACGCTCGCGCTCAGCTTCATGACTGCGCAAGCGATGATCGGCAGCCAGCGGACGCTGTACGAAAGCGGCGACCTCGCGCTGCTGCTCTCCGCGCCGATCTCTGGACGCAGCGTGTTGCTCGCGAAGCTCCTCGGGATCGCCGCAACGATCGCGCTGACCTATGCGGTGCTGCTGCTCCCGATCGTGCTCCCGGTCGCGATCCTCGGCCATCCGCGGCTGTTCGGGCTGGTCGCGCTGCTGCTCGCGCTTGCGTTGGTCGCGGCGTCGCTCGGGCTTGCGTTGACGCTCGTCATCGCCGCGCTGGTCGGCCCGCGCGCAGCGCGCACCGTCGGGCAGGTCGCGGCGGCGGTGCTCGGAGGCGCGCTGTTCCTGTTCACCCAGGTCTTGCCGCACGGCGACGGGCTTTCGAGTACCTTCACGACAGTGTTCGAGCGGCTCCGCGCCACCGGGATCGGCACGTCGGGACTGAGCGGGCTGCCCGGCCACGCCGGCTTCGGTGACCCGCTTGCGATCGCGGTGCTGCTCGGCCTTGGGCTGGCGGCGTTCGCGGGTGCAGGGGTCACGCTCGAACGCGCGTTCCTCTCGGGGTATCTCGACGGCGGCGCAAGGTTTTCGCGCGCCCGCCCGACCGGCCGGGCGAGTTCCCGGCTGTTCCACCCCGGGCTGACCCGAACGGTGTTCGCCAAGGAATGGCGGCTGCTCGCGCGCGACCCGGCGCTCGCGTTCCAGATCGTGCTGCGGCTGATCTATCTCGCGCCGCTGGTGCTCGGGCTGCTCGGCGGGCGGCACGCGGTCCCCGTCCCCGCCGCGCTCGCCTTTGCCAGCGTGCTGATCGCGAGCCAGCTCGTCGGCAGCTTCGCCTGGCTGACCGTCTCGGCGGAGGATGCCCCCGACCTGCTTCAGGTGGCACCGGTCGCGCGCGCCACGATCGATCGCGCCAAGCTGCTCGCCGCCTTCGCAATGGCGGCCCCGTTCGCGCTGATCCTGCCGATCGCGATCGCGTCGCAAACGCTGCCCGGCGCCGCGATCACACTGGCGATGACCGTCCTTGGCGGCGCCGCGGCGGGCTATGTCGAGCTCAGGCTCGGCAAGCCGGGCAAGCGCGGCGCGTTCAACCGCCGCCGCTCGGGGTCGCTCGTCGCGGGGATAGTGTCGCTGCTGATCGCGCTGGTGTTCGGCGGCGGCGCGGCGGCGCTTGTGTTTCTGGTCGGCGGCGGAATGGCCGGGGCGGAATGACCGGGGGGATGATGCACGGCGGTGACGACGCCAGCACCTGACTAGGGGTATCCCTAGGAACGTGCCGGCGAACTTCACTAAGGCGCGCTCATGGTCTCAGCTCCCGAACTCGCCAGCCAATTGCGTCTCGCCACGGCCGAAGACGTTTCCGCCTGTTACGCGAATTTCCTCGGGCGACCGCCGGAGGACCGGGCGACGATCGCCCATCATCTCGAAGGGCAGCCGACAGTCTGGGAGGTGATCCGCCGTTTCCATGACTCGGCGGAAGCGACGCGTCGGCGAACGAGCCTTGCCTGCATCAAGATCGACACCGAGCAGAACGGCCGCGACTGCGAAGTGTTCGCCGCGCCGGAGGATCTCGCGCGGCTGACCGACCATATCCGCGAGGTCTGGTCGCGCTATGGCCGGGAGGAGGCCTATTACTCCGTCCTCACCAACCCGAAATACCTCAGCGAGACGCTCGGGACCGCGGACATCGAGGAATTCTACGGCACCGGCAAGCTCGAGGTGGCAGGCTTTGAGACCGCCTTGCTGCGCAACGGGATATCGCTCGACGCGGACTGGACGGTGCTTGAATTCGGGTGCGGCGTCGGACGGATCGCCGAACCCTTCGCGCAACGCTGTGCCGCCTATGTCGGCGTCGACATCAGCGCCGGGCATCTCGCGCTCGGGCGCGCGCGGCTCGGCGAGCGCGCGGTCGACAATGCGACGTTGATCCCCCTCGCCGACTTCCTGTCGACGCCCCCGCCCTATGACGTCTTCTTCTCGGTGATCGTGCTCCAGCACAATCCGCCGCCGATCATCCACCAGTTGCTCGACCATGCGCTGGCCTGCCTCGAACCCGGTGGACTCGCCTATTTCCAGGTGCCCTGCCACCTGTACGACTACAGCTTCTCGGTCGATCGCTACCTTGCGGGCGAAGGGCGGCACGAGGGCATGGAGATGCACGCCCTCCCGCAACGCCACATCTTCGCGCTGTTCGCGCGGCATGGCCTGACGCCGATCGAGGTCACGCCCAACGGGCGGATCGGCGACATCGGCTTTTCCTACGGCTTCCTCGCGCGCAAGGCGGGGTAGCGGCGCTTACGCGGCGCGCTGCGCCAGCGCCGCCGCCGCTTCGTCCATCAGGCTCGCGATGATCTCGGTGACGGGTTCTTCCTTGGTCACCATGCCGACCGACTGGCCCGCCATCACGCTGCCATGCTCGACGTCGCCGTCGATCACCGCGCGGCGCAGCGCGCCCGCCCAGTAATGCTCGATCTGCAACTGCGCCTCGAGCATCGCGACCTTGCCCTCGTCGAGCGACAGCGCGACTTCGCGCTGCTTGGCGGTGAACAGCTCGGCCCCCGCATTCTTGAGCGCGCGCACCGGGATCACGGGGAGCCGCGAGTCGAGCTGGACGCTCGCCACCGCATCGCGCGCGGAGGCGCGCAGGAACGCTTTCTTGAAATTGGCATGCGCGATGCTTTCGGTCGCGCAGACGAAGCGCGTGCCGAGCTGGACGCCCGCCGCACCCATGTCGAGATACGCCGCGATCGCCTCGCCGCGCCCGATCCCGCCCGCGACGAACACCGGCACCTTGTCGGCGACTTCGGGGAGGATTTCCTGCGCGAGCACGCTGGTCGAGACCGGGCCGATATGCCCGCCCGCTTCCATCCCCTCGACGACGAGCGCGTCGACGCCCGAACGGATCAGTTTCTTGGCGAGGCTCAGCGCGGGCGCGAAGCAGATCAGTTTCGCGCCGTCCGCCTTGATCTTGTCGATCGACCCCGTCGGCGGCAGCCCGCCCGCGAGCACGACATGCCCTACCTGATGCCGGGTGCACACGTCGATCAGATCGAACAGAGCGGGGTGCATCGTTATCAGGTTCACCCCGAACGGCTTGTCGGTCAGCAGCTTGGTCGCGGCGATCTCGCGGTCGAGCAGTTCGGGGGTCATCGCGCCGCACGCGATCAGCCCGAAGCCGCCCGCGTTCGAGATCGCGGCGACGAGGTTGCGCTCGGACACCCACGACATCGCGCCGCACACGATCGCGACCTCGCTGCCGAGGAACGCCGCGCCACGCGCCATGCGGCGCTGCAGGCGCTCTGCGCCGATCGAGGAGGTCTGGTTCACCGATGTCTGGTTCATGGGCACTGGCCTAGCCTTCCCCGGGGGTTTCGGGCAAGTGCCACGACATGCGACAGGAAATTGGTGAACTCACCTTCGATACGCCCGCCCAGGGCTTGCACGACTGTACCCGCGCGGTGAACCGCTGGGTCGAGTCGACCGGAATCCAGACTGGGTTGCTGACCGTGTTTGTCCGGCACACCTCGGCATCGCTGCTGATCCAGGAGAACGCCGCCCCCGCCGCGCGCCGCGACGTGGAGCGGTATTTCGCAAAGATCGCGCCCGAGGCCGCTGGCTACGAGCATGACGACGAAGGCGCGGACGACATGCCCGCGCATCTCCGCGCTGCGCTCACCGCGACGAGCCTGTCGATCCCGGTCGCGAATGGCGCGCCGGTGCTGGGCACGTGGCAGGGCATTTATCTGTTTGAGCACCGCCGCAGCGCGCACCGCCGGCTGATCGCGGTGCATCTGATCGGGGAATGACCCGTGCCGCCCCCTGCGACGAGGGGTGCGGAACTTAACCCCGTGCGAGACGCTAGGCTCCCGACTTTCGGCATCTGGAGCACCGTCATGGAAATCGGTTTCGTCGGCCTCGGCCTGATGGGCAGCGCGATGGCGGCCAACCTCGCCAAGGCGGGGCACCGCGTCGTCGCGTGGAACCGCTCACCGGTAAAGCCCGAGGATGCCCCGGGCGTGACGATCGGCACGCTCGACGACGTGCTCCGCAGCGAAGTCGTCTTCACGATGCTGTCGGAAGATGCGGTGATCCGCAGCGTCCTGCTCGATTCGGGCGCGCTCGACAGCGTGAAGCATGACCTGGTCCATGTCGTCGCATCGACCATCTCGGTCGCCTTCTCGAAGGACCTCGCCGCCGATCATGCGCGGCGCGGGATCGGCTATGTCGCCGCGCCCGTGTTCGGCCGCCCCGATGCCGCCGCCGCCGCGCAGCTCAACGTCGTCGTCGCGGGCGACGCGGCGGCGGTCGCGCAGGTCCAGCCGCTGCTCGAGGTGCTGTCGAGCAAGGTCTGGCCGCTCGGCACCGACCCGAGCAGCGCCAACGCCGCCAAGATCGCGGGCAACATGATGATCACGATGGCGATCGAGGCAATGGGGGAAGCGTTCGCGCTGGTCGGCGACAATGGCGTCGACAAGGCCGCGTTCCTCGAGCTGATGAGGGGCACGCTGTTCGGCGCGAAGGCGTATCAGAATTACGGACCGAAGATCGTCTCGGAGGATTTCACGCCGGGCTTCCGCATGAAGCTCGGGCTCAAGGACCTGCGCCTCGCCACCGAGCTTGCCGATGCGGCGAACGTCACGCTTCCCGTGCTCGATGCGATTCGGACGCGGATGCACGACGCGGTCGAGGACGGGATGGGCGAGCAGGACTGGTCGGGAATCGCGGCGCGTCCGTACACTGCCAAGGGGTAGGGCTGGTTGGGCCGCGGCGGTCGGTTTGCTGCCCTGACGAGAAAACATTCTGCCGTCTTTTTGCCGTCTTGCCCCGACAGGATGCATCCGGGGGGACGGTTGAATGGCGCTGGTGATGCTGATGATGCTGGCGCAGGCCCTTCCGGTCGCGAACCTGCCAGCAACCGAGTTTGATCTCGCACGCGCTACGTCCGCAACCGCCACCGCCCCGCGTTGTGGGTCGGCAACGCAATCCGACGACATCCTGGTTTGCGGCGGACGGCGCGACCGCTTCCGCCTGCCCTTGCCCGTGGACCGTTCGGGCGAACCCAGTCGGAGCGATCAGGGGACAGGCATGGGGGCACTCACGCCCCCCACCCCGTGCGGACTCTTCTCCGGCCAGCGCAAATGCGCCAAGCACGAAGCGCGCAAATACGGTTACGGCGGGGGGCGCGATCCGGTCACAATGCTGTCCCGGCTCGCCACCAAGGTGCTCGACCCCGACGCCGACTGACTCAGGCGACATCCTCCGCATCGAGCCCGTAGGCGGTATGCAGCACGCGCACCGCAAGCTCGGTATAATCCTCCTCGATCAGCACCGAGACCTTGATCTCGCTGGTCGAGATCGCCTGGATGTTGATCCCGCGCTCGCCGAGCGTCGAGAACATCGTCGAGGCGACGCCCGCATGGCTGCGCATCCCGACGCCGACGACCGAGATCTTGGCGACGCGCGTGTCGTGCACCAGCTCGCTGAACCCGATTTCGCCACGCCCCTGGTTGAGCACCTCGATCGACCGCGCAAGGTCCGCGGCGGGCACGGTGAAGGTCACGTCGGTCGATCCCGCCGCATGCGCGATGTTCTGGATGATCATGTCGACGTTGATGTTGCCCCTGGCGAGCGGCGCGAAGATCGCCGCGACCGCGCCGGGCTTGTCGGGCACCGCGATCAGCGTGATCTTGGCCTCGTTCTTGTCGTGCGCGATGCCGGTGATGAGCTGGCGTTCCATATCGTCGATCTCCTCTTCCCCGACGATCATCGTGCCGGGTAATGTATCCGCCATCGGTGCGTCCTCGCCGGTGAAGGACGACAGCACCTGGACGCGGACGCCTTCCTTCATCGCAAGACCGACCGAGCGGGTCTGCAACACCTTCGCGCCGACGCTGGCGAGCTCCAGCATCTCCTCATAGGTGACCTTCTTGAGTTTCCGCGCGCGCGGGACGATCCGCGGGTCGGTGGTATAGACACCATCGACGTCGGTGTAGATGTCGCAGCGATCCGCCTTCATCGCCGCCGCCATCGCGACCGCGGAGGTATCCGAGCCGCCGCGCCCGAGCGTGGTGACCCGGCCGTCGTCGTCGACGCCCTGGAACCCCGGGATCACCGCGACCTCCCCGCCTGCAAGGCTCGCGTCGAGCGCGGCCATGTCGATGGACTCGATCCGTGCCGAGGCATGCGCATCCGACGTCGCGATCGGCAATTGCCAGCCGAGCCAGCTTCGCGCAGGCACCCCCGCCGCCTGCAACGCGATCGCGAGCAGCCCGGAGGTGATCTGCTCGCCCGCCGAGACGACGACGTCATACTCCCTCGGGTCGTACAGCGACGACGCCTCACGGCAGAAGCCGACCAGCCGGTCGGTCTCGCCCGCCATCGCCGAGACGACGACCGCGACCTGGTTGCCCGCCGCGACTTCGCGTTTCACCCGCGCGGCGACCGAACGGATCCGTTCGATCCCCGCCATCGAGGTGCCGCCGAATTTCATCACGATGCGCGCCATGATCTGGGTCACGAAGTCCTTGGGGTGCGGGGGCCGTCCTGATAGGAAGCGGACATGGATAGCGCAACCGTAACGTCTGTAACCACTATCGACCCGGCCGAGGCCCGACACTTCGGCGCGATGGCCGCCGAATGGTGGGATCCCAAGGGCTCGTCCGCGATGCTCCACCGGCTCAACCCGGTGCGGCTTCGCTATCTGCGCACGCAGATCGACGCGCACTGGCATGGCGACGAGACCTCGTTCACGCCGCTCGCGGGAAAACGCGCGCTCGATGTCGGGTGCGGCGCGGGGCTGCTTTGCGAACCGCTCGCGCGGCTTGGCGCAGACGTCACCGGGCTCGATGCGGCGGCGGAGAATATCGCGGCGGCGCAGGCGCATGCCGCACTGTCCGGCCTGACGATCGACTATCGCACCGGCAGCGTCGAGGATCTGCGCGGCGGGACGTTCGATCTCGTCACCAGCCTCGAGGTGATCGAGCATGTCACCGATCCGGCGGGGTTCGTCGCCGGGCTCGCACGCGCACTTGCGCCGGGCGGGGTGCTGGTGCTGTCGACCCCCAACCGCACCGCCTTGTCACGCCTCGCGCTCATCACGCTCGCCGAGGGCACGGGCACGATCCCGCGCGGGACGCACGACTGGAACAAGTTCCTGACCCCGGACGACCTCACGCCGCTGGTCGAGGCGGCGGGGCTACGCGTGGTCGAGACTCGCGGGCTCGCCTTCTCGGTGGCGAAGGGGTTCGTGCTGAGCGACGACACCAGCCTCGATTACTTCGTGACGGCGGTCCGGGACTAAGCGGGCAATCCGCAGCGGGGCGGTCAGCCGTCCCCGACGCGCTCGATGTCCGCACCGACCGCGCTCAGTTTCTCCTCGAGCCGCTCATACCCGCGGTCGAGGTGATAGACGCGGCTCACCTGCGTCTCGCCGTCTGCGACCAGTCCTGCGATGATCAGGCTCATCGACGCGCGCAGGTCGGTCGCCATCACCGGCGCGCCGACCAGCGGATTGCCGCCGTGGACCACCGCGGTGCGCCCCTGCACGCGGATATCCGCCCCCATCCGCGCCAGTTCCGGCACATGCATGTAGCGATTCTCGAAAATCGTCTCGGTCAGCGTGCTTTCGCCCGGCGCCATGCACAGCATCGCCATCAGCTGCGCCTGCATGTCGGTCGCAAACCCCGGGAACGGCGCGGTCGACAGCGTCACCGGGCGGAGCGGTCCGTTCGCCTCGACGAACAGATTCTCGCCGCGCTCCTCGACCGTGACGCCCGCCTGGCGGAGCGCCTCGATCGTCGCGATCATGTCGTCGGCCTTCACGCCCACGAGCTCGAGCGCCCCGCCGGTGATCGCCGCGGCGCAGGCATAGCTGCCCGCCTCGATCCGGTCGGGCATCACGCGGTAGGTCGCGCCATGCAGCCGGTCGACGCCCTCGATCTCGAGTGTGCTCGTGCCGATGCCCGAAATCTTCGCGCCCATCGCGACGAGCAGGTTGCACAGGTCGACGATCTCGGGCTCGCGCGCCGCATTCTCGATCCGGCTGCCGCCTTTCGCGAGCGATGCCGCCATCACGACATTCTCGGTCGCGCCGACCGAGACGACCGGGAACGTATAAGTCCCGCCCGACAGCCGCCCGCCCGGCGCGCTCGCCTTGACGTAGCCCGCCGCCATCTCGAGCTGTGCGCCGATCGCCTCGAGCGCCTTCAGGTGCAGATCGATCGGACGATTGCCGATCGCACAGCCGCCCGGCAGCGACACCGTCGCCTCGCCCGCGCGCCCGAGCAGCGGGCCGAGCACGAGGATCGACGCGCGCATTTTCCGCACGATGTCATACGGCGCCTCGGTCGCGGTCAGTTTCCCTGCGCGGATCGTCATAACCCGCCCGAAATCCTCGGGCCGCGCGCCCTCGATCCGGGTCGAGCAACCGAGCTGGTTGAGCAGATGCCCGAAACTGTCGACATCGGCGAGCCGCGGCAGGTTGCGCAGCGTCACCGGTTCCTCGGTCAGCAGCGCGCACGGCATCAGCGTGAGCGCGGCGTTCTTCGCGCCGGAGATGGGGAGACGGCCAGAAAGGCGGTTACCGCCCCGAATGAGAATACGGTCCATCGATCTCGTTTATCGTCTTGCGGGGGACGCGCAAGCTGGCGTGCGTGGAATCACCCAATCGGTCGTCTCGTGAACACGCTTGATCGACTTTAATGCACGGATTCAGCCACACTGCTCTGTAACGGGAGAACAAAGGATAATCGCCGCGTGCCACAAAGTTGTTTCGCCGAACGTCTCGGCGACCTGGTGGAGCTTACGACGCACGAACGTGCGGCGCTCGACCGTCTGGAGGAACGCGAGCGTGCCCTCAAGCGCAGCATGATGCTGCAGCGCGAGAACGACCGCGCCAGCGAAGTCTACGTCCTGCGCCGGGGTACGATGATGAGCTCGGTCCTGCTCCATGACGGCAGCCGGCAGATCCTGCGCTTCCATTTCCCGGGCGATCTGCTCGCGGTATCGAACATCATCTATGGCGATGCGACCGAGACGATCACCGCGCTGACCGATTGCGTCGTCTGCCCGTTCGACCGGACCGCGCTCAGCACGGTGATGCTCGAGCAACCCCGGATCGCCGCGCTCATCCTAGTATACAACCAGATCGAACGCGCCGCGTTGACCGACCGGCTCGCGGCACTCGGGCGGACCTCGGCCAAGGCGCGGGTCGCGGCGATACTGATCGAGATCCGCAACCGGATGCGGATGCTCGACCGGAACGTCACCACCAGTTTCGTGCTCGGGCTGACGCAGGAGGAGATCGGCGACGCGACCGGGCTCACTGCGGTTCACGTCAACCGCATGCTGCGGCAGCTCGAGGACGACGGCATGATCGCGCGCAGTGCGGGCCGGGTCGAATTTCTCGACGAACGCGGCCTCGCGCGCGCGGCCAATTACGTCGATCGCTACGCCGGGCTCGATCTCGGCTGGCTGCCCGCGGGGCGCTGAGACCGGCGGTTCGACCGGATTGGCCCGCGGTGGATCCTGAAACACGTTCAGGGTGACGCTGTTTACGGGTTTCCCGGAACGGCCTTCGCTCAAAGCGCCGCAGCGGTCAGGCCTTCTCCAGCATGCACTGCAGCGGATGCTGGTTCTGCCGTGCGAAATCGAGCACCTGCGCGACCTTGGTCTCGGCGACCTCGTAGCTGAAGATCCCGCACACCCCGACGCCCTTCTGGTGGACATGGAGCATCACGCGGGTCGCGGCTTCCATGTCCATGCGGAAAAAGCGTTGCAGCACCAGGACGACGAATTCCATCGGGGTATAATCGTCGTTGAGCAGCAGGACGCGATACGGCGTCGGCTGCTTGGTCTTGGAACGCGTGCGCGTCGCCACGCCGGTATTGCCATCGCCATCGGAACCATCGGTTCCGTCGTCGCGGCGCTCAGCCATGAAGGTGTTGAGGTGGTCGGTCATGCAGCCCTAAAATATGGCATTGCCCCCCGTCAGGGCAAGGGGTTCGCGCAAACGAAAAGGGCGGCTCCCGTCGGGAACCGCCCATCATCGTCACAAAACAGGATCGCTTATGCGGCGACCTTGACCTTCTCGACCGCAACCGCGACCCGGTTCGAGATCGGCTGTGCGATCTCGCCGAGCAACTTGACGTAACCCTCGGTGAACTTTGCGGTTTCCGACATCATCGAATCCATCGCCTGCTTCGTCAGCTCGCTCTGGAGCTTGAAGAACTCGGTCGGCGACTTGATCGACGCGAACTGGCTGGCGGTGGCGTTGGCCTTCTCGACCGTGGTGCGGACATAATCGCTGGTGTAGCGCGCGATATCCTCGGCGCCCTTCGCCGCGATCTTGCTCGACTCGACGACCGCCTCGAGGTTGCCCTTCGAGAATTCGTTGAGGTCGGCGATCATCTTAGAGGCCTTCTCCATCGCGCTCTTGGCGCGGTCGTTGACGTCGGTGAAGGCCGTCTTGGCTTCGGCCTGCGCGGTGTCGGCAGCGGTGTTGATCGTGGCGTCCATAATGCTGGTATCCTTCTGCATGACGGCCGTCGCGGGTGCGATGGCGGCGGTTGGGGTTGGAGGGACGGAAGAAACGGGGGCCGGGGCCGGTTCGCTGGTCACGGCCGGCACCGACGGCACCGGTACGCGGGCCGGCTTTGCCGCAGCCGTACGCGGCGTTACGGTCTTCGCCGCGGGTTGCTCGGAAGGCTGTGCGAGGAACGGAACGGGCGGAACACCCTTTTCCGACGGTGCGGTGGCCGACGTCGGATCGATCGGCTTGGCGATCCCCTTGAGGGGGACGGACTTGGGGCCTTTGCTGGCCATGACCCGGGTTCTCCTGCGCTACTTTTGCTGCAACGCAATATAGCGCAGGATCCGCTTTCCGACAATAAAAATGTTGCGCTGCAACATCACTATTTAGGACGGTCATACCGTTGAAAAGTAGACCTTATCGTGTCCGTACGTAAATTCCCGGAGCTTCGTCGAGCGCGGGCAACGCCCCCTCCCCGGGACGTCGCGCGCCGGTCGCGGCGACCTGCTCCTCGCCCATCGCGCGGAGCCATTCGCGCCAGTCGGGCCACCAGCTCCCCTTGGTCTCGGTCGCGCCCGCGACGAAATCCTCGAACCGCTCGGTCTCGTCCGGGTTGAGCCAATACTGGTATTTCTGCGCGGACGGCGGGTTGACCACCCCCGCGATATGCCCCGACCCCGCGAGCACGAACCGCTTCGGCCCGGTGAAGTGGTGCATCATCGCCCACACGCTTTCGGCGGGCGCGATATGATCCTCGCGCCCCGCCTGGATATAGGCGGGGGTCGCGACGCGCGACAGGTCGATCGGCGTGCCCAGCGCGGTCATTCCGCCCGGCCTGGCGAGGCGATTGTCGCGGTACAGGTCGGTCAGATAGGCGATGTGCCACGCCGCGGGCAGGTTGGTCGTGTCGCCGTTCCAGTGGAGCAGGTCGAACGGCGCATAGTCCTTGCCGAGCAGATAATTGTTGGTGACGTAATTCCAGATCAGGTCGCGCCCGCGGAGCTGGTTGAACACCGCCGCCATATAGCGCCCGTCGAGGAACCCGTCCGGGGTGAGCGAACGGATCAGCGCGAGCTGGTCGTCCGCGACGAAATGGAGCAGCTCGCCCGCCTTCTCGAAATCGACCTGCGCGGTGAAGAAGGTCGCGCTCGCCACCTTGTCCGCCTCGCCGCGCGCGGTGAGGATCGCGAGCGTCGCCGCGAGCGTCGTCCCCGCGACGCAATAGCCGATCGTATGCACCGCGGGCACGTCGAGCGCGCCGCGGATCGTGTCGACCGCATCGATCTGCGCGGCGATGTAATCGTCCCACACGACATGCTTCATCGTCGCATCCGCCGAGCGCCACGAGACCATGAACACCGTGATTCCCTGTTCGACCGCCCAGCGGATGAAGCTCTTTTCGGGGCTGAGGTCGAGGATGTAGAAGCGGTTGATCCACGGCGGGAAGATCACCAGCGGGGTGGCGAGCACCGTCTCGGTCGTCGGGCTGTACTGGATCAGCTCGTACAGCTCGGTACGGTGGACGACCTTGCCCGGCGTCATCGCGATGTTGCGCCCGAGCTCGAACGCGCTCTGGTCGGTGTGCGTCAACTGCCCCTTGCCGAGGTCGGCGAGCATGTTCTGCAGCCCCTTGAGCAGATTCTCGCCGCGCGTCTCGATCGTCCGCGCGATCACCTCGGGGTTGGTGCCGGGGAAATTGGTCGGGCTCATCGCGTCGAGGAACCCGCGTGCGGTAAAGCGCATCTGCTCGCGCTGCTTGTCGTCGACGCCTTCCACCGCCTCGACCTGCGCGAGCATCGTGTCCGCGACGAGGAAATAGCTTTGCCGGATGAAGTCGAACACCGGGTCGTCATGCCAGCGCGGGTCCTTGAACCGTTTGTCGCGCGCATGATCGGGCGATTCGGCGCGCGGCGCGGGCTTGGCGGGGTCGAGCATCCGCTGCCACAGCGACAGGCTCTCGCTCCAGAAATCGCGCGTCCGCGCGAGCGTCGCCGGGTCGGTGAGGCCGGGGATCGCGGGGAACATGGCGGTGTTCGCGGTCATCGTCGCCATGCCCTGTTCGAGCAGCATCTGCTGCGCGCGCCCGAGCACCCAGGTCCAGTGCTGCAGGTCGGCGAGGCTTGGTGCGGGAGGGGGCGGCACAGTGCCGGTCGGCGGGGTGGTATCCGAATCGGCCATGGCATCCTCGATCCTGTTTGGGTCTCTTCTACCGCGCGCGGCCCGCGGCGTCATGCAGCATCGCGCGGTCTATCAACCGCTTGGCCGCATTGGGAAGTTCCCGCGCGCGCGACAGCCGCCACGGGAGGAGGGAATTTGACCGCACCACCCCCCGCGACAGCTCTGGGGTGACGAACCCCAAGCGATTGGCGTAAGGATCGGTCTCCTCGAGCCGGGTTTCGCGCAATGTCCGACGATTTCTACCGCATCAAACGCCTGCCACCCTATGTCATCGCCGAAGTCAACGCGATGCGAGCGGCGGCGCGCGCAAGCGGGGAGGACATCATCGACCTCGGCATGGGCAACCCCGATCTGCCCCCGCCACCGCACGTCATCGAGAAACTGATCGAGGTCGCGCGCAAGCCCGACGCGCATGGCTATTCGCAGTCCAAGGGCATCCCCGGGCTGCGCCGCGCGCAGGCGAATTACTACGGCCGCCGCTTCGGGGTCGATCTCGATCCCGAGACCGAGGTGGTCGTGACGATGGGGTCGAAGGAAGGGCTCGCGAGCCTGGCGACGGCAATCACCGCACCGGGCGACGTCGTGCTCGCGCCAAACCCGTCCTATCCGATCCACACCTTCGGCTTCATCATCGCCGGCGCGACGATCCGCGCGGTGCCGACCACCCCCGACGAAGCCTATTTCGAATCGCTCGAACGCGCGATGGCGTTCACCGTCCCGCGCCCGTCGGTGCTGGTCGTCAACTATCCGTCCAACCCCACCGCCGAAGCGGTCGACCTCGCCTTTTACGAACGCCTCGTCGCGTGGGCGAAGGAGAACCAGGTCTGGATTCTTTCCGACCTCGCCTATTCCGAGCTTTACTACGACGGCAACCCGACGCCTTCGATCCTGCAGGTCCCCGGCGCGAAGGACATCGCGGTCGAATTCACCTCGCTCAGCAAGACCTATTCG
>Ga0160428_1001216_pt1 | contig 20805 bp, 20 predicted proteins | sample SolpanmetagenomM_FD_108198 | JGI IMG/M metagenome (GOLD analysis project Ga0160428, IMG submission 108198) | Solar panel surface microbial communities from Lawrence Berkeley National Laboratory, California, USA - M | ecosystem: Engineered > Built environment > Solar panel > Unclassified ... | reverse complement strand
GGCCTCGTACACGGCCGCGTCCGCCAGGGCGTAGAGATCCTCCGCCCGCGCGACGCCGGAGGCCGTCCCGATGCTGACGGTGACCGCTCCCGCCGAGAGGCCGGCCATGCCCACCGTCAGACGTGCCACCTGCGCATGCACCTCGTCGGCGACGCGTAGCGCGCCTGCCTCGTCGGTCTTCGGAAGGAGAAGGAACGAACTCCTCGCCCCCCGGGCATGAGAATGGCGGAAGGCCCTGCATCCGGCCCGTCCGGCCGATGCCACGCCCGATTAGGTCTTCGGTCCCGAGGCCGGCAGCTCGTCATCCGGTTTAGGGAGAGCCGCGATCGCCCGTTCCAGGATCGGGATCACGGACGGAATCTCCTCCGATACGACCGGCCAGAGCCGCTCCATGTCGAGCCTGAAGTATTGATGTGCGACGATGTCCCGGAGCCCGGCCAGCCCCTTCCATCCGATTTCGGCGTTCCGGTCCCGGAAATCCATCGGTAGCAGCTTCACTGCCTCCCCGATTTCGGTCAGGGCGTTCTTCAAGGCGCGATACCTGAAATCCGGTGTCCTTGGTAGAAGCACGAAAGCCGATTGATCGAGGCCCGCCGCGCACGCGACGACGGCCCGCGATGCGTCAAGGATATCCGAGAGCAGGAGATCAAGGTCTCGGGCCATCAGAAGACCCGCACGGCGTCGCGCCTGACGGATGCCAGCAGGCGAGGCTCGAGGTTGCGCCACTCCACCAGATCGACCTTGCTGCCAAGCAGATCCTGCAGGTCGCTCTGAAGGACGGCGAACCCTGTAAGGGACATCCGGGCCTCGGGAGCGACGTCGATGACGATGTCGATGTCGCTGTCGGACCGCTCCTCGCCGCGTGCGGTGGAGCCGAACACGGACGCGCTCACGACCCCACGCTTTTCGAGATCGGCCTTCCTCGATCTCAGGACCGAGACGACATCCGCGAGCCTCGTAGGCACCGCCTTTGCGAGGTGTTCGCTGACAAGACCCTGAAGGAGCTTCTGCAGCGATATGCCTTGCCGCGCGGCGGAGACCTTGAGAGCCGCACTGTCGGCGGCATCGGTCCTGAAAGAAACGAAAGCCATGGAACCAACTTTGTGCACATGTGCGCTATGGCGAAGGATGTGTATGCCCCCGGGCTCTTGTCAAGCAACGCCAGCGTCGAGCGCACCCGAACGACCCGAATTTGGCTAGCGACCAACGGGAAGCGACGCTCGATCATCGAACAGGTCGTATTCCTTCGGCGCAATTCCGGGCGGCTGCAGGTCCGCCAAGACCGACCGTGAGGGCGAGCGATGGCGCGATGTCCGCAGGGCGTCGGGGCTCATCCGGCCCGTGCCGGCCATCGATGGTGCAGGTCGTCGATGACGAATGCGTGGGCGTGGCGCCGGTCCCCGTACAGATGCGGGTGCGAAGGATCGAGGTCGGCATGGGCGTGCTCGATCACGTCCGGGTCGGACGCCGGCCAGAGCCAGGCAGCCGCGGCGACGCCCGCCAGCGTCAGGCCCCCCGAGGATGGCCAACGTGACCGGCATCCCGAGGGACGCGCCGAGCCACCCGGCCAACGGGTAGGTGACCAGCCAGGCGGCGTGGGACAGAGAGAACTGGGCCGCGAACGCGGCCGGCCGATCCTCCGGTATCGCCGAACGGCGCAGGAGCCTGCCGGTGGGGGTCTGCAGGGCGGAGTAGGCGATGCCGAGCACCAGCCATGTTTCGAGGAGCAGGGGCCAGCCGATGGTGCCGCCCCGGGTCATGACGGCGACGCTGAGAAGCACCCCGCCTAGCAGGGCCGCCGCCGGGATCATCACGGCCCGGTCGGAAAGCCGGTCGAGCACGCGGGGCAGCGTCAGGGCGGCGATCATCGAGCCGCCGCCGAACAGGCCGAGGGCCAACGCCACGTCCGTCTGCGGCCGGCTCAGGAGACCCTGGACGATCACCACGGTGTTGACGATGACCATGGCGCCGGCAGCGGCGACCGCGAGGTTGAGGGCGAGCAGGCCCCGGAGGCGCGGCGTCGCGAGGTAGATCCGAAGGCCCCGGGTCGTCCGGTCGTAGATCCCACCGGTTCGTTCGTCTCTCATGGCCATCGGTAGGGTAACGGACCTCATCAGGGCCGCCGAGCACAGGAACCCGATGACGGTGCCGCCGAACAACGCGTTGTAAGGTACGACGGTCAGGAGAAGGGCCGCCAGGGTCGGGCTGAGGTTCTCCAGGTCGTAGGCGAGGCGCGAGAGCGACAGGGCGCGGGTGTAATCCCTCTCGTCCGGCAGGATGTCCGGGAGGGCGGCCTGGAATGTCGGGGTGAACGCGGCCGACGCCGATTGCAGGACGAAGATCTGCCAGATCTGGTCGACGAAGGGCGGCGTCAGAGCTATGGCCACTCGTCATCTATAGTAAAGCCGATTCGCAAGTCCCAAAGCCCTGGAGACTGCTGGATCCTCCTGTTCGCCCTTCGGAAGCCACGTCGTACCTTACGTGTTGTTACCCCCGCACTTCCATGTAAAATACATGAATTACATGGAGTCGAAGATGCAGGTTTTCACGTCCCAGGAGCTTCAGCGCAACGTCGGTCAGGTTCAGGAGGCCGCATTGTCCGAGCCGGTCGTCGTCACCCACCATGGACGCCCCCGGCTCGTCGTGATGTCCATGGCCGAGTACGACCGGCTTCGTGGCCGTCGACGAATGATAGGAGGCGTCGACGGCCTGCCCGACGAGGTGACCGAGCAACTCGATGCCTTGTCCCTGCTGGCAGAGAAGGACGACGTCGAAGCGGTGGACTGATGCCGGTACGGGACATCGCGGATGTCGAAGATACCCCCGGCGACTCCGGGCCTGCTGTTCAGGTACAACTACCAGCGACTGGGAAGCCGGAGAGCCGGGACTGGGTTCGGGGACAAGGTGAGGCCAGCCTGCCTTCTGCTCCCCCTACCCGCCGGGACGAGGATGCCCGGCGTTCTGAGGGAAGCCGACGGCAAACCCGCCGACTACGTCGCCGTGCAGGACGACGTCATCATCCTGCTGATCCAGTCGGATCCGCCGAACGACAATCAGTCCGGCATCGAGTTGACGCCGGATCTCAAGAGACTCTGTGGGCTCCCGACCGATAGGACGTCCTGGCTGATCACCTCGGAATTCAACATCGACAGCTGGCCCAATGCCGACATGGAACTCGTCGACCACAGGACCAAGTCCTTCGTCTACGGCAAGCTCCCCGGTCCGACCCTCGGCCGGGTGGCCAAGCAGTTCCTGGAACTCCGGAGCACGCATCGGGCGGTCGGGATCCATCGTCCCGCCTGACGCATTCCGACGGAGCGGCGCCCCAGTCGTGCGGCCCATGCCGAATTCATGGAAAAACGGTTCGCATGAGTCATTCGTCGGTATGGAAACCAGCAATCCATCCATCCGATCTCGACGGCCGGCCGATCGGCGCGGCATGCGACGGCGCGCCGAATGTGCTACCTTCCGGACCCTTCGGAGGGAGGCCATGGAATCCTGCGGACTCGAGGGGCGGAACGGCATCGATGCATCCGTCCTGGACGCGCTTTACAGGTTCGCACGCGCCCTGAACCAGACATACGACGATCGCGTGAGAAGGCTGGTGGTCTTCGGCAGCCGCGCCAGGGGCGAAGCCGCGTCGGACAGCGACGTCGATGTCGCCGTCGTTCTGGACCGGATGGCCGGCCGTCGATACGACGAACGCATGCGCATGACGGATCTAGCCTACGAGATCCTTCTCGATACCGGTCTGCGCATCCAGGCGTGGCCGATCAGCCGGGCTGAGTGGGACGGCGGGGAACCTCACCCGAACCCGACCCTGCTCGGCAACATCAGACGCGACGCCGTGGAGATCGGAGCCTCGGTTGCTGCCTGATCTTCTGAAGATGGCCGTGGAGTGTGCGGAAGCCGCCAGAGACGCCTTCGACAACGGCCATCACGACAGCGCGGTCAACCGATCGTACTACGCGATGTTCAATGCCGCGCGGGCGTGGCTGTCGAGCCTCGGCAGGCCGATCGAGGGCAAGCATGGCGCCGTCATCGGCGAATTCGGACTGCATGTCGTGCGTCCAGGGCTGATCGAGGCCGACTTCGGCCGAGCGTTCGAGACACGCAACGATGCCGATTACGGCGAGCCTCGGTTGACGATCGACGACGTTCGCACGACGGTCGAGAAGGCGGAAGCCTTCGTCGATCGCGCGTTGGCGGCACTTGCAGGGCGGATCCACACGGATGCAGCCGCCCGAGGGCCGAGCGCCAGTGCATGGCACGCCGGAGCTTTATGGGCGGTTGTCGTCCCCCTGCATCGGCCTCCGGCGCGATCGCGCCCAACGAGTGGTTCAGGGCACCGCTCCAACACGACGGTTCGGACCTTGCACGCAGGGGGGACTCGCAGGCGTGAGATTGCCGTATGCGTTCCCGGCCTGCCACGGGTGATCCGGTAAGGGCGATGGGCCGGTGGATGATGCGTCGGTCGCCTTCCGTTAAGCCGATCTCCACAAGCGCGGCGTCATCCTGAGGGGACGAACGTCCTCTGGGGGCCCCATGCTCACCGTCGTCGGCTGCCTCGTCGAAGCCCATGATCCGCGTCTCGTCGCCCTGGCCGCCGCCATCTGCGCCCTGTCCGCGCTGACCACGGTCTGCCTCGTCAACCACGCGCGTCGAGCGGACGGACGGATTCAGGGAGGCTGGCTCGCGGTCGCCGCCGCCACTGGCGGCTTTGGAATCTGGGCGACCCATTTCATCGCGATGCTCGCCTACGCGCCGGGCGTGCCCGGCGGCTATGACCTCGCGTTGACCGCCCTCTCCCTCGTCATCGCCGTCGCCCTCGTCGGCAGCGGCCTCTCCCTCGCGGTCATGGTCACGGGCACCATTGCGGCTTGTGCGGGCGGCGCGATCCTGGGCTTCGGCATCGCGGCGATGAACTACATCGGCATGGCCGCCTACGCCGTCGCCGGCCACAAGACCTGGGATCCGGTCACGGTGACCGTCTCGCTCGCCCTCGGGGTGGCCTTCGGCGGCGCTGCCCTCGCCGTGAAGTCAAGCGGTCGGGGACTGCAGGGGCAATTGCCGGCGGCGCTTCTGCTGGTGCTGGCCATCTGCGGCCACCATTTCACGGCCATGGCCGCGGTCACGGTGACGCCGGACCCCACGGTCGTCGTGTCCGAGGCCGCTGTCCGGAACAGCTGGCTGGCCGTCGCCGTCGCCCTGGCTAGCTTCGCCATCCTGCTGCTCGCCGCCGCCGCCCTGGCGCTCGACATCCGGGACCGCCGTCAGGCCAAGCTGGAAGGGGACCGCCTGCGAAGCCTCGCGAACGCCGCCGTCGAGGGACTGGTGGTCTGCACCGGCGACATCGTCGTCAGCGCGAACCTCGCCTTCGCGCGGCTCGTCGGCCAGCCGGCGACATCGCTCGTGGGCACGGCGCTGTCGGCGTTCCTTCCAGGAGAGGCGGCGCGGCTCGCCATGGCCAGCCGGCCAGAACAGTCCGTCGAGACCGAGCTTCGTCGGGCCGACGGCGAACGCATGCCTGTCGAGGCCATCATGCAGCCGGTCGAACATGCCGGACGACCGCACTTCGCCGTCGCCGTTCGCGACCTGCGGGCCCGCCGCCAAGCCGAGTGTCAGATCCATTTCCTCGCCCACCATGACGCGCTCACCGGGCTCGCCAACCGCGCGAGCTTCGGCAAACGGCTCGACCAGGAGATCCGGACGGCTGCCGCAGGCAACCGCAAACTCGCGGTCCTCTGCTTAGACCTCGACCGCTTTAAGGAGGTCAACGACCTGTTCGGCCACGCCGTCGGCGACACGATGCTGGGAGCCGTCGCCCACATCGTCACGGGCGAACTCGACGATGGGCAGACGATAGCCCGGCTCGGCGGCGACGAGTTTGCCGTCCTGTTGCCGTGCGAGCATGCCGCGGCGGCCGGGCGCCTGGCCGAGCGAATCCTGGAGGCGCTGCGCTCCCGCAAAGCCGATGTGGGCACCGGCCCCCGGATCGCCACCAGCATCGGCGTCGCCCTCTATCCCGACGACGCCGACGAACCGGCGACGCTGCTGAGCTACGCCGACACGGCGCTGTACCGCGCCAAGTCGGAGGGTCGCGGCACCTACCGCTTCTTCGAGGCCAAGATGGGCTTGCAGGTGCGCGAGCGCCGGCTTCTTGAGCACGACCTGCGCCATGCCGTGGCACGGGGCGAGATGCACCTCGTCTACCAGCCGCAGATCGAAGTGGGTAGCGGCGAGGTCACCGGCTTCGAGGTGTTGCTGCGCTGGAAGCACCCGGAACGGGGCTACGTCTCGCCAGCAGTGTTCATCCCCATCGCCGAGGAGAGCGACATCATCCTGCAGCTCGGAGAATGGGTGCTGCGGGAGGCTTGCCGCGAGGCGGCGTCCTGGCCGAACCCGCTCTCGTTGGCGGTCAACGTCTCGGCGGTGCAGATCCACGGCCCGCGATTCGTCGGCCTGGTCCATGAAGTGCTGCGACAGACCGGCCTGGCACCGAACCGCCTGGAGATCGAGGTGACGGAGACGGCACTGATCCGGGATCCGAACCGGGCGCTCCTGAGCTTACGCCATTTGAAGGCGATCGGCGTGCGCATCGCCATGGACGATTTCGGCACCGGCTACTCGTCGCTTTCGAACCTGCGCCTGTTCCCGTTCGACAAGATCAAGATCGATGCCACCTTCGTGCGGGGGGTCGATGGCAACGAGCAGGCGGCGGCCATCGTGCGCTCCGTACTCGGCCTTGGCCGCGGCCTGGGGCTTCGCGTCCTGGCCGAAGGCGTCGAGACGGAGGCGGAACTCGGTTTCCTCGCCGCCGAGGACTGCCATGCCGCCCAGGGCTACCTGATGGGCCGGCCTTCGCCCATCGGTGAATTCGCCGGGTTCACCCACGGCGGCGCTCCGCTCGCCGAAGCGGAGCGCAGGTGTGCATGACCGGGACGGCGGGGCCGAGGCCTCATCTCGGGACCGGGACCGTCCGGCACGGCATGCGGTGGCACACGTCGGCTGGGCTGGGGGCGCTAGGTGGCGTCCTTCAGGCTGGAGCCCTCCGGTAGGCGTCAGCGCCGCAATCCACGACCGTGAAACACCTTGTCCATGTCCCGGCACGGGGTGGTCGTCATGCGAGCACATGCTCTCGGTAACATGGGCCGAGGACGTCGGATAAGGGGGATGGAAGCGCGCGGCAACCTCGCAGGTGAGAGGGCGCAGAACGGTACCGTTTCACGGCATCAGGTTCACCATCGGCGATCCGGAGAACGCCGTCCGTCGGCAAGGGTCACCTCGGCTACGGCATGGCCGTTGGGACGAAGCCTGTCTCGATGGAGTTCTTGGCCGCGCATACCCGGAACTTGCTCTCGGCGCCTCAACTGTCGACCATCGACGGCCCGCCCCGAACAGGAGCCTGGCGGGCATGAAACTTATGGTCGACCGATTCCGTATCAATCCGTGACGATGGAACGGTCCACCGCTCGAAGCCCTGGTTTCAGCGCGCGACGAATATTGCCGAAAGATCATCGCCGGTAAAAACCGGCCTGTTCTTTTTCGGAACAACGATAGAATGATCCTGTTGCCCTGTTGGTTGAATAAACCACTCGCCTCTACAGGAGATGCCTTTTGAAGAAGTTCACGCTTGCCCTGACTGCGTTGACCGCCCTTGGCGGCATCGCCCTCGCCGCCGGTTCGGCCTCGGCCGCTCCGATGCCCGCCAACGGTCTGCATTCCGACGCCGGCGTCACCCAGGTCCGCATGGACCGCAGTGAGCGGATGATGATGAAGAAGCGCATGATGCGGAAGCAGATGATGAAGCGCCGCATGATGAAGAAGCGGATGATGAACCGCGGCATGTGATCCCAAGCAGTTGACGCTTCCGGAGGTCCCGACGCCGGGGCCTCCACCGCGGCGGCCGCGATTTCGAGGAAGTCCGATTGGCTCGTACCTACCTTACCCGTTCCGCTCCCGAGACCGGTGAGGTCGAGCGCCGCCGATGGACGTTCCGGCACCCTCTCGTCATCCGCATCACGCATTGGGTCAACGCGGTGTGCCTCCTGGTCCTGCTTATGAGCGGTCTGCAGATCTTCAACGCCCACCCGGCCCTGTACTGGGGCAGCGTCTCGACCTTCGACTCACCGCTGATGGCGATGTCCTCGACCGAGGACGATCCGCCCAAGGGCGTGACGACGGTGTTCGGCCACGGCTTCGATACGACGGGTTGGCTCGGCTCGTCGGTGGGTTCGAACGGTGAACCGGCAGACCGCGGTTTCCCGGCCTGGGCGACCCTGCCGAGTGACCAGGACCTCACGGGCGGTCGCTCCTGGCACTTCTTCTTCGCCTGGGCCTTCGTTCTCAACGGCTTCGCCTACCTGCTCTATGGGCTGGTCAGCGGACAGCTTCGGTTCCGTGTCATCCCGTCGGCCGACCAGATCCGGCATTTCGGCGCGTCGATCCGGGAGCATCTGACGCTACGCTTTCCGCAAGGCGACGAGGCCAAACGCTACAACGTCATCCAGAAGCTCACCTACCTCGTCGTGCTGTTCCTGCTCCTGCCCGTGCAGGTCCTGGCGGGCCTCGCGATGTCGCCGGCGATGAACGCGGCATTCCCGTTCCTGCTGACGCTGTTCGACGGTCGCCAGTCGGCCCGCACGGTCCACTTCGTCGTGGCGGCGCTGCTGGTCCTGTTCGTCGTCGTGCACGTCGCCCTGGTCCTGCTCTCGGGCTTCTGGAACAACATGCGCGGCATGCTCACCGGCTGGTTCGTCATCGAGCGCAAGGTCGAGCCGGCCGGTGCCGCGGAGGAGCGCCGGGCATGAGCCGTTTTCCCAGCCGCCGCGTCCTCCTGACGGGGGCTTCCGCAACGGTCGCAGCAGCCCTCCTCGGCGGATGCGACCGCCTCGGCAACGCCGCGTGGTTCCAGCGCACCCTGAAGACCGGCGAGGACGCCAACCTGTTCGTCCAGCGCCTGCTCCTCACCGAGCAAGCGCTCGCACCGGAATATGCCGAGGCCGACATCTCGCCGTGGTTCAAGCCGAACGGCACCGAGGACCCGCCGGACAAGGACTACAAGGCCCTGGCGATGGGCAAATTCGCCAAGTACCACCTGGAGATCGGTGGCCTCGTGGAGGCGCCCTTCCGGCTGTCCCTGGCGGACCTCCGCAAGCTTCCGGCCCGCACCCAGATCACGCGGCACGATTGCGTCGAGGGCTGGAGCGCCATCGGCAAATGGACCGGGGTTCCCCTCGCGGACCTCCTGACCCGGGCCAAGCTCAAGCCGGAGGCGCGTTACGTGGTGTTCCACTGCGCCGATACCATGGATCAGGGCAATCCGCTCGAAGGTGGAGGCGACGGCGCGGAGACCGATGAGGCCGCCCCCGCCGGCAACGCCAACCCGGCCATGACCAAGCAGGCGGGCGGCAACGAGAGCCGGAAGGATTCCGGCGGCCAGCAGGCGTCGGAGGACACCGCGGCTGACGGTGGGTCGCCGGTCCGGTATTACGAGAGCATCGATCTCGTCGACGCGTTCCACCCCCAGACGATCCTCGCCTACGACATGAACGGGCAGGCGCTTCCCGTCTCGAACGGCGCACCGTTGCGCCTGCGGGTCGAACGCAACCTAGGCTACAAACAGGCGAAGTACGTCATGCGCATCGAGGTGGTCGAGAGCTTCGCCCACCTCGGTGAGGGCAAGGGCGGTTACTGGGAGGACCAGGGCTACGCCTGGTACGGCGGGATCTAGGTCCTGTTTCATCACGTCGGATGCGTCTGAACGTTGGCCCCCCTCCGAGGCTTCCCGAAGGCTAGCGTCGCCGACGACGGTGTCGGCTTGCCCCAGGGCTTCGACCCGGCCACCTCGATGCGCCAAGAGTCTCTGCATGCGGGTCGTCCACGGCCTGTCGCGACAGCTCGGAGGAACGCTGACGGTGGGGGGCGAGGGGCGTGGCACCCGGTTCAGCCTCGACCTGCCGGCGAATGCCGGGACGGTCGGTCCGTGAGGCGGCCGCCCCCCCCCGCCAGGGAATGGGGCAAGGCGAAGCTCCGCTCCGCGAAACGATGCCACGGTGTCCGGGGCGCGGCATTCATGCTGCCTGCCCCTTCGAAGCCCGACGCTGGACCCGTGAGCTCGCCGGACCGGGACGCGCCGTTGAATGCCTTGGCAACTCAGGTCCGTGAGAACGGACCGTCCGTAGGCTCGACGTCCTCTCGGTCACCGAGGACCCGACGGCCCGACGCGATGATCTGGATCGCCTCTCGGCTGCTGCATTCGCGCCGGGCCAGGATCTCCAGGTCGCGTAGGTAGGCGATCACCGGCTCCCGGGCACGCTGCTTGCGCTTCAGCACCGGCTCGACCTGGGCGGTGACATGCTCGGCGACCGTCTCCCAGAACTCCGGGGGTCTTGTGGCGCTCGTCTGCATCCTTCGGCTCCATTGGCTGGAAGCGGCCCGACCGCCGTCGACAAGGGGGAACGACCGTAGACGGCGGGACTTGCCGGAAAGGATATCCGGTGTCTCGTTATATCGCCGAACGGCGGCGTCCGGAACCACAGGGACCAAGCCTCGAAGCATTGACATCGGACCTGGGGCCCTCCGGCATCCCGGCTGGATGGCGCGGCAGGCACCCTCGGCGATGGATGGTGCGAACTTCTCGTCGTTTCATCTTCGGAAAGCGGGGACGATACCATGCCTCCCCCGTTTGCGTGAAATCTCTTCCGGTGGCGGTCCTCCGATCGACAGCTTGCGGGCACCGGGTCCGCCTGGGATCGGGTTTCAGCGCGTCCGGAGCTCCGAGGCGGGGGAGCGAGCGCACGAAGGAACGATGATCCGGGCCGCCGTGCCGCCAGGGTCCACGCCCCCTGGGTCGTCTCCGGGGCGCTGGTGGAACCGGCCGGTCCGACGGTCGTGCTGGACGGGCTGAAATCCGGAGCGCGAGCGATCGATGCGTCGAGCCTCCGGACCCCGCGCGAGGCCCGAAAACGGCAGGGTCGGCGAGTGCCGGTTGATCGCCTTGCTTTCCGATCACGGGCGGTACAGCGACGATGGGCACACGCCGCAGCACGTCTGTCCCTACGGCACCAATGCCAAGGACCTCCTGGAATGCCGCGGCTTCTCCGTCGAAGACCATTGGCTGACGACCCGTGAGGAGTCGGACGCGTTCAAGGGCGAGCATGGGGTCAAGAGTACCCCGCAGACCTTCATCGATGGCAAGCGGATCGGCGGTTTCGACGACTTGCAACACCACTTCAACGAGGCCGCCAACGACCCGAACGCCAAGTAAGACCAAATGATGATGATCGAATTCGCAATTCGATCATATTTTAGATTCTAGAATGATATCGAAAGGCCCGCGCGAAGCGGACCTCTTTTTGTGTGCTCGACGAAAACAGAGAGGCCGTCGAAGCGATCTGCTCGGCCGCCATTTTATATGAAAAGCCGAACCTTCGGTATCTTGTCACCCGATATTCTGAGAAAAATATCAATCGTATATTTCTATACTGTATATACAGATATTTAAAGAAGACCGACGCCGAACTAAGGGTCCGTTTACAGTCGGCATGGTTGCGACGTTCTTTTGCGTCTTGGTCGGCCTGTCTCTGAGACGCCCGAGCTTCGACGCCGAAGATGGGACGGTCCACGTCTGAGTGAACGGCTCCTGTCGAACGGAACGAACCCACGGGATAAGTGCCGACTGTCCGCCCCGAACCGTCGGCGGGGACCCAGTGCAGCGAGGCCCCTCGATGGTTCGCACCTCCGACTCCGACACCGACGCAGGCTCGGCCCGGAACCTTCCTTCTGCTTCGGTCCATAGGACCTTCGATCGGATGAACAAGGACGAGCCGATGCGGCGGACGTGATGCTTCCCACGGTCATCGACAGAGGCGTTATTTTTGATCCCTGCCCGAGAGAGCGTCGTTCCAGCGGGCGCGGGGCATCAGTGGATGAATGGCAAGTCGCTGCGAAACGAATAGGTCAGACCCAAGCCGGCCGTGAACTGGTCGACGGCCCCGAGACGCTGCGTGATGGTGCTGTCGGCCGCATCCCCCACGAGACGGTCATAGCGACCGTAAAGCGTGGTGCGCCATGTCTCCGACCAGTCGTAGGCGACCGCCGAACTCAGACCGAGGGTCTGCAAGCCGCCGGAGGCCGCGTAAGCCCCGAAGAGCCGGTTGCGAGCGGATGCGGCGGGGCTGACCCCGAACTGCAACTGCGCCAACGTGGCATTGAGGAAGCCGAGGCGAGGACCGATGGAGAGGGTGAAGGGGCCGCTTCGCTCGAACATGTCGGCCGAGAGGTCGAGTGCGAAGCCGTCCCGACCGCGCAGCCCATGGCGCAGCTCTGCACGGGTGCGCAGCCTGTCCTTCAGCAGCCAGTAGTCGACGAAGACGCCCGCCTCGATGGTCCATGGATCGTGGTCTAGGCCGGCGAAGCGATGGTCGATCCCCGCGTTGCGGCCCTGACGCAAGCTCGCGACCGGGCCGAGCTTGAGGCGCGACGTGTCCCAGGCCGCGAAGCTCAGGCCATCGTCGGGGGAGTCGAGCGCGAAGGCCTCGTCGGCCCGACGGATACCGAGCGTCGGATAGGCCAAAGGCCCGACGCGCTCCGCTCCCAGATACTTCGGACCGTAGAGGGAGAAAACGCCGAGGGAGACGATGCGCGGAGGGCGGTCGGATTCCGGGGGGCCGTCACCACCCCCGACGCCTGCGGCCGTCGCGGTTCCGCTCAGAGTCGCACCCATCATGCAAAGCACGGCAATCAACGGACGCGCACCGCGAGGCGGCGGAGGTGTCATCGCGTTCCTCACCAGCACGCAACCTGGGTAATCCAGTTCTTCCGCTTGCACCGGGATCCAGTCGGTCCACCCAGGAACTCCAGCTGCGTGCCCCGGCAGACCTGACCCGTCTCCAAGTCGAGTTCCTGGCCGGAGACGTAGCCACGTTCGTTGCACAGGCTCGTCGCCGCCGTCGCACAATCGGGAGCCCGTCCGGGGGAAGGGGTCGGGCAGGCTCGGCGAGCATGGATCACCGCGACGGAAGCCGTCATGTCCATGATCGACGCGTCCGCGACCGCCCGGGCGGCCTCGGACCACTCCCTGGCGGCCGATCCAGTGAACGCCGTCCATTTGGCGACCAAATCCTCGAGGATGCCCGCTGGTTCGGGCCCACCGGCGCCGACCGGTCCCAGCAACGCGGCCTGGGTTCCGAGAACGAGCGCGACCGTCGCGACGAGACGGGTTCGACGACCCAAGCGGGATGGCATGGCCCGCATCGGATCCACGCGATGCCTGCGTTGGTTCGTGTCATGGGCATCGATGGCAGCGCGCCGCCATGGCCCTAGGGGGCATCGTAGAGCCTTCCGTCCCCCACGTCGGGGTTCGTCGTCCCGCCCGTGCGGCTGAAGCGGCGATTGACGGCAGCCCCCCCCGCACGGACAGATGCCCATCGCCGAATACTCCGTAGGGCCGCGAACGCGTGAATGCGCGGGACGGCCTCGGCACGCTGGCCGAATCCAGGGAAACGCTGCCATGAGCGACGCAGGTCCTCTGATGCGCTTTGGTTTGACGGACCAAAGCGCACCGGAGCTTGGGAGACTATGACCCCGGCTATACGGATCGGTATAGTTGGCGATCCGAAGTCGCCGTGGCATGAGCGCGTATCCCAGGCGGCGTCGGCAACTCGGCGTCCTCCGTTCCGGCGATCCGGCTTGGAGGCGAGTGACTTCGGGCCCCACGCGCATCGGGCGGTGCCGAGACCATGAAGCTCCTTCTGATCGAGGACGACAGCGAGATGGCCTGGTTCATCGGCCGCGGCCTGAGGGAGCAGGGGCACGTCGTCGACCATTCCGCGAGTGGACGGGACGGGCTCTTCCATGCCGCGGGCGGTGCCTACGACGTGCTCGTCGTCGACCGGATGCTGCCGGGGCTGGATGGACTGGGCCTCGTCAAAACACTGCGGGCAGCCGACGTGCAGACGCCCATCCTGTTCCTGACGACGATGTCCGGGGTCGGAGACCGCGTCGAGGGACTCGAAGCCGGCGGCGACGATTACCTCGTGAAGCCGTTCGCGTTCGCGGAACTGCTCGCCCGTGTCAACGCGCTCGGCCGGCGGCGGCCGATGCTCCAATCCGACACGCTCCTGCGCTCCGCGAACCTGGAGATGGACCTGATCGCCCGGAAGGTCCGACGCGGAACCCAGGAGATCGACCTGCAGCCGCGCGAGTTCCGCCTTCTGGAGTACCTGCTTCGCAACGCCGGGCGGGTTGTGACCCGGACAATGCTGCTGGAGCAGGTGTGGGAGTTCCACTTCGATCCCAGGACCAACATCGTGGAAACGCATATCAGCCGCCTCCGCTCGAAGGTCGACAGGGGCTTCGAGCCCGAACTCATCGAGACCGTGCGGGGGACGGGGTACCTTCTGCGTGCGACGTCTTCCTAGGGCTGCCCGTAGCGCCGGCTTTCGCTTCGCCCTCCTTCACACGCTCGTCTTCGTGACGCTCGTGGCCATTATCGGCCTCACGGCCGAGGCCCTCGTCACGAATGCCCTGAAGCGGCAGGCGCAGGCGCGCGTCGGAAGCGAGGTGGCCGAGCTGTTCGTCCAATACCAGGAGCGCGGTCCGGACCACCTGCGCAGGCTCGTCGCCGCGCGCCATGCCATGCACGAGAACAGGCTGCACTACGCGATCCTGGGCAAGGACCGGCGGGTGATGACCGGGGACCCGGCCCTCGCGCAGGTCCCGCACGACGGGACCTTTGCGGCCGACGACGCGGTGCACGAGTTCGGGCGCAAGCCGTACGACACCATGCTGGCGGCGGCACGCCCGCTCTCGGACGGCAGCCTCCTCGTCGCGGCCATCGACCTCGACAGCGTCGAGGACGTCGAGGACGTGGTCTCGGGAGCCTTCTACGTCGTCCTGGGGATGTCGCTCGTGCTCGGCCTCGGCACGGGCCTGCTGCTGTCCCGGACCCTCCTGAACCGCCTCGATGCCGTCACCCGCACGGCCGAGGCCATCAACGCCGGCGACCTGACGCGCCGCATCGCCCGTACGGGAACCGGCGACGACTTCGACCGCCTGTCGGCGACGCTCAACGCCATGCTCGACCGGATCTGCGCGCTGATGGAGAGCGTCCGCCAGGTCTCGAACGACGTCGCACACGACCTGCGCACGCCGCTCGCACGCCTGCGGCAGACCCTGGAGGACGCGGCCAGGAACAGCCGGACGATGACGGACTATGACCTCGCCGTGGCCAAGGCGATGGCCGAGGCGGATGGGTTGCTGGCGACATTCTCCGCCCTTTTACGGATCTCCCAGATCGAGGCCGGTGCCCGGCGTTCGGCGTTCCAGGTCGTGGACCTCGCCGACATCATGCAGACCGTCTGCGATGCCTACGCACCCACCATCGAGGACGGGGGAAGTCCATTCGATGTCCACTTGCCCCAGGGCGTCATGGTCGAGGGGGACCGCGAGTTGCTGACGCAGCTGTTCGCCAACCTTCTGGAGAACGCGATTGGGCACACGCCGGCAGGAACGGCGATAAGGGTCGAGTTGGAGCGAGGCGGCGACGGTCGATCCGGGCGGGCCGCAGTGTCGGATGCGGGTCCGGGCATCCCCGCCGCGGAACGGGAAAAGGTCCTGCGGCGCTTCCATAGGCTGGAGCAAAGCCGATCCCAGCCCGGCAACGGGCTGGGCCTGAGCATGTGCGCCGCCATTGCGGACCTTCATCAGGCGGGCGTCGCCCTGTCCGACAACGGGCCTGGGCTGAAGGTCGCGATGGTCTTTCCCCTCGTCGGTTAGTGCTGCCTCCCGGCCGGCACGCCAACCGGGATGACCGCCGATGCGTGATCAGGTCCCACGGTCACGCACCGGGCACGGTCGTTTCACGGAAGGACCGCCCGGCCTCGGCGGCACCGGTGGAAAGCACCTTGCGGAGCTTGGGTTCTGCCGGCGGCGAGTCGTGGATACCCGGTCAGTATTTCCGCATCAGCGGCTCCGGCATCGGAGCAGGCGCCTCGCCGAAGACATACTTGATACCACCGTATACGGAAAGCGGCTGCGCCAGCGTCGTCGTGCGCGGGTCACTGAGGTTGGCGACGTTGGCAAACGCTGCGTTCGGCTGGATGAATGTGCCGAAGCTCGCATAGCGGTTGTTCGTCAGGTTCGTCACCAAACCGAAGATCTGCAGGTTTCGGGTGACCTGGTAGCTCGTGTTGAGGTTCATCACGTAGTAGGCAGGCAGCTTGCGGTTCAGGTTCGCCTCGTCCCGCTGGAAGTACGACGACGAGTAAGCCTGGACGTTCAGGCCGAAGCGCCAGCCAGGCAGGATCTCATAATCGAAGCCGGCCTTGATCTGGTTCGCGGGAATGAGCGGTACCTTATTGCCCGGTCGGATCGTGATCGAGCCATCGTCGTTGGCCAGCGGGTTGTTCGGCGAGGAGAGGGTGCCGTTGAACTGGAAGGTTGCGTCGATGAGCGCGTAGTTCGCGTAGACCGACCACCGCTCTTGGACGTATTCGCCCGAGATCTCGATGCCTTGCCGCTGGGTGGCTGGCACGTTGACGTAGTAACCCCGCGCCGCGTTTCCGGGGGTCGCTAGCGAAAGGATGTCGTCGGTCAGATCGGTACGGAAGGCACCGAGCTTGTAGTTCAGCAGGCCGCCTTCGTAGAAGTTCGGGACCGTACCGCGAAAGCCGACCTCATAGGTTCGAGATACGACCTGTTTGAGCGCGGGATCGGCGACGAGCGAGTTCGGCAGCAGGCAGGGGCGCTCAGGGTTGGCGCAGGCGAGTTCGAGCGGGGTGGGCGCGCGGTTGGCTTCCGAATACCCGCCGTAGAGCGACAGCTCGGGCGTGAAGCGATACGTGAGGCCGGCCACCGGGTTGATCCGGTTGTAGTAGTGCGTGCCCGTGACATCAGGCGAGAAGCCGGTCTGGTCCTGCGTCGCGACGCGGGCGAAGTTGAGCCGTGCCCCCGCCGTCAGCGAGAGCGCGTCCGTCACGTCGAAGGTATCGACGGCGTAAAGTCCCATGTAGAGGTTCGAGCCGGTCACCTGGCTGGGAGCGATTCCGAGGGCAGCGGCAGTCCGGAGCTGCGTTGCGCCCAAGCCGGGGATGATGCCGTAGATCGGGTTGTTCGGGTTGGTGGTCACCGAGAGATCGGGATTGATCACCCCGAGCGCACTCGACGACTTGAAGGAGTAATCGGCCGCATCGATGCTTCCGCCGACGATGAAGTTGTTGTTGTGACCGAAAACCTGATCGCGGTTGGTGGCCTGCAGCGAGCCCCCGTAGCCGGTCGCTTCGGTCCTGGTCGTGTCCAGAGTTCCGTAGGGCACACCTGCCGTGAAGGGGATGCGTTGGTTCTGCGATCCGAGGAGGAGGAACTGGTTCCGGAACTGGTTTTGCGTTTGTCCCGCCGAAGGCGAGAAGCCGTCATCCTGGTAACAGAGCGAGCCTCGGAAGGAGGACCGCCCGCTGCAGTTCTCGAAATTGCCGTCGTTCCCGTCGACATATTGCTGGCTGAAACGGCGGACATAGGCCGTCCCGGCGAGATCCCACGTCGGCGAGAGATTGACCTTGCCCGTGACCTGGATCTGGCCAAGCTCGTTGCTGGTCGTCTGCGGGCTGGTGAAGATCGCGCGTTCGTTTGCGCGGGATAGATCGACCGGCGTCGCGGCTGCGGCTCCAAAGAAGGTCTTGGCGCCCTGCGCGATGAGGTGGAACTCGCTGTCTGGGCTGCGATAGCCGAGATCGGCGTAGACGCGGCCGATCTCGGAAGGCGACTTGTAGCGCCAGCCGTCGTCCTTCAAGCCTTCGCCCGCGAAGTAGAAGCTCCAGGGGCCGATCACCTGCCCGTACTGTAGGGAGCCCGCGATCCGTCCGTCGGAACCACCCGTGACCGTCAGCTCGGTCCCTTGCCAGGTGAAGCCGTTCTTCATCTCGATGTTGATCGCACCACCCAGCGCGTTGAGGCCGAACACGGGATTGCTGCTGAACACGTCGATACGGTTGATGGCGATGGACGGGATCAGGTCCCAGTTTACGACGTCACCGAAGGCCTCGTTGATGCGCACGCCATTCTGGTAGACGGCAAGGCCCTGCGGCGTCCCCTGGGTCGGCGAGGCCTGGAAACCCCGGTAGTTCACCGTCTGCCGGTTGCTGTTGCCCTGGTCGTCGGAAAGGTTGAGGCCGGGTGTCTTACGCGCGAGGGTGAAGGTCGGATCGTAGGTGGCGCGATCCTGCGCGAAGTCGGCCGCCGTGACCGTTTCGACATTGCTGGGTACGCGGCTCAGGGTGAGGCCACCTCCACCGCCGATGGCGCTGACCGGCGTCGTCGCCACGACATCGAGTTCCTGAAGGGTGACGGACTGCGTGCCACTGCCCTGCGCCGCGGCGACGCACGGCAGAAGTGCCACCGAGGCAAAAAGACTTCTCCGCAGCGCCCGCATTTGCAACCCCCGTCGCACGTTCTGGTCGTCTGCCTCTTCGGACAGCTTCAGGCACGCTGTTGCCGGAATCGATGGACAGAACAACGCGCTTAATCCCTCAGATTGCGCATCATCGAAGCTCAACATTGAAAATCATGGCGCATGTGGCCAAGACGCAACGCTTCGCGAAAAGTAAGCGATTTTCCCAGGAGAAAGCGGCAGCAGCACTCGGGATGTTTAGGCAATGAGAGCTATCGAACTCCGATCTCGGTGACTCGTGATGAGCTATGGCGCGTCCCCTTTTTAGGTGACGGGTCACTCGCGCTCGCGCCGACCTCTCCGATGTCCTTGGACTTCGTGATACAGCGACCACCGACGCCCTTGCTTCATCCCACATCAGCCAAGCCCCCGCGGGCGGGCCAGTGCAACCGCGCGATTGCGGCGTGCTTGCATCTGTTTAAGACGCGCGGACAGATCGTTCAGGACTTCGGTGGTCGCCAAACGGCCGCTCTCGGACTAGGGCTGGACGACCATCGGGAACCTGGCGGCGAGGGTCGCGCAGAGTGTGTCGCGATGGCGGACGACTTGCCATCGCTCGAACTCCGCCGCGCCCGAACGGATCTCGTCGACGCCGCGGCGACTGCCGACGGCCTCGAAGCATGTGCGTGCCCGATCCACGATGGCGGGGTTGTAGGCGCTGTAGCCGCAGGCTGCCGATGCCCTGCGCAGCATCCCGTGCATCCTAAGGAAACCAGTGCAATCGAAGTTCGCGGCGGACGCATGACGTTCGCTTGAGACAAAGATCAGGACACTCGCGAAGGCGGTGGCCCTGATGGCGGCCCGAGAGCCCCTAGCCATCGGCACCAACCCTTTGGTCGGCCTTCGTTCCCAGTCTGGACCGCCCGTCATCGCGACGGCGCCACGGCAGCCGCAGATGCGCCAGGTACGGATAGACGGCGGGCAATACGACCAGGGTGAGCAGGGTGGCGGTGACGAGGCCGCCGATCACCACCGTGGCGAGCGGGCGCTGCACCTCGGCGCCGGCACTCGTCGAGAGCGCCATCGGCAGGAACCCGAGGGCCGCCACCAGCGCCGTCATCAGGACCGGCCGCAGGCGCATCTCGGCCGCCCGTGTCGCCGCCTCGCGGGCATCGAGGCCGAGGCGTTCGAGGTCGCGGATGTAGCTCGTCAGCACCACGCCGTTGAGGATGGCGATGCCAAAGGTCGCGATGAAGCCGATGGCCGCCGAGATCGAGAACGGCAGGTCGCGCAGGTACAGGGCGACGATGCCGCCGGTCGCGGCCACCGGCACGTTGAGGAAGATCAGCCCGGCGAGCCGGATGTCGGCGAACATCACCACGAGCAGCACCAGGATCGCCGCCATCGCGGCCGGGACCACCACGGAGAGCCGGCTCGTCGCCTCCTGCAGGTTCTGGAACTGCCCGCTCCATTGCAGCGAATAGCGTGGCGGGAGGGGAACCTGGGCTTGAACAGCATCTTGGGCGTCACGCACGAAGCTCTGGACGTCGCGCCCCCGCACGTTGGCCTGGACCGAGATCCGGCGCTGGAGCTTCTCGCGGCTGATCTGGGCCGGGCCCGTCGCGACCTCGACGGAAGCGACCAGCGAGAGCGGAACCAGCGCCTTGCCGTTCCGGCCGACGGGGAGATCGCGGATGCGCGCGATGTCGCTTCGGTCCACGGCCTTCAGCCGGACCACGATGTCGGTGATGGAATTGTCGTCGCCGTAGATCATGCCGGCGGTGCGGCCGCCGATGCTCTCGACCACATCGAGAATGTCGCTGACGTTGACGCCGTAGCGGGCGGCCGCCGCCCGGTCGACCTGGACCGAGAGGGCGGGCATGCCAGCCTGGGCCTCGGCCTTCACGTCGGCCGCCCCCGTGACGCCCGAGACCGCGCGCACGATGGCGTCCGCCTTGTCCTTGAGGACCTTCAGGTCGTCGCCGTATAGGCTGATCGCGACGTCGCCGCGCACGCCCTCCAGCAAGTCGTCCATCCGCATCTGGATCGGTTGCGAAAACGCGTAGGATACCCCCGGCACCTCCGCGCGCAGGCGCTTGTCGAGGGCGGCGACGAGCCCCTCCTGGGTCGCCGCCGTCGTCCAGGTCGATGGGTCGGAGAGCGTGATGAAGCTGTCGGTGGATTCCACCCCCATCGGGTCGGTGGGGATCTCGGCGCTGCCCGTGAGCGAGACGACGCGCTTCACTTCCGGGAAGCTCTTCAGGGTCTGCTCGATGCGCTGCATGACCTTGAGCGAGGCGTCGAGGTTGATGCCCGGCAGCTTCTCGGAGGTGATGACGATGGAGCCCTCGGAGAGCTTGGGCAGGAACTCTCCGCCCAGCCGGGTCGCCAGCCAGCAGCTTCCGGCGAACAGGCCG